>JGI1221J13441_10000058_pt1 | contig 60873 bp, 69 predicted proteins | sample LakVidmifraction_4_FD_13441 | JGI IMG/M metagenome (IMG submission 13441) | reverse complement strand
TAAACCTTATCGATGCTTTTGCCACCTTCAATAGCTTCCAGCACGGTTCTAATTCCAAAAATACGTGTAGTTTCTTCCATAAGGCAAAGGTAATATTTAATGTGCTTTATGTGGAAAGTTTATGGTATAAAAAAACCACCCGATTAAGGGTGGTTTTTATTATAAGGAATAAAAATTCCTATTTAGAATCCATCGGAATACTCAATGTCAAAACTTACAACATTGCCATTTACCGAAGTAACATTTCCTATTTTGAATGTTCCATAGAAGTCTTCAGTTTCTACGTTGCCATCTTCATCTTCGATATCTCTGGTATCTTTGTAAATAAATACATCTCCGTCTTCAAGATTGGTTGCAGAGGTTACAACATTGCCATCTTCAAAAGCCGCTCTTGCTGAAAGTACATCGGCATTTTCAAGGTCAAAATTGTTATCAGCTTTTACAAAACTTGCATCAGATTCGTCGATTACTTCAAAACCCGTTGGCGTCATATAACGAACATCGGCACCTTCTGCACCATCGGCAGAAATAACACCTGTTTGCAGGTTAAGCTGGTTCATCCCAAGATCTTTTGAAAGCGTTACAGAATTAGAATTCTGGAAAGCCTTAGGAGTAATTGCAACTTGCGAAGAAACCACATCGCTGATACTACCACTATTAGCGGTGAACCTGTAATAAAGTGTATCATTAACACCAAGGTCTAAATCGGCATAATTCGTTTCGCTTAATTTTACAGATGCTCCATCGGTAGAAAGATCGGTATCACTATTTACATACGTACCTTCAGAATTCTTTTTAAGTTCTAATGTTACCATATCAACTCCTGCTGAAAACGTAGAAACATCGTATCCCAATTCTACTGAAGATAATGAGTCCATAGTAGTTGCAGAAGGATTATCTTCTAACGATATGGCTTTACCTACCGCTACAGAAAAAGGATCGTTTGTTACATTTCCGTTGGAATAAGTTGTTCTTATGTTAATAGGAAATGATCCAGTTTCCTGGTCAACTCCGTCGTCATCAGGGAACGTATATTCCCCAAGAATTGAAGAGTTGAAAGTAGCAGTTTCTCCAGAAACTGTTGCATTTCCAACTACTGAACCACCTTGAACAATTTCTACACTTTCTACGCTTACACTTTCTGCGGTAAAAAGCTTTATGCTGAGATCTGAATTTCGATCAAAACGGGTAATGGAGTTATCGCTTAAAGTTGCGTACCCGCCAAGATCTGTTAGATCATAGTTGAAACCGTCATCTTCTGTTTCGCAAGAGGCAAAGCCAAAAGCAATAATTAAGCTGAGGCCTAAGGGTTTTATATATTTTTTCATTTTTTATATTTTAGATAATTTAATCAAAATTTATAACAATTACTGTTCTACATCCCAGAAAATAGGGGTTTGAGCAGTATCGCCTCCAATTGCTTCGGCCGCGGCTTCGTAATTGGTTCGGTTAAGGTTAGTCTCATCTACCGGATACGTATATCTTAATGGTATTGGAGTCTCAAATTCTGCTGGAATATTCAATTCCGGAGCATCGTATTTTCTCCATAAAGACCATCCCTGGAAAGGGTTGTCGAACATTGCGATCCAATATTGCTTAGCAAACTGATCTACAGAACCGTCATAAGCAACAGCTCCTTGAGATAAGTAAGCCGAAATTTCACCCTCTGCAACTCCCCAATATTCCATAGAGGCAGTGATTGCTGCGTTATAATGCGTTTCGGCATCTCCACCAACACTATAACCAAGCTCAGCAGCCCTAGACTGGTTGAAACGAACTTCGGCATAGTCTAATAGGATACCTTCACGAGTTGGTTGTTTGAATGGGTCGCCAATGTGAGTATAATCACCATAATTGTTACTGGCTCCATAAATACCACCAATGTATTCCTCTTTGTTATCATCAAAATAAACCATTCTTCTAGGATCATCAAGTTCGTTCATGTAATCTACGATGGTGTTAGAAGCTAAGAAGTCAGAACGACCACTAAGCACAAGATCTTCCCATAATGGGTTACCATAAGGATCTGCTCCCTGGTATTCAACAGTAGCATTATCGGCATTAGCCATAAATACACCATTTGAAACTGCAGATTGTACCGTTTCAGCATCAGAAATCCTCATCCCAAGTCTCAACTTAAGGGAATTGGCGAACATCATCCATTTATTCATATCACCTCCGTAAACAACATCGGCCGTGGTATATCCCTGTCCGGCAGATAGCATAGCTGTTACATTACCTAACCTGGTGATTAGATCTTCGTAAATTGCCATATCATCGTCGTAAGTTGGCTGCGGAAATTCTTCAGCTTGAAGTCCTTGAGTGTAAGGGATATCGCCAAAAGTATCTACAAGTACGTGCCAGGCATATACTTCTATCACTTCCAGTTGACCTAATCTCGCATCTTTCGCAGCTTGTGCCAACTCTGAATTTGCCATTACCTTAGATTTAGCATCCTGAACATCAAGAAGCACGTCCCTATAGATTTCTGACCAAACATTATCTGGATTTGATCTAGATGAAAAGTTATAGTTAGGTTCATCTAAGTACGTAGTTGTTGTAAAGTACTGAGCTAAGAACCTATATAAACCATCATTTACGTTCGGGCTTGCCATATTATCAGACAAGCTTACCGTAGCTGCGGTAAATAAGAAGTCTGAAGCTACATCCGTAGGATTTTTGGGGTCCCTGTTAAGGTCCTCATATTGCTCGTCACTCTGGCAAGACCATAGTGTTACGAGTGCCATTAGAGCTACAATATATTTCTTCATAATTATTTTTATTAAAAGTTAAACTTAAGGCTTGCACCAATTTCACGCATTGCTGGGTAAGCACCAGATTGGTAACCTTGTGCGTTTCCAGAGCTAAGTCCGGCTTCTGGATCTGAGTAAGGAATATTCTTGTGAATTATCCAAAGGTTTCTACCTATTACAGAGAAAGAAGCGTTGGTAAATGGTGTGGCATCTATAATTTGAGAACCAAAGTTATAGGTTAAACTTGCTTCTCTTAGTTTTACGAAAGAAGCGTCATAAACGTGCCCTTCGTTAGCATCTCTACCGTAACCGAAAGGGTTACCAAAGTAGTCGGTTCTTGCTCTAGTAGTATTTTCTGAAGTATTGGTTACTTCGTAAGTACCGTCAGAGTCATATTCAATATCTCCATTAACACCGTCAAGAAGAACACCACCACCATTTTCGATAGTATTTCTTCTAGGATTGCCAAGATCGTTAAGGCCAACACTGGTTTCATAGAGTCCTGTTGCACGACCATACCAGGTATCAAGTGAGAATACGTCTCCACCTTGTTGTATATCGATAAGGAAACTTAAGGTAAGGTTTTTATAAGAAAAAGCGTTAGATACACCACCGGTCCAATCTGCCTGGACGTTACCAATAATATAATTGGAGTTTGGTGTTCTCGCGTAATATCCACCGTCTGTGATTACCTGGTCACCATTATCATCATATACATAAGCAGTACCTCGCATAGCACCATAAGGTTGTCCCGGTGCAGCATTGATACTAACACCTCCCTGGTAAGAGGCTAGCTCAAGGTTGTCAATACCGTCTTGAAGCTCTAGTACTTCACTTTCGTTCTTCGCCCAGTTGATGTTCATATTCCAGGTAAAGTCTTCAGTCCTAATTGGGTTTAGCCTTAAGGAAACTTCAATACCTTTATTTTCAATAGTACCGGCGTTTAATAATTTAGTTCCGAAACCAGTGGCGGTAGATACCGGCACGGGCGTAATTTGATTTTCGGTTTGAGAATTGTAGTAAGACACATCAAATCCGATCCTTTTGTCCAGGATGTTAGCTTCAAGACCAACTTCGTAAGATTTCATACGCTCTGGCTTAAGTTCTGGATTATTTAGACTAAAATTGTTACTCGCCCAACCTGCGGTTCCAAAAGGGGCAGAAATATTATACGTGTTAAAAACATTGTAAGGACTGGTATCGTTACCAACTTGTGCGTAGTTAGCTCTCACCTTTGCAAAGTTTAACCAACTCGCGTCAATTACGTTAGAAATCAATATACTGGTGGAAACAGAAGGATACCAGAACGTATTGTTTTCTTTTGGTAGCGTAGAAGAACGGTCTCTTCTTATAGTTCCTTCTAAATAATAAGTATCTAAATAACCTAATCCTGCCCTTGCGTAAACCCCATCTAACATTCTGGTGTTTTCATATTCAGCTGGTGGGTTAATTGGAGAGGCTGAGTTACTCAACGCATAAAAACCTTCTTTGTTTAAACCACCATTAGTAGAAGCTAAAATAGAGTTTCTTGAATTTCTACGAAGGTTGAAACCTAAGTTCCCATCTAAGTTAAGATCTTCGGTAAAGTCTTTGTTGAAGTTAAGGATAAGATCGTAGTTGTACTCAGCAGCCCTGTTGTTGTACCTTTGGTACTCGGCGATATCTGCACTACCTACGTTAATTCGTTGTTCCTGTAACTCATCATAAGTATCAAAAGAGAAACGTCCTAAAACACTAAATACGTCGTTTATCTCATAATTAAGGTTTACGTTACCAAAGTACCTGTTACGGGTATCGGTTTCATAATTTTCGTAAAGTGTCCAGTAAGGATTATCAGTATAAATAGGAGAAAGGTTATCTGGGCTATTAGGATTCCATGTAATGTTTTCTCCGGTAGCGAAATAAGCAGCTCTCTGGTTGTAAACATCTACGTTAGCCTGGTTCCACTGTCTAAAAGATTGCATAATGTTTAAAGAACTGTATCCAGTACCATATCTACCTTTACCGTCTGTTTTGGTATAGGTGATATTAGCTTGCGCCGAAAATTTATCGGTGAATTCATGTTCCCCACTAAACTTTAGTGTATTTCTCTTAATCTGGCTATTAGGCAGACTACCTTGTTGATCGAAGTTGGTACCACTTATCCTGAAAGAACTTCTATCAGTTCCACCATCTAAAGCAACAGAGTTGATCATGGTGTAACCTGTTTCCCAAATATCGTTAGGCGTGTGTTCTCCAGCTTCCCAGGGAGTAGCTTGTTGGTAAAAATCGTAGTCTGTTCCTTCTAATTGAGGATAAATGGAGTTCCATTGGAAAATGGGTTGTCCGTCAAATCTCGCACCAAAAGAAGCATCTTCTGTAAATGGAGTTGTACGATCCAGGTTACCATCGCCATCAATATCACTAAGGTTAAAGTATCCATCTTCAGATTGATAATAAGCACCGTAACCAGCACCATATTGATCCTGGTATTCTGGAAGTGTGTTTTTGTTTGCGTGACTGGTCATAAGGGTAGAGCTTACAGAAATTCCAATTCCTTTTCCTTTACTACCTTTTTTAGTCTCAATAATTATAGCTCCGTTTGCAGCTCTAGCACCATAAAGAGCGGTTGCTGCCGCACCTTTGAGTACGTTAATGGATGCGATATCGTTTGGGTTGATATCTGAAGCGGCGTTACCGTAATCGTAACCACCTCTACCGGAAGCCTGTCCACCCCTGTTGTTATTAGCATTGCTAATAGGAGTGCCATCAATAATGAACAATGCCTGGTTGTTTCCTGTTAATGAGGAGTTACCACGAATTACTACGTTAGAGGAACCTCCCATGGTACCTGAAGAAGAAACCTTAAGACCGGCTACTTTCCCAGAAAGGGAGTTCACGAAGTTCTGTGTTGGTACATCAGAAACTTCAGAGCCGTCAACTTCCTGCGTGGCATAACCAAGAGATTTCTTTTCTCGCTCAATACCAAGGGCAGTCACTACCACTTCATCTAATTGGGCAGAATCTGTAGCTAAGGTCACATCTATAGTGTCATTGTTTGCTACGGTGTATTCTGCGGTTTCCATTCCAACGAAAGAAAACACCAAAACGTCGCCTTGTGCGGCTGAAATGGAGTAATTTCCGTCAAAATCTGTTTGGGTACCTGTGTTGGTGCCCTTAATTAAAACGGTTACACCCGGAAGGGGTAACCCGCTGTCATCGACTACCGTGCCGGCAATCGGTCTTTCTTGTGCAAAAGTAATTTGCACAACTAACACTAGCAAGAGTGTCAGAATACTACTAAACTTTGTTCTCATTTTTAAAATTTGTTTGAATTAGCCAGACCAAAAGTGATAATAAATGCTTAATAAAACAAACTTTTATTTTTAAAAATACACCTTTTTTTAAGAAATTGTTAAGGTTTATGCGTAGAAGCTTCGTTTTCAGGACCTGTGAGAGAAATGTACAAGTGTTAAAACTGAGCTGTGAAATTCCATAAAATTAATTTAATATTCCAAATTTTGACCTAAGAAGGTTTTTTGGGGAAAGAGAGCCAGCTGATTCCCTATTACAGCATAATATTGTTTTCGCCACGAATGGACGAATATTTTTTGTTGATTTTTAAGGAACTAAGCACACTTCGACCTCAGTGTAAGGGGGTGTTTGTGTGGAAAAAAAATGTATCGAGAAGCATCCTGCCGTCAGTCAGAGCTTGTCGAAGACCTTATTTTAGTACAAATAGTCCCTGGAAAACTAACTTCTAATACATGTAGTTTCTATCTTACCGGATTAAAAAAAAAGGCTATAGTTTAGCACTGCGTTGCTAATATCTTGGTTTGTCATTAAGAACCTTTTGTCAAAAGCTCAAGACAGGCTCCACTTGCGGAGTTCCTCCTGTCAACCTATTTAAAAATTGAGGGCGGGCAGGGAAGAATCTTTATTCTAAGAGAGAAGATTCCTCCTACGTCGGAATGACAGTCCATTACAATGGTAATAGCCTTATTAAACTACAGTTAAAAAAACAAAATACTTACAGACCAAGCACACTTCCACGGGCTATCATTGACGTTATTTAATCAGATCACTCAATACTAATTAGTTAGTCTGTCACTTCGAGTATTTTTCTTGGAGCGATAGCCAAAAACCCCGAATCCTCGGGGGTATCGAGAAGACTTTAGTTCGTAAATGTTCTTGTTTTCAAAGAAGGTCTCGATACACGCTCCTTTCAGTCGCGCACTCGACCTGACAGTAATTGAAAATCCATGCTATAGAGACAGACGTCAATATTGCCGTTTATCAAAATTTTTGTAGAGGGTCTCAGTGTGACGGTGTGTTTCGACCGGCCTGTGCTGAGTTTGTCGAAGTGCTTATTGTAACGCTGTATTTCTACATTTCTGTATGGCGAGAGAGTGTTTGTTTTGCCGCATTATACTAACCTTAATGTATATGTGAACCTCCAAGTATTTCCCGGCTTATCATTCATCTGAAAATTAATCAATTATAATTTGATTAATTTATTTTTATTTCTACATTTGCAAACCCTAAAAATAAACGGGGAATTAAAACTATTAATAATTAGGTAAAAGAAATTATGCCAACAATTTCACAATTAGTACGAAAAGGAAGAGTCCAGATGACCAAGAAGAGTAAATCGGCTGCTTTAGATTCGTGTCCTCAAAGAAGAGGGGTGTGTACTCGTGTATACACTACTACACCTAAGAAACCAAACTCTGCGATGCGTAAAGTGGCCAGGGTTAGGTTGACTAACGGAAAAGAAGTTAACGCTTATATTCCAGGTGAAGGACACAATCTACAAGAGCACTCGATAGTATTGGTTAGAGGTGGAAGGGTAAAAGATTTGCCTGGTGTGAGATACCACATTGTTCGCGGTGCATTAGATACTGCGGGTGTTGAAGGTAGAACCCAGCGTAGGTCTAAGTATGGAGCCAAACGCCCTAAAAAGTAATTAAAAACTTTTAATGTAAAGAAATGAGAAAAAAACAGGCCAAAAAAAGACCACTTTTACCAGATCCTAAGTTTGATGATCAGCTTGTAACACGTTTTGTGAACATGATGATGTGGGATGGTAAGAAATCTGTAGCCTTTAAAATTTTCTATGATGCGATTGCTATTGTAGAAGAGAAAAAACAAGACGAAGAGAAAACTGGTTTGGAAGTATGGAAAGATGCCCTTTCTAACGTTATGCCTCACGTAGAAGTGAGAAGTAGACGTGTTGGAGGTGCTACCTTTCAAATTCCTATGCAAATAAGACCAGATAGAAAAGTATCAACAGCTATGAAATGGTTAATTTCTTTTTCGCGTAAAAGAAATGAAAAATCTATGGCGCTAAAATTAGCCTCAGAGGTTCTTTCTGCTTCTAAAGAAGAAGGAGCTGCTGTTAAGAGAAGAGTTGATACTCATAAAATGGCTGAAGCTAATAAAGCATTCTCTCACTTTAGATTCTAATCCTTCGACAAGCTCGGGATGGCAAAGTTCGAGCTAATAGAAACAAGTAGAAATATATGACATTTTACAATATACATAATACAATATACGAGTATTGAAATGGCGCAAAGAGATTTAAAATTTACAAGAAATATAGGTATTGCTGCTCATATTGATGCAGGAAAAACAACTACTACAGAGCGTATTCTTTATTATACGGGAATCAGTCATAAGTTAGGGGAGGTTCATGATGGAGCCGCGACTATGGACTGGATGGAGCAAGAGCAGGAAAGAGGGATTACTATTACCTCGGCTGCGACGCACTGTAAATGGATGTATAAAGATCAAGAGTTTACGGTAAATATTATCGATACTCCCGGTCACGTTGATTTTACTGTAGAGGTAGAGCGTTCCTTACGGATATTAGATGGTGTAGTAGCTTTATTTAGCGCAGTAGATGGGGTAGAACCTCAATCTGAAACTGTTTGGAGACAGGCAGATAAGTATAAAGTTCCCCGCCTTGGGTTCGTTAATAAAATGGACCGCCAGGGAGCAGATTTCTTTAATGTGTGTAAGCAGGTTAGGGAAATGCTTGGAGGCAACCCGGTGCCACTTCAGGTGCCAATTGGGGACGAAATAGACTTTAAAGGAGTTGTAGATCTTATTTCTAAAACAGCGGTTATTTGGAATGAGGAAGATCACGGAATGACTTATGAGACCATAGATATTCCGGAAGAACTTATGGATGACGTTAATAAATACAGAGCTGAGCTTGTAGAAGCTGTTGCTGAGTATGATGAGACGTTGATGGAGAAATTCTTTGAAGACGAAAATTCCATCACTGAAGATGAAATTATCGCTGCCTTAAGAGCGGCAACAATAGATATGTCTATTATCCCTATGATGTGTGGTTCTGCCTTTAAAAATAAAGGAGTTCAGGCTATGCTTGATGGGGTAATGAGATATATGCCCTCACCTTCAGATGTAGAAGCTATTATAGGTACTAATCCTAATACAGGAGAAGAAGAGAGCCGTAAACCTCACGTAGATTCTCCTTTTTCTGCCTTAGCGTTTAAAATTGCTACCGATCCTTTTGTTGGTCGTTTGGCTTTCTTCCGTGTATATTCAGGATCCCTGAATGCTGGAACATATATTTGGAATAACCGTTCTGGTAAGAAAGAGCGAATTTCCCGTATGTACCAAATGCACTCTAATAAGCAAGAGCCAATTGATAGAATTGAAGCTGGTGATATTGGAGCTGCGGTAGGTTTTAAAGATATTAAAACAGGAGATACCCTAACCGATGAGAAAAACCCAATTGTTCTTGAGTCTATGACCTTCCCCGAGCCGGTAATTGGTATCGCGGTAGAGCCTAAGACTAAGGCCGATGTTGATAAGATGGGTATGGCTCTCGCTAAGTTGGCTGAAGAAGATCCAACTTTCCAGGTTAAAACTGACGAGGCTTCTGGCCAAACAGTGATTTCGGGAATGGGTGAGCTTCATATTGAAATCCTGGTAGATCGTTTAAAACGAGAGTTTAAGGTAGAAGTGAATGAAGGTCAACCACAGGTTGAGTATAAAGAAACGGTAACTAAAACTGCCGAGCATAGAGTGGTTTTCAAAAAGCAATCTGGTGGTCGTGGTAAGTTTGCTGATATTGTTTTTGAAATGGGGCCTGTAGATAAAGATTTTGAAGGAAAAGGCCTTCAGTTTGAAAATAAAATTAAAGGGGGGCGTATTCCTAAAGAATTTATCCCTTCTGTAGAAAAAGGCTTTACTGAAGCTATGAAGAATGGTCCTTTAGCCGGTTTCCAAATGGATACCTTAAAAGTTACCTTGAAAGATGGATCTTTCCACCCAGTGGATTCCGATCAACTTTCTTTCGAATTAGCGGCGAAAATGGGATATAGAGCAGCTTCTAAAAAAACCGGTGCTGTAATCCTGGAACCAATTATGAAGAATGAAGTAGTAACCCCTGAAGAAAACATGGGTGATATTGTTGGTGACCTTAACAGAAGAAGAGGTCAGGTAAACAGTATGTCAGATAGATCTGGTGCTAAGATTATTAAAGCTGAAGTGCCTTTATCTGAAATGTTTGGGTATGTGACTACTTTAAGAACTTTATCTTCTGGTAGGGCAACTTCAACTATGGAATTTTCTCATTTTGCTGAAACTCCTTCTAATATTTCAGAAGAAGTGATTAAAGCGGCAAAGGGTACAAACGAATAATATTAGGAACATGAGTCAGAAAATAAGAATAAAGCTAAAATCCTACGATCATAACCTGGTAGATAAATCTGCAGAGAAGATTGTAAAGACTGTAAAAACTACAGGTGCGGTGGTAACAGGACCAATTCCATTACCTACCCACAAAAAACTTTTTACGGTTTTGCGTTCTCCGCACGTAAATAAAAAAGCTAGAGAGCAATTTCAATTAAGCTCCTACAAAAGGCTTTTAGATATTTACAGTTCTTCTTCAAAAACCATCGATGCGTTGATGAAGTTAGAATTACCTAGCGGGGTTGAAGTAGAGATTAAGGTTTAATGAAACTTGGCCTTTATAAGCGATAGCGAGATAAAGGCCTTAGTTGAATAAACCCTGAGCGAAGCCGAAGGTTCTCGTTAATTAATTCTAAACTTTTGTAAGCGTAAGCGAAACAAAAGGTTAGAAGTATCCATCCCGAACTTGCTTCGGGATCTCTTGAGCGAAACTCAAGATTACATGTCCCGAGCAGTTGGCGAGGGAAAAACGGAAGAAAAGTACATTCAGGGCGAAAGTATTTTTCTGCCCTGAATTTTTTTAAATAAATTAGTAATAATCAAAAATTAATTATGTCTGGGTTAATAGGAAAAAAAGTAGGCATGACCAGTATTTTCGACGAGAATGGGAAAAACATCCCCTGTACCGTTATTGAAGCTGGACCATGCGTAGTTACCCAAGTCAGAACCAAAGAGGTTGACGGGTATGAGGCACTTCAAGTTGGTTTCGATGACAAAAAGACTGTAAATAAAGCAGCCGAAGGGCACGCTAAAAAAGCAGGCAGCGTTGCTAAACGCAAAGTCGTTGAATTCAAAGGATTTGAAGAAGAATTTAAATTAGGTGATGCAATTACTGTAGAACACTTTAAAGAAGGAGAATTTGTAGATATTGCAGGTACTTCTAAAGGTAAAGGTTTTCAAGGTGTTGTAAAGAGGCATGGGTTTAGTGGATCTACTAGAACCCACGGTCAACAAAGTATGTTGAGAGCTCCAGGTTCTGTTGGAGCAGCGTCTTATCCTGCCAGGGTTTTCAAAGGAATGAAAATGGGCGGTCGAATGGGCGGAGATCAAGTAAAAATAGAAAACCTGAGAGTTTTAAAAGTAGTAACCGATAAAAATCTTTTAGTAGTTAAAGGATGTGTACCCGGTCACAAAAACTCATACGTAATCATTAGTAAGTAATGGAAGTAGCAGTTTTAGATATAAAAGGAAAAGAAACAGGCAGAAAAGCAAAGCTTTCTGAAGCTGTTTTCGCTATAGAGCCGAACGATCACGCTGTTTATCTTGATGTAAAACAATATCTTGCCAATCAGCGCCAGGGAACCCACAAAGCTAAAGAAAGAGCTGAAATTGTTGGTAGTACCCGTAAGATCAAGAAACAAAAAGGTACTGGTACAGCTCGTGCCGGTAGTATCAAATCACCAATCTTTAGAGGTGGTGGTAGGATTTTTGGGCCTAGACCAAAGGATCACGGTTTTAAATTGAACAAAAATTTAAAGCGTTTGGCTAGAAAATCGGCCCTATCAATTAAAGCAAAAGGAAATTCAATTTTTGTAGTTGAAAACTTTTCTTTTGATGCGCCGAAGACTAAAAGTATGATAGATGTTTTGAAAGCCCTTGGCATTCAGGATAAAAAATCGCTTATAGTATTGGGTGACACAAATAAAAATGTATATTTGTCGTCACGAAATTTAAAAGGACTTGAGGTGATAAACTCCTCAGAATTAAGCACTTACGGAATTCTTAATGCTAAGAATCTTGTGTTGCTTGAAGGTTCTTTAGAAGGAATTGAGTCGAATTTAAGTAAATAAGCCTTATGAATATCTTGATAAAACCAATTATTACAGAAAAAGCCACCGGCGATAGCGAGTTGAATAACCGTTTTTCTTTCGTGGTAGATAATAAGGCGAATAAGATTGAAATTAAGAATGCAGTAGAAGCTGCATACGGGGTTTCAGTTGAAAAAGTTCGTACTATGAATGTCCGTCCAGATCGTAAAACCAGATCCACAAAATCTGGAATGATTACTGGTAAAACCAAAGCCTATAAAAAGGCAATGGTACAGGTGACGGAAGGTGAAACTATTGATTTATACAGTAATCTTTAAGATTAAAAAATGTCAGTTAGAAAATTAAAACCAATCACCCCTGGCCAGCGTTTTAGAGTAGTAAACGGGTATGACGCCGTGACTACTGATAAGCCGGAAAAAAGCCTTTTGGCTCCGATAAAAAAGTCAGGTGGAAGAAACAGTCAGGGAAAAATGACTATCCGCTACAAAGGTGGAGGTCATAAAAGACGGTACAGAGTTGTAGACTTTAAACGCGACAAGCATGGTATTCCTGCTACTGTTGCGAGTATAGAATACGATCCTAACCGAACTGCCTTTATCGCATTGTTGAATTACCAGGATGGTGAGAAACGATATGTTATTGCTCAAAATGGGCTACAGGTAGGTCAAAATATAGTATCTAGTGCAGAGGCGGAAGCNCCTGAAATTGGAAATGCGATGCCATTGGCAAGCGTTCCCCTGGGTACTGTTGTTTCTTGTATCGAGTTAAGAGCCGGGCAGGGTGCTGTAATGGCAAGAAGTGCCGGAGCTTTTGCTCAACTTTTGGCAAGAGAAGGGAAATACGCAACCATAAAACTACCTTCTGGAGAAATTAGAAGAGTGTTATCTACTTGTATGGCTACCATTGGTGCTGTATCAAATAGTGATCACCAGCTTCAAATCTCTGGTAAAGCCGGTAGAAAACGTTGGTTGGGTATAAGACCAAGAACAAGGCCAGTAGCGATGAACCCGATAGATCACCCAATGGGTGGTGGTGAAGGTAAAGCTTCTGGTGGTCACCCACGTTCTAGAAAAGGTTTGCCTGCTAAAGGATTTAAAACCCGTACCAGAACAAAAGCGAGTAATAAGTATATTGTAGAACGTAGAAAGAAATAATTAAGATATGGCACGTTCATTAAAAAAAGGACCTTACGTTCACTATAAGTTAGATAAGAAAGTTGCTCAAAATGTTGAGTCTGGAAAAAAAGCCGTGATCAAAACCTGGTCAAGAGCTTCAATGATAACTCCAGATTTTGTTGGGCAAACTATCGCTGTTCACAACGGGAAACAATTTGTACCGGTGTATGTAACAGAGAACATGGTAGGGCATAAACTAGGAGAATTTTCACCAACGCGTTCCTTTAGAGGACATGCAGGTGCGAAAAATAAAGGTAAAAGATAATTGAAGCTATGGGAGTTCGTAAAAGAGAAAGAGCAGAGCAAATAAAAGAGGCCAAAAAACAGGTAGCTTTTGCAAAGTTGAATAACTGCCCTACTTCACCTAGAAAAATGCGCTTAGTTGCGGATTTAGTAAGAGGTGAGCAAGTAGAAAAAGCGCTTCAAATATTAAAATTCACTCAAAAAGAAGCTGCAGGACGTTTAGAGAAATTATTGCTATCGGCAATCGCCAACTGGCAAGCTAAAAACGAAGAAGGCAATCTTGAGGAAGCTGAATTATTTGTAAAAGAAATCCGTGTTGACGGAGGAGCGATGCTTAAAAGGCTACGTCCTGCACCGCAGGGTCGCGCACATAGAATTAGAAAGAGATCCAACCACGTTACGTTGGTGCTTGGAGAAAACAAAAATACACAAAGCTAAGTAGAGTATGGGACAGAAAACAAATCCAATCGGGAATCGCCTTGGTATCGTTAGAGGATGGGAATCCAACTGGTACGGAGGAAATGACTACGGCGATAAATTGGCCGAAGACGATAAGATTAGAAAGTATATCCATGCTCGTCTATCTAAAGCGAGTGTATCTCGGGTAATTATTGAGCGCACGCTTAAGCTTGTAACCGTTACTATCACCACTGCCAGACCAGGAATTATTATTGGTAAAGGCGGCCAGGAGGTAGACAAGCTAAAAGAAGAGCTTAAAAAGATTACCGACAAGGAAGTCCAAATTAACATCTTTGAGATTAAGAGGCCAGAACTAGATGCACATTTAGTGGGATCTAGTGTTGCAAGACAAATTGAGAATCGTATCTCTTATCGTCGGGCAATAAAAATGGCTATCGCGGCTGCTATGAGAATGAATTCCGAAGGAATCAAAATTGAGATTTCTGGGCGTTTAAACGGTGCCGAAATGGCCCGTAATGAATCATACAAAGATGGGAGAATTCCATTGTCAACTTTTAGGGCTGATATTGATTATGCTTTAGTTGAAGCTCACACTACTTATGGTAGATTGGGCATTAAAGTATGGATCATGAAAGGCGAAGTGTACGGTAAAAGAGATCTTTCTCCGCTTGTTGGCATGTCTAAGAAGCAAGGAGGAAAACCTGGACCCGGGCGAGGTGGTAATAAATCACGTCGTAGAAAGTAATTTTTTAAAGTAAAGAAAAATGTTACAACCTAAAAGAACAAAATACCGTAAACAGCAGAAGGGCCGTATGAAGGGTATTGCCGGAAGAGGGCATAGACTCTCTAATGGGACCTTTGGAATAAAATCTATGGATTCCAGTTTTATTACTGCCCGTCAAATTGAAGCTGCACGTATCGCTGCTACTCGATATATGAAAAGGGAAGGTTCTATCTGGATCAAAATATTTCCAGATAAGCCTATCACCAAAAAGCCTCTTGAGGTACGTATGGGTAAAGGTAAAGGTGCCGTTGAATATTGGGCCGCTGTTGTGAGACCGGGAAGAATTATGTTTGAAATTGGTGGTGTACCAATGGATGTTGCCAAAGAGGCTTTAAGGCTTGCGGCACAGAAACTTCCTGTTAAAACTAAATTTATTGTAGCTAGAGATTATCAGGCTTAATATTATAATGTTATGAAACAATCAGAAGTAAAAGAACTGTCTGTGGCAGAATTACAAGAAGAGCTTGGTAAATCTAGAAAAGCATATTCAGATTTAAAAATGGCTCACGCTGTTTCTCCACTAGAGAACCCAATACAGCTTAGAGCTGTAAGAAGATCTATAGCGAGACTTGCTACAGAGTTAACTAAAAGAGAACAACAATAAGTGTTATTCTGCTGAAAGATGGAAAAAAGAAACTTAAGAAAAGAGCGTATAGGTGTTGTTACTAGTAACAAAATGCAGAAATCAATAGTGGTTTCTGAAGTTAAAAAAGTAAAACACCCTATGTATGGAAAATTCGTTTTAAAAACGAAAAAATACGTAGCGCACGACGAGACAAACGACTGCAACGAAGGAGATACTGTAAAGATCATGGAAACACGACCTTTAAGTAAATCTAAATGTTGGAGATTAGTAGAAATAATTGATAGAGCGAAGTAATTATGGTACAACAAGAGTCTAGACTAAAAGTAGCAGACAATACCGGAGCTAAAAAAGTTTTAGCTATTAGGATATTGGGAGGTACAAAGAAAAGATACGCTTCTGTTGGGGACAAAATAGTTGTCAGTATAAAAGAATCTACACCTAATGGAACTATTAAAAAAGGTGCAGTTTCAACAGCAGTTGTTGTTCGTACCAAGAAAGAAGTGCGCAGGGCAGACGGGTCTTATATCCGTTTTGACGATAATGCCTGTGTATTGCTTAACCCTACCGGAGAAATGCGCGGCACACGTGTATTTGGCCCGGTTGCAAGAGAACTTCGTGATAAGCAATTCATGAAAATTGTATCATTGGCACCAGAAGTGCTTTAATACATTAACAAGATGAGAAAGCTTAAAATAAAAACTGGAGATACTGTGCGCGTCGTTGCTGGAGACCATAAAGGTCAGGAAGGCAAAGTGCAAAAAGTACGCATAGAAAATAATAAAGCCATCGTGGAAGGGGTAAATACTATCTCTAAACACGAGAAGCCAAGTGCTTCTAATCCACAAGGTGGTATTGTAAAGAAAGAAGCTCCTATTCACATTTCAAATCTGTCTCTTATAGACAAGAATGGTAAAACTACCAGAATTGGATATAGAGAAGAGGATGGAAAGAAAGTAAGATTTTCTAAAAAATCTAATGAAGTAATATAGTTATGGCATACGTACCAAGACTTAGAGCAGAATTTGCAGAGCGAGTAAAGCCTGCATTAAAAGAAGAATTTAGTTACGCTAACGTAATGGAGATCCCAAAACTTGAAAAAATAGTTTTGAGCCGTGGCGTTGGTGCAGCAGTAGCAGACAAAAAGCTAATTGACCATGCCGTAGAAGAACTTTCTAGGATTACCGGTCAAAAAGCGGTGCAAACCATTTCTAAAAAGGATGTTGCTTCCTTTAAACTGCGTAAAGGAATGCCTATTGGGGCGAAAGTTACTTTGCGAGGTTACAGAATGTATGAGTTTTTAGATCGTTTAGTCACATCGGCACTTCCACGTGTACGTGATTTTGGCGGAATTAAAGCGAATGGTTTTGATGGTAGAGGAAATTATAACCTGGGAGTTACCGAACAAATTATCTTTCCAGAGATAGATATTGATAAAGTAAACCGAATTTCGGGGATGGATATCACTTTTGTGACCTCTGCAAAAACCGATAAGGAAGCTAAATCATTGTTAACAGAACTGGGGTTACCTTTTAAAAAGAATTAATTATGGCTAAAGAATCAATGAAAGCCCGTGAGGTGAAAAGACAAAGAATGGTAAAGAAGTATGCTGAAAAGCGTGAGGCTTTAAAAGCAGCTGGCGATTGGGAAGGTTTACAGAAATTACCAAAAAACTCTTCTCCTGTACGTTTGCACAATCGTTGTAAATTAACCGGAAGACCTAAAGGCTACATGAGACAATTTGGTGTTTCTCGAGTTATGTTTAGAGAATTGGCCAATAATGGATTAATCCCCGGAGTTAGAAAAGCAAGTTGGTAAGAATATAAATTGGTTGAAGGTTCATCCCGATGAAGGTCGGGGTAGAAAACCACTTCCGCAAATTAAGATAAATGAATACAGATCCTATTGCAGATTATTTGACAAGAGTTAGAAATGCTGTGGCTGCAAACCACAGAGTGGTAGAAATTCCCGCTTCTAACCTTAAGAAGGAAATCACAAAAATATTATTCGATCAAGGATATATTCTTAGTTACAAATTTGATGATAATACCGCTCAAGGTACCGTCAAAATAGCGCTTAAGTATGATAAAATTACTAAAGAGCCTGTAATTAAAGAAATCCAAAGAATAAGTAAACCCGGTCTACGTAAATATGTTGGCGCTACCGAGCTACCACGAATCCTTAACGGACTTGGAATTGCTATTGTTTCTACTTCTCACGGTGTGATGACCGGGAAGCAGGCAAAAGCAGATAAAATTGGTGGTGAAGTATTGTGTTACGTTTACTAATACTTAAAAGACTAAAGAAATGTCAAGAATAGGTAAAAGTCCAGTTACAATTCCTGAAGGTGTAAATGTTGACCTTAAAGATGGGATGGTAACGGTAAAAGGAAAATTGGGAGAGCTTCAACAAAAAGTTACAGACATCGATGTGAAAATTGAAGATGGGGTAATTTATTTTGAACGTTCCTCAGAGAAAAGTGATCAAAAAGCAAAACACGGTCTTTACCGTGCTTTGATAGACAATATGATTGAAGGAGTTTCTAACGGATATACAAAATCTTTGGAATTGGTAGGAGTTGGTTATAGAGCTTCCAACCAGGGACAAAAATTAGATTTGGCCGTTGGGTTTTCCCATAATATTGTAATAAATTTGGCACCGGAAGTTAAAGTAGAAGCAATTTCAGAAAAAGGAAAGAATCCAATCGTGAAATTAACTTCTTTCGATAAACAACTTGTGGGCCAGGTAGCTGCTAAAATACGTGCATTCAGAGCGCCAGAACCTTATAAAGGTAAAGGTATTAAGTATGTTGGAGAGCAATTACGTAGAAAAGCAGGTAAATCAGCTTAATAAAGTTTAGATATGGCAGTTTCAAAACAAGATAGACGAAATAAAATTAGAAAGCGTGTTCGTAAAGCAATTACGGGTACTGCAAGCCGTCCAAGATTATCTGTATTTAGAAGCAATAAAGAAATTTATGCTCAAATTGTAGATGATGTAGAGGGAAAAACCTTAGTGGCAGCCTCTTCGAGAGATAAGGCTGTATCTGTAGAAGGTGTGAAATCAAAGCAAGCTGCTTTGGTGGGAAAATCCCTTGCTGAAAAGGCTTTAAAAACCGGTATAGAAACCATCTCTTTTGATAGGGGAGGTTACCTGTATCACGGTAGAGTTAAATCATTAGCAGAAGGTGCTCGAGAAGGAGGACTAAAATTCTAGAAAATTATGTATCAAAATTATAAAAACGTAGAACACGTAAAACCAGGCGGACTTGAATTGAAAGATCGTTTGGTAGGAGTACAACGTGTAACCAAAGTGACCAAAGGTGGTAGAGCTTTTGGATTTTCTGCTATTGTTGTAGTAGGAGATGAGAATGGTGTTGTTGGGCAAGGTTTAGGGAGATCTAAAGAAGTTGCCGAAGCCATTTCTAAAGGTGTGGAAGATGCAAAGAAGAATTTAGTACGAATTCCTATTAATAAAGGGACCATTCCTCACGAACAAAATGGAAAATATAGTGGTGCAAGAGTTATACTTTTGCCAGCTGCAGAAGGTACTGGGGTAATTGCCGGTGGACCAATTCGTGCGGTATTAGAAGCTGTAGGGGTGCATGATGTACTTTCTAAAAGTCAGGGATCTTCTAACCCACACAATATGGTAAAAGCAACTTTCGATGCTTTATTGCAATTGCGAAGCGCAGAAACTGTGGCCAAGCAACGCGGTATTTCATTAGACAAGGTTTTTAAAGGATAAATCAAGGAGAAAGATGGGAAAGATAAGAGTTACAAAAGTAAAAAGTGCTATTAAGCGTTCTCAGAACCAAAAACTGGTTCTTGAGTCTTTAGGTCTTAAGAAAATGGGCCATACGGTAGAGCATAACGATACGCCAAACATCCTTGGTATGGTAAATAAAGTTAAACATTTAGTTTCTGTAGAAGAAACAAAATAATAGATTCAAATGGAATTAAATAACTTAAAACCTGCAAAAGGTTCAGTTAAAAGTAACAACAAACGTGTTGGCCGTGGAGAAGGATCTGGAAAAGGTGGTACGTCCACCCGTGGTCACAAAGGTGCTAAATCGCGTTCTGGTTACTCCAAAAAGATAGGTTTTGAAGGTGGACAAATGCCACTGCAACGCCGAGTTCCAAAATTTGGTTTCACTAACAGAAATCGTGTGGCCTACCAGGGGGTAAACCTTGATACGCTTCAGCGTTTAGTTGATGAAGGTAAAATTAAAGATACTGTAGATGTTGATGCTTTGATCGATAACGGTCTTGTAGGTAAAAACGAACCAGTTAAGATATTAGGTAGGGGAGAATTAAAGGCTAAGTTGAAAATATCTGTGCATAAATTTACAGCCTCAGCAAAAGAAGCGATAGAAGCTGCTGGAGGTGAAGTTGTTACTTTATAATAGATATACTCAATGAAATTCATCAATACTATTAAAAATATTTGGAAGATAGAGGAACTAAAAACTAGAATTTTAGTGACCCTCGGTCTATTGTTGGTATATCGTTTTGGGGCACAAGTTGTGCTTCCCGGGATAGATGCCTCGCAATTGGCAAATCTTGCAAACCAAACAGATTCAGGTCTTCTTGGACTTCTTAATGCATTTACCGGAGGCGCGTTTTCTAACGCTTCTGTTTTTGCCCTGGGGATTATGCCCTATATCTCTGCTTCTATTGTAGTGCAACTTATGGGGATTGCTATCCCTTATTTGCAAAAGCTGCAAAAAGAAGGAGAGAGTGGTAGGCGGAAGATTAATCAGATTACCCGGTGGTTAACCATCGCAATAACCCTGGTACAAGGCCCTGGCTATATCTACAACCTTTTTTCTACCTTGCCTCAAGGCGCATTCCTGCTGGGAGATACAGTAACTTTTGTAGCTTCCTCTGTGGTGATTCTTACTACGGGAACTATTTTCGCAATGTGGTTAGGTGAAAAGATTACCGATAAAGGTATTGGTAATGGTATTTCATTATTAATTATGGTTGGTATCATCGCTACTCTGCCACAGGCATTTATTCAGGAATTCGCTTCCAGGGTATTTGAATCTAATGGTGGGTTGATAATGATTCTTATAGAACTGGTAATCTGGTTCGCCATTATTATGGGATCTGTTATGCTCGTTATGGCAGTGCGCCAAATTCCGGTGCAATATGCCAGAAGAACCGCCTCTGGTGGGTACGAGAAAAACGTATTTGGATCCAGACAATACATTCCCCTTAAGCTTAATGCTTCCGGGGTAATGCCAATTATATTCGCGCAAGCTATTATGTTTATCCCAGCTGCGGTTGCAGGTCTTTCAGAATCTGACGCTGCGCAAGGAGTTACTGCGGCCTTCAGCGATATTTTTGGATTTTGGTATAATTTGGTATTCGCTTTACTAATTATAGTGTTTACTTATTTTTATACTGCGATTACTGTACCTACCAATAAAATGGCTGACGATCTAAAACGAAGTGGCGGATTTATTCCGGGTATTCGTCCCGGTACAGAAACTGGCGAATATCTAGACAGGATTATGTCTCAGATTACCTTGCCAGGATCTATTTTCCTTGCGCTTATCGCCGTGTTCCCGGCAATTGTAGTGCAACTTTTAGGTGTGCAACAAGGATGGGCATTATTTTTTGGAGGAACCTCGCTTTTAATTATGGTTGGAGTTGCAATAGATACTATGCAGCAAGTGAATTCTTACTTGTTGAATAGGCATTACGACGGATTAATGAAAACAGGTAAAAACAGAAAAGCAGTAGTTTAGAATTATAGTAATTAGTGGTTAGACGTTGGTTAATTAGATCATATAAGTTATAATCCTAAAAATATAACGACTACCAATTTAAACTAAAGACTAAAAGAGAATGGCAAAGCAACCGGCAATAGAACAAGACGGATCAATTATTGAAGCATTATCTAATGCGATGTTTCGTGTAGAGTTGGAGAACGGTCACGTTGTGACAGCACATATTTCTGGGAAGATGCGTATGCACTACATTAAATTGTTGCCTGGAGATAAAGTGAAACTGGAAATGAGTCCTTACGATTTAAGTAAAGCTCGTATAACATACAGATATTAAAAGTAATTTGAGCTATTTATAAAATTTTCAGTACTTTTGCAACCTGAAAAAATTTATGAATGCTAAAATCCTGATTGTGAATCATACTTACAATTAGCGAATTTAAAAAACTAAAGAGATGAAAGTTAGAGCATCAGTAAAGAAAAGAAGTGCCGACTGTAAGATTGTTCGCAGAAAAGGGCGCCTTTACGTAATAAACAAAAAGAATCCTAGATTTAAACAAAGACAAGGCTAATTATGGCAAGAATTGCAGGGGTAGATATACCTAAACAAAAGCGAGGAGTTATAGCATTGACCTATATCTTCGGAATTGGTAAGAGCAGGGCTCAAAAGATCCTTAGCCAGGCCAAAGTAGATGAGAGTACGAAAGTTTCCGATTGGGATGATGACGAAATTGGACGTATTCGTGAAGCTGTAGGTGAATTTACAATCGAAGGAGAATTACGTACAGAAGTTCAGATTAGTATTAAACGTCTAATGGATATTGGATGTTACAGGGGGATTCGTCACAGAAGTGGTTTGCCACTTAGGGGACAAAGAACCAAGAACAACTCTAGAACTAGAAAAGGTAGAAGAAAAACAGTTGCTAACAAGAAGAAAGCGACTAAATAGTAAGTAATTATGGCAAAGAAGACAGTTCAAAAAAAGCGTAAAGTAAACGTTGAGTCCGTAGGGCAAGCACACGTTACGGCTTCTTTTAACAACATAATTGTTTCCCTTACCAATAAAAAGGGAGATGTTATTGCCTGGTCATCTGCAGGAAAAATGGGCTTTAGGGGTTCTAAAAAGAACACTCCCTACGCTGCTCAATTAGCGGCAGAAGATGCGTCTAAAGTAGCTCACGAAGCTGGTTTGCGTAAGGTGAAGGTTTACGTTAAAGGGCCTGGGAATGGTAGGGAATCTGCTATTCGCTCGCTTCATAACAATGGTATTGAAGTAACAGAAATTATTGATGTTACTCCATTACCACACAACGGATGTCGTCCTCCAAAGAGACGTAGAGTTTAATAATTAGTATAACAAACAGGAAAGTAGTTAAGATTATCGAAGGACAGAGACCTTAATTCATAATCGCTTTCTAATAAAATTTAAGTTAATGGCAAGATATACTGGTCCGAAGACTAAAATAGCCCGAAAATTCGGAGAAGCTATTTTTGGAGACGATAAGTCTTTTGAAAAAAGAAATTATCCTCCAGGACAACACGGAAATACCCGTCGTCGTGGAAAAAAATCTGAATATGCTATCCAGTTAATGGAGAAGCAAAAGGCAAAATATACCTATGGTATCTTAGAACGTCAGTTCAGAAATATGTTTAAAAAAGCAACAGCCTCCAGGGGGATTCCCGGGGAAGTGCTTTTACAATTATGCGAATCTCGTCTGGACAATGTTGTGTACAGAATGGGAATTGCTCCTTCACGAAGTGCTGCAAGACAGTTTGTATCTCACCGTCACATTACCGTAAATGGGAAACGAGTAAATATTCCATCTTACCAATTGAAACCAGGTGACATAGTAGGTGTTCGTGAAAAATCAAAATCTTTACAGGCTATTCAGGATTCACTGTCTAATTCTAGCAGTGTTTACGAATGGATTACCTGGAACAGCGAAACAAAAGAAGGAACTTTTGTAACGATTCCGGAAAGAATTCAGATTCCGGAAAACATAAATGAACAATTCATCGTCGAATTATATTCGAAATAATAATTCACAGAAGTCGTAATATGGCAATACTAAATTTTCAGAAGCCCGATAAAGTTATAATGATTGATTCAACCGATTTCGAAGGGAAATTTGAATTTCGCCCTTTGGAACCCGGCTATGGATTAACCGTTGGTAACGCTTTAAGAAGAGTGCTTTTATCTTCCCTGGAAGGTTATGCAATCACTTCAATTCGTATAGAAGGCGTAGATCACGAATTCTCCGCTATTCCTGGAGTTGTGGAAGATGTAACAGAAATTATTCTGAATCTTAAGCAAATTAGGTTCAAAAGACAAATTGATGAAATAGATAACGAAGCCGTTACCATTTCTGTATCTGGAGAAGAACAAATTACTGCCGGCCATCTTCAAAAATTTATCTCAGGATTTCAAGTCTTAAACCCAGAACAGATTATCTGTACTGCCGATAAGAAGGTGAACCTGAATATGGAGATGAGCATTGAGAAAGGTAGAGGTTATGTTCCGGCAGAAGAAAACAAAAAAGCCAATGCGCCTTTGGGAACTATCTTTACAGATTCTATTTATACTCCAATAAAGAACGTAAAATATAGTATTGAAAACTATCGTGTAGAACAGAAAACCGATTATGAAAAATTGATTTTCGAAATTGTAAGCGATGGTTCTATTCATCCTAAAGAGGCTTTAACCGAAGCTGCAAAAACACTTATCCACCACTTTATGCTATTCTCTGACGAGCGTATTACGCTTGAAGCAGATGAGATTGCGCAAACTGAAACTTACGATGAAGAATCCCTTCATATGAGACAGTTGCTTAAAACCAAGTTGGTAGATATGGACCTATCGGTTAGGGCGTTAAACTGCTTGAAGGCTGCAGAAGTTGATACCTTAGGAGACCTTGTTTCTTACAATAAAAACGACTTGATGAAGTTTAGAAACTTCGGAAAGAAATCTTTAACAGAGCTTGAAGAATTGGTAAGCAACAAAGGCTTGAACTTTGGTATGGACCTTTCAAAATACAAATTAGATAAGGATTAAGAATAGTAAGGAGATTTGAATATTGAGAATTAGGTTTTTCTCACTACTCAAATCTCAATACTGAATACTAATTCACAAGTAGTTTTCCATAAAAGCAGGCAGAAGACCTCGCTTTGGGAAAATGAATTAAGAAAACAAAACAATGAGACACGGAAAAAAGAACAACCATTTAAGTAGAAGGACCGCTCATAGAAAGTCTATGCTTGCTAATATGGCTTGCTCATTAATAGAGCACAAAAGAATCAATACAACCGTAGCTAAAGCAAAAGCCCTAAAAGTTTTTGTGGAACCTTTGGTAACCAAGAGTAAAAACGATACTACTCATAATCGTAGATTGGTGTTTACTAAACTTCGCCAAAAGGAAGCTGTAGCCGAATTGTTTCGTGATGTAGCTCCTAAAGTAGGCGACCGCCCAGGTGGATATACCAGGGTAATTAAATTAGGAAACCGACTTGGGGATAATGCCGATATGGCCCTTATTGAATTAGTAGATTATAACGAAATTTATAATCTTAAAGATAAACCAGAGAAGAAAAAATCTACCCGTAGGGCCGGAAAGAAAAAACCAGCTGAAACTACTGCTCCAGAAGCAGAGAATAAATCGGAAGAACAATCTTCAGAAAATAAAGAAGACAAAAAAGAGGATTAAAAATGAATGTTTTAATAATCTAATTTTAAAAAAGGATAAGCTTTCGGGTTTATCCTTTTTTTATATATTAATACGAAATTGTCATTTCCGCGTCCCGATAGCTATCGGGAACGGAAATCTTACAACACTTTTAAGCAATAATTCATAATGAAATACCAAACCCGAAAAAAGGCGATTATTTTACTGGAAGATGGTACTATTTTTCACGGTAAAGCGGTGGGGCAAAAAGATGGAAAAGCCGTAGGAGAAGTTTGTTTCAATACCGGAATGACCGGTTACCAGGAAATATTTACAGACCCCTCTTACTTTGGGCAGTTAATGGTTACCACCAATGCCCATATTGGTAATTATGGTACGTTGGCCCAGGAGAGCGAAGCAGGTTCTGCTATGATTTCCGGACTTATTTGTAAGAACTTTAGCTATACCCATTCCCGGAAAGCTGCCGATGCTTCCCTGCAGGAATTTTTAGACGAAAATAACCTCTTTGCGATATCAGATGTTGATACCCGGGCCTTAGTTACTTACATTAGGGAGCACGGAGCGATGAATGCGATTATCTCTACCGATGTGGATAATATTGATGCCCTAAAAAAGGAATTAGAGGAAGTTCCCGATATGAATGGGCTTGAACTTGCATCTAAAGTTTCCACAAAAGAACCTTATTACTTCGGAAATGAGAATGCCACTTACAAAATTGCTGCCCTGGATATTGGAATGAAAAAGAACATCCTTAGAAATTTCGAAAAACGCGATGTTTATGTAAAGGTGTTTCCCTATAACGCGACCTATCAGGAAATGAGCGAATGGAACCCGGATGGTTATTTTCTATCTAATGGTCCTGGAGATCCCCAACCTTTAAAAAGTGCTATTAGTTTAACCAAAACCATTCTGGAGAAAGATCATCCTTTATTTGGGATTTGCCTAGGGCATCAGGTTATAGCTATTGCCAACGGGATTAAAACCTATAAAATGCACCACGGTCACCGCGGAATAAATCATCCTGTAAAAAATCTTAAAACCGGAAAAGGGGAAATTACTTCTCAAAATCATGGTTTCTCTGTAGATAAAGCAGATACTGAAGCTAATACCAATGTAGAAATCACCCATATTTGTTTAAACGATGATACGGTTGGGGGCATAGCGATGAAAAATAAAAATTGTTTTTCGGTACAATATCATCCAGAGGCGAGCCCCGGCCCCCACGATGCCAGTTATTTATTCGATGAATTTATGGAGCGGATAAAAAGGGTGAAAGTTTAAGAAAGTTTGGTTTTGATGTAAAATAGGTTATTTCTAAACAGATCCTTAGCATCATTACGAGACTTTATTCATAAATTTTGAACAACAGCGGTATTGACGTAATTTAAAGTGGTTCATCTTTAAAGCATAAAATAATTTTCGCCACGAATACACAAATAATTAAAAATATTCGTGCATTCGTGGCCTTTTTTTATCCTTAATAGTTCGCCATTGTTGGGACTATTTAATTATTTTAGGGTGTTTCAAATAATTTTAATTTCATTAAANTACCTTGGTGCAACCCCACGAGGCATTATATATGAAAAATATTTTGATTTCGAGGCAAGCCTTGGAGTATTTAAATTTAAACCAAATTCATTAGAAATTGCGCTCAAAATGGTCAGTATTCATTATTGAAAAAACAATGAATTTTTAGCTTTTGTTGCCTTTTCTTTATTTTTGTTTGTATATCCGCTTTTATTCATAAAATTAAATTTATGAATAAATCGTCATGCTGAACTTGCTTCAGCATCTAACATGAACAGTACCTACACACTCAACTTAGACCCCCAAATAATTTTCGGGGCGGGCTCTGAAACCAGTTCAGGATGACGTCCAAATTTTAAAGTATGACTGTTTACGGATATTCAATATTTTTATTAACGCATAAGTCCTATCGAGTGTGAGATTTATCTAATCTTGAATGTTCTGAAAACGATTGAGTTGATTTCTAGTGTTATAAAAGCTTTAAAACTCTTTGTTTCCTCGCTAATTTAGCCCTCAATTTGTATCTTGCATTCTAATCAATTAACTAATTAAAAGAAGACTATGAGTGTAATAATAAATATTCATGCCCGTCAGATTTTCGATTCAAGAGGAAATCCAACCGTAGAAGTAGATGTAGTAACCGAAAATGGAATTTTAGGAAGAGCAGCTGTGCCTTCGGGAGCTTCTACAGGAGAACACGAAGCTGTGGAACTTCGTGATGGCGGAAGTGACTATATGGGAAAAGGTGTAACCAAAGCCGTTGAAAATGTAAACGATATTATCGCGGAAGAATTATTGGGTTATTCTGTTTTTGAACAAAACCTAATTGACAAAGCGATGTTGGAATTAGACGGCACTCCAAATAAAGCGAAACTTGGTGCCAATGCTATTTTAGGGGTTTCCCTGGCCGTGGCAAAAGCAGCTGCCAATGAACTTGGCCTACCGTTATACCGTTATATTGGGGGGGTTAGCGCAAACACGCTTCCTGTACCTATGATGAATATTATTAATGGCGGTTCGCATAGTGATGCTCCCATCGCGTTTCAGGAATTTATGATTATGCCCGTAAAGGCTAAAAGTTTTTCTCACGCCTTAAAAATGGGAACCGAAATTTTCCATAATCTTAAAAAGGTATTACACGATCGTGGTTTAGGTACAGCTGTGGGAGACGAAGGTGGTTTTGCGCCAACTTTAGAAGGTACAGAAGATGCTTTGGATACCATTCTTAAGGCTATTGAAAATGCAGGATATAAAGGTGGTGACGATGTTATGATTGCCTTAGATTGTGCCGCTGCTGAATTCTATGAAAATGGAAAATACGATTATAAGAAATTTGAAGGCGAAGGCGGAAAAATAAGAAGCAGTGAAGAGCAGGCCGAGTATCTTGCTGAACTTTCTTCTAAATACCCAATTATTTCCATTGAAGATGGAATGGATGAGAACGACTGGGATGGTTGGAAAGCCTTAACCGATAAGATTGGAGATAAGGTGCAAATAGTTGGAGACGATCTATTTGTAACCAATGTAGAAAGATTATCTAGAGGAATTGAAGAAGGTATCGCTAACTCCATCCTTATTAAAGTGAATCAAATTGGTACGCTTACAGAGACTATTGCTGCGGTAAATATGGCACACAATGCCGGCTTTACTTGTGTGATATCCCACCGTTCTGGAGAAACAGAAGATACCACCATTGCAGATCTTGCTGTGGCACTAAATACCGGACAAATAAAAACCGGTTCGGCTTCCAGAAGTGACCGTATGGCAAAATACAACCAGTTAATTAGAATTGAAGAAGAATTGGGAGACGTTGCTTATTTTCCGAAACGTAAAGCTTTTAAAATCTAATTCACTTGCTCATTAAATGAGATTTGAAATGCTCTAGAGCTTCTTCCGAGACAGTTTTAGGCGTAAAAAAATAAGGTCCCTTTTGAAGAAAATTCAAAAGGGATTTTTTTTGAGCGGGAATTATACCAATTTAGCAATGAGATGTCGCATTCAAACTCGTTCATTTTCCGTTCTATTTTCTTGTTCACAATTTCCGTAGCTAAGGCTATGCAAATCGATCACAGCGGCATAGAACAAAAAAGCAACTTCGTTTTCTATACGACATTTCATAATTAAATTGGTATTAGTAAAAAAGTGCTTAAATTCTATTGTTTCCATAGAAATCTTATTCTTGCTTAACGCAAAATTAACAGTAGATTTCTTAAATTAGCAATTCTCGAAAAAAGTTGAACTAAGTATATAAAATTAAGATATGTCAAAAGTTGCTACAATAGAAATCAATGGGAAAAAATATGAATTTCCGGTTGTAGAAGGTACAGAAAAGGAGCAGGGAATAGATATTAAGAAATTACGTGCAGAAACCGGGGTAATTACGCTGGACCGTGGTTATAAAAACACCGGAAGTTGCGAAAGTGCGATTACTTTTCTTAACGGGGAAGAGGGCGTGTTGCGTTACCGTGGCTATGCCATAGAAGATGTGGCAAAAAACGCCGATTTTCTCGAGGTTGCTTATCTGCTTATCTTTGGAGAATTGCCAACCAAAACTCAATTAGATAAGTTTTACGCCGATATAAGAGAAGAGTCTGCCGTAGATGAGGAAATGAAAAAAATCCTTGACGGCTTCCCAAAATCGGCGCATCCAATGGGCGTGCTTTCTTCTCTAACCAGTGCCCTTATCGCCTTTAACCCTTCTTCGGTAAATGTGGAGTCTGAAGAAGATATGTATAAGGCTATCGTGAAAATATTGGGTAAATTTCCCGTATTGGCAGCCTGGACGCTTAGAAAGAAAAATAGCCTACCATTAAACTATGGCGACGATTCTCTGGGGTATGTAGAGAACCTTCATAAAATGATGTTCGAAAAACCAGGAAAAAGCTATAAAGTAGATAAAACGGTAATAGAAGCTTTAGATAAGCTACTTATTCTTCACGCCGATCACGAACAAAACTGTTCTACTTCTACGGTAAGAATGGTTGGTTCTTCCCAAGCCGGTCTTTTTGCTTCTATTTCGGCAGGGATTTCTGCGCTTTGGGGACCACTTCACGGTGGGGCAAACCAAGCGGTTATTGAAATGCTGGAAAGAATTAAAGAAGACGGTGGGGATACCAAGAAGTTTATGGCAAAAGCCAAAGACAAAGATGATCCTTTCCGCTTAATGGGCTTTGGTCACCGTGTGTACAAAAACTTTGACCCTCGTGCTAAGATTATCAAGAAATCGGCCGACGATGTTTTAGATCAGCTTGGAGTTGACGATCCTGTGTTGGATATTGCTAAAGGTCTTGAAAAAGAAGCGTTGGAAGATCAATATTTCGTAGATAGAAAACTCTATCCAAATGTAGATTTCTATTCAGGAATTATTTATCGGGCGCTGGGTATTCCGGTAGAAATGTTTACCGTAATGTTTGCTTTGGGCAGGCTTCCAGGCTGGATCGCACAATGGAGAGAAATGAGATTAAAGAAAGAACCAATTGGCCGCCCTCGTCAAATTTACACCGGGGAAAACCTACGTGAATTTAAGTCGGTAGATAAAAGATAGGTTTCTTTAAAATTATAATCAAAAACCTCGGGGTATTAAACCCACTGGTGGGAATAAATTCGCAAAAAGCTTCATCATCGTATGGAGCTTTTTCTATATTTGACAAAAATTTGAGCAGTGAGATTAAATATCAATAACGAGACTTCCCTTTTAAAAGCTGTGGTGTTGGGTACCGCAAAAAGTATTGGAACAGAGCCTTCCCTTGCTGAAGCTTACGACCCAAAATCGGCCGAATATATTAAAATGGGGACCTATCCCAAAGAGGAAGATATGGTGAGGGAGATGGAAGCCGTAGCAAAAATCCTGGAGAAATATAAAGTAAAGGTTTTTAGGCCGAAATTGATTGAAAATTACAATCAAATCTTTACCCGAGATATCGCTTTTGTGATTGAAGATAAATTTATCAAATCTAATATCCTACCCGATAGGGAGCAGGAAATTGAAGCTATAAGTCACGTAATAGCCGAGATTGATCCTTCAAAAATTTTACAGTTGCCGGAAGAGGCCCACATAGAAGGCGGCGACGTGATGCCTCTGGGAGAATATTTATTAGTAGGAACTTATAGAGGTGCCGATTATAAAGATTTTATCACGGGCCGTACTAATGTACAGGCCGTAGATGCATTAAAAGGATTGTTTCCGCATAAAAAAGTGGTTTCTTTTAATTTGAGAAAATCCAATACAGAGCCCAGGGATAACGCGCTTCATTTAGATTGTTGTTTCCAACCGGTTGGAAAAGGCAAGGCGATAATTCATAGAAACGGATTTTTGGAGGAAGAGGAATACAATTGGTTAGTAAATCTCTTCGGAAAAGAGAATGTTTTCGAAATTTCCCGGGATGAAATGTATTATATGAATTCCAATATTTTTTCTATTTCTGAAGAAGTAGTTATTTCAGAAATGAATTTCACAAGATTAAACGCGTGGTTAAGGGAACAGGGAATTACCGTTGAAGAAGTGCCTTATGCCGAAATTTCCAAGCAGGAAGGACTTTTACGTTGTTCTACTCTACCATTAATAAGAGAATAGAATTATATGATTATGAGACAGATTACAGATACGATTTTTATGGTACGTCCCGTGGCGTTTAGAATGAATGAACAAACTCTCGTTAACAATTTTTTTCAGAAAAGTATTACGGCTGAAAATGTGAACGAACACGCTCAGGCCGAATTTGATGCTTTTGTTTCCAAGCTTAGAAAAGTAGGCGTGAAGTTGATAGTGGTAGATGATAAAATTGAAGATGATGCGCCAGATTCTATCTTTCCGAATAACTGGGTTTCCTTTCATCAAAATGGACAAATTGCGCTTTATCCCATGTTTGCCGAAAATCGGAGAAAAGAGCGCCGCTTAGAATATTTCGCAAAACTAGAAGAAGAAGGTTTTAAGATCAAAGAAATTGTAGATTATACCGCTGGTGAAGAAGAGGATGTGTTCCTGGAAGGTACGGGAAGTCTTATCTTAGACCGGGAAAACCGGAAAGCCTATTGCGCTTTATCGCCAAGGGCCGATGAGGATTTGCTGATAGAATTTTGTGAAGATTTTGAATTTACGCCGGTAATTTTTAATGCTAATCATAACGTAAATGAGCAAAGGAAGGCGATTTATCATACCAACGTAATGATGTGTTTGGGCGAGGAATTTGCCGTGATCTGCCTGGATACCATAGACGACAAAAAAGAGAAAAAAAATGTGGTAAATCATTTAAAGCAAGATGGCAAGGAGATTATAAAGATTTCTGAAGAGCAAATGCATGAATTTGCCGGTAATATGTTGCAGGTACAGGGAAGTGAAGAGAAAAAATATTTGGTAATGAGTGCTCGGGCACATCGTAGCTTAAACGAACAACAAATTACTAAAATTGAAAGACATTGTGAGATTTTAAGTAGTGAATTAAAGATAATCGAAACCTGCGGCGGCGGAAGTGCCAGATGTATGATGGCTGAAGTGTTTTTACCGAAAGCTTAGGTTTTTCATAAAATCCTGCGAGGTCTTCAAGACCTTGTAGGTGTATTTTTGAACTTGCACGATTACAAGATTTTGTCGCGGTGATTATGGGGATTAAAGACTCTTTATTTAAACTAAATAGAATTTTTTTAAACTGGCTCTCAATACTTCTTAAACAATTCCCTTAAGAACAAAACCATAATAACGGCGGTAAAAAGCGCAAAGGGAAGGGAACTTATTATAAGAAACTTCTGCATGGCAGTGAGAACATCGCTATCTGGTTTTATATTTCCCAATACGATGATTGCTTCAGAAAAAATTAGGATTAAAACCGCCCAGATTAACCTGAACTTCTTTTTTGGATGCTCCTTTCCTTTATCGCTAAACATACTCAATACATAAATTGCCGAATCTACCGAGGTCACTAAAAAACTAACCAATAAAACCACGGTAATTATATTAGTAAAATTTGAAAAAGGAAAAGCCTCAAAGAACCGGAACATAGAAGTGAAAACACTGTCAAATTCTCCATTATAGGAATTCATATTTTCAATTAAATCGAAAGAAGCCGAGCCAAACACGCTAAACCAGAAGAAACTCCCCAGAGAGGGAATCAGCAAAACCCCAAGAATCATTTCCCTAATTGTTCGGCCTTTAGAAATACGGGCTATGAAAATTCCTGTAAATGGCGCCCAGGCCAACCAGAACGCCCAATAATAGTATGTCCAATCGGTAAGGAATTCTTTTCCGGGGTTATGATTTCCCATCGCCAGGCTTAAGGGAACAAAATCTATAATATAGCGATAAAGGGATTCAAAAAACTGACTAAACACTTTCCCAATATCAATCTGAAAAAAAATGAAAAGCATTAAAAAAATGGTGATGTAAATATTCCAGTTAGAAATACGTTTTATTCCTTTTTTTATTCCGGCGAAAGCCGAAATAAAAGCTAAAATACAGATCATCAAAACCAGCAAAGCAATGAGCCAAAGCGAGCCCGTTGGTTTTGAAATTATATGGCTAATACCACCTTCTATTTGAGTTGTTCCCAATCCAATAGCCGCTACTAATCCAAAAACCGTGGTGAGAATAGTAATTAGATTAACCCCGGCTGGCAAATACTTTATTTTTTTTAGCTGGGGTAAACTCGTTCCTAAAAGGATATTAGATTTTCGCACAAAAAGATTGTAGGCGATAAGAAGGGCGAAAACGCCGTAGAAGGCCCAGGCGGTAAATCCCCATTGGTAGAAAGTATATTCTAAAGAAATTATCTCGGCAGCAGCTCCCGTATTAATCGGCGGATTCAAAAACATAAAAACCGGTTCCTGTACTGCTCTTAGCAGAATACCTGCGCCCATACCGGCGCTGTATAACATTGCTATCCACGAGAGACGGTCGAATTCCGGCGGGGTTTTTCCCAATTTAATTTTGCCGAATTTTGAAAAGGCGATAAAAATAAGGAAAAACACACAAATTAAACCCAGCCATAAATAGAAACCTCCAAAAATTTCGCGTACCCAAATAGAGCCACTGTCTATGAGTTTGTAAAATTCTGCAGTAAAGAAAAAAATAAAAAGCGCAAGGAGAAATAAACTTCCCGAGGCAAGATAAAGTAGTGGGTTTTTAGAAATTGTGCGGTAAAATTTAGTCAAACTTGAGGTGTTTTACTCACCAAGTGAGGTTCGAAATAGTTTATGCAGCTGTTAAAAGTATCTGCTTCCGGCTGTAAATTTAAATTTTCTATCAAAATACTCGTGTCACTAAATGCGGTTAAATTTCACGCTCAATTTAGGGATTTTAAAACTTTTGGGATAGTTCCTTAAAGTCTATCTTTCTAACTTGCTGTTCTGAATTTGGAAACCTAACAGGTTTTTGATCACGATAATTATCGGGATCAAATCTCACGTAGTGAGTAAAACTTATTTGTTTTTTGGTTCACTGTTAGCAATCTTACTGCACATTCCCTCAAAGATAAAATAATGAAATGGATACATAGAATACCAATAAAGGCGTCCCCAAATTCCCCGGGGTCTAAAAGTCGCGGTTTGGTGTAATACATTGTCTTCATCTATTTGAAATTCCAGCCAGGCTTCCCCGGGGACTTTCATTTCAGCGAATAGCAATAATCTCTTTTCCTCTTTATCAGCCAACAATACTCTCCAGAAATCTAATGAATCTCCTGCGTTAATTTCGTTAGGATTTGTGCGTCCACGTCTCAAGCCTACCCCGCCAAAAAGTTTATCGATATAGCCACGAAACTTCCAAAGCCAGTTTCCGTAATACCAGCCGTTTAAGCCGCCAATAGACCAAATACGCTCCAAAACTTCCTCAGGATTCTGTGCTTTGGCAGATTGCTTGTCTTTTAAACAGCCGTAAGTTGGGACTTTAATATAGGCGTTGAGGTTTTTTTTGAACCTTCCGCTGCTTAAGGAATCCTTCCAGCTGGAAATAACCTGATTTTGCTCTATTTTATAAAAAGCCAACTGGATCGCTTTTTTATAAGAAATAGGCTTAATATTTAAAAGTTCCTGCAGGCGGGTGTCCCGGGTAGTTACTTCAATTTTCATGCTATCCACCAGATTTTGCGCTAGTTTATAAGAGGTGGAGGTTACGAAATAAAGCCAATAAGAAGAGAGTTTTGGCGACATAACCGGGACATTAATAATCCATAATTTTAGGTCTCGTACCTCTGCATACTTTTCCATCATTCCTTGATAGGTGAGGATATCTGGACCACCTACATCAAAAGAATCGTTATAACATTCTTCTTTGCCAATTACACCGGTTAAAAATTTAAGAATGTCCCGAATAGATATGGGTTGGCACTTGGTTTTCACCCAGTTGGGTGTAATCATAAAAGGAAGCTTTTCGCAAAGGTCTCGTATAATTTCAAAAGAAGAACTCCCGGAACCTACAATGATAGCCGCCCGCAAAACCGTTAAATTGAATTCGCCTTTATACAGTATTTCTTCTACTTTTTTACGGGATTTTAAGTGCTTGGATAGATTATGTTCATTAATAATTCCGCTCAAATAAATTACCTGATCCACGGAAGTTTCAGCCATTATCTTGTTGAAATTCTTGGCAGCCTGTGCTTCCTGACTATCAAAATCTTCAGTAGAACCACTCATCGAATGGATAAGGTAATAAGCAACGTCTATGTTTTTGATTTTCTGCGGCGCGGACTCATCTTTTAAAAAATCCAATTCTACAATTTCAACCTGTTTCAGGATTTCTTTGTCTGAAGTAAAGCGACTTTTACTCCTTACCGCACAAATTACTTCGTGACCTTTTTCTAATAACTCAGGAAGTATTCGCATTCCTATATATCCATTGGCGCCTGTAAGAAGTATTCTCATAAAAATGTTTTACTCACTCAGTGAGGTTTAAAATGTGTTGTAGTGCGTGTGTCACTATTCATCTAGATGCCAAAATCTCATTTCTTTATTTAATTTAATTCGATATTCAGTCTGGGGTGAATACTTACGTTCGTGTCGAAATATAACTTGAGCTGCCTAAATTGGATTACAGCCTTGCTTTCGGCTTATTTTTATTCAAAATAGGAATTAAATTCTTACTTTGCCGGGGGATTAGTAAAACTTTATATAATGAACAACGTCCTTAAAATAGTACTGCTCGTAATTGGGGTGGGAATGATTGGCTATGGCTTATACACCTTAATCACCCCTGCATTCTCCGTGGATGCCGGTCCTTTACAGATAGAGGCGCAGGGCGATACAACCCAATCTTACGCGATGATTGGCTTTGGGGTTTTGTCTTTAATTGGCGGCCTGGCTTTTGGAAAACGCTAAACGATAGTTAAAGGTCTTCAATTTGGGTAGGTGCATTATCTGCTTTATAATCTAAAATCTTCCTGAAATATTTATGAATTGTCGGCGTATTTGCTTTCACTTTTATAAAATAGTGATCTTTATAAATGCTGTATTCTTCGGCTTTGCCTTTGTATAGGTGCAATTTATAATAAGGGATAACCAGGGCGTATGTTTCCAGTAAAGCCCGGAACATAACTATAATTCCGTTTGGACGCATCTCAACATTGCAAACTTTAATCTTATTATCTATAACCATTAAATTATGGATATCTATAGACACGTTGGTAATATGTAATTTTGGGGAACCGGTGCCGTTTAATTTCATTCGCTGAAGCAGGGTAAACGGCGTTCCGACTTCATTGTTGATTTTTTCCTTAATTTTTGGCCTATTATAGGAGATATTCAATAACATAACTTTTTGCTTAAAGATAGGCAAAATTCTATTTTCTGCTATCTTTGCAGGGCTTTTAAACTATAAAACCAAAGTAGAAAATGAAACTTCAAAGTACCCTGGCAACCCATGTAAAAAATGCTGTAAANAAAATNTATGATGTAGAAATAGATGATTTTGAGTTTCAGCCCACACGTAAGGATTTTGAAGGTGATATTACTTTGGTGACTTTTCCTATGCTGCGTCAGTTAAAGACAAATCCGGTGAAACTGGGGGAGGAAATTGGGAGTTATCTCGCCGAAAATGTTAACGAAGTTTCCGGATTTAACGTGGTGAAAGGTTTCTTGAATATTGTTTTAAGCGATGCCTATTATCTCGATTTTTTCAACGGGATAAAAGACAGAAAAGATTTTGGTCTGGTTCCACCAACTGCAGACGCTAAAGGAATTATGGTAGAGTATTCTTCGCCAAATACCAACAAACCCTTGCACCTGGGGCATATTAGGAATATCCTTTTAGGTTTTTCTGTAGCCGAAATTTTAAAAGCTGCCGGCAACAAATCTTATAAAACTCAAATTATTAACGATCGGGGCATTCATATTTGTAAATCTATGTTGGCCTGGGAGCACTTCGGGAAGGGAGAAACACCGGAATCTGCCGGAATAAAAGGCGATAAGTTGGTAGGGAATTATTACGTGAAATTTGACCAGGAATACAAGAAAGAAATTGCTCAATTAATTGAAGAAAAAGGAATTTCTGAAGAAGCTGCAAAAGCTGAAGCACCAATTTTGGTAGAAGCCAAGCAGATGCTTTTAAAATGGGAAGCCGACGATCCAGAAGTAGTCGCGCTTTGGGAAAAGATGAACCAATGGGTTTATGACGGATTTGAAAAAACCTACGATGCCCTGGGCGTAGATTTCGATAAAAATTATTATGAAAGTGACACCTATCTGCTGGGAAAAGATGTAGTGAACAAAGGCCTGGAAAAAGGCATTTTTTATAAAAAAGAAGATGGTAGTGTTTGGATAGACCTCACCGAGGAAGGCCTGGATGAAAAAATTGTATTGCGAAGCGATGGTACCGCGGTTTATATGACGCAAGATATTGGTACGGCCATCCAAAGGGTGAAAGATTTTGATATAAACGGAATGGTTTATACCGTGGGTAACGAGCAGGATTATCACTTTAAAGTCTTGTTTTTAATTCTGAAGAAACTCGGATATGACTGGTCAGATTATTTATATCACCTTAGCTATGGCATGGTAGATTTACCCAGTGGAAAAATGAAAAGCCGCGAAGGAACCGTAGTAGATGCCGACGATCTTATTGCTGAAATGACCGAAACCGCAAGGAAAATTTCAGAAGAATTAGGCAAACTTGATGGATACACCGAAGTGGAAAAGGAAGATTTGTATCGTATTATTGGTCTGGGCGCTTTAAAATATTACATTTTAAAAGTAGATCCTAAAAAAAGAATTTTATTCAATCCTGAAGAATCGGTCGATTTTCAGGGTAATACGGGGCCGTTTATACAATATACTTACGCGAGAATTCAATCTATCATTAGAAAAGCCGATTTCGATTTTGAGCAAGTCACGCCAAAGGATTATAAACTTCACGATAAAGAGCGGGCTTTAATCAAACAGCTTCAGCTATATCCTGAAACCATTCAACTGGCTTCAGAAAATCATAGTCCGGCGTTAATCGCCAATTATACCTACGATTTGGTAAAGGAGTTCAACTCTTTTTACCAAAATGTAACTATTCTGGGAACCCAAGATCTTTCAGAAAAAACACTAAGGGTGCAACTGGCTGAAAGCGTGGGAGAGGTGATTAAATCTTCTTTTAATTTACTGGGAATCCAGGTGCCAGAAAGAATGTAAAAAAAGCCCCTAAAAGCCCCCTAACCTCCCGAAGTAAATTCGGGACAGGCACCAAAGGGGGAATAAAAGTGAAATATGAATGGAGTTTTGAATTTTTCATGGACAAACCAATAACCGACAACTCACAACCGATAACGGAGAACTGATAACCGACAACCGATATCTGATAACCGAAAACCGACAACCCAAATAAAAACTTTTCACTTCAATTTCAAATGATTAAATTTGCAACTCGTAGTACAAAACGAAATGAATAAAGCCTATGGATCCAGAGGAGGCGTTATTTGCTGCAAGATTAGAAAGCCTTGCGGATATAGCTGCTTTAGAATCCAAAAGGTGAAATACCAAACTTCAGGAGGAAATCCTGAAGTTAGTAGAAAAGGTTTCAAAATTTCGAGGTGTGTCTGCCTTAATCCCGATAGTTATCGGGACGGGCAAGCTTCGGTAGAATTACACCCTCTTTAAGGGATTAAATCACAGGAAAAATTATGTTTGATAGTTTAAGCGAGAAATTAGATAGTGCCTTACACGTTTTAAAAGGACACGGGCAAATTACCGAGGTAAACGTTGCCGAAACTTTAAAAGAAGTAAGACGCGCATTGGTTGATGCCGATGTGAACTATAAAATTGCCAAAGATTTCACCAATATCGTGAAAGAAAAAGCACTTGGTCAAGATGTGTTAACCGCATTAAAACCGGGGCAAATGATGGTGAAACTCGTTAAAGACGAGCTTACCACCTTAATGGGAGGTGAAGCCGAGGGTATAAATCTTTCTGGAGATCCATCTGTGATTTTAATGTCTGGCTTGCAGGGGAGTGGTAAAACTACTTTCTCTGGGAAACTGGCGAATTATTTAAAGAATAAAAAGAGCAAAAAGCCACTTTTAGTGGCTTGCGATGTTTACCGTCCTGCGGCTATAGACCAGTTACATATAGTTGGCGAGCAAGTTGGGGTTGAGGTATTTTCAGATAAAGGAAACCAGGATCCGGTAGCGATTTCGAAAGCTGCAATTGCCCACGCTAAACAAAATGGCCATAATGTGGTGATTATAGATACCGCTGGTCGTCTAGCGGTAGATGAAGCGATGATGACCGAGATTTCCAATATTCACCGCGAAATAGAACCACAGGAAACTTTGTTTGTAGTAGATTCTATGACGGGTCAGGATGCGGTAAATACAGCAAAAACCTTTAACGAAAGACTCAATTTTGACGGGGTAATCCTTACAAAATTAGACGGGGATACTCGTGGTGGAGCCGCGATTTCAATTAAATCTGTAGTAAATAAACCGATCAAATTTATTGGTACCGGGGAGAAAATGGATGCTTTAGATGTGTTCTATCCCGACCGTATGGCCGATAGGATTCTGGGAATGGGAGATGTAATTTCCCTGGTAGAAAGGGCGCAGGAGCAATATGATGAAGAAGAAGCCAGGAAAATTCAGAAGAAAATCGCTAAGAATAAGTTTGGTTTCGACGATTTCTTAAAGCAATTACAGCAAATTAAGAAAATGGGATCTATGAAAGATCTTATGGGAATGATCCCCGGCGCCGGGAAAATGCTGAAAGATGTAGATATAGATGACGATGCTTTTAAAGGAATAGAAGCGATTATTCATTCTATGACCCCAGAAGAGCGTAGCAATCCCAAGCTTATAAATTCCAGTAGAAAGAAACGTATAAGCCAAGGCTCGGGTACTACCGTGCAGGAGGTGAATCAGTTGCTGAAACAATTCAACCAAATGGGTAAAATGATGAAAATGATGCAAGGCGGTGGCGGCCAGAAGATGATGGAAATGATGAAGGGCATGAAATAAGTTGGCAGTCTCAGTAGGCAGGGGTTAGATTGGCAGTTGTAGTTTCAGTGTGCAAGAATATTAAACTTTAAATATGGATTATAAATCTTTGAAAGTTTATGAGATTGGTTTTGCTCTGGCTATGGATATTTTTGAAATTACAAAGCGATTTCCTAAAGAAGAAACTTATTCCCTTACTGATCAAATACGCAGAAGTTCAAGATCGGTCTGTGTGAATGTTGCGGAAGCGTATAGAAAAAGAAGATACCGAAAGCATTTTATAAGCAAATTAACCGATAGCGATGCGGAAAATGCCGAGACTCAAAGTTGGTTGGAGTTTGCATATGCTTGTAATTACATAGATTTAGAAACAAAAGAGAAATTGATAAAAAAGAGTCATGAAGTTGGAAAACTTTTAAACTTTATGATTAATAATCCCGGGAGATTTGGAGTTGACGATGATTAGCGCACTGCCAACTGCTACTGCCAACTGATAACTGCAAACTGAACATGACTATTTTAGACGGAAAGAAAACCAGCAACGAAATAAAAGATGAAATTGCTGCTGAAGTTGTAAAGATTAAGAAAAGAGGTGAAAAGATACCTCACCTGGCGGCTATTATTGTAGGAAATGATGGTGCAAGCCTTACTTATGTAAATGCAAAAGTAAAATCTTGCAAACGGGTTGGTTTTGAATCTTCTTTATTTAGACTTCCAAATACGGTTAGCGAACTGGAATTACTAGACAAGATTGAAGAGCTGAACCAAAATGACGATATAGACGGATTTATTGTGCAGTTGCCTTTGCCGCCACAAATAGACACCCAAAAAGTACTGAATGCTGTAGATCCCGATAAGGATGTAGATGGTTTTCATCCCACCAATTTTGGGAAAATGGCTTTAGATATGACCTCTTTTATTCCGGCAACCCCTTTTGGGATTCTTGAATTGCTGGAGCGTTATGATATTCCTACCAAAGGGAAACATACCGTGGTTATTGGCCGAAGTTATATTGTGGGGAGACCTATGAGTATCCTGATGGGAAGAAGTGGATTTCCCGGGAATTCAACGGTAACCTTAACCCATGAATTCACTAAAAATATCACGCAAATTACTTCCCAGGCAGATATTATAATAATTGCTGTAGGGATTCCAGACTTTCTAAAATCGGAAATGATTAAAGACGATGCTGTAATTATAGATGTTGGAATTAGCCGCGTACCAGATGAAGAGGCCAAAAAAGGCTATGTGCTAAAGGGAGATGTGGATTTCGATAATGTGAGCAAGCGTGCGTCTTATATTACGCCTGTTCCAGGTGGTGTGGGACCAATGACGGTTTCTATGCTTCTAAAAAATACGCTACTCGCTACCCAACGACATAAGAAAAGGACTTCAGAAAAAAATAGAAAATAAAAGGTATTTTTTCCTGAAGTACTTAGGGTTCGGGATGAAATAAAATGACCAGAATGAGAGACCTCACGGGTTTTAAAAGCCTGTGAGGTCTAGCCCAACCTGTGAGGTTCGGGTTTTTCAATTAATCTTCGTTATCTTCCAATTTCCAATCTAGATATTTATGTAAATCGGTTTCAATAAATCTTAGGGTAACCGTCATAACCGCGAAATCGTCTATATAACCAATTCCTGGTAGAAAATCGGGCATAAGATCAAAAGGGTTCAAGACATAAAGTACGGTAAATGCTATGGAAGCAATGGTAAACCAGGGTATGTTATTATAAATACCGCTGCGATAATCATTGAGCATTGCGAACATGAGCTTTCCTAATTCGGTGTATTTCCTTAGAGCTCCAGAATTAGCAATTTTATCTTCAATTTGTTCCTGGTTTTTTGCAGCTATTTCTACATCGCCATCTTTTACCTGGGCAACACCTTTTTTTAGGTATTCTTCATCGATCTCTTTCTTTTTTTTGCTGAACATATTCATAATTCTTTATTTTTTAGATTAGTAGTTATTTAAAGTCGGTCCTGTGAATTGCCATATTCTTTTTTGTAAATTTTTAGAATAAGCAAAAACAACGAGACAAGCAAAGGCCCAAAAATTAACCCTATAAAGCCAAAAAGCTGAACTCCCACGATAACTCCAAAAAGGGTAATAAGCGGATGTACCGAGGCTAATTTCTCTAAAACATAGAGTCTTATCAAATTATCTGTAGAGCCCACTACCACAAAACCGTAAATAAGCATGGCAATTCCCTGCCAATTATCGCCTTGTGCAAATAAAAGAACGACCACGGGCAAAATCCCTATTGTGGTGCCAATAAAAGGAATCACGGAACCAATCGCTGTAATTACAAACCAGAAAAAAGGATCTGGTACTCCCAGAATCAAAAATCCAATTAGTGCTATAATTCCCTGGCAAACGGCAACTAGAGGAATTCCCAATGCGTTAGATTTTACTAATTGATCACTTTCTTCTCCTATAATTTTTAGGTTTTCTTTACCTAAGGGAATATAAGATATTAGTGAAGTTTTCATAGAGTCGCGCTTTATTAGCATATAATAGAGCATAAAATACATTACGCCAATGGCAATAAAAGCATCAAAAGTACCACCGGCCAAATTTTGGAGATTGTTAGAAATCCAACTGGTAATGGAGGTAGTATCTATGGCATCGCTTATATTATAACCAACATAGGTTTCTGCTTCGGTTAATTGTTCTTTTACCGCACGTATTACCCTTTCAGAATTAACTACAGCCTTACTTATTTTAGAAGTAATCATGACTATTATAAGGCTAATAGGTACCAGAATACCAAGAAAGGAGCCGGTCATTAAAAGAGCCGCCGCCAAAGAAGGATTCCAGCCCCGGTTACGCAAGCTGTTCATCCAATTTCTTAATAATACATATAGCGTTATAGCTCCCAATACCCCAGAGAGGTACGGAATGATTTCATGAAAAATTAAAACCGCTAAAAAGAGAAGGAGCAGTAATACGAATATTTGTCGTACCAGTGCCGGTTTTAATTTATCCATATTTTTTGGTTCGTTTGGCTAGTTTGCAAATAGTTGTTTTTTATCTTTAAAAGCTTTAAATTCTAATGCATTTCCGCAAGGATCTTTAAAGAACATTGTGGCTTGTTCGCCCACCTGGCCTTCAAATCGAATATACGGATCAATTTCAAATTGAACTTGTTTAGACTTTAACAAGCTGGCAAATTCGTGAAAAATATCCCACTCCAGTACTACTCCGAAATGCGGAATAGGTACTGATTTGCCATCTACAGGATTATTGTGCGCTTTTGCCGTTTCTTCTTCGGGTTTATAATGAATGACCAATTGGTGCCCAAAAAAATTGAAATCTACCCAATGCTCACTACTGCGACCTTCGCCACAGCCAAGGATATTTTTATAAAATTTTCTGGCTTTCTCTAAATCTGAAACCGGAATGGCTAAATGGAAGGGCTGTACTTTCATAAATCTTAGCTTATTTATTTTGAAACAAATCTAAACACGCCTAAAATTAACAAGTTAAACTTAACCTGATGCAAGAAATTGCGCTAATAATGTGTTAAGATTTTTTGCTGTGAAATCCTGATCGATTTTGATGTTTTGTTGATACCGATTTTTCGGAGTTCGGAATTTCGTGGGTTTTACTGGAGCCACCTACCAAATTGTTGATAGCGTCCAACTCATTCTGTGTAAGATCGCGCCATTCTCCCACAGGAACATCCAGGTTTACATTCATAATCCTTATCCGTTTTAGGGCGGTAACCCTATAACCTAAATATTCGCACATTCTTCGAATTTGTCGGTTTAAACCCTGGGTGAGTATAATTCTGAATTCATTTTTGCCCAATTTCTCCACTTCACATTTACGGGTAGTTGTATCTAATATTGGTACCCCATTTCCCATGCGGCGAATAAAATCTGCGGTAACCGGTTTGTTTACCGAAACTATATATTCTTTATCATGATTGTTTTTAGCGCGTAAAATCTTATTTACAATATCGCCATCATTGGTGAGAAAAATGAGTCCTTCGCTAGGTTTATCCAGTCGGCCAATAGGGAAAATCCGCTTTGGATAGTTAATGTAATCTATTATATTGTCTTTTTCTACCCGCGTGTCTGTAGTGCAAACAATACCAATAGGCTTATTAAAAGCAAGATAGACGTTTGGCTCTTCTTTCTCGGCTTCAGAAACTGCTTTCCCATCCACTTTCACCAGATCTCCAGAGGTGATTTTAGTACCCATTTCAGGAACTGCTCCATTTATAGTCACCCGGCCTTGATCTATCAATTTATCTGCAGCACGGCGCGAGCAATAACCAATTTCACTTAGATATTTATTTATACGGGTAAGCTTTTCTTCAGACATAATAATGAATTCTGGGGTAAAGATAAGGGGAAAGCAGGGGAAAGTGAAAAAACTTTTCAAGAAACACGATTCAAGAAACAAGAGACAAGAGACAAGAAGCAAGACTCAAGACTCAAGACTCAAAATAGAAAATCCCCCAACATTAAACAATAAACCCCAAACCAGTTGGCAGTCGCAGTTTTCAGTAGTTACTGAAACCCCACAACCGAGAACTGAAAAAAACAGAACAGCAGATTGCCACGTCCGGCTATCGCCATCCTCGCAATGACGAAACTGAGAACGCACAACCGAGAACCGAGAACCGAAAACTCCTTTTAAATTTTTAAAAAAATAATCGGGGTACAGGCAACCTTTTGTAACTTTCATGCGTCTATGTAAATAGAAGGCCTTTAATAAAAAAAACCGGGTGAAAGTTATTCCACTTTTTAAAAATGAATCTCGGCTTATAAAGCGCGCGGCAAAAAACAATCGTGATGCGCAGCGGGAATTATACGAACTGCATTCTGGAAAAATGCTGAGTGTTTGCCGGCAGTATATAAAGGATATACACCACGCCGAAGAAGTAATGCTCAACGGATTTTTAAAAGTGTTCACCCATCTCAAAGATTTTGAATATAAGGGAAGTTTTGAAGGTTGGATAAGGAAAATTATGGTTCGGGAAGCGATTTCTTTTTTGCGAACCCATAAGAAATTGGAGTTTAGAAATGAAGAAATAAGGGAAGCCGAAATTTCGCACGAAATGGAAACGGAGTTGCATGTAGCGCATCTGCAAAAGCTGATAGACGGTTTACCGGAAGGCTACAAAATGGTTTTTATGATGTATGCCGTAGAAGGTTATAAACACGCCGAGATTGCAAAAATGCTGAATATTTCTGAAGGCACTTCCAAGTCGCAGTTGTTTAAAGCCAGAAAAATGTTGCAGGAGAAGTTGAAATTACAAAATAAATCGGATTATGGAGTCAAATGAGTTCGACAGGAAAATAAGGGAAGAGTTGGGGAAGAGGCGAATAAAACCTTCTGCCGACAGCTGGGATAAATTGGAGGCAAAGTTAAATACCGAAGAAAACAAATCCACTTCAAAACCCTGGAAATACATCGCTGCGGCAGTTGCGATTTTGTTAATTGCAGGCACCTTAATGTGGAATCAGGATTATTCAGAAAGTCCGCAGGTTGTGGAAGATCCGGTAAATGAGATTATTAGAAAACCAGAAATAAAGCAAGAAATACCGGCAAAAACGCAAATCGCTTCAGAAGAAAATAATAGCGAAGAAGAAATTTCAGCTAAAAATAATGAGATAAATGAAATTGCCGGAAATAAGGAAACTTCAGTAAAAAAAGAAAAAACTTCTGAAATACCGGTTTCCGAAGAAAACAAATATGAAGAAGCGATTGTTTTGGAAACAATTAGTCTGGAACCACCAATTTTAGAAGAAAAATTGATACAATCTAAACTTGAAGAAGTTATTGCTGTAGCCGGTAATGAAGAAGTCTCTGATGATGAAATTGAAGCATTGCTAACTCAAGCCGCTGCCGAAATTAGCAGGGAAAGAAAATTGAAATTATATGCTTCTAATGCTCAGGTAAATGCCGATGCACTTTTGGCCGAGGTAGAAGACGAGATTTACCAGTCGTTTAAAGCAAAGGTTTTCGACGTTTTGAAAGAGGGTTATCTCAAAGCTAAAACGGCGGTAGCGAACAGGAATAATTAATAGATCATCAAAAATCCCACAAACGGGTCATTCATCAAACATCAAAATCAATACTTATGAAAACAATTACTTTTTACATCAGCCTTTTATTATTCAGTTTTGCATTTCAGGAAGCTTTTTCACAGGAGGTTGCTTCTCAGAATTCTGAGCTTACCTCAGAAAATAAATCGAAAGCGTTTTTTGAAAAAGAAAAAGCTGAGATTGTAGCCAAAGAAAAGGAAAAATTGAAGGTTCAAATAGAACGGATCAATACACAACTGGAAGAAGGCGGGATTAAGAAAGAAGAAGCCGCGAAGCAGAAAAAAGAATTGGCAGAAAAACACGCCAGGAATATTGAAAATAAAATAGCCATTTTAGAAAATGAAATGGCATTGCGAGATCGCAAGGGGGAACTTGCAGAGAATTATATTGCTATTGGGGGCAAGGGCAAAGCGCTAGATATAAATATAAATACACAAGATAAATACGACAATCGCACCACCGGTGACCTGGTGATTGCTGCCGGATTTAACAATGCTTTGGAGAAAGGCCAGTCTTTGAATGATTCCGATTTTAAAATTGGGGGAAGCCGGTTTTTCGAGCTTGGCTGGGCCTGGAAAACCCGGGTTTTTAAGAATACGAACTGGTTGCGGTTCCGTTATGGGGTTTCCTTTCAGCTTAACGGTTTAAAACCAACCGATAACCGGTATTTCGTACAAGAAGGGGACGAGACTTATTTGGAAAAGTTTACGCTAGATTTAGATAAATCTAAGTTTAGAATGGATAACCTGGTAGTGCCAATCCATTTTGAGATGGGACCTTCTAAAAGAACCGAAACAGAGAACCGACTTCATTTTTCAACTTACAAAATGCTAAAAATCGGGATTGGAGGTTATGCAGGATTAAATATTGGGGAACGCCAAAAACTGAAATATAAAAGAGATGGGGAAAATGTAAAAGAAAAATTAAAAAGCAGCTACAATACCCACGATTTTGTTTATGGACTTAGCGCATACCTGGGATGGGCCGGTGTCACACTTTATGGGAAATATGATCTTAATCCAATTTTTCAAGATCCAAATAGGGAATTGCATAACTTCTCTCTCGGACTTCGTTTTGATGTTGACTAAAGAGATAATACCATTATTAGCCGATTAAAATTTGTAATTTTGTTCAGACTTCACAGGTTATAAAAACCTGTGAAGTCTAGAAAACCTGTGAGGTCTAAACGCATTTTATTTGATTTCAAAAACCACCATAGACAATGTATTTGAAACCGCCCGGGTAGAGGAGGTGATCGGCGATTTTGTGCAACTCAAAAAATCGGGGGCAAATTTTAAAGGTTTGAGCCCTTTTAGCGACGAGCGAACCCCCAGCTTTATGGTGTCCCCCGTAAAGCAAATTTGGAAGGATTTCTCTAGCGGAAAAGGTGGAAATGTTGTGGCTTTTTTAATGGAACACGAGCATTTCACCTATCCCGAGGCCATAAAATATCTCGCCAAAAAATATGGGATTGAGATTGAAGAAACCCAGCAAACCGATGAACAAAAGGAGCAGGCAGATGAGCGGGAAAGTATGTATTTGGTTTCTGAATTTGCCAATAAACATTTTCAGAAAAACCTGCATAAAACCGATCCGGGAAAAGCTATTGGCTTAAGTTACTTTAAAGAACGCGGTTTTACTCAGGAAACGATTAAAAAATTCGAATTGGGTTACTCCCTGGACGAGTGGGACGATTTCACCAAAGAAGCGCTGGCTGAAGCGTACAAACTGGAATATTTGGAGAAAACCGGAGTCACTATTGTAAAGGGCGAAAAGCAGTTTGACCGGTTTAAAGGAAGGGTAATGTTTCCCATTCACTCCATGTCTGGCCGGGTGTTAGGATTTGGAGGAAGAATTCTTACCAACGAGAAAAAAGCCGCAAAATACCTCAATTCTCCCGAAAGTGATATTTACCATAAAAGTAAGGTGCTCTACGGAATTCATTTTGCGAAGCAGGCGATTGCCAAAGAGGATAATTGTTTTTTAGTGGAGGGTTATACCGATGTAATCCAGTTTCACCAAAGCGGAATTGAAAACGTGGTATCTTCTTCGGGTACCGCATTAACTGCAGAACAAATTAGGCTTATTAATCGGTTAACAAAAAATATCACGGTGCTTTTTGATGGCGATGCAGCCGGAATTAGGGCTTCGCTACGTGGCATAGATCTTATTCTAGAACAGGGAATGAATGTTCGAGTTTGTACTTTTCCGCAGGGAGAAGATCCCGATAGCTTTGCTAAAAATAATTCAGTAGAAGCTTTAAGCGAATATCTACAAAACAATGCGCAAGATTTTATAAGCTATAAAGCGTCGCTTTTAATGGAAGAAGCGAAGAAAGATCCGGTAAAGAAAGCCGAATTGATAAGGGATATTGTAAATAGTATTTCTAAAATCCCAGATAACATTCAGCAAGAAGTCTATTTGCAGGAATGCGCACGCATTATGGATATTTCTGAAAATGTACTTTTTTCCAGCCTGGCGCAATTAAATGCTAAAGAAGGTCGAAGTGCTGCACAACAAAAGAAACAAAGGAAATCTTTTGATGTGGTAAAAGAAGATCCGCAGCCCAAAGTAAAAGTAGATGAGCAGTATGAACTGGAGAAACGTATTATTAGCTTACTATTACTTTATGGCTCTGAAGAAGAGGAGTTTGAAGACCTGGTATTAAAAGAAAAAGAAAATGGGGAATTTGAGCTGGAGAAGGAAAAGCAAAAAAGTAAGGTTTTCGAAAAAGTTTTTCTAGACTTACAGGAAGATGAAATTGCTTTTACTAATCCAAAATTCCGCGATATTTATAATGAATTAATCACTCGTTTAAATAGTGAGGAAACCTTTGACATAAAACATTTTATAAATAATATAACTTCCGAGCAAGCTTCAGAAGTTACTTCAATTCTCATGGAAGATGAGCAATATAAACTGCACGAATGGGATAGACAGAATATTTTTGTAAAGCAGAAAACCGAAACTATTTCCAGATTGGTAAGCGAAACAATCCTTTCTTTACGCCGATTTCTTATCAATCAAAAAATAAACGAACTTTCCGAATTGGTAAAATCCCCCGAAGAAGAACAGGGGTCGCAAACCATTCTGGCAGATATTATGGACTACCTTAATCTTAAAAAAGTACTTTCAGAAAAATTAAATCGGGTTATGTAGGGTTTAGTTGTAAGAGTCGCGCTCGGGTAATGAGATCTGCTATATTATCTACTTGCAATTTTTTTAATAATCGGGTTTTATAAGTGCTTACAGTTTTCTCATTAATAGATAGTGCCTCGGCGATGTCTTTATTTCTTTTTCCGGATGAGATAAGGTTGAGCACTTCGGTTTCGCGGGTAGAAAGTTTTTTGAACTTCCTAATAAAACTTTTGTCGCTGGCGATTTCGGTATTTAAATTATCGGTAATTTTCTTGTTGAGGTATATCCCGCCCCGGGCTACCTGATAAATAGCAGCTTCAATTTCCTCCAATTTAGAGGTTTTGCAAATATAGCCTGCGGCCCCGGCTTTTAAAGCACTAAGAGCGTAAACCTCTTCTGGGTGACAACTGCACACCAGGATTTTTACTTTTACGTAATCGTTTTTAATGATGCGTAAAGCGTTTATACCATTAATTCCCGGTAAATCTATCTCGATTATTAAAACATCTGGTTGGCTCTCGCTTAAATAGCCATATAATGCCATTCCGCTGCGAACGCTACCTACCACTTCCAAAGATGGATTGTTTTTTAAGATGCCGCGGATTCCCTCGTGCACCAACGGGTGATGATCTGCAATTAAAACTGTACTCATAACTTCTGTTAGTTGAAAAACACACGGGGGTAGGACTAATATGTTTGTTTTTTAAAATTAACAGATATTATGCTTACTTCTTAAGTTTTTGTGCATTTTTCGACAAAAGGATTAGTTTTTGAGACTAACGGGAATTCCGCAAACAGGTATGGGTTTCATTTTGTGTAAATTAGCTTTGTTTCTGCCTTTGTAAATCTTAAAAACTTCGTTCTGTCTGCCTTCAAACTCCTCAGCGGTTTTGCCTTTTTCGGCTTCCTTCATGGCCCATTCCAATTCCACATAAGTAGCGCCTATTTGCTCTTCATCGCTTCGGCTGTCTCCGTATAGACCATCGGTGGGAGCAGCGTCAATGATATCTGTAGAAATTTCAAGAAATTCTGCTAGTTTATAGACTTCGGTTTTTATAAGATCTGCTATGGGGCTAAGATCTACGCCGCCATCGCCATATTTTGTGTAAAATCCCACGCCAAAATCTTCAATTTTGTTCCCGGTGCCTGCTACCAGGTAATTATGCAATCCGGCAAAATAATAGAGTGTGGACATTCTAAAACGCGCCCTGGTGTTGGCAAGACTAAGCGCTAAGGCATCAGAATTTGAAGCTTTGGGAACCACTGTTTTAAAATCTTCAAAAACAGTAGTGAGGTCAACTTCCAGACTACTCACGTTGGCGTAATGGTGTTGCAGCCACGCTACGTGTTCTTTTGCGAGGTTTACCTGAGATTTATGTTGATGAATAGGCATTTCAAGACAAAGCGTGCGCAACCCGGTTTTAGCACAAAGGGAAGAGGCCACGGCAGAGTCTATACCGCCACTAATCCCAATTACAAATCCATCCATTCGCGCATTCGTAGCGTATTCTTTTAACCAATTGACTATATGGTTTACCACTTTTTCCGGTTGCATAATTTTGGGTGTTTAAGTTTGTAAATAATACCTTTGCACACAAATCTACCATGAAAACATAATTATTGAAAGGGCAGGGCGTTAAAGCCTTCATAAAGAGTGTATATGTACAAAAAAATATTTTTTCTTCTTGCCGTCTGCACGTTACTGTCTTGTAATGACGAAGCTAAAATTGAAAAAGAAATCGCTGCAATTCCGGTAGATTTTCAAGTGGTGCGATTTGATGAAAAATTTGCTGAAACCACGCCCAAAAATCTTCCTCAATTGAAACAGGAATATCCTTTTATGTTTCCCAGCCAGTTTCCAGATAGTCTTTGGGTAGAAAAGTTGAGCGATACTATTCAGCAAGAACTGGATACCGAAGTTCAGAAAGCCTTTCCCTCCTTTGAAAATAAAAAGCTCGCGTTGCATAAGCTCTTTCAGCATATAAAATACTATTTTCCAGATTTTGAAGCACCAAAAGTGTTTACGGTAACTTCTGAAGTTGATTATAAAAATAAGGTCATTCTCAGTGAAGATTATCTGTTTATTTCCTTAGATACTTACCTTGGGAAAGAGCATCGGTTTTATATAGGGATTCAGGAATTTTTAAAGAAGAATTTCAGAAAAGAGCAAATAATTCCCGATGTAGCTAATGCTTATGCCGAAAAATATGTACCCCGCCACAAGTCGCGTACCTTTCTTTCCCGAATGATTTATTACGGAAAATTGTTGTTTCTGAAAGATAAATTTATTCCAGATGTTGCAGATGCCGAAAAGATAGGTTACACTCAAAAAGAATTGGATTGGGCAACAGGTAATGAAGCCCAGATTTGGCGCTATTTTGTGGAGAACGAAGTTTTATTTGATACCGATACAAAACTCAATTCCCGGTTTCTGTACCCCGGGCCATTCTCTAAGTTTAGGTTGGATCTTGATGCCGAATCTCCGGCAAAACTGGGACAATTTATAGGATGGCAATTGGTGCGGAACTATATGGAGAAAGAAGAGGTTTCGCTACAGGAATTGCTGCAGGCTGATGCCGAAAAAATATTTAATAATGCTAATTATAAACCGAAGAAATAATGTCTGAATTCAAGAAATCTGAAATAAATATAGAAGTAGTTACCGATGAAAATAAGGTGCCCGAAGAAATTACCTGGAGTGCCGAAGACGGGAATATATATAAAGAAGATGCCAAAGCGCTGATGCTTTCGGTTTGGGACAGTAAGGCCCAGGAAACTTTAGGTATAGATCTTTGGACCAAAGATATGCCGGTAGATGAAATGAAGAAATTTTTTCATCAAACCCTGGTTTCCATGAGCAATACATTTAATCGTGCAACTCAAGACGAAAAAATGACCGCAACCATGAAGGATTTTTGCGATTATTTTGCCGAAAAATTGGAGATTACTAAAAAATAAATCTTTGGAAAAACTCATTTTTGTTTATAACTCGTTTTCCGGAACACATAATAGTGTTCTGGATTCGCTGCATAAATTGGTAAATCCTAAAACTTATGCCTGTAGCCTTTGTAGAGTGACTTATGGTGTTTTTTCTGAAAATTCCCAATGGAAAAAGTTTAGAAAAGAGTCTAAAATAACTATGAATTTTTTGCATATAGATGAATTTCAGAAACAATATGCTTCAAAATTCGGTTATAAATACACGTTTCCCATAGTTTTGTGGGAAGACGAAAAAGAAATGGGAATATGTATTACCACTGAAGAATTAGATGATTTACAAAATGTAGAAAGCCTTATTGGGTTAATTGAGGAAAGGATCTAAAAAAGCTATTCGACAATATTTTTGCCACTAAGGCACGAAAGCACCAAGATTCACAAAGAAAAGAGAAGTATTGATCTTGGTGTTTTTTCTGGAATTTTAGGGTCTTTGTGGCTATTGTTGTTTTCAACGATCTAAACCAGATATATAGAAANTGGNTTTATAGTTACTTCAGTAGATCACTTTTAAAAGAAGGTCTTCGATTAGCTTTGGCTGAGTTTGCCGAAGTGCTCCAACTGATGGGGTGTATTGCCTTGCCCTTGTCATAGCGCACTTTGATACACACAGTACAGGCGCGTCGATGTTCTCCGTCACACTGAGCCTGGTAGAAGTTCTTAAGGCTAAAATCAGGGTGAAATATTTTTGCCACTAAGGCACGAAAGCACCAAGATTCGCAAAGAAAAAGAGAAGTTTGCTCTTGGTGTTTTTCTTAGAGTTTTAGAGTCTTTGTGGCTATTGTTGTTTTCAACGATCTAAACCGGCTAAATCTAAGTTAGGGTTTTATAGTTCGTCTTTCAGTAGATGGCTTGCAATAGAATAAGGTTTGCGTCAAGCTCAAACTGACGGGTTATTTGTTGTTTGCCTTCAATTCTTCATTGATAGCCTGGATATAGTCCAAAACTTCATCCTGCCCCAATTTTGAGGTTGCCGAGCTAATAAAGAATTCGGGCATGGCTACCCAAGTATCCAGCATCTTCTCTTGGTACGTATTGATGTTTTCCTCCAGCTTTTTAGGCTTGAGTTTATCTGCTTTGGTGAAAATGATGCAAAAAGGAATATTGTTTTTACCTAACCATTGCATAAATTCCATGTCTATGGGTTGGGGTTCATGCCGACTATCTATCAACACAAAAGAACATACCATTTGCTTCCGTTTTTCAAAATAGGCAGTGATAAATTTTTGAAAAACCTTTTTCGAAGATTTTGAAACCTTGGCATAACCATAGCCAGGTAAATCAACTAAATGCCAATTTTTGTTGATTAAAAAATGATTGATAAGCTGGGTTTTTCCCGGTTTCGATGAGGTTTTGGCAAGAGCTTTCCTACTGGTAAGCATATTGATTAATGATGACTTCCCAACATTACTGCGGCCAATAAAGGCATATTCGGGTAAGCTGCTATCGGGACACTTATCTACTTTAGCATTGCTTATCACAAATTCAGCCGACTTGATTTTCATCTGTATAAATTTTATTTTAGAAATTTCTCCTTTTGCATCAGGAACCGAATAATTTCGTGGAAATTTCGTTTTTTTTCTTGAAAGCTATAACCTATCAATAATTTTATTGGGAGATTTTGAAACCTTTAGAAGTTCCGTTTTTGTAACCAGGCGTGCAGAAGTTCGTTAAAAATATCTGGATGTTCCATCATAGCTGCGTGCCCGCATTTATCTACCCAGTAAAGATCGGCATCGGGAAGTAAACGATTAAAATCTTCGGCTACTTCTGGCGGCGTAACATTGTCATCCTTTCCCCAAATAATACAGGTGGGGGTTTTCATTTTTGGTAGATCTTTACCCATATTATGCCTTATGGCACTTTTGGCAATAGCCAGGGTTTTTACCAGTTTGTTCCGGTCACTTACCGTTTGGTAAACATCATCTACTACTTCTTTGGTCGCTATCTCGGGATCGTAAAAAACATCCTGTGCTTTTTTCTTTATAAACTCGTAATCTCCACGCCGCGGATAACTTTCACCCATAGAGTTTTCATAAAGTCCCGAGCTTCCGGTAATTATTAAAGCTTTTATGGTTTCGGGGTATAACTTTGTAGCTAATAAAGCAATATGACCTCCCAGGGAATTCCCAAGAAGAATCACTTTATCATAACCTTTATGGTCGATAAACTCTTTTAAATATTTTGCGAAGGTTCCTACACTGGTTTTTAATAGCGACATAGAGTATAAGGGAAGTTCTGGAATAACTACTTTATAACCCTGCTTTGGGAAATACTCTGTGACTCCATCAAAATTGCTTAGTCCCCCCATAAGTCCGTGTAAGATAACTATTGGGGTTCCTTCTCCTTGCTCCAGGTATGTAAATTTTCCCTCTTGCCTTAAATTACTTTTCATTGATTGGCTTTGCGGTTCGCAATCGCAAATATAGCGATTTCATTACAAGTATAATCATTTTTGAGAAATAGCAAAGTGATTTTAAAATGCTTTTTATCTGTGTTTTTTTATTTTTTTAACAACAAAATAGCAATAAAAACCAAGCCCCTGAATGTTAAACAAATAGCGCTATCACATAGTCTTTCAGGTAAATACAATAGGGAAACTTATCAACAAAGTGGTAGAAAGTGGTAAAAAGTGGTAATTTTTTCAATATATTTGACTCTATAAAGATATAGTGTGGTAAATCTCATTGGAACATACGAATGTAAAGCAGATGCGAAGGGGCGGTTAATGGTGCCTTCAGCGTTAAAAAAGCAGCTTGCGCCTATGTTGCAGGAGGGTTTTGTGCTAAAACGTTCGGTTTTTCAGCCTTGTTTGGAGTTGTATCCTATGCAGGAATGGAATGTTTTAATGCAGAAAATAAATGGCTTAAATCGTTTCAAAAAGAAGAACAACGATTTTATAAGAAGGTTTACCGCTGGCGTGAAGATGGTAGAAGTAGATTCTAACGGTAGGTTGTTAATTCCGAAAGACCTTATTGGTTTTGCCGGAATTAGTAAAGAAATCGTGTTGTCTTCCGCAGTAAACATTATTGAGATTTGGGATAAAGAGAAGTACGAAAGCACCATAGACGAGAGTTCAGACGATTTTGCGGAATTGGCTGAAGAGGTTATGGGAAATGACGATTTAGATGCAATATCATAAACCAGTTTTATTAAAAGAATCGGTGAACGGCCTTAATATTAAGGAGGAGGGCGTTTATGTGGATGTGACCTTTGGTGGTGGCGGCCACTCGCAAGAAATCCTCAATAGGTTGGGCCCAAATGGAAAGCTGTTTGCTTTCGATCAGGATAAAGATGCTTTGCAAAATAAAATTGACGATCCCCGTTTTACGCTAATTCATGAAAACTTCAGGTTCGTTAAACGGTTTTTGAGATTTTATGGAGTGAAAGAAGTAGATGGTATTTTGGGAGATTTTGGAGTTTCTTCTCATCAGTTTAATGAGGCTGAAAGAGGTTTTTCTACCCGTTTTGATGCGCGCCTCGATATGAGAATGAACCAAAGCAGTGCCTTGAGTGCTTATGAAGTAATTAATGAATATGACGAAGCGCAACTTAAAAATATTTTTTATGCGTATGCCGATTTAAAAAATGCACCGAAACTGGCAGGATTAATTGTAGATGCCAGAAAGCAAGAGCCCATAGAGAATAGTGAGCGATTAAACGATTTATTGAAACCGCATCTTTTTAAAGGGAAGGAGAATAAAGTGCTTGCACAAATTTATCAGGCAATTCGTATAGAAGTAAACCAGGAAATAGGGGCTTTAAAATATTTTTTAAAGCAAACCGAAGAGCTGGTGGTAAAAAATGGGAGAATCAGTCTTATTTCTTATCACTCTCTGGAAGATCGGTTAGTGAAAAGATATATAAGAAATGGACTTTTTGAAGGGGAGGCAGAGAAAGATTTCTACGGAAATATTTCTGTTCCTTTTAAGAAAACAGGTAGGCTAATAGTGCCTTCTGCGGAAGAAATTAAGGAAAACAACAGGGCAAGAAGTGCAAAACTAAGAGTGGCCAAAAAGTTATAGATACTAATGAAACCAGCATGATGCTGGACGCAAAAATGGGTAACCCCAGGGTAATGATTAAATCCTGTAGTCATTTGTCAAGCTTGGAACCTAGAATATAAACAGATGAAAAAAGGTTTTTACAACATATTAAAAGCTAATTTTTTAATTAGCCGTGATGCGGTAAACAACTGGCGTTTTATTGTTTTCTGCACCCTGCTGGCTATTGTAATGATAGCGAGTTCCCACAGCGCAGAACGCAAAGTGCATAAAATAGCAAAGTTGCATAATGAAGTAAGGGAATTGAAAAGTGAATTTGTAGATAGACGATCTGCTTTAATGCGGGTTAAAATGGAATCTACCATTACCCAGAAGATGAAAGAAAGAGGGGTTTTACCATCGGAAAATCCACCGTATAAAATAAAAGTCAATATCAACGAATAAATGGCAACAACCGAAAAAGGCATATTGAATAGATTGTACTTTGTGGCAGCTTTTATGTTTCTGTTCGCTATTGGTGTGGGCGTAAAACTCCTGGATATTCAGTTTGTTGATGGGGAACATTACCGGGAACTTGCCGAAGAACGTACAGTAAGGAGTTTTAAAATTCCCGCCAGTCGTGGCAATTTATACGACACCAATGGCAATTTACTGGCCACCTCAGTGCCCAAGTACGATATTAGGTTTGACGCTGTAACTGTTTCCGATAAAGATTTTCACGAAAATATAAAGCCGCTTTCTAAAAAATTGGCAGCAATGCTGGGGAAATCGACTACCTATTATTCGCAAAGATTGCGACAAGCCCGTGCCAATGGACAACGTTATTTATTTATTACCGAAAATCTGGGCTATTCAGATTATTTGAAAATAAAGTCTTTTCCCATGTTTAACCTTGGGACTTATAAAGGCGGAATGATCGTAGAACAAAGAACAGTTCGTGAGCATCCGCTGGGAAAAATGGGAGAACGTACCGTGGGTTATGAGCGCCAGGACGAAAACGGATATTTTACCCGCGTAGGCCTGGAGGGTGCTTTTAGCTCGTATTTACGGGGTACCGATGGTCGCAGGTTAAAACAAAAAATAGCCAAAGGCCAGTGGAAGCCCATTAGTGATAATAATGAAGTGGAACCCAGAGATGGGTATGATGTGGTTTCTACTATAGATGTGAATATTCAGGATATCGCTCATCATGCCTTGTTAAGTCAACTGGAACATTTTGAGGCCGATCACGGTACTGTGGTAGTTATGGAAACCAAAACCGGCGAAATAAAGGCTATGTCCAATCTTGGACGTACCGATGACGGAAATTATTTTGAGAAAAGAAATTACGCAGTGTATGAATCTCACGAACCTGGTTCTACTTTTAAATTAATGGCGTTAACGGCCGCTCTGGAAGATAATGTAATAGACACCAGTACGGTAATAGATACCGAGAATGGTGTGGTGCGGTTTTACGGAAGAGCGGTTAGGGATTCTCGTCGTGGCGGTTATGGAAAAATCTCTGCGGCACGTGCTTTTGAAGTTTCTTCAAATACGGCGTTTACTAAAATTATTACAGAAGGTTATAAAGATAATCCTTCCAAATTTGTGAATACTTTATATGACATGGGGCTTAATAAAAAAATTGGGCTCGATATAAAAGGAGAAGGGCAGCCCAAAATTCCTCATCCTAATGACAAGGGCTGGAACGGGTTAAGCTTGCCCTGGATGGCTTTTGGTTATGGAGTTTCCATGACGCCGCTGCAAACCCTAAACTTTTACAATGCCATTGCCAATAATGGCGAAATGGTGAAACCCCGGTTTATAAAAGAAGTGAAAGAGTGGGATAGAACTGTACGAAAAATAGAAAAGGAAGTGATGAATCCCAGAATTTGTTCTCCGGAAACCGCTAAAAAGCTTCAAAATATCATGAAGCATACGGTAGAAAAAGGTACGGGTGCCAATATTTACACACCTAATTTCTCTATGGCTGGAAAAACGGGAACCTGCCAGGTAGAATATTGGATAGAACCGGGAAGGTATATCGCTTCTTTTGCTGGATATTTCCCTGCCGAAGATCCTAAGTATTCCTGTATTGTGGTAATTCATAAACCAAAAAGTAGTATCGGTTATTACGGCAGTACAGTTGCTGCGCCGGTTTTTAAAAAAATAGCACAAAAAATTTATACCGATACGCCGGTGATGGATACTCTGCCTTCTTTAGAGGTGAAAAACAAGAAAGTGGTGGACGATTTTGAGGCTTATTATGCCAAAATAGAAAGTGAAAAGCTAACCATGCCAGATGTAACCGGAATGCCGGCTATGGACGCAGTTTCCCTTTTAGAAAATCTTGGGTTGAAGGTGAATTTTAGAGGTTCGGGGAGAGTGAAAAATCAATCGGTTGCGGCAGGTCAGAAAATAAAAAGTAATCAACAAGTAAAATTAAATATAGGTTGAAAGTCTTTAAAGACATATTATATAGGGTGCATATAGAAGCCGTGGTAGGTAGTACCTCGGTTAGTATCAATAGGCTGCAGTTTGACTCCCGCAAGGTAGCGTTGAACGATGCTTTTGTGGCTATTAGAGGAAGTGTTTCAGATGGTCATGAATTTATTGAACAAGCGATAAACCAAGGTGCTTTGGCTGTGGTATGTGAGGAAATTCCGAAGCAAATAGTCAATGGGGTAACCTATGTGGAGGTTAAAAATACCCAACAGGCTTTAGCTTTTATGGCTGCCAATTATTACGATAATCCATCAGAAAAATTAAAATTGATTGGGGTAACCGGTACCAACGGTAAAACGACCATCGCGACCCTGTTATACAATCTATTTACTAAAGCGGGCTTTAAAGTGGGTTTACTTTCTACGGTAAATGTTATGGTAGGTGAAAATTCTTATGATGCCGTAAGGACCACGCCAGATTCTATTACTATAAACGAGTATTTGAAGCAGATGAATAATGAAGGTGTGGAATTTTGCTTTATGGAAGTGAGTTCTCACGGAATAGATCAACACCGAACTACCGCACTTGATTTTGCCGGTGGGATTTTTACCAATTTGAGCCACGATCATTTAGATTATCACGCCAGTTTCGCAGAATATCGCGACGTGAAAAAACGATTTTTCGATGAATTGCCGGCTTCGGCATTTGCGCTGGTGAATATAGATGATAAGAATGGCCAGGTAATGCTGCAAAATTCGAAAGCTCAAAAATACACTTACGCCTTAAAGTCTTACGCCGATTATAAAGCGCAAATTCTCGAAAATTCTTTTACCGGTTTATTGCTAAAAGTAAACGACCAGGAATTATGGTCGAGATTAATTGGTTCTTTTAATGCCTATAATATTCTGGCAATTTATGCTGCTTCGGAATTATTAGGCCTGAAAACCTTAGAAAGCTTAAAGATAATTAGCGAGCTTAATTCGGTAAACGGAAGGTTTCAGTATGTGATTTCTGAGCAAGAAAAAATTACCGCAATTGTAGATTATGCGCATACGCCCGATGCTTTAAAAAATGTATTGGAGACTATTAATAATATTCGAACTAAAAACGAAGAGTTGATTACTATTGTGGGTTGCGGAGGAGATCGGGACAGGACCAAAAGACCTAAAATGGGACATATCGCTTCGGCTTTGAGTACTAAAGTGATATTCACCAGTGATAATCCAAGAACTGAAGATCCCGATAAAATTATTGAAGAAGTAGAAGCCGGAGTGGAACCGCAGAATTTCAAAAAAATCCTGTCGGTTACCAATAGAAGGCAGGCCATTAAAACAGCCTGCCAAATGGCAAATCAAAACGATATTATTCTTATTGCTGGAAAAGGCCACGAAACCTACCAGGAAGTAAACGGAGAACGAATAGATTTTAACGATTTAAAAATAGTGAGTGAATTTTTGAAACAACTAAACAAATAATACCAAACTTTTTCTGAAGGAAGAAGCAACCGAAATTATGTTATACTATTTATTTCAATTTTTAAATGAAAATTACCATGTGCCTGGAGCGGGTTTGTTTGAATATCTTTCATTCCGCTCTGCTATGGCTATTATTCTCTCGTTGGCAATTTCTACCATCTTCGGAAAAAGGATTATCACATATTTATTGGCAAAACAGGTTGGGGAAAGCGTTAGGGAACTCGGTTTAAGAGGGCAAAGCGAAAAGGCCGGTACTCCAACTATGGGAGGACTTATTATCATTTTCGCTACGCTTGTACCCGTTTTATTGTTCGCCAAATTAGAAAATATATATGTCATCCTACTTATCATAACCACCATTTGGATGGGAACTATAGGCTTTATTGACGATTATATAAAAACCTTTAAAAAGGAGAAAGAAGGCCTACAGGGAAAATTTAAGGTGATTGGCCAGGTGGGGCTGGGACTTATTATTGGAGGTACCATGTTTTTTCATCCTGGTATTACAGTGAAAGAAGGCACTAATAAACCTGCGCAGGAGCAGCAACAATTGGTGCAGGGATTCCAAACTGTTAGGGAAATGGGGCCGGAACAAAAAACGACAACCACGACCATTCCTTTTGTTAAAAACAACGAATTTGATTACTCCAGTTTAATAAGCTGGATTGATCCTGCCTTAAAAAATTATGCCTGGTTAATTTTTATTCCCATAGTGATCTTTATTGTAACTGCAGTTTCTAACGGCGCCAATTTAACCGATGGAGTAGACGGACTTGCCGCGGGTTCTTCGGCTATAATTGTGCTTACTCTGGGGATTTTTGCCTGGGTGTCGGGGAATATATTTTTCTCAGATTATCTGAATATTATGTACATCCCGCGCTCTGGCGAGATGACGATTTTTATAAGTGCCTTCGCAGGGGCGTTAGTAGGATTCTTATGGTACAATACTTACCCCGCGCAGGTTTTTATGGGAGATACAGGAAGTTTGACTATTGGCGGAATTATCGCC
>JGI1221J13441_10000047_pt1 | contig 65037 bp, 62 predicted proteins | sample LakVidmifraction_4_FD_13441 | JGI IMG/M metagenome (IMG submission 13441) | reverse complement strand
CCGGCCCCAGCGGTGGCCAAACTCATCGCATCCCTATCGACAAAAGGTGTCGCGGTACCAGGGATGCCCGTCAACTCACCCGGGATGGGAAAGATGGACGGGAAGTTGGTCACAGTAGACTTTGCCGGCAAGGAATTCTCGCGAAATTAATCGCTACCGTGCTCCAGAGTACATTTCGTCCGGGGCAGGCTTCCGAGCGTTTTCACATAGCTTTGACTTGCATCATCTGCACTCTTTCTATGCTCACTAGACTTCATATAGATCATGCCGATCGGACCGAAGATGATGCCCTCTGCAATCATGGCCGCAACGCTCCAGATCGCAATAGGCGCGCTTCCAGTCATGGAATAGTGAGTATGAAGGACGCCCCAGGCCGACCCAATCTGATCGGCCGCAATGGCCGGGACGAAGCAAGGGAAGATGGCGTGATAGCGCATGCGTGAGTATTCTCCGCCAAAGCACCACCTCGGCGATTTAAGAAGCACCGGTCACTATTTGTGACGGGAGCCATGTAGTGGCAACAATTGGCACCACCCGATATTGACTACACGAACCAGCCAATTCCTTCTAAAGGCACCAGAGTCATCCCGCCATCGGCACCGAACAGGTGCGACATAACGGTGCCGAACAGGACCAGCGGCACCATCCGTAGCGGGACCACCTTCTTCGGGTCGTGAATTTCGTCAATCAGCAGGTTGTTGCCAGCTTCGACCGGCTTGCCCGTATGAAGATAGAATCAGCCAACAACGAAGCCGCCCAAGGGCAGGAGTCAGATGATCCAGCAATGGCTTTCCCGCCAATATGTGGCGTATTCGAGTGCGAACAAGAAGAATGCAGATGCGGTGTCCGCTAGGACGGCAATCAGGCTGGCGATGACGCATCATTTTCCGATGTACGGAAGCAGATCAAGTTGTTCGAGTTGTTTATAGTGTTTCATGCTGCCAGAGCTCGAAGTAATCGGCCTGGCGAGCAGAATCATAAAGGTGAACGCCTACAGTCCTGGGTTTCCAGGTTGCTGTAGGCATCATCAGCCCCAAGAGAATGTTGACGGCGATTCAAGGAGGAATGCCATCTCCTTGAAGTGGATACTAGCAAGTTTCGATTTAAAGAATAACCGAGGTTTGCCGAGGGTGTTGTCTTATCTTGACGCCGCCCTGATGGCGCTTGTCGCGAGGATAAGGGCCAAGCCAGTTGAAAACAGAATCGCCGCCAGCACCATCGGCACCACTAGGATAGCCATCACTATCGAACCCGATACAATCCAGGCAAGCGTGCCACCTGCCAGTACACCGTCATCGACAAACATAGCCACTAGCCCGATCCAGATCGTAGCCACCCCCGCGGGGCTTCTGACTACAGCCTTCTTTTGTTTTTCCCGGGCCGAAAGGATGCGGCTCGCGCGCTTTCTTTTGCAAGCCCATAAAACAGCGTGAGCAATAGCGAAATATCCGATGATGAGTGCAATTAGAATTAAATCCGCCCCCGGCCATTGTATGCGTATCCCTTCCCCGACCCAGAATGTTCCAAAAGCTGCCAAGAGAATGCCGACGCCGAACTTCAGGGTGTTTTCCGGAATATTCGCCAAGGGGCGGTGGAGCCACAACCCCAACAGAATGACCGCGAGCAAGGGTGCCAGCGCGCCGACGGATGCCGGCAGCATGAGTTGCCCGCTTGCTCCGATGGCAATGACGATGAAGACTACTTCAATGCCTTCCAGCATCACAATCTTGAAAGTGGTAAGGAAGGCACCTTTGTCCCAGGCATCCTTGGAAGGCATGTCCTGGCGGAGAAGCGCCATTTCCTTTTGATAGGCCGCCGTTTCGTCATGCAGTGGTATGACACCGGCCGAGCGCAGAATGGCCTTGCGCAGCCAGCGTAGCCCAAACATCAATAACAAGGTGCCGATGACAAGCTGGATAATGCGCAAGGGAATGGCAGCCAGCGATTTCCCGAAGAAGACGACCAGCAGAAGCAAAATACCGAGGGCGCTAATGGTGCCGACAATAGCCGGTCGCCATCCTCGGACGGTACCGACCGCCAATACGACGGTCAGTGCCTCTACAAATTCAACCAGTGAGGCCATGAATGAGGCGAGCACTGTCGGTGCAAGATGAACCAGATTCTGCATTGAAACCTACCTTTCAGCATTGAAATGAGTTGGGAAGTCAGCCGACATTGAGGCGCGAGTTTTCCCGCTGGAAGACGGTATTCGCATATTCGTGCAGGAGTTGCTCGCAGAACGAAAGGCGTTTGGTCGCATCTTCGCCTTTGGGGGCGTTGCAGAAATCTAGCTTGCGAATTTTCTCCAGCCAATTCTTGAGTTTTTTTAGATCTTCCTAGTTCTCTTGCAACTCAGTGTACGTGAAGTTTTCCTTGTCAATTCTCTTTTCAAAGTCGTTGCACTTATCGAGAAACTCTTCGTATTCCTCGTCGCGATCTTGGTTGAAGCGCTGTGTTAGGAGCTGTTCCTGATGATCGTCAAGACCAACCGCCTGCTCGCGCTGACTTCTGTTGCTGCGCACGCGGCCGGGGAAGTCGTCGCCGTGTACAAAGACCCAGACTGCGGTTGCTGCACGGCTTGGGCAGAACACATGAAGCAGGCAGGCTAAAGGCTCCATGTCATGGGCAGCAAAGAGATACCTGCAATCAAAAAGCGCCTTGGCGTACCTGAAGCTCTTCAGTCCCGCCATACCGCCGGTGTTGAAGCGACGGGTGAGGTGATCGAAGGCCATGTTCCGACCCCAGCTGTGGCAGAACTCATGGCATCCCGATCGACAAAAGGGGTCGTAGGCTATCGATTACTAGAGGGAAGCATTCGAGTAAGGGTTCCATCTTTTAGAATAACTTGATGGTAGAGAGCAGCGCATACGTGTAAGCCGATCAGCGCTAATAGTGCCCAGACCGACGCAATATGCCAATCCCCGATCGTGGCCAGCAGATCGGAATTTGCTGGGAAGATTGCGGGCAGCTGCATCAATCCGAAGAAGGACAAGTTCCAGCCTCGCTCTGCAGCATTCATCCAACCCAGGATGGGTGAGATGGCGAGAAGAAGGTAGAGTCCGCCGTGCACGAACTTGGCTGCAATTACGGTGAGTGTCACACGCGTATGGAGCGGTTTGGGCGCCGGACTGATCAGGCGCCAGATCAGTCTGGCCAGCATGACCAGGAGGATCAGCAATCCTACCGAGATGTGGAGACTGACCAATCCTTCGGGCGATTGCAGATCATCCACATCTGGCATGGTCCAGCCGATGGTGCATTGGGCGATGATGAGCAGCACCGTGATCCAATGGAAAAACTTGGCAACGGGCGAATATTGTTCTTGAATACCGTTCGACATAATAGCTCCTTAGATTTCACTGACTGCGACTTCTATCTGACTCACCAATTGACTCGGGATACTGACCGCCACGCGCAGGCCGGATTTATCAGACTCGTCACGGAAGCCTAGTGTGATGCTAGCTCCCAACCTGTCTGCGATGGCCTTCACGATCGACAAACCTAAGCCAGAACCGATCTGATTGCTGCCAAGCAGTCTGTGGAATGCCTCGAAGATGCGTGCCCGTTCGACCACAGGGATACCTGGTCCGCTGTCTTCCACAACCAAGACCACATCATCATCTTCAAATTCGAGTGCAAGATCCACCTTGCCCCCGTTTGGCGTATAGCGTACCGCGTTATCAGCAAGATTCCTGACGAGTGCAAACAGATCGAGTTCACCCACCAAAAGTCGTGCATCTCGCTGACCATCCACGCCGATATCGATTTGCTTGGACTCGGCCAATGGCATCAGGTCCTCCAACACGCGGCGATAAATGAACTGGACGGAGATAGACGTAGCCACGGCGGAAACGGATGATTGGGCTTTTGCCAACGCTAGCAGTTGATTGAGGAGGTTACGGCCTCTGTCGATTCCTTCCCGTAATGCGCGCAAGCGTTGCCTTGCCTGTTCGGACATGTCAGCCTCTTCCAACCTTTCCGCCTGCAGAGAGATGGCCGTCATGGGAGAACGCAGTTCATGCGCGGCGTCCGCGACGAATCGCCGCTGCGAGGCCATGGATTGATCGATCCGACCAAGCAGTCGATTGATGGCTACTGCAAACGGTCTTACCTCGACAGGGAAATGACTCACCTCTACCGGATGCAATTGCGCATCCTGGCGTTGGTCCACTTCCTTGGATAGTGCCGCGATGGGACGGAACATCTTTCGGATCAGATCGGCGACAATCAATAACAGGACGGGAACCAGAAGCAAGAAAGGCATGATGGTCCTCAGTGCACCGTCTCTGGCAATTTCGTCGCGAAAATCGGATTCTTGGGCGACAGCGATGCGCTCTCCGCTAGGCATCGTCTGAACTAGCACCCGAAAATTCTCTCCCGCCGCATCAATGTCGTGCAGGCCATCCGTCAAAGTGGACGAAAGAGGAAGTGCTTCTTCAGCATCTATTTCCGCTTTGCTGGCGGAATATCCAAGATGTTGAACAATGACGCGAGACTCTTCGTTCGAAGAAGCGTAACTGACCTCCGGTACAGGAGAAGCAGACGTAAGTCGCTGACGCTCCATCAGGTGAGCGATCTGACGAAGCATATCGTCTTGCAATTCGTGCGATTCATCTAGCGCGGAAACGAATGAAAATACCCCCGCTACTATGGCTACTATTAAAATCGCCAGGCAAAGTATGACGGAGAGCTTCAACTGAACCGATTCGTTCAGCCGGCTTTTGAGACCATCCATCCTACCCCCCTGACGTTTTTGATGATGTCGCTGCCAAGCTTCCTGCGCAAGGAATGGATTAAATACTCGACCGCATTGCTTTCGACTTCCTCGTTCCAGCCATAAATTCTGTCTTCCAATTCGCTGCGCGACAGAATTGCTCCCGGACGCATCAATAATGCCTGGAGCAGAGCGAACTCACGGTTGGACAACTGTATCGAGCCTCCATCTCGCAGACTTGCCTCCTTGCTAGCCGGGTCGAGCGATAGCAGTCCATTGGTGAGTAAAGGAGAAGCGATTCCACCCTTGCGCCGCAAGACCGCGCGCATGCGGGCCAGCAGCTCGGCCATCTGAAACGGCTTGAGGACGTAGTCATCTGCGCCACCATCTAGGCCTTGCAAGCGATCATCAAGGCCATCACGCGCCGTGATGATGAGCAAAGGAATTGGTATGTCTTTTGCGCGTATGCCCCTCAACACATCTAACCCGTCCTTGCCAGGTAAGCCCAAATCCAGAAGAGCGATATCGTAGTGTTGGCCAGTGATGGTCGTGATGGCGATTTGTCCGTCCTTGATCCAATCTACCGCGTACGACGCATCCTTCAAAGCGGCTTGAATCGCCTCACCAATCATCGCGTCGTCTTCGACCAGCAGTACTCGCATGTCGCCTCCATTGGAATGGTATCAATGTGATGCCGTTGCCGCTCTCTGTCGGAAGACCAGCATGGCGCACAGCATGAATGCCATCAATGCGATGGATGCACCGTAGCGGCTCAGAGCCAGGCCTCCCGCACTCAAAGGTTTATCGAGAAAGTCGCCCACCACGGCGCCCAATGGTCGCGTCAGAATGAACGCCGCCCAGAATAGCAGGGTGCGAGAGATTTTTGTTCCGTAGTAGGTCAACACCAACAAAACGAGCAGTCCACCGAAAACCGCAGCCGCACCGGAATAGCCCAGTCCGGCACTATCGGCCGTCCAGTCCCCGAGTGCCGTGCCCAATGTCTGCGAAAACATGATCGTGATCCAGTAGAACATTTCTGCTCGCGGGCTGCTTACCGTGTTCACGGAAACAGAGCCGAGCGTGCGCCTCCAAAGCAACAGGGACGCTATTAAAAGCGCGGACAACAAGGTCGCGCCACCGGCGTAACCGATCCCCAAAGAACGATCCGCAAAATCAGCTAGCGTTGTACCGACGGTGGTGGTGGCGATAATCGTGGTCCAATAGATCAAGGGATGGAAAGTTTTGGACTTGATCTGGTACGCCACAGCGATCAGAAAAAGCGCAGCGAAGATGCCCGTACTGGTCAGATAGCCGAGGTTCATCGACATGGAAGCCGCGTCACCTCCGGTCTCACCAAGCGTGGTCGCTGCGATCTTGATAAGCCAGAATCCCAGTGTCACTTCTGGCACTTTTGCCAATACATTTTCAGAATATGTTTTCATCTATCTTCTTTCGAAATTGATTTCAGATGCAGCAGTTCGACGAGCCAAAGTTTGATCGCCCACAGCCGCTCAGGCTGATCGCTGCCTGCTTGTGCCGACCTGGGCGGCGGCTACCAACATGATGATGACCGCGAGGAACAAGGCACTGGTCCACATTGTTCCCATTCCCAAGCCGCCGTCTGCCTTGTTTTGTGTCAGCAAATCGCCCAGTGCTGCGCCGAACGGTCTTGTCAAGATATAGCCAATCCAGAAGCTGGAGACCGCATTGCCACCCCGACGCCAGGCGAGGTATGTGATTGCGATCAGCGTGCCGAAGGTCACCGCACCCCAGGCAAATCCCAGGCCCAATGCTTCCGTTGCAAGGTCACCGGCAGCCGTGCCCAGAGCGAAGGTGCACAGGATGGCGGCCCAATAGAAAAGCTCTCTGCGGCGCGAGACGATATGGTGGATGGAAAGGCTGTGCTCGACGCGATACCACACGAAGAAGATCAGCGCGAGCAACACCGAAAAGATGCCGGTGCTGACATACAAGCTAATACCCAGGCTATCGGTCATTAGATCGGTAATCTGGGTGCCCACGATGCTGACCAGTATCACGCTCGCCCAATAGAGCCAAGGGATATGACGGCGAGTCGTCAACTGTGCAAAAAGAACGGTGGCAAGGAAGGTTGCCATGATCGCACTGGTGACTGCCTGGCCCCATCCAACATTGAAGGCCAGAAAATCTGCCCCGGTTTCGCCTACCGTAGTGGACATGATCTTGGTGATCCAGAACGACAAGCCGATTTCGGGAACCTTGTTCATCCAGTACTCGTGGAGCTTGACTTGTTGACTGTCCATGTTGCTCTCCTCATGAAAATCGGATGTTGAGTAGTCTGAGTGCTTGGACTTAGCTCTCACTTAGGTGGTGCCACGAATCCACCCTTTCACGATGAGCCTAGAGAAGACGCGGCAATGAATACGGATCGCGACGTTGTAGATGGAACCAAGAAACCCATGAGGAAGATGGTGAATGAGGGTGGTACTAAGCATCGCCACGATGGCGGCACCTGCCATGTCGAACGGGAAGTGCACGCCGAGATAGATACGTGCCCATGCCAGCGGTATGCCCAGCAAGCCGAGAACAATCCCGGAGAATCTCAGCGAAGGGTTGAGTAGGAAAGTGATGGCTACCGCCCACCACAGAGACAGATGATCGCTGGGAAAAGAAGAGTCGGCAGCGTGTGGGATTAGTGTGTGTCCCAATCCGATCATGAACGGCCGAGGATGCCACCAGATCATGCCTATCAATTGATTTGTCATCAATGAAATCAGACCGGCTGCGGTCGCGGCAAGCATGGCTCTGCGCTGACACGCATCACCGCGCAGCCAAATCAGGGCAATCGTAAGCGGAATGATCCAGATCTGGAGTGTTGCAATGACCGTGGCCAGGTCAACGGCAAACTGAGGGGGACGGGCAGCGGCGTTCAACCACAAGAAGAGAATCTTATTGATGTTTTCCATAACGATGCTTTGGCAGTGAACGATAGCGGGCGGTCGACCTGATAATTGCTTGCATCGATCGCGGCACGTGATTTTTTGCAAAATGCGCAGGAAGATTACATAGTTGTGAGAGTGTATCCCGGAAAACTTAGCCGAGACTGAGTCCGCATTAAGCAGTAAAGCATTGCCGCAGAAGCTGGATAGCAGATATCGAGGCGGCCTAAGGTCTGGCTAAGTCTTGGTCAATAGGCTCATGCTGCCAGAATTATTATCTGGCAACATCCATCAACTAAAGGAGCCATCCATGACTTCAGCGATCAGCAGTCTCTCCAACAGCTTTTACAACAATGTTGTGGCGGCCAATCCGCACCAGAGCGCCAGCAAGGTCGATAGTGACGGGGGTCATGACAATAGCCGCTCGGGTGAAGTTGGGGACGCCACAGAAAACGGAAAATAAAGCACGCTAAGCCGATTGCAGCGGCCGTAGCGGTCTGAACTTGCCAGCGCCGATCTTGGCGCTACTGCGCCAGAGGTAATCGCCGGTCAGGTTGATGTGCTCCCAACCTAGCGGAGACAGTTACTGCAACAGGGCGTCATCGACAGTCTGGCCGTGGCCACATAAGACGTTCGCGGCCCGTTCCAGGTATACCGTGTTCCACAGCACGATGGCCGCCGTCACCAAGTTAAGGCCACTGGCCCGGTAGCGCTGTTGCTCGAAACTGCGGTCGCGGATTTCGCCCAGCCGGTTGAAGAACACGGTGCGGGCCAGCGCGTTGCGCGCCTCGCCCTTGTTCAGCCCGGCATGGACGCGACGGCGCAGCTCGACGCTTTGTAGCCAATCAAGGATGAACAGCGTGCGCTCGATGCGGCCCAGCTCGCGCACGCCGAAGTTCACGACCTTGGTGTGGAACGGCGCGTACTGGTCGGAGATGTGGGTGTAGAAGGTTCGCCCTTGGGTGCTACCGTATTTCGGGTTGATATGACCGGTGCCCTCGGCCTTGCTGCCGGTGCGGAAGTTCTGACCGTCCGACGACGACGTGGTGCCGGCGCCCCAGTGTTCGGCGAGGGGATGCCGGAACTGGGCATTGACCAGTTCGGCCAGCGCCGTCGAATAGGTCTCATCGCGGATATGCCAGGCTTGCAGCCAGGCCAGCTTGGCGTAGGTCGTATCTGGGCAGGACTCGGCCATCTTGGTCAGGCCCAGGTTGATCGCGTCGGCCAGGATCGTGGTCAGCAGCAGATTCTTGTCCTTGGCCAGGTCGCCCGATTTCAGGTGCGCGAAGTGGCGGTGAAGCCCGTCCATTCGTCAACCTCCAGCAGCAATTCGGTGATCTTGACGTGCGGCAGAATCATCGCGGCCTGGTCGATTTCCTACCCATCATCCGCTGCACGCTGACTCGCACCGGTTTCGTTATCGACCACATCCTCTATTACGCCGACGCACTCAAGCCGTGGATTTCTCGGCGCGACCGCTTGCCCCGCGTTCCTGATACGGCGCAACTTTACGAGGACTAAGCGTCCGGCAAACGGGAAGATCGCCCCGGCTTGGCGGGCTGCCTGAAGGCGTTGCGGCCAGGCGATACGCTGGTGGTGTGGAAACTGGACCGACTTGGGCGCGATCTACGGCATCTGATCAACACAGTGCACGATCTGAACGGGCGCGAAATCGGCCTCAAGGTGTTGTCCTGTCATGGACCGACCATCGACACCACGACCGCCGCCGGCAAGCTGGTCTTCGGCATCTTCGCCGCACTGGCCGAGTTCGAGCGCGAGCTGATCGTCGAGCGCACCGTGACGGGACTGGCCTCGGCACGGGCGCGTGGCAGGAATGGGGGGCATTCAAGATGACCGTCGCTAAACTGCGCCTGGAGATGGGGCAGCCCGAAACCAAGGTCGGCGACTTGTGCCAGGAACTCGGCGTTACTCGGCAGACCATGTACCGGCACATTTCACCCAAGGGCGAGTTACGCCCCGATGGGGCGAAGTTGCTCAACCGCGCTTGAAAGATTCTGACGGAACGCCGACAGTCTCCTTTTCCCGGCTACCTAGCGGGATGCTCTCAGCCTCCCGCTGTTGCTGGATAGGCGGAACACGGCACCGAGCCGAACGAGCAGAACACGCATTATTAGCCAGGCGTGTGACACGCCGGTACTCGCCGTAGAACTGACCGGCATCTGTCGGCATGATCTTCCGCAAAGCATGCCCGCAGTGCGGGCAAGTCAAGTCATTCTCACCGACTCAGGGAAGCGCACCTGAGCCCGCAATCCCTTACCATCTGGGCCGCTACCCAGTGATAGCTGCGCACCATTCCGTTCAGCAATACGCTGCACAATCGACAAGCCGAGCCCGCTGCCCGGGATGTCCTGGTTGCTGCCGCGGTAAAATCGCTCCAGCACGCGTACGCGTTCTGCCTCCGGGATGCCTGGACCGCTGTCGCACACCTCGAGTACGACCATGCCGGCTTCCCGCCGTACCGCTAGGTCAACCGAGCCATGCGCCGGGATGTAACGGATTGCATTGTTGACTAGGTTGTTAAGCAGGATGCGCAACGAATCAGGATCGCCGCATACCGCAGCCTTCTCTTGTGTAGCGAGTCCGAGGTCGATCTGTTTACTCTCGGCCAGCCGGATCTGGTCCAGAATCACGGACTTGCACACCGCCGACAGTTCGACCGATTGCGGCGCGGCAGTTTGCGCTTCCGGTTCGAGCCGCGCCAGCGTCAGCAACTGCTGCGCCAGATGACTGAGTCGGGTGACGCCGGCCTGCAGCTGGGCGAGGGCCTGCTGCCTCTCCTGCTCGCTGTTGGCGTTCTGTGCCAGTTGTGTCTGAATACTGAGCGCCATCATCGGCGTGCGCAGCTCGTGTGCGGCATCGGCGATGAATTGCTTCTGCAGCTTGAACGCGCGATCAAGCCGTTGCAGCAGATCATTCAGTCCGTCGACCAGCGGCTTGACTTCATTCGGCAACGGCCCGGGCGTGATCGGTACCAGACTGTTGGCGTCACGCTGCCTCAGTTCGGCGTCAATCCGGTTTAGCGGCTTCAGGGCGTAGCCGATGCCGAACCACAGGAATAACGCCAGTAGCGGCAGCAACGACAGCACCGGCCAGAACAGGTGGACCGCCAGTCCGGCCAAGGCTTCCCAGCGCGCGTCCTGCGCCTGCGCGACGCGAATCCACTGGTCGCCGCGTTGATCGGTGAAGGTGTGCCAGGTCTGGCCGTTGAACAATACGTCATGCCCCCCCGCGCCTTGTGGCGGCGGCAGGGTCAGCGCCACATTGGTGGTGAAATCCAGCTTGCCACCGCGCCATACCTGCAGCAGCACTTCGTCTGCTTTGTCGTCGTTGACATGTTTCTTGTGCTTGCCGTTATCGGCCAGCGATACATGGTTGCCGTCGGCCACATTGGTGTGCTCTGCTATATAGCGCATTTGGTCGTTGAGCAGATCGCCGAGTTCGATGAACGCTCCCCAGTAGGTACCGACGCTCGCCAGCGCGCCGGCCAGGAAGGTGGCTGGCAACAGCCACAGCAGCAAGCGACGGCGCAACGAAGCCATGAACCACAAGCGCAACTGTCTATACCAGGTGCTCATGCATCTTCCCTGATCCGGTAGCCGACCCCGCGCACAGTGTGGATCACCTCGGGTCCGAGCTTCTTGCGCAGGTTGTAGATGTGCACCTCGATGGCATTGCTGCCGACTTCTTCATCCCATCCATACAGGCGATCCTCGAGATGCTCGCTCGACAACACCGCGCCGGGTTCGCGCATCAACTCGTGTAACAACGCAAACTCCTTGGCCGACACGCTGGCTGGCTCGTCGCGCAGCCATAGTAGATGGCGAACAGGGTCGAGCCGCAGCGGGCCGACGCGCAGCTCGGTTTGCGCACGGCCGGCCTGACGGCGGCTGACGGCATGGATACGCGCGATCAGCTCCTCAAGCGCAAACGGCTTGACCAGATAGTCGTCGGCGCCGCTGTTGAGCCCCGCCACGCGATCCGGCAGAGCATCACGCGCTGTGATGATGATCGCCGACAACGACTCGTCGTGCCGACGTAGCGCTTTGAGCACGGTCATTCCATCCTGCTGCGGCAAGCCAAGGTCGAGCAGCAGCAGTGCATACGGGATAGTTTCCAGCGCGAGCAGGGCTGACTTGCCGTCCTGAACCCAGTCCACTGTATAGCCCTCCTTGCGTAGCCCCTGCTGCAGGCCGCTGCCGATTATCGGGTCGTCTTCCGCCAGTAATAACCGCATACTTTGCTCCTTCTCCGTATCAACCGAGCGAGCGCTGGCCAAACCAGCGCTCGAGGCCATCCTGATCTTCGTGTTCGATGTCGAGCACAACCCCAGTCAGTGCATCGATTTTGAGCTTGCTGAACTGTTCGCCACGCACAAGGACAACCTTGAACACCGGCTGGCCGTGCTTGGTAACCAGCCGGGCCACTACGGGCTGGCCACCGGCGGCCATGATGGCCTTGTCTACCGCCTGCGAGAGGCTCAATTTGGCCGTCGACATCGTCAGACGATCCTGCTGTTCGCGCTTGAATGACCAATAATAGCCTGCGCTGGCTGCCGTCATAGCTATCAGGACCAGTACGACCAATTCGATACCCTCCATTTCTTGTCCACATTCATGATCTTGACCTCCGATACGCTGAACTTCACCCACTCATAGCTGGAATGGAGGCATGGTAAGCAGTCGAACCTGAAATCCTGCTGAAATCTTACTGTCCCAGCAGCAAGTAGTTTTAGGTCAGTATTAAGTCACTCTCCGCTACCTTTCGCCGCATCGTTTCCACCACCGGGAGGGAACGATTCACAGGGTGTCCGATGCAAGCGCGACAAACCGTGAAAGGCGCTGGGACGATGCATCAAGGCAGTGCCGTGCAGCTAAGTGGTTCGACATCGATGCTCTGCACGCTTAAGACATTTTCAGGTGGGCTTAAGCAAACTTTCGATAACGTGCGACCGAACACCGGGCATCCGGTACGCACGTTAACGAGGTCGACACTTGGAATCCCTGAATCACTCGCTGTTTCTGCTGATTAACGCCAGCGCGCAGCCCTCCGCGCTCCTGTTGCAGCTGGCCACCTTTCTGGCGCAATGGCTCATCTACGGCACCCCTCTGCTGTTGGTCTGGCTGTGGCTGCGCGGCGGGCGCATTGAGCGATACGCTGCGGTGACCGCCACGCTGAGCGTGCTGTTCGCGCTCGTCTGCGGCCAAGTGATCAGTACGCTGTGGCTGTGGCCGCGGCCGTTCAAGATCGGCCTCGGCCACACCTTTCTTGCGCATAAGCCGGAGGCGTCGTTTCGGAGCGACCACGCCACCGTGCTCTTTACTCTCGGTGTCGGCCTGATGCTTGGTTCGCTGCGCAAGCTCGGTGCGCTGGTCCTGCTACTCGGTATGCTGGACGGCTGGTCGCGCGTTTACTTCGGCCTGCATTTCCCAAGCGATATCGCTGGCGCGCTGCTGCTGGCTATGCCCAGCGCGTGGCTGGTAACTCGCGCACTGCACAGGCGGCAGTTTGGTGTACGCCTGCTCGAAGGCCTCGGGTGGCTATACCGCCGAATCTATCCAGCTGATGCGCGCTACAGCCGCTGAGCTCTGACTGAATCTTAAATTCTTGACCTAAAAGAACCGCAATCATGCATAAACCCGCCCTGATCACGCTCGCGCTGCTGCTGGCCGGCTGCGCCCGCTACCAACCACAGCCGCTCGCTCCGCGTCAGATGCTAGCCGATTACGAGGCGCGCAGTCTCGATAGTCCTGCGCTGCAGCGCTACTTCTCCGCCCACGGTCAGGCCAATGTCCGCACGTGGGATCTAAACCGGCTGACCCTGGCCGCCTTTTACTACAGCCCGGAACTGAATGCCGCACGTGCCCAACTCGCCAGTGCTCTGGCGGCGGTCAAGACCGCTAGTCAGCGGCCGAATCCGACGCTGTCGTTGCCGTTCCAATACCAGGCCAGCGCGCCGAAACCGTGGACCTATGGGCTGAGTCTCGACATTCCGATTGAAACTGCAGGCAAGCGCGGCTATCGAGTCGCGCAGACCGAGCAGCTGTCGGCAGCGGCCCGGCTCAATCTCGGCTTAACCGCCTGGCAATTGCGTAGCCACTTGCGCGGCAGCTTGCTTGATCTGTACGCGGCGGAACGGCGTACAGCGCTGCTGCAGCAGCAGACCGACAGCCAGCAAGCGATCGTCGCGCTATTGGAGCGACGCGTCGCCCTCGGCGCGGCATCGAATTCCGACGTCAACCAAGAGCGAATCACGCTGGCGCGCGAGCACAGCGATCTGGCCGCGAGCGAACAACAGCAGCGCGCCGCTCATGCGCAGATTGCCACGCTGATCGGGGTGCCGGTCGCGGCGCTGGAGGGAGTCAAGCTCGATCTGCGCGCGTTCGAACGGCCTACGCCGGCGCTGCCCGCGCATGACGTCCGCCGTCAAGCGATCCTCAACCGTGCTGATCTACAGATCGCGCTGGCCGAGTACGAGGCCAGTCAGTCCGCGCTGCAACTCGAAGTGGCGCGCCAATACCCGAACCTGTCGCTCGGGCTCGGCTACTCGTTCGACCAGGGCGCAAACAAATACAGCGTCTCCCCGGGCGGACTGACGTTGCCGTTGTTCAACCACAACGAGGGTCCGATCGCCGAGGCCGAAGCCAAGCGCAAGGAGGCGGCGGTTCATGTCGAGACGCTGCAGGACCAGGCGCTCAACGAGACCGACAGCGCGCTGCAGCGCTACCAGGCTGCCGTACAGGCACGCACTCTCGCCGATACGCTGCTAGTGCGGCAGACGGCTGCGTTCACCAGCACGCAGCATGCGGTTGCTCAAGGTGCAGCCGACCGCCTGGCTTTGCTTCAGGCGCAGCGCACCGTTGGCACCGACGCGCTGGCCCAACTCGACGCAACCATCCAGGTCCAGCAGACGATCGGCCAGCTTGAGAACGCGATGCAGCGCCCACTTGATGGCGCGGTGCTGCCCGTCCCATCCACCGAGGAAACCCACAAATCATGAAACCAAATCGCAAACCCTTATGGCTCGCGCTGACGGCGGCAGGCATCGCCGCGCTGGCGGTATGGGGCTGGACCAGCTACCAAACGGCGCCAAGTATGCCGGCGCCGGCCGCGCCACCTGCCAGCCGGGTCAGTACCGTAGGCGGGCTGACCGTCGTCACGCTTGACGAGGCGACGCAGAAGCTCAGCGGGCTGCAAACCGCAGTTTTGCTGGCGAGTACCCACCCGGCCGAGCGGGTGGCTTACGGCAGCGTGCTCGACCTGCAGCCGCTGATCGACCTGCAGACGCGCTACCGTACGGCGGCGGCAGAGGTCGCCGCCGCGCAGGCGGCCGTTGCGGCCTCGGGCCAGGAGGCCGAACGCAACCGCGCGCTGTTCCAGGACGACAAGAATGTGGCATTGAAGTCGGTGCAGGCGGCGCAGGCCGCTGCATCGGCCGACCAGGCCAAGCTGCAGGCGGCCGAAGCCAGCCTGCAGGCGGTGCGTGCCAGCGCACTGCAGCAATTCGGGGCACGGCTGACCCGGTTGCTCGCTGGCCAGGACGGCGCGCTGACCCGATTGCTCAACCAGCAGGAGATGCTGCTGCGCATCGCCTTGCCGCTAGGGACTGCATCCACCGCGCCGGAACGGATCACGGTCGACGGTGGCGCGCATGGCCGGATCGTCGCCAGCCTGATGTCGGCCTCACCGCAAAGCGACCCGACCGCGGAGGGGCCGACCTTCCTGTACCGTGCGCCGGCCAGCCTGCCGAGCGGCAGCAAGGTGGTTGCCTATCTGCCGTCAAGCCAGCAAGCCATACCGGGCGTCGTCATCCCTGAGTCCGCCGTGCTGTGGTTTGGCGGCCAACCGTGGGCCTACGTGCTGCAGGGCAAGGACCGCTTCGTTCGCCGTCCGGTCGCCGACCAGTCTCCATACGACGGCGGCTTCTTCGTCGCGGCCGGCTTCCAGCCCGGCGAACGTGTGGTGACGCGCGGCGCGCAGCTCTTGCTGTCAGAGGAGCAGCGTCCGCCGACCAGTTCGGTTGCCGCCTGCAAAGACCCCGAGTGTGATGATTAACCGGACCGGCATTCCAATATGTTGAATTCCATTATTCGCTTTGCCGTCCGCTTCCGTGGCGTGGTGATCGCGCTGGCGTGCCTGCTGGCCGGCTACGGCATCTATACCCTGGCACAGGCGCGCGAGGATGTGTTTCCCGAATTTGCGCCGCCGCTGGCGGTGATCCAGACCGAGGCACCAGGTCTGACCTCGGAACAGGTCGAGGCGCTGGTCACCCAACCGGTCGAGAATGCAATGGGCGGCACGCTCGGCTTGGCCAATATGCGCTCCAAGTCGCTGCAGGGGCTGTCGATGGTGACGCTCACCTTCCAGGACGGCACCGACATCTACAAGGCACGCCAGTTGGCGGCCGAACGGCTCAATGCGCTGACCGGCGTGCTGCCGCACGGCGTTAAACCGCCGGCGCTGCTGCCGCTGACCTCGTCGACCAGCGTGACGCTGGTAGCCGGCCTCACCTCCGATCACCACTCGCTGATGGAGCTGCGCACATTGGCGGACTGGGCCGTCAAGCCGCAACTGCTGCGCGTGCCCGGCGTGGCCGACGTGATCGTGTTCGGCGGCGACGTCAAGCAGTTCCAGATCCAGGCCGATCCGAAGAAACTGGTGCAGTATGGGGTCGCGCTGCCGGATCTGCTGAATGTTGCACAGCGTGCCACCGGGGTGAGCGGTGCCGGCTTCGTCGAGAACGCCAACCAGCGCATCGTGCTCAGTACCGAGGGCCAGACCCTGACGCCGGAACAGCTGGCGCAAGTGGTGCTGCGCTACCAGAACGGCGTCGCGCTGCGGCTGGGCGACGTCGCCCGCGTGGCGATCGGGCCGGCTCCGGCGGTCGGCGCGGCCGCCATCGATGGCAAGCCGGCCGTGTCGCTGATGGTGGAGAGCCAGTACGGCGCCGACATGAAGACGGTGTCGGCGAGCGTCGAACGGGCGCTGGGTGCACTGCAGCCGGTGCTGGCAGCCCAGCAGGTGACGCTGCACCCGGCCATCTTCCGTCCGGCCGGCTTCATCGAGACCGCCATCGGCCATCTGCGCACCGCGCTGATCCTCGGTGGCGTGCTGGTGGTCGGCGTGCTGTTTCTGTTCCTGCTCAATGTGCGCACTGCAATCGTCTCGGCCACGGCGATTCCGCTGTCGCTGCTGACTGCGGTGATCGTGCTGGCCCATTTCGGCGTCGGCCTCAACACGATGACGCTGGGCGGACTCGCCATCGCGCTGGGAGAGGTGGTGGATGACGCGGTGGTCGACGTCGAGAACATTTTCCGCCGCCTGCGCCAGAACCAGCTGCTGGCACAGCCGCTGTCGCCGGCGCAGGTGGTGTTGCGCGCTTCGCTCGAGGTGCGTAGCGCCGTGGTGTACGCCACGCTGATTGTCGCACTGGTGTTCCTGCCGGTGCTGTCGTTGTCCGGCATTGCCGGCAAGCTGTTTGCGCCGCTTGGCTTGTCCTATATCCTGGCGATCCTGGCCTCGCTGCTGGTGGCGTTGACGGTGACGCCGGCGCTGGCGTTCATGCTGCTGACCGGCAAACCGCTCAAGGAGGACGAGCCCAGGCTGGTCCAATGCCTGAAGGCCGGTTATCTGACCGTGCTCGCGCGCATCGAATCGCATTACCGCGCCATCGTCTGGTCGATCGCGCTGCTGTGTATCGTCGCGATTGGCGCGCTGCCATTCTTCGGCGGTAACTTCATCCCGGAGCTGAAGGAAGGGCATTACCTGGTGCATATGGCGCTGGCGCCGGGCTCGTCGCTGGCCGAATCGATGCGGGTCGGCAAGGAAGTGAACGCGGCGCTGAGCCAGGTTCCGGGCGTGCGCCTGGTGGCGCAGCGTGCCGGCCGCGCCAGCGAGGTGGTCGACCCCACCGGCGTCAACATCAGCGAATTCGAGGTCGACCTGAAGCCGCTGTCGCCGGCCGAACACCGGCGTGCGCTGGTCACGATCCAGCAGACGCTGGCGAAGTTCCCCGGACTGACCACCTCGGTCAACACCTTCCTGGCCGAGCGCATCGACGAGAGCATCTCCGGCGTGACCGCGCCGGTGGTGATCAACCTGTTCGGCCCGAATCTGGATGTGATCGACAGCAAGGCAGCCGAAATCGCCCAGGTGGTCGGGCAGATTCCGGGCGCGATCGGCGTGCGGATCGAATCCGCCCAGTATGTGCCCCAGTTGACACTGCGGCTGAAACCGGAGCAGCTGACGCGCTGGGGCTTCGCGCCGGTCGACGTGCTGGAGGCGATCCAGACCGCGTACGAGGGCGTCAACGCCAGCCAGGTCTACGTCGGCAACCAGGCGTACGACGTCAATGTGTCGCTGGCGCCGTCTTCACGCCAGAACCTGGCCGCGGTCGGCTCGCTGCTGCTGCGCAGTCCGGCCGGCGTGACGGTGCCGCTCCGCCAACTGGCCGATATCAGCCAGACCACCAGCCGCTACCAGATCCTGCACAGCGACGGCCAGCGTCTGCAAACGGTCACCTCGGCCGTGCGTGGGCGCGCGGTGAGCGACTTCGTCCAGGAAGCGCAGCAACGGATCGCCAGGCAGGTCAGCCTGCCCAAGGGCACCTATGTGCTGTTCGCCGGGGAAGAACAGGCGCGCGCGCAGTCGCAGCAGGACTTGCTGATCTATACCGTGGCCGCCACCGTCGGCATCGTACTGCTGCTGTTCCTAGCACTGAAAAGCATGCGGGCGTTGCTGCTCGTCATGGCCAACCTCCCGTTCGCACTGGTCGGCGGTGTGCTGACGGTGCTGGCGAGTGGCGGCGACCTGTCGCTCGGTTCGCTGGTCGGCTTCGTCACGTTGTTCGGCATCACGCTGCGCAACTCGATCATGCTGATCTCGCACTACGAGCACCTGGTGAACGAGGAAGGGATGGTGTGGGGGCCGGAAGCCGCGCGGCAGGGGGCTGCCGAGCGGCTGGTGCCGATCCTGATGACGGCGGTTGTCACCGCGCTCGGCCTGCTGCCGCTGGCCCTGGCCAGTGACGCGGCCGGCAACGAGATCGAGGGGCCGATGGCGATCGTGATCCTCGGCGGCCTCGTTACCTCGACCGCGCTCAACCTCCTGGTACTGCCAACGATGGCCTTGCACTTCGGCCGGTTCCACAAGCGAAGCGAGGAATTCCCGATCGAAGCGGTGCAAGAGTCTCAATGGAAATGAGATTCAATCGGCATACGGCTCTCTAGGTTCAAGTCGGGCAGACCTGCCCGGAGTTCACTTTGCCAATCTGCCACTGAGGATGAACGTATGGAACGATCGCTGTCCGAAACGCGCCGGCAGCGGTCCGCCATCCCGCGCTATTCGCTGCTGGCCGACGTGGCAGCCCTCGCCATTATCGTTGCTATCATGGTACGTATCCTGTATCGCGAAGGCTCAAGGCTTGACCGCCTGCTCACCAGCATCTGGTAATTAGCCTGGGAGGTTTCTTTTGATCGAGAGATTGTTCAACGCCATCCTGCCATCTATCGAGCATTTTCATATACTTGGTTATTGGGTGGCCTTCTTCGCAGCGTTGCTGGAGACGACGCTTGCGGTCGGGCTGTTTCTGCCCGACTCGACCCTGCTGTTGTTGCTGGGTGCCTTGGCGGCCGGCAGCTACCTGGACTTCGGCGGTCTGTTGTGGTTTGCCGTCGCTGGAGCGGTCCTTGGCGATAATTTCAATTACTGGCTGGGAGGGCGTTACGGTAAGAAATGGACGCGTGGTGGCGTTTGGTTTCTGATCCCCAGTCATTTCGAGCAGGCCCATCGCATTTTTGGCCGGCATGGCGCCAGGGGTATTTTCCTGTGGCGCTTTATACCGAGCATCAAGGAGATCGCTCCATTCGTCGCAGGTACCATGGGAATGAATTATCGCCAGTTCCTTTTCTGGAACTTCCTAGGGGCAATCGGATGGGGGATACAGTGGATTGGCGGCGGCTATCTGTTTGGACAGTTGCTCAAGGTTGCGCAAACATGGATGTCACGGGCCGGTATGGTGTTGGTGCCTGTGCCGACCAAGTAGCCCAAATTCATGGACATCGAGACGACATCGCCGCCGGTTTCGCAAAGCGTGGTGGCGGCAATCTTGATGAGCCAGAAGCCCAGCGTGACTTCGGGCACATTGGCCAAGGCGTGTTCAGTGGATGTTCTCATGGCCTTCGAGCGTGTCAAAGGTTTTTAGCAAAGCACCCATCGCAGCCTTGCAGTCAGCTTGGCTTGGCGTATCGGCACGCAACGCCGACAAGGCCTTGTCGATGGCCTTGTCGAGCACATGCCAATCGCCGGCAGCGCGCGGTTTCAGTCCGGCCTCGGCCGAATCCCATGCCACCTCCAAATCTTTGATGCGGGTCTTGGCTGTGGGCAAATCGCCTTTGTCCACGATGGCTGCCACGTCAGTGGCGATGCTGCGAAATGCGGTCAGGTCGCCCAGCTTGGAAGCGGTTTTTCCCGGCGATATTGTGCTGGCATTGGTCGCGGGGGCAGGCACGGCGTTCGTGCCGCCTTGGTCGGCAGGCTTGGAGCAGCCGGTGGCCAGAGCCATGAGCGCCACCGCCGACATGGCGGTGGCAAGGCGGGCGATAGAGTGCGGATTGAGCATGATTTCTCCTTGGGAATTTGGAATTGGGAAGAGGGTTATTCGGCGGCTTGGGTAGCGCGGCCTGCGTTCATACTGAACTGCGTAACGGCCACCAGCATGACGATGACTGAGAGGAACAGGGCGCTGGTCCACATGGCCCCCATTCCGACGCCACCGTAAGTCTTGGCTTGCGTCAGCAGGTCGCCGAGCGCAGCGCCGAAGGGACGGGTCAGGATGTAGCCAATCCAGAAGGTCAGCACGGCGTTGCCACCCATGCGCCAGGCGGCATAGGTAATGCCGATCAGCGCGCCGAAGGCGACTGCGCCCCAGGTAAAGCCCAAGCCCAGGGCCTCGGTCGCCAGATCGCCGGCAGCGGTGCCCAGCGCAAACGTGCAGAGGATGGCAGACCAATAGAACAGCTCCCGGCGGCGCGTCACGATGTCGTGGATGGATAAGGTACGTTCAACCCGATACCAGACAAAGAAGATCGCGGCGAGCGCCACGGCGAACGCCGAAGTGCTGATGTACAAGCTGACGCCCAGGCCGTCGGTCAGCAGGTCGGTGACCTGGGTGCCGACCACGCTGACCAACACGACCGTTAGCCAGTAAATCCAAGGGGTGTAGCGGCGGGTGCGCAGTTGCGTGAACAGAGCGACAGCCAGCAACGCACCCATGACGGTGCGCGTCAAGCCTTGGCCAAAACCCGCGTTGACCGCCAGGAAGTCGGCCCCCGTCTCGCCCACCGTCGTGGACATGATCTTGATGATCCAGAACGACAGCGTGACTTCAGGGACTTTGTTGAGCCAGTCGCTTGCTCTTACCGTAGGCAAATTGTTCATAGTGTTCTCCTGCCGCTGTGAAAGGGATTGCCGCCAGTCTGAGCAGGCAGACTTAGCCCATCCATAGGCTCACTCGCGCACCCATCCCTGCGCGATCAGCTTGCCGAACATCAGGCAATGGATACGGGTCACCAGCCGGTAGATCGGCCCCGGATACCAGTGTGCTGCGTGCAACGTCAGCGCGGCGCCGAGCGATGCGACCGCGATGGCACCAAGCATGTCCAGTGGAAAGTTAACGCCTAGGTAGATGCGTGACCAGGCGATTGGTATGCCAAACAGTGCCCAAGCCATGCCAGCCCTTAGTAGTCTTCGCTGTAGCAGAAAGCTGAAGGCAACCGACCACCACAGCGTCAGGTGATCGCTGGGGAATGAGCGTATGACCCAGCCCGATCATGAAAGGCCGGGGATGCGACCAAGCCAGGCCGATGATTTGGTTAATCAGCAGCCCAAGCAGCCCGGACGTGGTAGCGACCAGCAGCGCTTTGCGGGTGTTCTCATTGCCGCGCAGCCAGCCGATGCCGATCAGAATCGGGACAGCCCAGATGAGCCACTCCGCAAAGAAGGTGGCCAGCGTCACCACCAGAGCATTCGGATGTTCAGGTGCGTTGAGCCACAGGAAGAATGTTTGGTTGAGATGTTCCATGAAGTCTCCGGGCCGGATCACGGCGTCATGCGCAATCCGGCCACACTGGCAGGCGGTCAGTCTTGCTTGTCGTGGTCGTCATCGTGATCAGCCTTGTCCTCGGCAAACAAGATGACAGTGCCCTTGTCGGCATCGACCCGGACATCGAAGACCTTGGCCCCGCTGACAACTTCCACGTCATAGACCCAGCCTTGTTTCGAATTTTCGTATTCGGCGCGCGATGCCTTGCCATTGGCGTGCTGCTCGGCAACGGTGACGGCCTGGGTGAGCGGAATCTTGGCCTTGGTGATCGCCAGGGCGTCGTTTTCCATGCCGCCCTTGGCGGCGTAGGCGACCGCACCGGTCGTAGCAATGGCGATGGCCAGCAGGCAAAATTTGGTGTAGCGGTACATGATGCTTCTCCAGAAGAGTGCAGGGATTTGCACAGTGGAGAAGTTACGCAGGCAGACTTAGCTGCCACTGAGCCGAGCTGTCGCCGTTATCGGAGACTGCTGGCAATGGCTTAACGTGCTTTATTTTCCGTTTTCTGAAACGCCCCCAAAAAAGGCCAAGCCGATGTCGGGAACCCTGGGCACGATGATCGATACGCACGCCTAAAGTAGCAAGCCGGCCATTTGAAATTTGAATGGCTGGTATGGGAGCAACAACGTCATCATCTTGATGGGCTTCTACGTGCTCTCACGGATGGAGTGCACCGGCAAACTCACTACGAGGCGAAGAGGGTCGAGCGGCTGGCCGCAGCTCATGCCAAGAGGGGGTGTCCCGCTTGGATCAAGTGCAATTAGCTGGTGCGCCTTTTTAGCAGGTGACCTACAGCATTTTCTTCGAATCTGCCAGCTTCTTCGATATAGCCCTGTACCGTTCCGTCGTGGCGCCAGCCGCCTTGGCGCTTAATATCTCGGAAATCTGCCCCGGCGCGGTAAGCGCTAGTTGCCATGCCTCGACGCAAACTATGGCTGGAGAGATCCGGCACGTAGTCCAAGCCCGCCATGCTGGCGCAATCAGCCAAGATCGTATTGATGCTGGCGGGGTGAATGGGCTGCTCTCCCAGCATTGCCCATTTGTTAATGGAGCGGAATAGCGCTCCATTGCGAATTCCCGCGGCCTCCAACCAATCTCCAAGAGCAGTCGCTGGGCAGCACTGGCCGGTGCCGTAGGGGATTGCCTTGACGATCCCCTGGCCCTGCTGGTCAGTCTTGGAGCGCTGCAGCGTCACGATCAATCCATCCGGTTCCCATGCGAGATCAGACACCTGTAAGCCTGCTAGCTCACTTCTCCGAAAACCCCCAAAAAATCCCAGTTGTAGCAGCGCGCTATCCCGCTTGGCTTTGAGGGTATCCAAGAAGTCCAGCTTCAAGATGATCTTTTCAAGATCTTCGACTGGGAGGGCCTTGGCCTGTTTTTTTGGGCGTCCATGAGTGCGCCCGATACCTTTCAGTGTCTTGCGAACTGTGGGCGTGCTCGCAGGATCAGTAAAGCCTTGATAGAGATGCCATTGTGATAAGGCCGTCAGGCGCAACGCCAGAGTACGCGCATTGAGGTTGCTAGCGTGTGCCAGCAGGTAGCGGATCACTGCATTCTCGTCAGCCGGCAAGATCCCGCCCCAAGCCTGGAAATGTCGAATGGCCGAACGATACGTGCGCCGGGTATTTTCGGACGTGGCCGCTGCGAGGAAATGGCTGTGGGCCGCTTCAATATCCTTAGGCAATAGCGTACTGGCAGCCACCGCACCGTCAATGGCTGGGATAATTTCAGGAGAGGGCAATTTGTCGCTCATTTTGGCTTATGTACCGCAGTGCGGCGGCATAAAGGGGATATGGCTCACTATAACATTCGATAACGCTTCTTATAGAGCGTTATAAAACTGATTTCATATTAAATTTCCAATTGTATTTAAACGTATTATTACGTATAACGTAATACGATACCTTATTTGATGGAGCTCCCATGGCCCGTGCTGGCATCCTCTACTCACAAGTCGCCAAAGCGGCTTCCCAGCTGGCCGCCGCTGGCAAAGCCCCCACCATCGACACGGTTCGCGAAGCGCTCGGAGATACGGGAAGCAAGAGCACGATTGCCCCGATGCTCAAGCGCTGGAAGGCCGAACATCAGGAAGTGGTTGCCGGCGTCGACACAGGTTTGCCAAACGATCTTGTTGATGCTGTCAAGAGCGTCTACCAGCGGCTTCAGGATGGTGTGGCCAGGCAGTTGGAGGCGGCCAACGAGGCACACGAGCAGGCCGAGGCGACCTTGCGCAATCAGAGAGACGCAGCCCTGGCCGCCGAAGAACAACTCCGCCAGGTCCACGCCGCCTTAGCCCGAGAGCATGCTCAGACACAGCAAGCCTTGGTGAGATGTCAGCAGGATCTGCAGACCAATGCTCTCACACTCACGTCCGCTCAAACTGAGAATGCCGGCCTCCTGCAACGGCTAAGTGATCGCGCCGCCGAGGCTCATGCCTTGAACCAGCAGCTGACACAGACTCGCACCCAGTTTGAGCACTTCCAGGAGGCGGCGGCGCGGCAGCGCGCCGAGGAGCGGCAGGCGTTCGAGCAGCGTCTTGCGCGCCTTGAGCAGGAAAATCTCGCCGGCCAGCGGCGCCAGGAGGCTCAGCAAGTGACGCTGGGCCAGCAGGAGGCCACGTTAGCGCACCAGGAGAGCGAACTGAAACGACTTCGCGATGCCCTGACTGACGCACACAATGAACTGCAACAGGTTCGCTTGGAGCGAAACCAGCAGGCCGTTCAACTTCAGGAACTGACTGCGGTACGAGCCGACGCAGAGCGCCGACTCGACTTGGCGCAGCAGGCGCTCATCGAGGCCAAGGCCAGCGTAGCCGCGGCCGGCAATCAAATTGAAATGCTTGCGAGCCAGCTGGCCGCAGCGGAACGCAAAGCCGATCAAGCCGAGAGGGACAAGGCTGCCTGGATTGACAAGATCCTCGCGCAGCGTCCAGATAACGCGGCTGCTGCCGTGTCAATTGCCCATGAAGGTGTTCGCCATGATTAGGCTGCCTGAAATCGGGAGCGCTGTCAGAGCTCGCCGCCAAGAAGTGGGCCTTTCGCCTCAGCAACTGGCCGCTTTCAGCGGCATGGACGCCCGGGCGCTCGTCGCCTTAGAGAACGGGACCCTTGCCGACATTGGCTATAACCAGTTGGCCGTCTTACTGCAGCTGCTTAGTCTCTCTTTTGGTGAGCTGAATACCTCGGCTCGACTGTCCAAGCGCGCGCTCTGGATGGCTGCGAAGAATATTAGCGTGTCTTATCGAACCGAAATTTCTCCCGATATGTTGCGCACCGTGTTGCTTACTGGAGCCTGTCCGACGGAGTACATTTCGAACATCGGAACTTTTCTGGATGAAACGCCCCTTGAGCTCGCTATCATGGCCGTAGAGGAGGCAACTGATGATCCACAAACACGCGCGCACATCTGGCGGCAGATTGCCACTCTGGCGTCACAACACGCAAGCGTCAGAAATGTTTTGTGGCAGCCTAGAGATGGATTCGATGAATGAATATTTTCTCCCGCGAAATAGTTGACGAACCGAGCGAAGTCCTTTGGCAGCTAAATCACGCAGCATGTGAGTTCTATGACGACTAAACTTTCTTTTACTGAAGATCATTCTTTTCCAGTTGACGTTTTTCACGACGAATTGGGAAAGATCGGAAATGCGACTCTGGCCTTTGGTCCTGGAAAAGCGATTTCTCTCACTTTTCAAGGTAGAACAACTGCGAAACTCGATACATCAAAACCGTACCACCGATTAGTCGCAACTACGCCGGAAGGAAGATCCTACACGTTGATTAATTGCGAGCTGAATTTCGGTTATATATATGCTGACTACATTCTTGAGGGTGAAGCATTTAATGCTTTCGATTTCATCGAAATTGAAATGACGCACATCACTGCTTGGTTCTTTCAATGGGAACGAATTATTGGAGATGTGGGCCAGTCCATTGAATGGGAATACAGGCCATCAAAGATCTCTGCAAACGTAACATCTCCGTTAGGGAATTTTAGTCTCGCAATTAGCCCATACACCGATTTCACGGCAGGTGCTGAGAGGAGCGAAATTCTAAATACTGCGCTTGTTTCAATCGAGGATTCTCAATCTGATCTCGGAGTGACTGACATCCGCTCGATCGCAACTAGTCTTTGCACTCTGTTTTCCATTCTGCTGGCGCTACCAGTATCGGTTCTTAAAATTCGTGTCAGGGGAAAAAACGGAAAATGGCACTCTATCTATTTTCCTCACTATGAAAAAGTGGAAGACGATGAACGAGATCGCAACGATGGAATGCGATATTTGTTAAAGCTAAAAATCTTAGATGACAAGTCAAAATGGCAGATCATTGCGCAGTCGTTTTTTAATTCAGGATTGCGAGATCCCAATTGGATTAGACTTTCTTCCATGAAACGCTATCAAGACTTCTGGGAGTATAAGGTTGCTGCTTATGTTTTTATTCTCGACTCCTACGTAGACTTTAAGACAAAATCATTACAAAAGAAACGTAGCAAGTCAGCTACCAACAGAGTAGACGAGTTCAACAAGCAATTGCTAACCGTATCGAATTTGAATGTCACACAAAGATCTAGTATCGCTGAGCTAGCCACCAAAATCTTTGGATCGACAGATCATTCATTCGCGGAGAGGTATCAGCACGTAGTTTCGAATGTTGACAAAGACGTGCTAAAGATTATCAATTTGGCGAATTCTGACTTCGCTATTTTGAAGAAATTTAGAGACGATCTTGCGCACGGAAAATCGATAAGCTTTGGTGGTGCATCAGCATCAATAATTCCGCGACTCACTGAGAAACTCTCCCTCCTGCTAACATATTTCGCGTTTCTGGATTTTGGTCTGACGTCGGCGGATTTTATTGAATGCATTTCCCACACTTGGAACAGGATGGTCTTAAATTCTGACATCAATCATATGCATCTTTCGCGCATGGATAAGTCAGCGGAATTTATTCCCGTGTCTAAGAGTGCTCTGGACCAAATTAAACAGCAGACGAAAAATCGCATCTTCTGCTGCTTTTACTTGAATCCCGATGCAGATCCGACGTTCTCTGAATACCATACGGATCTTTTCAATAAGCAGCTAAATACTCAAAAGCCCTCCGGCTCATCACAAGATCCGAATTCCATTTTCCAGTTAAAAGATAGAAAAGTGCGTACGATTGGGACTCTATATTTTGAGAGCGGCGAAGATCATCTTGAGTTTCATCACGTTTTCCTGTTTGAGCCAATTCAGGATATTAGAGAGCCTCCAGTTAAAGAAGAACTACGTAGTTTCTGACAGTATCATCTAATTTTTGAAAATCCCATGAATCCACTGCGAGAGCGCATTCGAGAAGAACGAGAAATATTTCGCATGATCGGACCGCGCGCATTTAGGCGGAAACGATTTATTGCGAAGAAAGATTTACGTCCTCTTCGGGTCGTAATTCGACGATCAATGCCTTTGAAACCCAATCCCAAATGGGACGCCGTACCCAGCATCCATAGGGCGGCTTAGTTACATTTACGCTGATATCTGAAATTTTTCGTTACCTTGGCTGGCTCGGAAGAAGACTGGCGCTTTATTTTTAAAATAATCAATTAAATCAATTTCTTAGCTAAACTTCTGCAAAAATTTCCAGAGTCCCGGCCGACCCTCCCTATGGGGTAGCGAGGACAGATTCAGCGCGGGGATTGAGATCAGAATAAGCCCAGCCTGAAATCCTTTTTTACCTTTTGGCGCGTTGGGCATAAATAGCCAATTTAGCACCTTCTTTATGCTCCCACGGCATAAAGAGGGCAACCTTAATCACTTTCAGGATTGTGTGTCATTTCCGGCCTTATCCCGGCATGGCCCCCTCTTCAGCCTTGGAAGTGGTCAGCACAAAGACGACGGTCTTGGTCAATACCTTGTCGGCGCGTAGCTCCCTGAGGAACTCGATGCCGTTCATGCGCGGCATGTTCAGGTCAAGCAGCACGAGGGATGGTGCCGGCACGACTCCGCTGCGCAGCATGTCAAGCGCCTCCAGGCCGTCTTTGGCGCGAAAACACGGATTGGCGACTTTCAACTTTTCGAGGGCTCTGTACAGACCCATGACGTCGATATCATCGTCGTCGACGATCAGCAGTGAGACTTCTTTTCGAAGCTCGGGAGAAGGCATTCAGGCCTCCCGATTCGAGGTCGCCACAATTGGCCAGGTGAAAATGAATGTGCAACCGCGTTCAGCCGGCGCGTTGCTGCGCAGGCGGATGGTGCCGCCGGCGCTCTCCACCAGCTTCTTGACCAATGCCAATCCCATGCCGCTCCCTTCCACTTCGTCGCGCGGCCGCAAGGTCTGGAACATCTGGAATACGCGCTGATGAAATATTGGAGCAATGCCCGGACCGTCGTCGCTTACCGCGAATTCCGCCAGATCATTACCTGACCTGCATATCATGACCGTGATCGTTCCCTGCTGGCGGTCGTGATGTTTGACTGAATTGGACACCAGGTTGCGCAATACTTGCTCCAGTGTTGCCTGGCAGGTCCGCATGGGAAAGTATTGGCCCTCAAGATGCAATGTGAAGGTCGAGACGGGGAGATAGGCATCGAAGATCTGTTGCACGAGCTCATAGGCATTGATGTCGTCCATCAGCAATTGAGATCGTCCGACCCGCGAGTACAGCAGCAGATCGTCGAGCAATTTGTCCATGCGTGCGATGCGTTGTTGCATCATGCGCAGATGCTCCTCGATGGAGGTCGAATTGCGCGCCACCAGATCTTCTCTGATCCAGTTTGCGAGCTGGCCGATGCCGCGCAAGGGCGACTTCAGGTCGTGAGAAGCCACATACGCAAAGGCCAACAATTCATCATTGCTGCGCTTGAGTTCGATCTGTTGAGCTTCCAGCCTGTGGTTGGCGATAACCCGCTCGGTAATGACGCTGTGAGAAATGACGAAGAAGCTTTTCATTTCCAACACTGGTGCTATCCGCATCATGAACCAGCGCTGTTCATCGGGACTATGGCATGGGTACTCATATTGGAAGAACGGTTCATCAAAGTCGAGAACGGACCTGATGCCTGCATACACGTTCGTTCCGTCACATTCGCCACTGTCGCTTGCCGAACGGCATACGGAAAGATAGCTCGTGCCAATCCACTTGTATTCGGAGGGCATGCCGTTATCTTTACCGAATTGGCTCCATGTCCGGTTGACGTAATGGATCACCCCGGCGCGGTCTATCAATGCAATCTGGCTGTCGATAGAGTCCAGGGCTGCCCGCAGCAGCCCGGGAAAACGGCTAGCGCCGGACTTCTCTGATTGCGCTTGACGATGTCCTTCTTCAAGGTCCCTCTTCATGGCTGCGCTCCCATCCTCTAAGTCAATTAAACCGACCAGGACCAATACGCCATCGAGCAGTTCATCCAGGCTGTCGTCCCGGCCGGTCTTGCCGTATCAGGGCTCATAGATGCACAGGAACATATCGACCCCTCTGCGAACGCGCCGGCTTATTTCCTCATGACTTGGCGTGGGCAGTGAGCCCATCATCATCTGCCAGACCTCGGCGCCATGCCATAAACCGACGATATCTCCGACGGCTCGAGATGCATCACATGAGATGAGTCTGCCGTTCGCCATCCCTTGCTCGACAATTCGCGTCAGCAATGCAATGTCCCGGCTTCGGGCCTCCAGGAACAAGCGTTCAACCAGGCTGGTGTAGGTCTTGTTTGTCGAGGCCAGAAGCCGCGTCCCACTGAATTCCTTGCGCAGGCTGATGCCGCTCAGATAATCCATGCCAAGTTCGTACAAGGCATCGGCCAGTGGCTTTTTCAAGATACCGGCAGACTTGTCCTGTGACTTCCCGATCGCTGTCTCGGCGTCTCGCAACAGCTCTGCAACGAAGGCTTCCTTGTCTTCAAAATAGCTATAGAAAGTGCGCCTGGCCACACCGGCATTCACTGCAATCGACTCGATATTGAAGTCCAGACCATGTTTCAATATCAGCATCCGTCCAGCATCAAGAAGCCGGACTCTGCTCTCAGGATTGCATGGTCGTCCGGAACGTCTCCTTGTCGCCCCCAACTCGGAATGAACTTGCATCGTGAAGCTCCCCCATCATCGACTGACCAGATAACTTGAAATGATTGGTTATTGCTTGACAGCTTGATTCAGGCTCGCCAACTTGTTTGTACGATCGCTTGTATTCGCATATGGTTTGATGTCAGCGGCAATCTCCACGCGATTGCGCCCTCTATTTTTAGCGCGATAGAGTGCCGAGTCGGCCAGGCAAAGCAGCGTAGTGCAATCCTGTCCAGATTGATAGGTCGCGACGCCGAAGCTGCATGTCCGCTTGCCCACAAAGACGAAGCTGTGACGCTCGACAATCAATCTCAGTTTCTCAGCCATGCGCGAGGCAGCCACGACATCGCACTCCGGCAAGATGAGCAGAAATTCTTCTCCTCCCCACCGACCCACCACATCCGTGGCGCGGACATTTGCCCTCAGAATTTCCGCGATACGTACAAGCACGGCGTCTCCGGCCGAATGACCAAACTGGTCATTCACTTCCTTGAAATGATCAACATCGAGCAGTACCAGCGATAACTTTTTTCGATATCGATGGGCACGCGTGATTTCGCTCTCAAGTGCTTCGTCCAGCTTCATTCTGTTGGCCAGGCCCGTCAATTTATCCGTGACTGCCAGCAGCGAAAGTTTTTCATTCAGCCGCTCTATGCGTTGTTCAGCCAGCTTGCGTCCGGTAATGACGTTGTGAGAAATGATGTAGCGATTTTCTGCTTCCAGCACCGGAGCGATGCGCATCATGAACCAGCGCTGCTCATTGGGGCTATGGCATGGATATTCGTACTGAAAGCATGGTGCGTCTGATTCGAGAACGGATTTGATACCGGCATACACCTGTCGTCCATCACAGTCGCCCCTGTTGCCAGCCGCCCGGCAGACCGCAAGATAGTTGGAGCCGATCCAGGTGTATCCGGAGGGCATGCCATTCTCTTTGCCGAAATCGCACCATGACTTGTTCACGTAATGGATCACTCCGGCACCGTCGATCAATGCGATTTGACTGTCCAGGGAATCCATGGCTGCCTGGAGCAGTCCGGGAAAATCGCTGGCCGCAGGTTTGTCGGTCCGTGATTGATGATGGCTGACTTGAAGGTCCCTCTTCATGCCCCAGTCCAATCCTTTAATTTAATTAAACAGATCAGGATGAATATGTGAACAATTGCCATTCTTTCGAAGCGCATTCCCTCTCGTGGCGCTGGCTTCCAAGATCTTTTGGAAGCGCATTCGACGCAACACACCTGCCCGTTTGGGCCGGCCCAACTGGTTCGCAGTGGTAGTGATAGAGGTACTGGTCAATCTGCTTTAATCGACATGAAGATGACGCGAAAAGCGCCCTCCTGCGGATCCGGATCCGTCGCTCACCTGGTCTTGAATGACCTGATGTTCGCAGCCATGGAAGCCGGTTACCGGCTTGCGCCAATCAAGGCAGCATGCACTGCTGAGCAAAAAGCGAGCCAAACTTGTGACCTGATGGCCTTGCGCAATGTGATTGACGAAGGCTGGCGAGCGGGCGCTCGACATGCTGTTCCAGACCTTCTGCTATCCCTGACAGGCAAGCATGCTCGTCTCGCGCGAGCAGCATCGTGTGAGCCTTGACGACGTTACGCATTTTCCACCCCCCGTTACGCAACTAGCCTAGCGACATCGCTATTTTTCTTGATGGCGATGACCAGAATCCGAGACCGCCCAGGATATGCCTCCGGGGTCAGAACGATGAATCCGTGATCAGCAACCTGAAGGACACGCTATCGTCTGTCCAACAATTCAGCGTGTACCCATTTTTAGCAGAGCCGTGGAGCCGGCCTTTCTGGCAAGTTTTGTCGAGCCCCCCAACAACAGCATCCCTGCTTAGTTTTCATCATGCCGTAGACCATGGATGGTCGCGGATTCAACGTGGGATGGTGAACTGACAAAAAAGACCCTGTTCGCAGCGTATCAAGCATCCCCCGATGTCAGTGATACGCCCGTTCAATGCTAACCACTAAGTTAACTAATTTCAAGCCTTTAGTTGAATTATCGATTACCTATTCCCGCCCCTGTTTCTTGTTCGCAATACCGGTCCTCCTGACAAAACACAATCGCCTCTGTCGTCTTCGCTTCAGTGTTCAATTCGAAAACTGCAAATCTTTCGTGCTGCCTGCACTCACACCTGGGCTGGCAATTGCGTCGCATTGGCCGGCCATCTGACCTGATTGCTGAAGTCATTGCAGGGCAGCTGCCGCACCCCAGGTGCGTCCATTGCGTTCGTAACGAAGCTTCAGCCGTCGAAACTGGTGCGTAGGGAAGACGCGCTTTGCGGTGGTGCGGCTCCCCCCTTGCGTAGATCGTTGAGTTGTACCGAATTTTGCAGCGAACCCGTCCGACGACAAAGCACAAGCGGCAAGCCTGCTGGCCTGCCGCTCAATACACGTTACCGAGCCAATCACGGTTGCTGCAAGGCCCGCTGGATATCGCCCACCATATCGAACTCTGCCCCCACCCAGCGGCGCGCCAGCCGGTCGATGGTGCCATCGCGCGTCATGTCGCCAATCGCCTTGCTGACGGCCTCCTTCAATGGCTGCTGGCCCTTGGGCATGGCCGGTGCTGACAGCTGGTAGATCAGCACCGGTCCGACTTCCTTGATCGGCAACTTGTTCACGTTGGCATATTTCATGCCGCCGAAGTGCGAGCTGATGACCGCGTCGATGCGCCCATTACCCAGGTCATTGAAGACGAAACCGCCATTGTCATAGGCGCGGATATCCGATTCCCTCAGATTGGCCCGGGCCCAGCTTTCGTTGGTGGTGCCGGTGGTCACGCCGACCTTCTTGCCTTTGAGATCGGGCTTGTCCTTGATGCTGGTATTGCTGGCCAATACGAAGATACGAAAATCCTCCACGCCATAGGGTGCCGCAAAATCGACCTGCTTCTCCCGTTCCGGCGAAGGGGTTAGGTCGTTCATCACCATGTCGTACTTGCCCGCCTTGAGTCCTTCCACAAAATTCTTGAAGCTGTCGGCCACGAAGACCACCTTGGCCACGCCGATGCGGCGCGCCACCTCCTTGGCCACCTCGACGTCATAGCCGGCCGGTTGCAGCTTGTCATCGATCAGGCTCCAGGGCGGACTGCTCTGGGTATTGGCGATGCGGATCACGCCCGACGCACGGGCACTGGCCAGAATGTCGGCCGGAATGTTCTGGGCTGTCACGGCAGCCGCTGCGCTGCCCAGGAGCGCTGCCAGCAGGCAGGCGGGAATGAAATGATGCAACTTCATGGTGCTGTCCCCTCTTGATCATCAATGAAATCGGAAGCCCATTCTGTGCTCAGGCCAGGGGATCAGCAATCCGTACACGTTTCTTGAGTGATAAGCAGAACTTATACTTTCTTCGATCAAACTGATGGATCGATAAGATATGCCGCACCAATCCGGAACAGCAAAATGATAAGCGCCAACAGTGTTTCACCCTTCCCTGTCCCGGTTTTCTCCGGGCTGACTGCTCTTCTTGCGGTCTCGTGCAGCATGGCCTTGCCCCAAGCCTGTGCGCGGCGCTCAAATCGGTGCATTGCCGGGAAGTTCAGAACGCGCCGGGTTTCTGGTACAGCACCTGGCGCAGTGAGCTCATGTCCGACTCCATCTGGATCCGCATCACCCGCAGCAGCTCCTTGGCATTCTCCGACATCGGCACTCCAGGCCGGAAAACCAGCAGCGCCGTAAAGTTGGCCGTCACTTCCATCGGCTTCAGGCGCAGGCCGCGCGTGACGTAATCCAGCGCCAGGATTGGGTGCGCCATGCCCATGCCAACGCCGCGCATGGCGAATTCGCACACCGAATTGGAATAAGGCGTCTCCAGGATGGGACGCAAGACCTTCCCCTGCAGCATCAGCTCCTGCTCCAGACGCCGGCGGCTGGCATCTTCCGGATTGAGGGCAATAAAGGGATGTTCCAGCAGATCGTCAGCCGTGATCACCGGCTTGCCGGCCAAGGGGTGCCGGTCGTTCATCACGATCACACCCGGCACGCTCATGAATTGCGAATGCTCCAGCCCGGAGACTGACAGCTCATCGGCCATCAGTCCGAAATCCAGCTGCCCTGCGCTGACCTGCTGGTAGACCTCGCGCGAGCTCATGATCTGGAACGACATCTGCACACGCCGCTCACCCAGTCCGAAGGCGGCGATGGCGCGCGGCATGAAACCATTGCCCAGTGCGGGGAAGGAAGCGATGGCCAGACGACCCAGTCCGAACGAGCGCAAACTGCGGATGCGGTGCTCGATCATCTCGAAGCCGGCAAAGCAGCGGTCCACCTCCACGATCAAGGCCAGCGCCTCCTGCGTCGGCACCAGGCGGCCACGGGTGCGCTCGAACAGCCGCAGTTCGGATGTCGCTTCCAGCTTGCGGATCGACTGGCTGATCGCGGGCTGGGATACGTTGAGCAGGGCGGCGGCCTTGCTGGTGGTCCCGGCGCGCATGACGGCGCGGAAGACCTGAATGTCTCGCATGTCCATATATAAGTACCACTTATAGAGTTAGTCCCGCGTGCTGTTGATGGCTGCGGCGCGAATTCGGATACTGGGTTCCTCTTTTTTAGATTAACAAATTAATCGCATGAGCCACCCTATTTCATCGCAACCCGCGTTCGCCAGTCTCTCGCCCCCGGTGATGCGCGCCTCCACCGTGGTATTCGACACCTTCGAGGACTTTGTCCAGCGCAAGCAGCGCCAGCCCGATGGCTTCAGCTATGGCGTCACCGGCACCCCCACGGCGCGCCTGCTGGAGCAGCGTGTCGCCGCGCTGGAAAACGCCCGCCATTGCGTCATTGCGCCCTCCGGTGCGGCCGCCCTGATGACCACCGTCATGGGCTTCGTGCGCGGTGGCGACCATTTGCTGGTCTCGGCGGCCTGCTATGGTGCGCTCAAGACCTTTGCCGAGAAATGGCTGGCGCACATGGGCGTGGAGGTGGAACTCTACCGGCCGGACATCGGTGCGGACATCGCCGCACTGATCAAGCCCACCACTCGTATGATCTGCATGGAAGCGCCCGGCACGGTCACCATGGAAATGCAGGACATCCCGGCCATCACGGCCGTGGCACGCGAGCGCGGTGTACTGACCATGCTGGACAACACCTGGGCCAGCCCGCTGGGGCTGAGATGCCTGGATCTGGGCGTGGATTTCAGCATCCAGGCCGCCACCAAGTTCCTGGGCGGTCACTCCGACGTGCTCATGGGATGCATCAGCATGAATGACCAGGGCCACTACGGCATCCTGCGCGAGACCCAGAGCATCCTTGGCCAGCAGGTCAGTCCCGAGGATTGCTTCCTGGTGCTGCGCGGGCTGGAAACACTGCCACTGAGGGTCCATGCGCAAGGAGCGTCAACCCTGCAGGTGGCGCGCCATCTGGCCCGACACCCGATGGTGGCGCGCATGATGTATCCACCGCTGGAAAGCGACCCCGGCCATGCCCTCTGGAAGCGCGACTACAAGACCCCTGGTTGCCTGTTCTCGATGATCCTGCAACCAGCACCGGAGAGCGCCTTTCACGGCTTCTTCGACGCCCTGCAGCACTTCGCCATCGGTGCCAGCTGGGGCGGCGTGCACAGCCTGGCGGCGTATTATCCGGCTGCCCTGCAGGCCAATCGCGCTTTCCCGGCGACCGACCAGCCGGTGGTGCGCCTGTCCATCGGTCTGGAAGATCCTGTCCTGCTGATCGCCGATCTGGATCAGGCACTGGCCCAGTACGCAAGCGCGGCAGCCCAGGCGTGATGCCCGCATCAATGAACACTGAAGCAGCGTCCCAATGCAGGCGCTGCAACCGGGAGGAGAACCATGATTGATCTGTTTGTCAGGGCGCTACCGCTGCTGGAAAAAGCGGTAGTGGTGACCATCGGGCTAGGTATCGGCTCGTTCGTGCTGGGCTCGGCGCTGGGCATGCTCATTGCGCTGGCCCGCATTTCCGATGCGCGGCCGCTGCGCTGGCTGGCGTTTGCCTATGTGTCGGTGTTTCGCGGCACGCCCTTGCTGATCCAGATCCTGCTGATCTATTTCGGCCTGCCCAACTACGGCATCACCATCGATCCCATTCCCGCCGCCTTGCTGGCACTGACGCTGTTCTCGGCGGCCTACCTGAGCGAGAACTTCCGCTCCGGCATCAATGCGGTTGATCGCGGCCAGTGGGAAGCCGCCTGGGCCATGGGCATGGGTTACTGGAAGACGCTGTGGCGCGTGATCCTGCCGCAAGGCCTGCGCATCGCCATTCCACCCGTGGGCAGCCGCCTGATCGCGCTGATGAAGGACACCTCGCTGGCCTCCACCGTCACCGTGGTGGAGCTGACACGCGTGGCCGACCAGCTGGGAGCGACCACCTTCCGCTACATGGACATGTTCATCATCGTTGGGACCATCTACTGGGTCATCAATCAACTACTCACTCTCCTGCAAACCTGGCTGGAAGAGAAACTGTCGAGGCGCTATCAATGAATCCGTCTTCTTCCTGTACCGTGCGCGTGAGCGCCTTGGCCAAGGCGTATGGTGCCAATCAGGTACTGCGCAACATCAACCTCGAAGTCGCGCGGGGCGAAGTGGTGGTCATCATGGGCCCCTCCGGGTCCGGCAAGACCACCTTCATCCGCTCGCTGAACCTGCTGGAATTGCCGGATCGCGGCAGCATCGAGATCTGCGGCGTGGCGCTGAACGATCCGGCGACGCTGCCCGCACGTGAACTGCGGCGCAAGATGCTGCAGATCCGGCAGCAGACTGCCATGGTGTTCCAGTCTTTCAACCTGTTCCCGCACATGACGGCGCTGCAGAACGTGATCGAAGGCCTGGTCTCGGTCAAGGGGGTTGCCAAGGCGGAGGCCCGTGAGCGAGGCCTGGCGCTGCTGGGCAAGGTCGGGCTGGCGGAGAAAGCCGATGCCTATCCGGGCAAGCTTTCCGGTGGCCAGAAGCAACGCGTGGCCATCGCCCGCGCGCTGGCCATGGATCCGGAAGTGATCCTTTTCGATGAGCCAACCTCGGCACTGGATCCGGAACTGCGCGACGACGTGTTGAACGTGATGCGCGCGCTGGCGGCCGAAGGCATGACCATGCTGGTCGTGACGCACGAAACGCGCTTCGCCCGGGATGTAGCCGACCGCATCATCTTCATGGAAGGTGGACACGTGCTGGAAGATACCACCCCTGCCCTGTTCTTCGGCGCACAGGGCAGCGAGCGCTCGCGGCAGTTCCTGGGTCGTCTGCACGAATGATGTGCGCAGGCTGGCGAGCTACCCTGGCCGCGCTGCGCACTATCCCTGCGGCGATATCACATCAGGTTCCAAACTGCCGAGACACCGTGACCTGGGCCGACAATGGACGGCCCGGGCTCAGGGTGTAATTGAAGTTGGAGGCCGAACCACCCGTGTAATAGCGACGATTGAACAGGTTCAAGATATTGAGCTGTGTTTTCCATGGGCCGGCCTGATAGGCGAGCATGAGGTCGGTACGGGCGTAGCCTGCCAACTGGAATGTATTTGGCAAGCTCGCTTCGCGTGCGCCCATCGCGTAAACGCCAGCACCCGCCTTCAGGCCTCGCAGCGATTTGAACTCATACGTAGTCCACACGCTACCGCTATGGCGAGGCACATTGGTCAGCGTGTCGCCTACCGGAGTGCTGGTATCTGCCCGCACAGTCGCCTGGGTATAGGCATAGCTGGCGATGACTTGCCAGCCAGCGGCGATGGTACCCGTGACATCGACCTCCAGCCCTCGGCTGCGCTGCTCTCCACTGAGAACCTGCAGTAGTGGATTGGCCGGATCGGTAGTGAGGATGTTCTTGCGCTTCAGGTTGAACAGAGCCACCGAAGCGGCAAGTCTGTCCTTGACCAGATCTTGTTTTACGCCGACTTCGATCTGCTCTGCCACTTCGGCATCATAAGTGACGTTGCTGCCGCTATGCCCCACATTGGGAGCGTGGCTGCGACTCCAGTCCGCAAACAGGGAGGTCGTTTTCCAGGGCTGCCAGACCAGGCCGAGCCTTGGCGACAGTGCAGATTGTTCGCCCCGCCCCACTATCACGTCACTTTGCAACGATTCATTGACGAAACGATCCGCCCGTAGCGCCAGCATGGCCTTGATTTCCGGCGTGAGGGTGACCTGATCCATCACATACAAGCCGTAATCTTTGCCACGTCCCTGGTGGGACTGCAGCGGATCACCAGCCGTCAGTGCCGACACGTAGTTTGGATTGAACAGATCCAGCGTCATGGTGCTCACCGTCGATCCACGGCTGCCCACTTCCAGGTAGCCGTAGTCGGCTCCTGCGAGCAGCTGATGTCTCAAGCCGGCCAGCGTGACATCGCCTGCCAGTTCAGCGCGAATCCCATATTGGCGCGAAGCCTCGTCCGTATTGCCGTAGACCGAATAGTCCAGCAAGTTTCCGGTTGCGGTGGTGCTGTTGGGGAAGCTCTGGGTAGACAGCTGTCGAGCGTTGACATATTGCATCGACAGTCGCAGCTTCCATTGATCAGACAATGCGTGTTCGATAAGCAGAGTCGCTGCCTGGGTATCGTTCTTTCCGTTGTCGCCAGTGACACCCGGATAAGTGCCATCGAGCAGGCCGTAGTAACGGGTACGTGACAGGGACTGGTAATTGGCCACCGCTGGAATACCCGCATCGAAACCGTCACGGCGGAGGTGATTGAATTCGGTCAGCAAGGTAATGGCGTTGCCCCGGTGATCGTCCCAGCGGATCGAGGGGGCGACGGACCAGGAGTCGTAGTCCGTATTGTCACGATAACCAGATCCACGTTCAACGGCTGCGTTGAGACGCACGCTCAGGTTCTCATCTACGACTCGATTGAGATCGAGCGTTGTACGCGCCAACCCTTGGGTGCCCGCGGTCACGCCGATCTCGCCAACGTTCTCCCGCTGGGGACGTTTGGAGACCGTATTGATATACCCCCCTACGGCCCCAATACCGCCATATAAAGCTCCCGCAGGTCCTTTGAAGACATCTACCTGATCGATATTCTGGACGTCGCGGAACGCATAGTAACCATAGTTACGAAAGCCATCGCGCAGTCCATTGCTTTCGCTGAATCCACGGATGTTGAAGAAGGTTGCACCATTGCCGCCGTAGTTGGATTCAGCGTGCACGCCGCTGACGGTCTCCACCACTTGATCGATCCGCGTTACCCCACGGTCCTTTATTACTTCTGTGGGGACTGTCTGGATGGATGCCGGATAATCCTTCCAGCCAATATCGGTATGCGTAGTATCCGCAGCAGAGTCGACGGTGCTGGCCCGGACTGCCGAGGAACCGAACACGGTGACCACGGGTAATTCTGCTGCGTCTTGGGCATGCGCCATGCCGCACAGTCCCGAAACAAGTGCGGCAATGATGGTTTTATTCATGAAGGTCAGAAAAGAAAATGTGCAGGTGATGACGAGGAACATGGCTGTCGATGGTACCTCGCTTATCGGCGCAAGAAATCCAACCTCTGCCTGTTTCGATCGCGGTTTTCTGATCTGTTATTCGCGCGATCTACCCCTCAATCTGATTAACAGGCAAGACGATACGACATGGCACCTTTAAACAGAATGTGACAATTTGTCGCACGCCCTACGCCTGTTCCTGCGCGCATAATTCGGTTCTTCTCTCATCAAGGGCGGCCCAGCACGGTTCGCCTCATGAAGGCTAAAACATCATGGAAGTCAGTCCTTACGGCCTTCAGAGCTTGTGGGCGCAGGGTGACATCGTCACGCGCGCAGTCGCCATCCTGCTGATCAGCATGTCCATCGCTTCCTGGTATGTGATCCTGACCAAGGCACTTTCCCTGCTGCGTATGCGCAAGTCCGGCGCGGCCGCCCGCAGCGTTTTTTGGACTGCAGGCGATCTGGAAAGCGCTCTGGCCACTTTGGGAAATGACAATCCATTTTCCGCGCTGGCCCGTGCCGGGAGGACGGCGCTCCTTCATCATCAGCAGCACCATGGACATTTGCATGAACAGTTGGCCATCAGCGACTGGATCACACTAGGTTTAAGGCAATCCATCGATGAAGCTGCAGCGAGCCTGCAAGCGGGCATGGCTGTTCTGGCATCCGTGGGTTCAACGGCACCGTTTGTTGGCCTGTTCGGAACAGTCTGGGGGATCTATCACGCACTGGTCTCCATCGGCACCACCGGCCAGTCAAGCATCGACAAGGTTGCCGGCCCCGTTGGGGAAGCGCTGATCATGACCGCACTGGGGCTCGCCGTAGCGATTCCGGCCACCTTTGGCTATAACGCGCTGGTACGCGGCAACAAGAGCACGCTGGCACGCTTGAACAAGTTCGGTTTCGACTTGCACGCTTTGTTCGTCACTGGCGCTCGTGCAGGCGAGGACCAAGTCCATGCGTTGCCCTTGAGCGGCACGCCGTCCCCCCAGGAGAACCTGCGCAAGCCAGGCATGTCGCTCAGGCGCTAACCCTGCTGAGCAGTTATAAGGCTTCCCGAGTTCGTCTCCAATTAACTTTAAACGATGAAAAAGACTTCCCTGGCAGCCGCCATCGCATTGACCTATCCATTTGCGACAGTCGTCATGGCGCAAACCAGCAACGCCACCTCGACTGCCATCACCAATGCAGTTGCTGCTGAAAGCATTTCAAACAAGCCGCCCGTGTCTTCGGAGCTTCCTGAGGTTGTCGTTACGGAAGAGAGCCCGGGCTACGCTGCTTCACGCTCCAGCGCGGCGACGCGTACGGAGACACCGTTGCTTCAGACACCGCAGTCCGTCTCCGTATTGAAGCGATCCCTCCTGGATGACCAGGACGTCCACAGCCTCGCTGATGCACTCGTCAACGTTTCCGGAGTGGTACCGACCAAGCCGGAAGAAGCATTGCTGATCGCTCCCATCATCCGCGGATTTCCTGCGGAGACCTATCTGGATGGCCTGTCCATCTTCGGCGGGAATCAACAGGCCTTCAATCCGGCAGGGCTGGTCGGCGTCGAACGAATCGAGGTGCTGAAGGGACCGAGTTCGAGCTTGTATGGTGGTGGCCTGGGCTCCCCCCTGGGCGGACTCATTAACATTGAGTCGACACGTCCTGAGATTGGCAGAAATGGAGGCTTTGTCGGCGTACGAGCCGGTAGCTACTCCACCACCAACCCCTATGGTGACTACAACGTAACGCTGAGCGACAAGCTCGCAATACGCCTTGCAGGGGAATACCAGGAAAATTACAGCTGGATCGACAAGGTCCACGGGAAACGCGTTTTTTTCCAGCCCAGCATCCTGTTCAAGCCCGACGCGCAGACCGAGATTCTTTTTTCTGGCCAGTACAACCGTACGCAGCAGCTTGAGTACTCAGGGCTGCCGGCTCAACAGGCGCTGGCGGGTCAGCTTTATCGCAATGCCTTTCCAGGTGCGCCCAATGGCCAGCCCATGACGGATATCAACAATCGTCTCGGAAAGATCGAGTTGCGCCACAAGTTTGATGACGGCGTTCGCCTGGAGGCGTCCGCACAGTACTACACCAGTAACGTTGGCGAATACGGAAGCTTCATCTATCCTGCACTGGCAGCGCCCAATGCCTCTACGCCCACCACCTATCCTATTTTCCCGCTCACCATGAGCACCCGAACACGCGAAACCGCGCTTGACACGCATTTGGTCGCGCCATTCAACATGCTGGGTGGCCGTCACGAATGGGTCGTTGGAGTTGCGTACGATCTGACCAAGTTTTATTCGGGGATGGGCTTTGATGGAACGAGTGTCGGCTCGATTGATCTTTCCAACCCTCAATACAACCTCTCGTTTGGTGACAAGACCCCCATCAACTCGACGCAGACGGATCGCTACCGCACCCTCGCAACTTACGTGCAGGACCAGGCTCACTATGGCCGCTGGCACTTCACAGGGGCCCTGCGCCTGACTCAGCTTGAGTTTCAGGAGGCCGAACAGGGGACCGATAAGACCTACCACCATGTCTCGCCGCGGGTTGGCGTCAATTACGACCTGCTGCAAGGCCTGGCGCTGTATGCCGGTTATGCGACTGCATTCCGCGCACCATTCGGTTTCATCGGTTCATCGATACCCAAGCCCGAGACGTCAAGGAACATCGAGCTGGGTATCAAGCTTGACGATAAAGCGCGCAAGTTGTTGGGCACGCTGGCCGTGTTCGAACAAACTCGCGACAACGTCGCCACCGCCGATCCCGCCAATCCCCTCGTGTCGATTCAGACGGGACAGCAACGCGCACGCGGATTCGAGGCCGACATGACCTGGGAACCGGTGCGAGCGTTGTCCTTGCTGGCGAACTACGCCTATACCCAAGCGGTGGTTACGCAAGACAATACGATTCCGGTTGGTGACACACTGGCCCGTGTGCCCAGACATAGCGGACGCCTGGCCTTCCGCTATCGCGTACTGGATGGCGCCGCTGAGGGATTGTCATTCGGAGCCGGCATCACCGCGCTCGGCCGCCGTCAGCTGACCTTGCCCAATACCGTCTCCGTGCCAGGCATGGCGACAGTGGATGCTCAGGCCGCCTATGACTTTGGTCAGTACACTCTGCAGCTCTCCGGGTACAACCTGACGGGCCGGCGAAGCTACGAGTCCTATCAGTATTTCGGATTTCCGGTCGTCATTCCGACACAGCCGAGATCGTTTTACCTGACCCTCAAAGTCAATATCTGAGCATGAGAGGCACTGTCGTCGCGGACATCACGGATTTGCGCAGACGTAATTCGAAGAAGCGTTGATTGCCGCAGCATCGTGCTTTGGGCCGGTGTAGCGGGGATACTGCGGGTATCGGCAAAGTGGGAGGGCTCGAAGTACCTTCCCGCCTCCATCAAGTTTTTGCGCCATCAAGGTGCCGGGTTCGGCCCCTCTTGAAATCCAGTGGTCCAGTGCAGACAGCAAATCGACATGATCCGGACCAACGCCACCCTCGCAATGGTTGACGCCTGGGGCAATGTAGAGTCGGGTTGATTGTTCGGCGTTCTTTGCGCCCACCGCTTGCCGCATCTGCTTCATGTATTCGATGGTGGAGTTCACGCTCAGCGCTGCATCTGCCCCTCCCTGCCAGACAATCAGCTTGCCTCCGTGTCTGATAAAAGGCCGGATATCGGGATCAGTCGCATCATTCAACTTGGCCATCGCATCGAGGGCCGCCGGGTTTTTATCCCAAGGTCCGTACGCTAACGAGTCGGCGGATTCGTCCTTCGCGAGATAGTATTTGATAGCGGTATCCTGCATCACGTACTGGCCAGCCGCCTTCAGATCACCGTTTCCAGATACCCAGACGCCAAAATTCATCGGATCATCTTCGTTGCCGGTCAAGTGATAGCCCTTGGCAACGTAGGTATTGCTACCCTGGAATTTGACATCGGTGATCCACTGGTTGACCACGGCCAGCTGCGCGTCCGATAAACAAAGTTCACCGTTATCCTTACCGCTTGAGCAACGAAGTGCGGCGAGGTTGACACGGCGTGTGGTACACGCTGCCGGATTGGCGACGATGCCATCAATGACTCCGTCGAGATGATCGCAAGCTTGCCTCACGTGTCTGGCCAGTAGTGATATCTTCGCCGCATTGAATTCGGCGCCGGGAACTGAGAGTGCCTCGGCGATGCGGTGAAATGCGCCGTTGAAGCCCGCCCAGTTGAATGCAGGCGCACGAGCGATGACGCCATCAAATAGCGCCGGGTTGTGCTGAACGGCCATCAACCCCTCCCTGCCGCCGGTGGAACAGCCTTCAAAGTACGACCTGACCGGAGGCACGCCATAGGCCTTGGCGACTACCTTCAATGCGATGGACATGACTTCCGGAATCGCTTCGCTACCGAACAGCCTGGCTGCAAGTTCGTCGTTGAGAACAAACGCTGCAGACATCCCGTCGCCCTGATGACCGGAATCACTGGCAACTTCCACATAGCCCTGACGTAGAGGTGCTGCTACGGGAGGTGGAATGAAACCGTTGTAACCGCCTCCACCGCCATAGTAGAGTTTTCCGTTCCAGATCTTGGGAAAACGGATCTCAAAGTTCAATGAAGGCGCGATCGTGCCAGTGACCCTGCAGTAAGCTGGCATGTCAGATTTCGCTTGCATCGTTGTTGCGCTCAGAACGATGTTCCCCACAAGCTGACCAGATAAAGCGGCGCAATCTGCTTGAGCGTGCGTTGCTCGGCTGGTGACTCCCGGATCCGCATCAGCTGGCGGTTGCGCAGCATGGAGCACGCCAGGCAGCCAAAACGCCAGCGCTGCTCCTGCCAGCGTTGCCCCCCAAGTGCTTGTTGATTCAGCGCTATTCATTGGTCGACAGGTTTTTTTCGCTTTGCTGAGGTAGCAGACATGCAGGCCACGGGAATGCAAAGGGCAGACCAGACATTGTGGTGCTTCGGCACGTCCACAAATGCTCAAAAAGCCGAAAGAGATTCAAAAAGTTTGCTGCGCTCGGACCATAACTGCTGGAGCGAAACGTCCAGAAAGAACGGCTCGTCACCGTCTTCTGGCCACCATTCGAACACACGTCCCTCCGCGGTCATGCCCCAGGTCGACCCGATCCCATAATCCCCGAAGGCCACCGCTGCGGACCATAGCGATGCAGCGGCCGGCAAGCCGCGCAGAACTTGCGTGAGCCTTAGCATGGTCACCGAGGAGAACACCTCTCTTCGCGCCAGCGGGTAGAGAAACCGTGCTTCGGACGGCCCGGTAAAACCGTTGGCGCTGAGGTAGGCATTGCGCAACTCCGTCGGCAATGAAAAACCAAGGATGCATTCCGCATCGAGGATTTCCCGCTCAGTACAAGGCTGGCCGCTCTCCAGCACTTCCAAATCCGACATCAAGAACATAAGAAAACAGCGAGCCCGAAGCCCGACTCAGAATGCAAACCAATCTTCAGCTGCCGACTGGTCGCGAATTGATTCATTCGGATACCATCTGCCTGCCTTGCAGGAGTTGATGATTGTGCGAGCAATCGAACTCCTTGTACCGGATTTCATGTGCGACATATTGTCGCTATGTCCGCTCCTCGCAATAGGGTGAAGACGGCCCCCTCTCGTTCAGGCGGCCAGCTTTTCCGTCTCCCATTGCGCTGGGATCCTGCCGCGCATGAGTTGCTCCAGGACTTGTGCCAGCCGTGTCATCCAGAGCCGTTTCAGAGCAGCGTGAACTCGCCCGTCAGTAGACAGGCGCAGACGATTGCCGAGCTGCCCCTGGACTGCGGCAAGGATTTCCGGCGGACACTCCATCGTCTTGAGCAACTCTATAGCGGCACGTCGGAGGTCATTGGGAGTCCAGTCCGAAATGGGCAGGCGCGGTCGCTGATATTCAGGGCGGGAATCGCAGTCCTCGCGTGCATTCCAGACAGCCACGCCGACATTCTTGGGATCAAAGCGTCCGCCCTTGCGTCCCTCGAACAGATAGCCCGTCCCGCTGGCCAGAAGCCGACGCTGCACGATCTCCAGCGCCCGGCCCACAAGCGGAACACGAAAATCACTAGCGGCTCTGCGTCGCTGGGGGCGCAGCTTCACCTCCGGGATCGTCCACCACCAGCCATCTTGCTCCTCGCTGATCTCGCGGGCGTGCATGGCGCAAATTTCCTTTCCGGGAGCGCATGTCCAGGCAAACAGCGTCAGGATATCTTCGTTGGTACTGGTGAAATGATGGAGCCACGGCAATAGAACCGCGAGCTCATTGACCGACAGCAGACGCTTTACGGGGCCGCGATGCACGCCCTTGATACGAACGCCTTTGCTCTTGAACTCACCACGCATGACGCTACGCCACACATTGACGCACTTGGCAGGAAGCAATCCATGCGCAATGGCGTAGTCCCAGGCAGCACCCAGTTCGCGTCGCGTGATAGTGCCTTGCGTGGGTCGATCCAAGAAGCCACGAAGAAAATCCGCAGCCATGTCTGCATCGACCGCCTGTGCTGGAAGGTCGGCCAATTCACCCAGCGTGCGCGCGAAAATACGCCACACTTCCTTGGCCCCTCTTTCGCCCCAATGATGCTTGACGTGTCCCTCGTAATAATAAAAACCGATTTGCTGCACCGTCAGTTGCGCAGCGGACTCATTGGACATTGATACGGAATCACGTTGCGGGCGTTCCGCTTTCCGATGCACCGTTGATGGATCGATCCCCTGATCACGCAAACTCTTGAGTTGCCGCCATTGGCGAACGGCCGAGTTCAATGACATGTGGGGCCATTCGCCCAGTTTGACCTGGCGAATCCTGCCATCATTCGGATTCTTGTAGCGATAAATCCAGTTGTACATGCTCTCGTTGGCACGCAAGCGCAAGCCACGATGCTTGGGGATGGTGAGATGTTTGCCAGCGGGCAGAGATTGCACTGTGATTGCATTGAACATGTTTTCTTCTCCGTCAGAGCCATTCAGAGGTCAGCCAATTCATTTGGCTTTGCCGATCTTGAGGTGGGCCGCCAGTTTGGGATGACGGAAGGAAATTCAGATGCTGACTGCGGTATGACATGTGGAGATCAGTGGGTGTCGGAAATTTTTCCATCATCGAGGCCCACGCTGCTTTCACCTCAGGGGCCTTCGAACGTTCAAGATGGACATCGATCAGGACGCGAGCAACCGGAATGCCGGTTAGCTGGGCCACCTTCACTGCTGTCGCATCGCCGATACCACTTTTTCCACTTTTCATATGGCTGATCGCACTGCGCGTCACCCCCAGTACATTTGCCAATGCCTGGTCGGACTGCAGGTCGAGCTTTCTCTTTACCAATTCCAAATAATCATTCGTTTGCATATGGCCTCCTGGGGCCGGACAGGCCGGAGTAACGAACCTCGTTGTGGACGTTTCGATTGGGATCATGTAATCGGACATGCGCAAGTCGCTGCATCCTGAACGGAGCGTTCGCTGAATGGATCGGGAGGGAAATGAGAAAGCCTCCGCGCTGACTGCGCTCGCTTTCCCATTGTGATGAGCCGATGGCATGCATCCCCGCTTGCTCATGTTCTGCCTTGCTGAACATCTGTGGTTAGTCTGGCCAGGCACACAAAGACCTGCACAAGTTCGCGAAAGAGACTTGTGCAACACACAGAATCAGGCGGTTAAACGAGAGTCGGAGGTGCTCGACTGCGATGTGCCGTGGGAGCCAGCGCTGGGACCACGGTGACGTCAGTAGTGAAGAAGACGGGGTGCACCAGCACCGCAATCAGCGAGGAGATAGCGGGTGCAGCAGAGGCTGGAGTCGGTGCGTGCTGCTGAAGGACACAATAGCCGCAGTGTGCTCCGTCGACGGGAATTTTCTCCTGCCCTGCCGTACTGTTTCCTGTTACCGCGACGCGCTTGGTGCCACTGGCACTACAGACTTCCATCCAGGTGAGCTGGCTATTGGAGGCCAGCGTCCGCGAAATGGTTGGAGCGGCAGCACCAAACACCATCACGCATAGCGCAAGCCATGCGAGCAGTTGATGAAAGCGTCGGCTCAAACTCATGTTCGGAGGTCTGGAAACGAGAGGCAAAAATAGGATCTGGCGTAACCTATGATAAGCCCGCATTCGCAGATGATGACGCTGCATGGACCCGACTGCGTCAATTTGCCGCAGCCAGGTCATGTGCAATTCGACTTCCGTAGCATTGCTTGGCGTCGGAATCTCCCTGTCGGGTACCGATCAAATTCTCGTCAAAACAATCGCGCCGTCCATGAAGTAAATTTCTGAAAACCAGCTTGAAGAACTTCTCGACCGATATGATCTTCAGGCAGGCCATTTCTGGCACAGTCAGCGCGGAGAAGATCCAAGGGGGACGCCCTGTTTTCCCTTCGTGAACCAGGCGATGCAATTGGCATGGCTTTAAATTTCAACAAGGCAACAACCTCATGAATCGACGAGAATTCAATTTGGCACTGCTCGCAGCGGCCACGGTTTCCAAGGCCGCTTTTGCGCAGCCGATCCGAGAGAACCCGCAACTACTGCTGGACACGGAGCATTACAAACATCAACAGGTAACGGTTGATGGGCAGGTCATCCAGGTACGCGCCTTTGAGGGCATCCCCTATGTGGCGCGACCCGTCGAGCCCGAGTACCAGGTACTCAACCTGTACATTCCCGAGACCTACTTTCAGGGCGGCCGCATCGGTAGCTTCGACGCGCGTAGCGCCCCGATCTTCTTTCCCAATGCGGTAGGCGGCTACATGCCCGCAAAACCAGGGACTCTTGCCGGACGCGGCTTTCCAGCGGGACCACCGGGTGGCCTACGTGGGCAGCAACACAATCCGCCGCCAGGCCTGCCTCCGGGGGCCTTGCCACCTCCCCCTATGGGCACAAATACCGTCAGCGCCAGTGCCGTGGCCCTGGCGCGTGGATTCATCGTAGCGGCCCCGGGTGCGCGGGGACGCACTCTGCAAGCGAGCGATGGCCGATGGACCGGCAAGGCACCTGCCGCCATCGTCGATCTCAAGGCGGCAGTGCGCTGGTTACGCTACAACGCTGGCCGCTTCCCCGGCAACCCCGAACGCATCATCTCCAATGGCACCAGCGCGGGTGGTGCCTTGTCAGCGCTGTTGGGTGCCAGCGGCAATCACCCTGACTACGAGGCTGAGCTCAACAAGCTAGGGGCAGCGCCGGGGCGCGACGATATCTTCGCCGTATCCGCTTATTGCCCCATTACCAATCTGGCGCATGCAGATGAAGCCTACGAATGGCAGTTCGAGGGCTTGCGAGAGTATCGCAATGTGGCCATCTCGATGCTTGATTACAAAATTCAGCGTCAGGAAGTCGTGGGGCAGCTCAGTGATGCGCAGTTGCAGCTGTCGGCGCAACTGCGTGCGGCATTTGTCGACTATGTCAATGCCTTGGGCTTGCGTTCGCCGGAGGGAGGCACGCTCAGCCTGCAGACCGATGGTCACGGACCATTGCGTGATCATATCGCCGGGCTGCTTCTCGACTCAGCCCGCAAGGCCCAGGCCGGCGGCACCGATCTGGGTCAGCCGGCATGGCTTCAGCTTCGCGATGACAAGGTGGTAGCAGTCGATTTCAGTGCCTATGCACGTAGTGTCGGACGCATGAAGAGTCAACCAGCCTTCGACGGCCTGGCCCTGGAAACCGGCGAGAATCAGCTGTTCGGTGATGCGAACACCGACAAGCGCCACTTCACCGCATTCTCGGCGCAGCACAGCAAGGTGTCCGGTGCTGGCCTGGCTGAGCCACAGACGGTCAAGGCCATGGATGCGATGCAGGAAATCGCTGATGCGCGCTCCGTAGTAGCGCAACGCTGGCGCATCCGACAAGGCACGATGGATCGGGACACCTCGCTGGCGGTGCCGACGCTGCTCGCTGCAGCGGCACGTCAGCGTGGCGCACAGGTCAATCTGGAGTTCGCCTGGAACCGCCCACATAGTGGCGATTACGACCTGGAGTCGCTGTTTGCATGGATCCAGGCGCAGGTGAGTTAGGCTGGGGAGACCGGATATCTCAGAGCGCAAGAGCATGTGCTCAAGACGTCACGCTGCGGCGCTTTGCCGCAGTGGCAGCATTTTCAATTTGGCTGCAACATTCCCAGCCATGCCAGCAACATCAACGCAAACCAGGAGAGCAAAATTTCCGCCAGGGTCAGACGGCGTATCTGTCGCAGGGCATTGCGATGATGACGCATCGATGGCACCAGTACATACCTGTTGAACACGGCAATAGCCATCATTGCGCCAGCCACCAGGATCTTCATGGTCAACAGCGCTTGGTAGCGAAAGTGGAAATCCAACGGCAGTCGTCCAAGAATGAGGAGGGTATTGAGCAAGCCTGTCAGGAAAACCAATGCCACCACTGCATGGCCGATATTTGAAAAACGCCGCAAGATTGTACTGACCAGATCCGGATACGTGCGGCGATAATGGTCTGACAGGATCATCAAGACGACAGGCAACGCGCCTATCCAAGCCCCAACGCTCCACACGTGGAGAACGTCGTTTGCCTGATGCAACAGTCCCGTCCATCCCTCATGCATGACGGCATGTCCGGTCAGCGCCAGGCTCGTGAGCATGATGCCGCCACCAGCGATACATGCGAGCAAGCGCATGCGATCTGATGACGTCACGCCGAGCAGGAGCAGGCAAATGGCGACCAGTTGGGTCCACCATGCCGTACCGATTGAGGTGCCGTTGGCTACCGCAGCGAGCATGTCAAGGCGCCAGGCATCAGCCCAGCCATCGCCAAGAATACTGGCTTGCAGGGGCAAACTGGCAAGCACGGCAGTCAACAGGAGTCCGAACAAAAGACGTCGCCATCCGGCCAGGCGTTGCCATAGCTCGCTCCTGAGCGGCTCTCCCACCAGTACAAACAAGGTCAGGCCGGAGCCCCACAGAAACAGTGCCGCACCATCGAGTGACAGCCGGCAAAGCCCCAACAGAAGCGTGGGAGAAATCAAGGTGCTACGGAAAAGCTATAGCTACCCTCGGTCTTGTGGCCATCTACCGACAAGGCATGCCATTGCACCGTGTAGGTGCCCGGTGCCAGTCGTGTGGGGATCCCCACCATGAATGACTTTCCCTCGTCCATGAGCATGGACTCACCCAATTTGACTTCCTTCTGATCGGGGCCTGACAGCTTGACGCCGCTGAATTTCAGATTCAATCCTTCTGAGAAAGTGAGTGTCAGCTCTGCTGGTGAAGCCACTACCGCCTGATCGCCAGGAATGGCCGTCTTCAGATGGGCGTGCGCCCAGACGAATTGCGCCAGGAAAAGACTGGAAAGGATCACTAGCGACAGGAGGCGCTTAACATTTTTCATTATCTTCAATTCCACTATGGGATCGGCTGAGGGGATGTACTTACCCTGATCGGACCGGTGATTTGATTCATGGAAGCTGACTGAGCCCGCATCCGGGCGCTCATCTTCGCAGGCGACAAGTTTGCCACGACCAAGGCGTAGCACATGCGACATATTGTCGCAGACAAGCGGAATGTGCAGTTGACGAAAATCTTACAAATCCTTTACAGGCAAGGACTTCCTGTCGTTTTCTCACAAGAAGGCTGCGTTTCTGTGACCGGCCGGATCGGCTTCTTGGGCGTTAGAATCTGCGCCCATGAAAACTCGCCTTCCCCGCATGCGCATGATCGCATGGCTCACCATTGCTGCCCTGCTGGCAATGATGTGGTCGGGAGTGGTGCAAGCACGCATCGGTACCAAGCTTGCCTTAGCTTGGAATGACATATGTTCCGTCTCCGATGATCCAGCTCCGACTTCAGGTGGGACCACTGGCAAAACCGGGAATGTAGCCCATGCAGGGCACTGCATGTTCTGCGCAAAGCAGGATCTTGCCCACGCATTGCCGTCGCGGTTGGACCTGTCACAGCCTCCATTGCGGATATCGCTGGCCGTCGAGCTTGTCCAGGGAGCGCGACGGACACACACGGCCTGGGCAACTGCCGCCCCACGTGGCCCACCGGGTACACGCTATTGATTCACCCGCTGCGGTCACTGTAGCCGGCATCCCCGCCCGGACGCCCTCAAGAGGCGTTGAAGATGCTGTGTGCCGCGCTTGACTGGGCCTTTCTCAGTCACCCCACGACACCTTCCCCGAGACACTGACATGACAAAAAAATCCCAACCACGCACCCTCGCGTATCCTGCCCGTTCGCTGCCAGCCCAGTTGCGCCGCACGATTGCATATGCTCCCTATGCACTGCCCTTGCTCTGCCTCGCCGCTCCTGTCCAGGCCGAGGAATCCGCCAATGCGCTGCCCGCCATCACGATCAATGCCCAGAGTCCATTGCCGCTGCAAAATCAGGTGTCGGTCGGTTCCAATCTGGATCTGACACCATTGCAGACGCCAGCCAGCGTCAGCGTCATCAACCGCCAACAACTGGAAGAGCGCGGCGACGCCAGCATCACCGATGCCATCACCCGCGCACCCGGCTACAGCGCCATGGGCCACCCGGGCAACAGTGGCAGCGCGCTGTCGGCACGCGGCTTCACCGATGCCACCTCCGTGATGCGTCTCTATGACGGACTGCGCCAATACGGTGGCGTGGGCGTGAGCTTTCCGTTCGACACCTGGAACATTGACCGTATCGAAGTCCTAAGCGGGCCTGCCTCGGTGATCTATGGTGATGGTGCCATCGGCGGTGTGGTCAATGTGATCCCCAAAAAGCCCACACGCGGGAAGATCGAAAACGAAATTGAAACTACCATCGGCACCCACAACACCCGGCGCCTCGGACTGGGCAGCGGTGGCGCCATCAACGAGATGCTTTCCTACCGGGTCGACATCGCTGGAGATCGGTCGGATGGCTGGGTCGATCGCGGCAACACGAATAACCTGAGCCTGTCCGGTGCGCTGCGCCTGGATGTCAATCGCGATCTGTTCGTGCAGCTGAGTTATGCCCAGGGGCATCAGCGTCCGATGGCCTATTTCGGTACGCCCCTGATCAATGGTCAACAAGTGGACGCCCTGCGCGAACGCAACTACAACGTGGCTGACGGCACCATCGACTACAAGGACCGCTGGGCGCAACTGGAAGCCCAGTGGACACCTGATGCCGATACCACGCTGCGCACCCGTCTCTATCAGATCAACAGCAACCGCTACTGGCGCAACGCTGAAAGCTATGTCTACAACAACGCGACCGGACTGGTCGATCGAGGCGATGCCACCGAAATCCGTCATGACCAGTCGCAGACCGGAGTAACTACTGATGCGACTTTCAAGGGTCATCTGGCAGGCCTGAAGAATCAGGTCTCGGTCGGCTTTGATATCAACTCGACGTCTTTTACGCACACCAACAACACCTACAGTGGCAGCTTCAGCTCGGTCAATCCCTATAGCCCCGACCCGGGCAGCTATGCCAGCGGCGTGGGGATTCCGGCTTTCCTGCCTCGCTTCCGCGCGCGCGCCTCGCAGTATTCAGTCTTCTCCGAAGACAAGCTGGACCTGACCGAAAAACTGAGTGTGCTGGCCGGCCTGCGCTTCGATCACGCGGATGTCTCCCGCACCGATCTTGCCGGCGGCACGGGTGGCTTCGATCAAGGCTTCTCCAACCTGGGCTGGCGCCTGGGAACCGTCTATGCCATTACCCCTGACCTGAGTGTCTACGGCCAATACTCGAAGGCGGCGGCGCCCGTGAGCAGCATGCTCTTCATGAGCAAGGCCAACAGCAAATTCAAGTTGTCGACCGGACGACAGATTGAGGCTGGCATCAAGCAGGTGTTCTGGGACAAGCGCGGTGAGTGGACGCTGGCGCTCTACGATATCCGCAAGAACGATCTGCTTACCCGCGATCCGGCCAATCCCAGTACGAGCGTGCAGGTCGGACAGCAGTCCTCGCGAGGGATCGAAGCCAGCCTGTCGCTGGCCCTTGCAGAGCAATGGAAACTGAACGCCAATGCCACCGTGCTGCGCGCACGCTTCGATGACTTCACGGAATCGGTCAGTGGCGCGGCTGTCTCGCGTGACGGCAAGGTGCCCACCAACGTCCCCGAGCGTCTGGCCAATGTCTGGCTGAGCTGGAACTTCCTGCCGGCATGGACCGCCAGCGGCGGCCTGCAGTATGTCGGCCAGCGCTATGCCGACAATGCCAATACGATCAGACTGCCCTCCTACACCACCACTGACCTGGCGCTGCAATGGAAGGCCACGCAGGCCACCACGGTCACACTGCGTGCCAACAATGTCTTCGACAAGCGTTATTTCACCACGGCGTATTACACCACCACGCAATGGCTGTATGGTCCCGAGCGCGAAGTTCAGCTGACGCTGAATCATCGCTTCTGAGCCTGATGAAGAAATTGACAGGCAGCCTGCGGCGCTGGTTCTATCTCACGCACCGCTGGTGCGGCGTCGCCGGCTGCCTGCTGATGGCGTTGTGGTTTGTCAGCGGCATGGTGATGCTGTTCATCGGTTATCCCAAGCTCACCCCTTGGGACCGATTGGCGGCATTGCCAGCGCTGAGTGCCGCACCACAATTACCCTCGCAGGTCATGGGAGATGCGCCGGTCAGCCGGCTGGTCCTCAACGCTGCCTCCGGGCAAGCACGCTATATCGTCCAGCGCGCCGATGGCAGCCTGATCAGCATGGATGCTTCCAGTGGCGTCCAGGCAAAGGGCTTCAGCAGCGCTGCCGCACTGCGCAGCGCCAGGGTATTCTCAGGCAGTGACGACGTTCTATACCTGGGCAGCATCGATGAAGACCGCTGGACCCATTCCGGCAGCCTCAACCCGCATCGCCCCCTGCACATGGTGCAGGTCGGCGATGTTGCGCAGACCTTGCTCTACGTTTCCTCCCGGACCGGTGAGATCGTGATGCAGGCCAGCCGCTCTAAGCGCATGTGGAATTATGTTGGCGCGTGGCTGCACTGGCTTTATCCCTTGAAGAACCAGTCGCGCGATCCGGTCTGGAGCTGGACCGTTATTGCGCTCTCGGCCGGCTGCGTTCTGGTTGCCTGCAGCGGCATCGTCGTGGGGCTTTGGCGCTGGCGCTTTGCGCGACCTTACAAATCCGGTTCCCGCTCGCCCTTCGCCCCGGGATGGATGCGCTGGCACCATCTGCTCGGTTTGGGCTTCGCTGCCATTACGCTGACCTGGATTTTCAGCGGTCTGATGTCGATGAATCCACTGGGTATTTTTTCGCCGACGCAATCGCCGGACCTGGCGCGCTACGAAGGGGCAACTGTCGCCCAGCATCATCTGGATCGCACGCCAACGGACATCCTGCAGGCACTGCAGCGGGATGGTTTCCAAGCCGTCGAACTGGAGTGGAAAAATCTTGGCGGGCATTGCTTCGTGCTTGCCCGGGATGCCGCAGATGGTACTCGCATCGTCACCACGGGTGCACAGGGTCTGCTGGTACAGCGGCAATGGCCACAGGCCATGCTGCAAGAGGCCGCTGCAATGCTGCTGCCCGCCAAACTCATGCAGGCAGAGCTGCTCGATGGCGGTGATGCCTATTACTACCGCCGTGCGCCGAAAGCCATGATGGGCGGCGCCGAGCGTCACCTGCCGGTGCTCAGGTTGCGTTTTGATGACGCGGGCAGCACCCTGGTCTATATCGATCCAGCCACCGGGCAGATCGCTCTCACCGCTGACCGCGCGCAACGCGTGGGGCGCTGGCTGTTCAGCTTCCTGCATAGCTGGGACCTGCATTTCATGCTGGCTGCGGCCGGCTTGCGGGAGGCTGTTCTGATCCTGCTCAGTCTTGGAGGACTGGGGCTTTCTCTCAGCGGGATTGTCATTGCGGTGCGCCGTGTCAAAGTGAAGCTGAAAAGCGGCTTTTGAGCGGGTCGCACCCAAGAAGGGAGCGGGTTAGTGCGAGTGGCCAGTCCTGATCAGCCTCGCTGGACTGCTGAATTCATGAGTTGATTTCATAAGTCCATGCGGTTTCATATGACTAATCAAAAGAGTGTGCGAGCGCTACGATGTGTCCATCCAAACTTGAATGAGGAGTCAAACGTGAAAGACGTCATCGTAGTCATCGGACCGGGCTCGATCGGACAGGCTATCGCTCGTCGGGTCGGTGCCGGCAAGAAACTTCTGCTGGCCGACATTCGTGTCGAGCACGCCCAGGCTGCCGCCGCCGTTCTTTCCGATGCAGGCTTTGATGCCGAAGTGACCAGCGTCGACATCTCCTCCAGGGAATCGATCCAGGTGCTGGTTGGCAAAGCCAGTTCGCTGGGGAACGTATCGGGCCTCATCCACGCCGCCGGGGTTTCTCCCTCCCAGGCGTCACCCCAGACCATCCTGAAGGTGGACCTCTATGGCACCGCCGTCATTCTGGAAGAATTCGGCAACGTCATCGAACGTGGCGGTTCCGGCGTGGTGATCGCCTCGCAGTCCGGCCATCGTCTCGGCCCTTTGTCCGTTGAACAAAGCAGGTCCCTCGCGACTACCCCCACGGAAGAATTGCTGTCGCTGCCGTTCCTGGCGCCGGAGAAAGTCACGGATTCACTGCATGCCTACCAGCTCTCCAAACGTGGCAATGCATTGCGGGTCATGGCCGAAGCCGTGCGCTGGGGCAAGCGTGGCGCACGAGTCAACACGATCAGCCCCGGCATCATCATCACTCCGCTGGCCAACGATGAACTTCGCGGGCCTCGCTCCGAAGGCTATCGGCGCATGCTGGAGCTCAGCCCCGTGGGACGTGCCGGCACGCCTGACGAAGTCGCTTCGGTGGCCGCGCTGTTGTTGGGGGCCGATGGCGCCTTCATTACTGGCAGCGATTTCCTGATGGATGGTGGTGTGACCTCGTCATACTGGTTCGGCGAACTGGCCCCGCAGCAATAAGGGATCTCATCGATGGCTGCAGAGTCGGTCATCAACACCATACTGGTCATTGGTTCCACCGGCCGTGTTGGTCGAAACGTCCTCTCAAAGGCGGTCCGAGCCTGATGAACCATCACAACATCACAACCACCATGAAAATTACACGCAAGGGCGCGCAGCCCACCATCAAAGGACCGGATGCCTTTTTCACCGGTACGGTACACATCGACAGTCTCTTCCAGGGAGAAGAGCCCGCTCGCGCCGGTGGCGCCATCGTCACTTTTGAACCCGGCGCCCGTACTGCCTGGCACACCCATCCGCTCGGCCAGGTCCTGGTCGTTACCAATGGGATTGGTTGGACGCAGTGCGAAGGCGGGCCACGAACCGAAATCCGGGAGGGAGACGTGATCTGCTGCCCCTGCCAGCGCCGGCACTGGCATGGTGCCACGCCCACCACAACGATGACACACGTCGCCATCACCGAGCTGCTGGACGGCAAGAATGTGGAGTGGATGGAACACGTGACCGATGAGCAGTATCTGTCCGGTTCGCTCGTCAAGGAATGAACGGATAACAATGAGAACACTTCTAGGATCGATCGCGATGTCCAAGGTGCTATCGTCATTCCCGGCCGAAACGCGGCCAGGCAGTCATGGCCACACGCTTGCACCCGGACCCCAGACGGCAGTCCCGGGCGTAACTGACGAAATAACGGCGGCCATTGATTGTTTCTCGGCCTCCGGAACTCTGGAGCAACAGCGCGTGATGTTGGCAAAACCCTTGAAGCGACGCTTGGACAAGCAGCTCTTCGGGAATCATGACGCATCGCCAGATCAAGCCCCGGATGCCACATGAATTTATGCGTGCGGCTCATTAATTGAGCCGGTAATTGTTCAGGCTTTGCCGCGCGAAGGATATCTCAGGGCTTCTACCAGCAAACGGAAGGCAGGCGATGAGTGGCGCCTGCTTGCATAGTACAGGTGGTAGCCCGGGAAGGTCGGCGTCCAGCTCTTCATGACGCGCTTGAGTGCGCCTGATTGGACGTGTGGTGCGACCATGTCCTCCGGGAGATAGGCCAACCCGAATCCTGAAAGGGCCGCCCTCAGAATCGGCGTGCTGCTGTTGAATGTCCACTGCCCCTCGACGCGCGCTTTCATCAGGTGACCGTCGCGTTCAAATTCCCAAGCCATCAACCCGCCGTGCGTGGGCAAACGCAGGTTGATGCAAGTGTGCCCAGCGAGATCGGCGGGAGACTGGGGCCGGGATTTTCCGGCAAGATAGCTCTCGCTACCCACCACGGCCATTCTCAGATCCGGCCCGATGCGTACGGCAATCATGTCCTTGGCGACCTGGTCGCCAAGCCGTACGCCTGCGTCGTAACGACCTGCCACGATATCGGTCAAGCCGTAGTCAACGCAAATCTCCACATTGATTTCAGGATAGTCCCGCGTCAGCTTGATGAGTTTCGGCCAGAGAACGGTATTGGCAGCATGTTCTGCGGAGGTCAGGCGGATGCTGCCCGCAGGTTTGTCCTTCAACTGTCCGAGCGCAGCCAGTTCGGATTCAATTTCCTCGAATCGCGGACCGACCGATTCGACCAGTCGCTCGCCGGCCTGGGTGACTGAAACGCTGCGTGTGGTGCGTGTCAGCAACCTCACGCCAAGCCTTGCCTCAAGCGCACGAATGGTATGACTCAAGGCTGATTGCGACACACCCAGTTGCGCGGCAGCGCGGGTGAAGCTCCCCTCGCGTGCGATGGCAAGAAAAGCCAGCAGATCGTTATAGTTCTCCCTGGGCATTCATGAACTCCACTCATAAGATCCTGCGCATTGTAAGCGCTAATCAAAGTGGACAGCACCGTTTACCATCGAGGTCGCTGGCCGATCATGGCGATACGAACGCCGACGGAATTTTTCCGGATTCTGCACATTCGGCGGCAAGCGCTTCAACACCTTCGCAACACCAGGGTCGACAACGGAGGCAAGGTCAATACCAGGCAAGCCGGGTGCCCATGCGTAATGCCCGTGCCCTTGACGTAAGGAATCAAGCGGTCCGCCAGTGCGAATCGGACAGCGGCTCATACCTATGCAGGATGGCACCTCGCCTCTCTGGTCCTTGGGGCAGCGGCCTGATCGCGTTGCAGGCCTCACGAACTCATCCGTCAGGTGCGCGGCGGCTGCGCTTCCCCATCCACGAATTCCGCATATGAATGCGCGAAAACGGTCGTTGTGCAAGCCCCTTGGTCTTTGCATACTCAGCAGCGACGCAATGTTGCGCATCCCGTTGAAACCAAAAACAAGACTGGACCAGACAATGAACATCACAAGAAGAGCCTTCAATACCGCCATCGCCGCCCTGCTGCTGACCGGAGCCACAGCCGCGGGTGCAGCCGACAAGCCCATCGTCGTCGGCTACCAGAGCGATGCCCTGCCCTCGTCGCTGGCCATCGCCAACGGCGAATTTGAAAAGGCCACCGGCAAGAAGATCGACTTCCGCAAGTTCAACTCAGGTGCCGACGTGATCGCGGCCATCGCCGGTGGCGATGTGCAGGTGGGCTACGTGGGCTCGAGCCCGCTGGCCGCAGCGGCTTCGCGCGGTCTTGACGTGAAGGCCTTCTACCTGGCCTCGATCTCCGGGACCGATGAGGCTTTGGTGGTGCGCAATGGTTCGGGCATCAACAGCGTTGCCGACCTGAAGGGCAAGAAGCTGGCGGCCGCGCCCGTCTCGACCGACCATTACCAGCTGCTGGCGCTCATCAAGAGCCAGGGCTGGACAGAGAAGGATGTGAAGGTCTTTGCCATTCCCCAACCTGAAATCGTGGCCGCCTACAATCGCGGCGACATCGACGGCGGGTTCGTCTGGGACCCGGCACTGACCGAACTGAAGAAAAACGGCAAAGTCCTGGTGACCTCCAAGGACGTGGCCGACAAGGGCGCACCGACCTTCTCGGCGTGGATCGCCACGGGCTCTTTTGCCAAGGAACAGCCTGAATTCCTGAAGACCTTCAGCGCCGTGATCGACAAGGCCAGCCTGTCCTTCCAGAACGACAAGGCCGCCTGGAACAAGGATAGCGAGAACGCACGCCTGCTGGCCAAGCTGCTCGGCGGCACCCCGGCCGACCAGGCTTCGGGCCTGCAGAACCTGAACCTGGTTCCGGTCAGCGCCCAAGCCTCGCCGGCCTGGCTGGGTGGCGGTGAAAACTCGGGCCTGGCCAAGATCCTCAAGGAAACCGCAGTGTTCCTGAAGGAACAGAAGAAAATTTCGGACGTGCTGCCCAGCTATGCCGCCTTCGTCACCCCAACGGCGGTGTCAGGCCTGAAGTAAGCCTCCCCGTCGATACCGTCTGCAAGCCCGCCGTGCCGATAGCCACCCTGTCGCACGGCGCTTGCGTTTGAACGGTTTGGAAAGAACACACATGTTGAAAGTAGAAAACGCCAGCGTCTTCTTTGCCGGTCGGGACAAACAAGTGGTCCATGCGCTGGACCGGGTCTCGCTGGACATTCCCGAACGCGGCTTCGTGGTCGCGCTGGGCACCTCGGGCTGTGGCAAGTCGACCTTGCTCAATGCCATGGCAGGATTCCTCCCGCTCTCCGAAGGCAGCATCACCCTCGACGGCAAACCGGTCTCCGGACCCGGTGCCGAGCGGGGCGTCGTGTTCCAGAAGGACAGCCTGCTGCCCTGGAAATCGGTGCTGGACAACGTGGCCCTGGGCCTGAAGTTTGCCGGCTTGCCGCGCAATGAGAGCCGCGACCGTGCTCAGGAGTTGTTGCGTCTCGTAGGACTGCAGGACTTTGCGAAGGCCGCGCCCTACGAACTCTCGGGCGGCATGCGCCAGCGCGTGGGCCTGGCGCGCGCTTTGGCTCCGGATCCCAAAATCCTGCTCATGGATGAGCCCTTCGGTGCGCTTGACAGCATGACCCGCGAACAGATGCAGGAGTTGCTGGTGTCGGTCTGGGCGCGCACGGGCAAGCAGGTCTTCTTCATCACACACTCCATCGAGGAAGCGCTTTTCCTGGGCACCGAGGTGATCGTGATGTCACCGCGCCCGGGCCGCATCGTGGCGCGTTTCGAGACCGATTTCGTGCGCCGTTTCGCCGCCGAAGGCGATGCCCGCGCCATCAAGACCGAACCTGCCTTTGCACAATTGCGTGAAGAGATTCGCGCCATCGTCCACCAGTCCGAAGACCTCGTCACATCATGAACGACCAAGTCCAACCCCTCCCCTTGCTGGATTCCCTGCGCGCAGGGATATCGGCTCCACCTGCGGCCAGTGCGCCGCCGCGCCTGGTCAAGATGCGCAGCTTCGGCATCGGCGAAGGCTCTACGGTGCGCATCAGCGTGGCCGCCGGCATCGCCATCCTGGCGCTGTGGTGGCTCATCGCGCAGACCGGCTGGGTGCCGCACCTGTTCCTGCCTACCCCTTCCGAAGTCATCAATGTGGCCCGGAGTATCTGGGAAGACGGCTACGCCAATGCCACCCTGACCGAGCACGTAGGCGCAAGCCTGCTGCGCATCCTGACCGCCGGCGTCATTGCGGTGTCGCTGGGCATCCCGGTGGGCCTGCTGATGGGGCTCAATCGCTGGGTCAAGGGCGTGCTCGATACCCCGATTGAATTCTATTGGCCCCTGCCACCGCTGGCTTACTTGCCCTTGATGATCATCTGGCTGGGCATTGGTGAAGCCTCCAAGATCACCCTGCTGACCCTGGCCATGTTTGCACCCGTGGTGCTGTCGGCGCAGGCAGGCGTACGCTCGCTGCCGCTGGAGCGGGTCAATGCGGCGCTCTCGCTGGGCGCGACACGCTGGCAGCTGCTGGTCGAGATCGTCCTGCCCTCGGCCCTCCCGGAAATCCTGACCGGTATCCGCATCGCGCTGGGCGTAGGCTGGAGCACCTTGGTGGCAGCCGAGCTGATTGCAGCCAATCGCGGCATCGGCTACATGATCATGTCGGCATCCCACTTCCTGGCAACCGATGCGGTCTTCGTCGGCATCGCCTTGATTGCCATCTGCGCCTTCGTCTTCAGCTATGGCATGCGCCTGCTGGAACGCGCGCTGGTTCCCTGGAAGGGCAAGAGCTGAGGCCTGCAAAATACGTCATGCACGCGCATTCAAGGAGCGATGGCGGGAACCGGCGGATCCTGATACGCCCGATCAATGCGCGCGCCCTTGCGCTGCCACTCCGCTTCCTTCTGTTTTCGATCCGCTTGCTCCAGGGCGAGCGCTTCAGGAAGACGCGTCTTCCATTCGCGTCTGTCCTGAGGCCCTACGTAAGCGCGCATCTCCTCATTCTCGGCCACCAAGTCATAGGCGAGGAAATACGCACCCGGCTGGTGAATGTCCGTGCGGCTTTGATCCCGGGTCAGATTGATTCTGAAGTACGCATGATCCGCGTAGAAACACCAGCTGCTGCCAGCACCCAGCTTCATCCACTCTTCCAGATCAGGGACATAGTCCGGATCCAGGCAGCCCACCAGCGCCGCCTGAACGTAGCGCAGCGTGTCCTTTCCCTTGAGACGGGGAGCACCCCGCGAGATCGCATTGCGCCATCCGGCATCGCGAATGGATTGAATCAACCGGAAGAAAGCTTGCCGCGCTTCGTCGTGGCCCATCAGTTCGAGCGCCGTCAGACCGGCATAAATGTGCCATTCGGAGATGTTCTCCTCCGGATATCCGGTATCGTCAGTTCCGCTGATGCCGAGGACATACGGGATGGTCACTGCGTGGTCCGGCTGACCGATGACGATGCTCGCCAGGGCGTCCCGTGGCCAATCCATGCTGTAGAAATTCAGCCCTGCAGGGTGTCTGGCGACTTCAAGCTGCTTCGGATATTTTTCCAGGAGCTCATCAGCGGCTTGATTCACCCGGATGGCAATGCTCTCTCTTACGAAACCTTCTCTGGCATCGCGCTCGCTGCAAATGAGCCACAGGCCCGCCGACAACAAGAGCAACAGCACTGGCAACAGCAATTTCCATGATCGAAGACGCATGCCCCATTCAACCCGAGTTCCGCAAAAGCCCTGATCTTAAAGCTTCAATGGCCAGGCTGCCAGCTCGGCACCAGGACGGCTATTCACCCAGCGCGCAAGCTAAGAAGAATTTCGCAGTTTGGTCCGGCGCTGCATGACCCTATGATGTCCTCATCCTTGCCATCCGCTGCAAGGCCGATTCCCGGACCTCTTCAGACACGACCTCATGAGCACAATCTCTCTCGACCTCCTGCAACGCATCGCCGATGGGGCTGCCCAGCGCGACGCCCAGCGCGAACAACCCTTTGACGTCATCGCCGAGGTCAAGGCCACCGGTTTCGGTGCCGGCCGCCTCGACGCCGACTACGGCGGTGGCGGCGCGAGCTTCGTCGAGACCCTCGATACGGCCATCCAGCTGGGTGCGGCCGATCCCAACGTCGCCCACATCTGGCGCAATCACCACGTCGCCCTCGAACGCCTGCTCAATGCACCTCTGCAGCATGCGGGCGTGCAGCGCCTGCGCGAGCGCGTGCGGGCCGGAGATCTGGTCGGCGCTTCCCACACCGAACTGGGCCAGCCCCAGATCGGCGGTAACGCACCGCTGGCCACGCGCCTGGTGCGCCAGGGTGATCACTACGTACTCAACGGCCAGAAGTTCTACTCCACCGGCTCGCTCTTCGCCGACTGGCTGCACGTGACCGTGTCGGTCGAGGATGGCCGCCGCGCCGTCGTACTGCTGCCGCGCCAGCGTGAGGGCGTGCAGACTGTCGACGACTGGTTCGGCATGGGCCAGCGCCTCACCGGCAGTGGTACGACCATCTTCGAGAACGTGGTGGTGGCCGCCGATGAAGTGGTCCTGCCGGATCAGGTACCGGCGCGCCAGGCCGTCTTCGGCTCGACCATCGCCCAGCTCTTCCTGACCTCGGTGATCGCCGGCGTGGTCAGCGCCGTTGCCCGTGACGGCGCCGCCCTGCTGGGCAAGCGCAAGCGCAACTACTACTACGCGCCTACGCCCTCGGCTGCACAGGATCCCATCCTCCTGACCGCCCTGGGCGAACGCGATGCCGATGCCTTCGCCACCCGCGCCGTGGTGCTGGCCGCAGCCGTTGAAGCCGATCGCGCCTATGCCGCCCTGAAGGCCAATGCGTCTGATGCCGATGATCGCCTGCAAGATGCGGCCGCTGCCGCCGCCCGCGCCAAGATCACGGTGGACCGCATCGCCCATCACGCCGCCACGGCGCTGTTCGATATCGCCGGGGCCTCGGCCACGCTCGCGCAGTTCAACCTGGATCGCCACTGGCGCAACATCCGTACCATCTCCACCCACAACCCGACCTCGCACAAGGCCTATGCGCTGGGCAACCTGAGCGTGAACCAGGTCCGGCTGCCCACGCAAGGCTTCTTCTGAGCCTGACCCTGCCCGTAATACCCTGCGCCCGCCAGGGTTTTCATTTGGTTAGTTGTCCTATAAAGTAGACAAAAAACCAAATCAGGGACAGGCGCGGGCAGCATGAATCAACCAGCACCCACTCTGGCTGCGACAGGGGAGAAACCGGCCAGCGGTCGTCAAGGCAAGCCGCCCAGCGGCAACGCGTGGCGGCTTCCCCGTTCGTGGCCATGCCTGCTGAAACGGCTCGCACTGCTGGGCCTGTTGGCCGCTGGCAGCGTCTGCATGACTGCGCACGCCCAGCCGCCAGGCGCACCTGCCAAGCTGTTGACGGTCGGCGTCTATCAGAATCCCCCCAAGATCTTCTTCGACGGCGAAGGGACGGCCAGCGGCCTGCACATCGACCTGATCCGGCTCATTGCCGAGCGCGAGCACTGGCAATTGCGCTTCGCCCCCTGTGAGTGGCAGGCCTGCCTGAAGCAGCTTGAGGAGGGCCGGATCGACCTGCTGCCCGACGTGGCCTGGACCGACCAGCGCGAAAAGGTCTTCCAGTTCCCTTCCGTACCGGCGCTCTACAGCTGGTCCATCCTTTATCGCAGCCGCTCGGTGGCGATCAATTCCGTCTTCGATCTCAAGGACAAGCGGATCGGCCTGCTCGAAAACTCGGTGCAGGCCACTTATTTCCGCAACCTGATCGACAACTCCGGCATCAAGGTCCACCTGGTCACGCTGCACAACGTCGAGAGCGGTTTCCGGATGGCGGCGGCGGGCGAGCTCGATGGCATCGTTGCCAGCCAGCAAGCGGGCGACATGCTGGCCGATCGTTATCATCTGGCCGATACCAGCATCGTGTTCCAGCCGGTCAAGCTGTTCTTCGTCAGTGGCAAGCAAGAAGACCCGAAAGTGCTGGCCGCGATCGACCGCGCGCTCAGCCAATGGCAGGCCGATCCTGATTCCATGTATTTCCAGATCCTGCGCAAGTGGGGGCGCGGCAATACCAGCCTGCCCCCCCATGTCTGGTGGCTGCTGTGCGGCGCGCTGGCCTTGCTGCTGTGTGCCCTGCTGATTGCCGCCTACCTGCGGCGCGAAGTGGCACGCCGTACGGCACGGCTGCAGCAGAGCGAGACCTCGCTGCGCATCGCGGCGGCGGCCTTTCATTCGTCCGAGGCGATCTGGGTGCTCGACGCCGGGCGCAACGTGCTCGATGCCAATGCCGCCTTCATCGCCCTGACCGGCTACCAGCTGCACGAGCTGCCTGCGGAGGGGATGCCGCCCTGCCAGCGCGAGCAAGATCAGGAGGATTTTCGTGCCCGGCTATGGACGCTGGTCCAGCGCAACGGCAAATGGCAGGGAGAGGTGCGGGTCTGGCGCAAGAACGGCGAAACCTTCTGCGCCATGCTGACCCTGACCGCCGTGGCCGATCCGGCCGGACACATCACGCACTACGTCGGCACCCAGATCGACATCAGCGACCAGAAGCGCTTGCAGGACGAAACCCGGCAACTGGCCTTCTATGATCCGCTCACCGGCCTGCCCAACCGCCGCCTGCTGCTCGACCAGATCGCCGCCGCCAGCTATCTCGGCCAGCCCTCAGCGCTGTTCTTCATCGACATCGACAATTTCAAGGATCTCAACGATGCCCTCGGGCATTCCATCGGCGACCGGCTGCTCTGCCGGATCGCCACACGCCTGCAGGAACTGGCTGGCGGGGCCCNGGGCGCCCCCCC
>JGI1221J13441_10000046_pt1 | contig 65222 bp, 79 predicted proteins | sample LakVidmifraction_4_FD_13441 | JGI IMG/M metagenome (IMG submission 13441) | reverse complement strand
TAAGGGTCAACCACATGGTTATTGGAAAATATATTATTCGAATGATAAACTATATTATAAATGCGTTTATATAAATGGTAAAGAAAATGGGCTTGAAGAATATTATTGGAGAGATAAGGATAAATTAAGGTGTAAAAATTATTACTTATGAAAAAAAATAAAGAACCAAGAAACGCTAAGGGTCAAAGACATGGTTATTGGGAATACTATGTCAATACTGGTAAACTATGTTATAAATGCGTTTTTATTAATGGTAAAGAAAATGGGTTTGAAGAACAATATTGGACTGATGGAAAAGTAACAAATAAAAGGTATTACTTATGAATAAAGATTTACAACCAAGAAACGCTAAGGGTCAAAGACATGGTTATTGGGAACGATATTTTTCTAATGGTAAATTACATTATAATTGCGTTTATATTAATGGTAAACTAAATGGGTTTGATGAAATTCATTGGGATAATGATGGAACAATATCAATTAAAAATTATTACTTATGAATAAAGATTTACAACCAAGAAACTCTAAGGGTCAAAGACATGGTTATTGGGAAATTTATTGTAAAAATAAACTATGGTTTAGAACCGTTTATAACAATGGTAAACTAAATGGGTTTGCTGAATTTTATTGGGAAAATTATGGAAAACTATCTGAAAAAACTTATTACTTATGAATAAAGATATAATACCAACAAACGCTAAGGGTCAAGCACATGGTTATTGGGAACGATATAATGGTAAGGGTAAACTATGGTATAAATGCGTTTTTATAAATGGTAAACTAAATGGGTTTGATGAAGACTATTGTTATGATTATGGAAAACTAACTGAAAAAACATATCACATATGAATAAAAATAAATTACCAAGAAACGCAAATGGTCAAGAACATGGGATTTGGGAAGTATATTGGTCTAGTAACCAACTATGGTTTAGAACCGTTTATAGTAATGGTAAAAAAAATGGGTTTGAAGAATGGTATAATTTTGATGGAAAACTATCAACTAAAACATATTACTTATGAAGAAAGAAGATAAAAGACCATTTAACGATAAGGGTCAACGACATGGTTTATGGGAAATATATCACTATAATGGTCAACTAATGTATAGATGCGTTTTTATAAATGGTAAACTAAATTGGTTTTATGACATTTATTGGGATGATGATGGTAAAGTAACTGATAAAAGGTATTACTTATGAATAAAGATATTACACCAACAAATGCTAAGGGTCAACAACATGGTTATTGGGAACTATATTGGAATAATGGTAATCTAATGTTTAGATGCGTTTATCTAAATGGTAAAGAAAATGGTATTGATGAATTTTATAACAATGATGATGGTAAACTAACTGAAAAATATTATCACTTATGAATAAAGATATAATAATTTATAATGATAAGGGACAACGACATGGTTTATGGGAACGATATCATTTGAATGATAATCTATGGTATAAATGTGTTTATATAAATGGTAAACGAAATGGGTTTGCAGAATATTATTTGGATAATGAATGGAAACTAATTAATAAGAATTATTACTTATGAAAAAAGATAAAACACCAAGAAATGTTAAAGGTATTATTTTTTTGGTGGTCTTTTATTAGAAACTTTTGTTACACGTTTTTTACGTTTTTTTTTATATTTTTTAATTTTAAAAATTCTTGGTTTTTTATTATCAATATTTAAGTTATAAGGCTCATCATTAAGAATAGATAGGTCTAAGGTCCATTTATGTTTAGAACGTTCTTTATGTTTATCAAAAGAGCACTTAATATATTCATCAGTTGCAGCTAATGTCCATTTGTTTATTTTAGTTAAGTGTCTTATACATATTTCACTTTTTTTCATAGCTATTGCTCGTCCTATGTGTTTTGTTAGGTGACATATAGGGCATAGGGCTTCTAAATTAATTAGAGTTTGTGTCTGTGATTCATCGTTATATTCCCATACTTCATGACATTCTAAATTATGTTTATACCCTTGTAAGGTACCTATATTTTTACATATTTGACATTTATAACCAGCAAGGTTATAAATGTGTCTTCTAATTTTATCCCACTCACTTGGTTTTATTGTTGTTCTAACGTTAGAATAGTGACAAGTTTTAGGTATTAATTCAATCGATAATTTTGGTTTTTGTTCAGAACACATATCATTTAAAAAAATAATATAATTTATTTTTTGAAAAAGTAAATTATTATTAGGAATATTAAAAATAATTTAATATATTTGTATTAAATAAATTTGTTATGAAAAATATTATATTATTTTTATCGATTTGTGTAATGTTATTTTCTTGTCAAAAAGAAATAATATACCCTACTGATCAATTACCTTCAAATACCCCAACTATAGATTCTAGTAGTGGTTTAAGTTCTTGGGGTAAATTTTTAATTACTGATGCGGTTATGTACGTAACAAATAGTGAGACTGGAGTTAAAACTGTTTATGAGCATTTTGGGTTAAATAAAGATTCATCTAGCCTTATATTGGGTGGTAGTTCGATTGAAATTGAAACTATAGTTAAAAATCAAACGACTTATTCATTTTGGAAACCCATTAATTTTCCAGGTAACGGTAAATTTAAACTGAATTCAGATTCAACTAAATTCTACGAAGTTAACTATATTGGTTCTTACCGAACTATAATTGAGGATGCCACCCATAATCAAAGTAATCTGGGAGGCTCCTCCAAATCCTATAATATTTCGATAGTAGATTTACAAACAAAAACGGTTAAAATAGAAATAGGTGAAAACAATGGTAGTATATCTGGTTATAATTGTAGTTATTTTACTGTATTAACATTAGTTAAGATTGAAGAGTGGTGATTATAAACAAAACATATAATCAATAACAATACTCTTTGTTAGTTCAGTATCAAATTCAAAAATTGTTGATAATAACTCGAATAATAAATCACTAATTGTATTTAAATCGAATTTATCACTTAAAAAGTAATGTGTACCAAAATAAACAATACCACGTTTAAATTTATTTTTAAATTTTAACCTAGATATAGGAAAATTTAAACGTAAAAATTTAATTAACATCTGTGTTTTAAATTTAATTTTCGAATCCATTAAAAACTAACACTATCACTAAAATAATCCCATTCACAAATATAAATTTCACTTATGGTAACAACTTCTTCTTCTTCTTTCATTAATCGTTATTTTAAAATAAATATTGACAAATAATGGGAAAGTTAACTTTTGATAAATATGTTTATTTAACGATCGCTGAATCGTTACATAAGGCTTACCTAAAACAAAATAAAAATAGGGAAGGTATTGGTTTCGTTTTGTTTTGTAAAATGATTAACCACGAAAAAAAAGATAACAGATTAAATAGTTTTAATGTTAGATTATTAATAAAGTTAATTGATGATGTGAACCAATTATTTAAGTTTGAGGACGCAAAATTATTTAATTACATAAATAATTTCTTTGATTTTAACGATGAAACAATTAGACAATATAGTCAATATATATCATTGATGAATTCACTTTACCCAGTTTCTAGGGGTCTTAATAATTAATGTGTGATAATTCAATAATTATTTTAATAAATATTAGAATTATATAATATTGGATTATATTTATAGATATGAAATTAATTATAACCGAATCCCAATTAAAGATAATAGGAATTTTTTTAAATGAAACTCATTCACATGAGGTAGAGAAAATTGTTACTTATTTAAAAAATAATTATGAACCAACTGGTAAGTATGTTCGTAAGGGTGGTGCGTATAGTGAAAAACCAATGGTAACGATAAAAGTTGATGGTGAAGTAATAACACTTAAAGATTTATTAATGGTAGTGAAAAACGAATTTAAACCATTAGAAAAAACAAAAGAAGGTGTTAGTGATGATTTTATAAAACAAGTGATCCAAGATTGGATGTTTAATAAAGTTTCGGACAAATTTGAATTATCTAAAAACATATCTCACTAATGGATAATAAGGTTAAAATACGTATTCTAATTAATGAACTATATGGTCAGTTTAATACTAAGTTAGAACACGAATATGAGACCAAATTAATAGATAACCTTACCGATGGTAATATAGATAACATAAGAGCTTGGCTCACGTACAATCAAGTTATTCTAGAGCTTAAAAACACATTAAAAAACTCATTAAAAGTTAGTGAACTCCAGTATAAATTGACTGAAAACACGGATCCAAATAATATTTGTATTGAATTAATTGATGGGTTACATGAAACCAATTTAGAGTTAAAGAGGTTGAGTGATAAAATTAGGAATTTCTAAAAACATTAATTTAATCTAGTTCAGATGGTTATAACATTAATCATTTATTTAATATTAAAATTTTAAAATGTTAATGAGTTATTACCGATATCGTAATATTTATAGTTAAATAATACTATTTAAAAAAACGAACCAATGGACACTAAAAGCACATTAATAATCGGTAGTCTTAGGAAAAAAACAACGTTAGATAAAGCATATGATAAATATGTTTTTGAAACAATTAAAAATCATAACGAAGAGGTTGAGTCTCGTTGGGAAACTTATAATTTAATTATTGATCAACTAAATATACAATACGGTAATAATACTTATAATACTGAAATTAAATATAGGGTAACTGATGGTGAGGACCCAAATGTAGTTATTTTAGATATAATAAGTAGAGGTGTGGATGAGGTAAGTGGATTGATTTTTTTACTAAAAAGAAGACTTGAGGAGTATGTTGAGGATGATTTTTATAGAAGATTTCATCAATAATCTTGTTTTTAAAAATTTAATTTAGTACCTTTGTATTATATAGATATATTTTTATGAGTGTAAATAAAGTTACTAACAGAATAGAGTATTTAGCAAAATCATTTGATATTTTTGATAATCAATCTGAAAATGATTTTGACGAAAAAATAGAATCACTTACTTCGGATGGTTTTAATACTACACCTATTGTTGATATTGATACGGGAATAATATTAGCCATTTTATCGATAAAAGATCTTGGTAATATGAAATCAATAAAAAAAATAAGTATTTCATCAGATGTCTTTTCAAATATTATAATTGCTGATCCAACACCTAATAAAATTAATATCCAATGGTTACTTAATTTATTTTCTAGGTTAGTGAAAATGAATAATGATAATAGTATTGACTTAGCAATACGTTTTGTTACTGAAGATTTACCTCAAGCTAATATTTATCTTACATTATTTGAAGGAAATAAACGAAAACATAAATTTATAAATTTATGTAAAGGAAATTTATCTTTATCTGATCTTGAGGACTACGTTGATATTAACCAATACAATTCATTACCACAATTATTCAGTGCAGTATATCCATTTTTAGAAAGAGATATTAGTGTATTGGAGAAAAAACTTGAGGGTTTCGTTAATAGCGGTCAAGCTATAATACCAGTAAAAGATCACAATTATACCTTGTATATACCAAAGACAACTGACGCTTCAACAGTATTCAATGGTTTTACTAACTGGTGTACCGCTATTGCTGGAAATACAATGTTTAATCGATATACCGAAAACAATTTAAAACCAAATGGTGATAAATCAGATATCTATATAATAATAAATAATAATTTTTTTACTGGTGAATCAGAAGAGATTTATCAAATACATTTTGAAACTGGTCAAATAAAAACTAAACAAAATACAAGTAATGTAGAAATTGTTGATACGGTTTTGAAAAAAAGTGAAGGAATTAAAAATTATTTTTATAATAACTTAATTATTATGGCCAAAGAATTTGGTGGAGAATTTGATAAAAATAAATATATAACACAACTATTAAATTTTGGTTTTAGTGAGGTTATATTTGACCTTATTGAATTGGACGCACCAGCTATAATTTATAAAAAAATAAGATTAGAACATTTACCCAGCCTAACTAGATTTAAATCGATATCATCTCTCGTTTTAATTGATTGTGATATTAAAACAATAGATGAATCAATTGGTGAACTAATTGATTTAGATATTTTAGTTTTATTTAATAATAAAATTAAAGAATTACCTAAAGAAATAGGTTTACTTAAGAATCTAACCTATTTAGGTATAGGCGGTAATAAAAACATTATAATCCCTTCTGAGATTAAATATTTAGATCCTAGCAATGGGGGTAAGTTATTCAAAATTGTTGTAAAAGAAAAAGATATTGGTGTTAGCAATTATAAAAAATTGAGGGAATTACTACCACAAGTAGAATTTTAATAAATTAAAATAATATTTATATTAAAAACATTAATTATGAAACTATATTTCTTAACAACTAAAGATGGTGAAAAAATAAAACAAATTAAAGCCGAAGATGAGATTTCTGCCACCGAAAATTTCGCTTTAATTAAAAATTTATCAATTTGTGATTTATTAAAAATTTTTTTAGTAAAATAAGCTTTTATTTTAATTTAAAATTGACTTTTAATAAATTACATAATATTTATTATATAATCAATAATAAATTTATAAAATAAACTAAAACATGTCAGAAATAAAAAAAACAACAAAGAGAATAGTTAACATTAAAGAAAATGATCTTATTGATGTAATTGATGGAATTGTAACTGAAGCAGTAGCTGCATTCAAAACTCAATGGTTGAGTGAGCAAGCTAAAACAAAAAAAACTATGTTAGAAAATAAAGTTTTAGAATTGGAGCGTAAAATAAACCAAATAACTGAAGGTAAAAAATAATATTAAAAACATTAACAAAAATAGCCATGAAATAATATTATTTCATGGCTATTTTTTGTTAATTAAACTTTACTAAACCATAAACACAAGTAACTTAGTTTATGGAAAGAGAAAGAATAATTGAAAAATTAGTTAGATCTATTGACCCTTTGATTTCGATAGTTGAAAAAGATGAGTTTATATTAGCCAGTGAAAAAGCTTTTGATTGTATTTTTGATGGGGAATCAAAATTTTATCAATGGGAAATGCCAACTAAAATACCAAAAAAATTCAAATTAGGTGTTATTGTTGGTAGTTCTGGAAGTGGGAAATCTACGCTACTAAAAAAATTCGGTTTAGAAGAAATACCAGTATGGGATAATACTAAATCAATAATATCACATTTTGATAATCCAGATGACGCTATAAATAAATTAGGTAGCGTTGGCTTGAACAGTATTCCATCTTGGTATAAACCATATAATGTTCTTTCTAACGGTGAAAAATTTAGAGCTGATTTAGCTCGTAAGATAAGATCAAACACAGTCATAGATGAATTCACCTCAGTTGTTGATAGAAACGTAGCTAAAGCCGCTTCAGTATCGTTATCACGATATATAAATGCAAATGACTTAGAGAACGTAGTCGTCTCAACGTGCCATTCAGACATATTAGATTGGTTAGAACCAGATTGGGTTTTAAATACGGATACAGGTGAGCTGCTAGACGGTTTTTTTTTGTCCAACCATCAATCACTATCAAAATATACCGCACAAATTATGATAGTTGGAAAATGTTTAAAAACCATCACTATTTAGATTCAAATATCAATAAAGCAGCTAGGTGTTATATCGCAATTTGGGATGATAAGATTATTGGTTTCTCAGCATCGTTATCTATGCCAAGTGGAACACTTAAAAATGCTTGGAGAGGGCATCGTACAGTAATATTACCAGATTACCAAGGTTTAGGTTTGGGCGTAAGAATATCAGACGCTATTGGTGAAATTCATTTGAGTGAGGGCCATAGATATTTTTCCAGAACTTCCCATCCTAGAATGGGTATGTATCGTGAACATTCAGAAAAGTGGAGAGCCACAAGCAAAAATAAAAAACTTAGATCGGATATAACACATAAAAATATTTACAATAATCACTATGCTGATAATAAACGTATTTGTTTTTCCCATGAATACATAGGGGATATCTAAATTATTTCCATTTACCTTGATTTGGGTCGATCTCAAGTGTGAAAGTACCATCAACAATATCGATACCTAATGTTTGTTCGGTTTTTGGTTCAAGTCTAATTATTTCAGCACCAATTTCATCATTGGTTAACACATGATCATAAGCGTAGTATGATGATCCACGCATATTTTGTTGGGTTGGGGAATCAAATGCTGCATCTTTATAAGATGCTTTATACATAAATTTTTGTTCAGCTTTTTTACATGAAACAAGACCAGTAGCACCGACTAAACACGTGATTAACACTTTAGTTAAAGATGATTTAATATCCTCATCTAACTCTTTATTTTCAATAGCGATAGGTTTATTATTCAAAGTTATAAGTACATCATTAGGGTTTAGTCCCATTTTAGTTATTTGATTAGATATTTGTGGTTTTATTGTGTTTAAGTCTAATTGTTCTCTTAATATTTTTTTTATTATGTTTTTAGATTCGTTTAACATTTTATTTATTTTTATTTTAGTTATTTTAGTTATTTTATTTTTATTGGTATAATTCTGGATGTATTTTCCCATATCGTCTTATCAAAACACCAGCCACAGCATTCGCTTCATTTTCTATTGGACTACCATCCTTACCATCTTTAGCTGTATCAATAAGTCTACCATCTAAATTTTGTCTGTGATGTACTAGTTCGTGACCCACTGATCTCATTATATCAATAATTGCTCGATCTTTTACATATATTTTAATGAAACCGTTTAAATTATAATAAGCAGTAGTAGTTAGATCTGGTGTTCGTTCATACGCTAATTCGACTCTAACGTCATCATCAATACCAAGCTCTTGTTTAGCGAAATTAATAAAATCAGCTATTACTCTAACGTCAATATCTGATTTTGTTAAAAGCCTTTCCCTAAGTAATTGTTTTATTGTTACTTTCATATTTTCATTCATTATTTGTGACCCACCATTTCTAAATTCTGGTTTAATAACTATACTTGATAGTATAAGACTACTAGAATTTTAGTAAATATCTAAACCAGTTAAAAATTCAGTAACCATAACAATAAATATAAACAGAAAATAAAAAAACCCACAAATATTTGTGGGTTTTTTATTTTTAATTATTTAGTTTTAGTTGTTTTAGGTGTTTTACCACCTTTAACTATTATTTCTTCTTTAACTTTATCAAAAGTAACGTTTATTGTATCACCCTCTTTTATTAAATCAGTTAATATTGCATCAGCAACTGGATCCTCAATATATTGTTGAATTGCACGTGCTAATGGTCTAGCACCATATGCTTCATCGTAACCTATATTACCAATAAATTCAATTGCTTCTTGAGTCATATTAAACTTGAAGTTCATCTCATTTATTCGTTCTTCAAGTTTTTTAATTTCTAAATGAATTATTTTATGTATATCTTCACTTACCAATGAGTTAAATATTATAGCTTCATCTATACGGTTAAGAAATTCTGGTCTGAATTTTTTCTTAAGTGCTTTTTCAATTATCCCACGAGCTCTATTTTCCGTATTATTTAGACTTTCAGCTGTTTCAAAACCCATAGCCCCACCAAACGCATTAGCTTCTTTAACACCAATATTTGATGTAAGTATTATTAGCGCATTTTTAAAGTTAACTTTACGACCTAAACCATCAGTTAACATACCTTCATCTAATAATTGTAAAAGGACATTGAAAACATCATCGTGTGCTTTTTCAATCTCATCAAAAAGTATAACACAATGTGGTTTTCTACGAACTTTTTCAGTTAATTGACCACCTTGTTCGTACCCAACATAACCTGGTGGTGGACCAATCAATCTAGATACCGAATGTTTTTCCATATACTCAGACATATCCATTCTAATCAACGCATCTGAATCACCAAATATTTCTTCAGCTAATAACTTAGCCAACAAAGTCTTACCCACACCCGTTGGTCCTAAAAAAATAAAACTCCCTTGTGGTTTATTTTTATCCTTAAGTCCAAGTCGATTACGTTTTATCGCCTTAACAACTTTACTAACCGCAACATCTTGACCAATGACTTTACCCATAAGATCTTTATCCATGTTTATAAGTCGTTTAGTTTCTTGTGTTGATATTTTAGTTAATGGAATACCACTCATCATTGACACAATTTCACTAATCATCTCAACACCAATTATTGTTGTTTTTTCAGCCAACTTAGCTTGCCATTCATCCATAGCTAAAGTTAATTCAGCGTCTATTTTTTTCTCAGTATCCCTAAGTGAAGCCGCTTCTTCGTAGTTTTGAGATAAGACAACTTTTTTCTTATCTTGAATCACTTCACGTTTTTTATTTTCAAGTTCTTTAATGTTTTCTGGTTTTTCAACACTAACATTTGTAGAAGCACCAGCTTCGTCAAGTACATCAATAGCTACATCTGGTCTAGCTCTATCCATAATATACCTAGATGAAAGCTTTACACACTCCTCAATAGCTTCATCAGTATACGTAACTCTGTGATGTTTTTCATATTTATCTTTAATATTCATTAAGATAATTTTTGTTTCTTCAAGAGATGGTTCGTCTACTAGTATTTGTTGGAATCTTCTGACTAATGCACCATCTTTTTCAATATTTTCTCTATATTCATCTAGAGTTGTTGCACCAATTACTTGAAGTTCACCACGTGCTAATGCTGGTTTAAATATATTTGATGCATCTAATGAACCAGACGCATTACCAGCACCAACAATAGTATGTAATTCATCGATAAATAGAATAATATTTGGATTAGCTTTACATTCATCTAATATAGCTTTCATTCGTTCTTCGAATTGACCTCTATATTTTGTACCAGCAACTATAGATGCTAAATCTAAAGCATATATTTTTTTACCTAAAAGAGTTATTGGTGCGTTACCTTCTATCATTAGTTGCGCTAAACCTTCAACAATTGCAGTTTTACCTGTACCAGGAAGTCCAATTAAAATTGGGTTATTTTTCTTACGTCTAGATAATATCTGAGCTAATCGTTTAATCTCTTGTGATCTACCAACTACTTGATCAATTTCACCTCTTTCAACTGATTTAGAGATATCTCTACAAAAATTATCTAATACTGGTGTTTTAGATTTAGAATCAGTAGGTTTTGTTCTTTTTTGGTAAGCCTCATCATCGCTGCTAGAACCTTCGTATGCACTATTTTTTATTTCCATATTTTTTTTAAATTCTTCGTATGTTATACCTTGTTTATTAAGGAAAACCACAACTGGTGGTTTTGTTTTCAAAATTGAAAGCATAATATGAGTTGTATCAATCATATTATCACCCATTTTAGAACACTCTTCATCCACATTTTTAAAGACTAATGAAGTTTCTGACGCTAATGGTATTGATTGCTTTCCATTACCAACTCTAGGGGTCAAATCACTTTGTCTTATATGATCTACTAATTTATCATATAAATCAGATGAATCAAGTTTAAGTTTTTTTAGTACGTTAACACATTCATTCTCATCATTTATCAATATTGATAAAATAATGTGTTCTGGTCTTATTTTATTATCAGCTAATTTTTTCGCTTCTTCCTTAGCGTTTGTGATTATAATTTTAACCTTTGGGTAAATCTCATGTTCCATATTTACTTTTTTTTTATTTATACAAATGTACTAATTTATTATTATTAATGCAAGTTAAATAGACTTGTTTTATTTTATAAATATTAGTATATTTGTATATAACTAAAAAAAATATGGATTTTCAACATTGTGAACATTACTTAAAAATTGAAGTGATGACGTTAATAGGTGACAATAAAAAACTAATCACTTTTTACGACGCTAAAGTGTTAATTACCGATAACTACCTTATAATTAGGACAGAATCCGATTCTGTTGATTTGATGATAATTTATAAACATTTGAAATTAAATTTAGTTGATATCGAAGAATTTAGATGTTATAAACAAATAAACAAATAAATAAATAAATAAATAAATAAATAAATAAATAAATATGTTAGTAAAAAAACAAGTAACACCAGAAGGGGTAACAAAAGCCCTTTATTCATCATCAAATATTTGTGCCTCAATATTTGATTCAATAGTATCTGAATTAACGATTATATTTAACCATGGGGGTCAATATAAATATACTGGTGTTGGTTTGACTGATTACACTAGATTCGAATTAGCTGAAAGTCAAGGCTCAATTTTAAATACACACATAAAAAAACATGCCACATCCAAATTAGAGAATTTCGATACAACGGGATTATTAGCTGAAATTTTAACCCTTTCTGAATTAAATGATTCATCCACAATAGAGTCAACAACAAATGATTTATTGGAAACAATGAACTCAATAATTGGAAGTTATATTAAAAATGGAAACATTACCGCAGTTAATTTAAAAGGACTTAAAAACAACATAGATAAATATGAATCTAAATTAACCCAAAAATAAATTAGATTATGAACAATTTAGATAAACAATATATCGATTTAGTTAACGAAATAATTAAAAATGGCGTTTTAAAACAAGACCGAACAGGTACTGGAACAATAGCTTTATTTGGTAAACAAATAAGACATAAAATGTCTGATGGTTTTCCATTATTAACAACAAAAAAAATGTATGTTAAAGGTGTAATAACTGAGTTAATATGGTTTTTACGTGGCGATACGAACATAAAGTTTCTATTAGAAAACGATTGTCATATTTGGGATGGTGACGCATATAAAAACTATAGAAAGGTTTGCGGTGCGTATGAAGAACCAGATTATGATGTTCATATTGATGATCCCAATGAAAACTCAATTCGTCTTATGACTCAGATAGAATTTATTACTAGAGTTAAGACTGATGATGATTTCGCTAAAAAGTGGGGTGATTTGGGTCCAATATACGGTAAACAATGGAGAGCTTGGGGTGGTTATGAAAAAGTACCATCTAGTTATGAGCATGGTGCTGTAACACACCATGACGAAGTTCCATTGTTTGACCAAATAACTAAATTAATAAATGACATTAAAAACAATCCAGATTCAAGAAGACTTATCGTGTCAGCTTGGAATGTATCTGAAATTGATGAGGCTATTTTACCACCATGTCACAATTTTTTTCAAGTTTTCACTAGAGAATTAAATTATACTGAACGGTTAAATTTAGCTAGTAAAACAGATAATGGAGTTATCCCAATTATACCAATGTACACAACAAAAGAAGAGATGATATCTTGGTTTGATGAAATATCTATACCAAGTAGAGCAATTTCATTAAGTTATAACGCTAGAAGCCAAGATTTACCATTAGGTACACCATTTAATCTAGCATCATATGGTCTATTGTTGGTGATATTAGGTAAAATGGTAAATATGGTTCCAGATGAATTAATTTCCAATATGGGTGATTGTCATATTTATTTGAATCAGATAGATTCAATCAAAGAACAGTTAGATAGAACCTCCTATCAATTACCAACATTAAAAATTAACACTACACTTAATTTTACAGGTACAATTGATGATTTTTTAGCTTCAGTTAATTTGAATGATTTTATATTCGAAAATTACCTATCACATCCATCAATTAAAATACCGCTTTCAAATTAATTTTTGAAAATTACAACTACGTTTAAATTATAAATTAATAAAAGCATCATTATTTGGTGCTTTTTTTAATTTATAGATATTTATTATAAAAACATAATCATGGCAAAAATAAATGACATACATAGTATTATAGTACCAGCACAGACTCCTAACCTTTCAGCGCATTCATATACTGAAATTTATGGTGGAACTGGTGGTTGTACTATCGTTATAAACGGGACAACAATAAATGTTGGTGAATCATCTAATCTTTCTATTTGGGTGAGGTCAGTTAGTGGTGGTACTGGTTGTTACCTTATGGGTGAGAATCAAAATGTTATTCAAGGTAGTACAAATTTAGGTTAATAAAAGAAAATAAACAAAATAAAAAAAATATGAAAGATAATAAAATAAATCCAATTGGTCTTAAAGGTTATGAAATAACTGATCGAATGAAAGAATTAATGGGTCAAACTATTATAAAAGAAAACACAACATCTGTTGTTGAACTAACTAAGATTGGTCCAGATGGTAAAGCTTATGCAATTGTTAGAGAGAACCACCAATACTTTATCAAAACAACCGATAAAACAACTAGTTTAATCGCTGAGGATTTCAAATATATTGGGGGTTTACAGAATAAAACATCTGAAGCACATACATCATACGCTAAAGCGATCAAAATGTTAAATCTTAAATTTAATTCATTAGCTGAATCATTTGATAACTCTCATAATATCAACGTTTTCAAAAACGATAATTTAATCATTGAAAATGGTAGTAATTTTTATGCTGATATGCCTAAAGGTGGTGGTTTTACTGGTGAAGGTAATTTAGAAGGTAACACTCCTCTTTATGGAGAAGAAGAAGATATAGTTGAAGAAGAATGTGATGTTGAATTAACTGAAGCCGAAGAAGCGATTAATTCAATGCTTGAAGAAGAAGAAGAAGAAGATGAAAAATCAATTAACGAAAGTAAAATATCATTAATGAAAACACTTGGAAATGTTGATGCACTTATCGACTCATATAATATCTTAAAAAAAAAAGTTTAATTGAGGATAAAAAATTCACACTGAAGCTTGCAGCACCACAATCAGTGGATGCTCCAGCTCCAGTTTCAATACCAACAGATAACGTTGACGAAGTACCACCAAACGATGGTTTTGGTGACGATAACAGTGCAGACGATGGTTTTGGTGACGATAACAGTGCAGACGATAAACCGTTCGATGATACACCATTTGATGCTGGTGTGGAAGCAAATGAAGAAACAGACCCTAAAAAATTTATTGAGCAGTTAACTGGAAAGTTAGGTCAATCACTTAGAGCGTATACTGAATCTCAAGGTCAACCAGATTTTGATTTGGAGAAATTTGCGATAAATTCGGTATTGTCAGCGACAAACACTGGTGATATGGATGATAACGATCAAGGTGATATAATTAAAAAAGTCAAAAGTTCTGGAAAGGGAAACACTAATGATGGTGACCAAAGTGGTTCAGATGATAATACCGATAATTCAAATGGTAGTGATGAATTTGGTGATTCAGATGATATGGATGAATTTGGTGATTCAGAATTTGAAAGCGTAAATGAATCAACTAAAGACGAAGATGAAGTGGATGGAATAATGCTTTCTAACCCTAAAAAAAATAATATGTTTCAACCTAATTCAAATGACATATTAAAAACAACTGATAACTTGACTGAATCAAAAAAAAGACGTATTTTTGTAAAAAAGGATATTTTATCCAAATTAAACGAAAATTTTAAACTTGATGAAGATATGGAATTAGAAACAGAAGTTGAACCTATAGTTGAACCAACTATTAAACCATCACCAACTATTAAACCAAATAGAACAAATAAACCGTTCATATTACCAACAACATTACCAATGACACCACCTAAAGCTAGTAAGTAATGGAGGACATGTTTTTAATATACATTAATTATATTGGTATCGATTATAAGGGTAAATTCATATATGAATTTTTATTTTCAGACACAATTAAGGATATTGATGGGCAAGATTGGGACGCTTTTCCAGCATCTGGTCGTCCATCACCACCTCATAATAATTTCATAAAAAAAGTTGGAAGACTTGAATCTGATATTAAATTTGAATTAATTCAAGATAGTTCATTATTATCTGTTTGGGACTCAGTTGATGGTGTTATTGCTTTAGGTTATGAAAATATAGATAATTATGAATCATACCCTACAACTAGATTACATTTTCACTTTGGAATAAAATTAAATGTTGTTGAAGCTTCACTATATGTAAGGGACACAACATTAGAGTATAAATAACATTAAGAATGAAAAGAATAGATGAATTAGATACATCAAATACTACCAACAGTAATGGTAATGGTAATGATGAAAAAGGTAAAAGTAAATTAAGTATTCCTTCCTCAGATGTGTTAGCTAATGCATCAGCAATTGAAGACTTCACAAAAAAAGTTAAAGATGTTGATATTGAAATAACTGAAGATATTGAACCACAAGATACACAAACAATAAAATATTTATCTAAAGTAAAGGATTCAAAAAGTGGTGAAGTATCAAAACCATTTACAATTCAATCTAAACGATATCAAATGGTTAGAGGTACTTTGGGTGATGAAGTCGTTTTAGGTGTATTTTGTTTTGATGATAAGGGTGAGGATGGATTAAACATTATCCACGATGTTAATTATTTTGATTCAACAATAGCAACACCAGCTAAAGGTGTTGAACTAAAAGAGATGAAAAGATCAACATACGGTAATAGTAAACATTTTTTAGTTAATAGAAACACTGGCGATGTTCGTAATTTTAACTCAATTAAAGAATTAATGTCTGGTAATAAATTAGATGAAGAAGATTATATGAGTATAAAAGAACTTAAAACTCATATACATACTACATTATTTGGTAAAGAAAAAATAGTGGAAGAGGAAGATAACGATAATGCCGTAGCGGAAGATAACGATAATGCCGTAGCGGAAAAGCTACTTAATTTCATGACTAACAACGGTATTATAATGACTACTGTGTCAAAAATAACAGATAAACCACAAGCACAACTTGATGCTATTATTGGTTTCGCTAAGCTTGTTGGGGTGCCAAAAACAAAAATAACTGGATTAATTAATTCACTTAAAGAAATATCATTATTACCCACAATACCAATCCCTAATGTAAGTGAATCAACAATTTTTAAAAAAAGTGACTTAATAAAAAATATTAATAAATAAAACAATGTCTGATTACAAAAAAATAGCTGAAGAAGCATTAAAAAGAGCAAAAGGTATTAAAGTCGTTAATGTGATTAACGAAAGTAAATTCTATGGTGAAAACACTACTGAAAGAATGCACCCTCAACTAGAAAATGAATTAGCAACTGGAAAACACTCATTGGGTTCTAAACACCCAGTATTTCCTATTGATGGTGATGTATCTTTTGAGGAAAAAATACTTAGCAGTAGATTTAAAGATGTATCTAAACGTTATAAAAAAGCGTTTGATGTTGATACAATTGATAAAAACGAAGTTAAGAGAGATATGATGTCATCAGTTAGGACAACAATGGAATTAGAACACCCATTTAAAAAAGAATTGGAAAAATTAGCTGTTGATATGATACGAAAAGAGTATAATATGGGTGAAGATGTTGTTGAAATACATGCAGAATTAACCCCTAATATTGACGCTACTGGTGTTGTTGAGGGTAAGGATAGGAAAATAAAACCAATCGAATTCAAAAACCATAATGAAATGGTAAACGCTAATGATGAAATCTATAAACGCAGATTTGTAAATGCTATGATACAAGGAGCAGCTAAAAAATGTAATCATATGTTTCATATGGTTGATGATGAGTTAATTAATTTAGATCCTAGATTACCTAATAATTACGCTAAGATGATGTCAGCTGCTGATTATATGTATTTTATAATACCTAATATTGAGGAGGGAATTAAAGGTGGTTTAGTTAGGGTTGAATTCCCCACGAAACTAAACCCTAAANCAGTCATTCACGTACAAGCAATGGTGTTCCCAGTACTTATACATGAACTAGTTAAAGGTGTTATGGAAATACTTTCAGCTCATGGTTTACCTAAAGACAATAAAATATCTAATTATGTTATAGATAAAGCAGATTTTTTATCAGCTGAACCTTGGGATATGCGTTTAGGTCCAGCAATATGGGAGAATTTTACTCAGATGATAGATGCTGATGATTTTGATCTGAAACACCATATATTTAGTGAATTAGTTTCGTTACCAGTATTAGAATTCAATAGCAAGATGAGAGAAATAATGGCTGGAACCAAAGAAGGTAAAAAAATTATTAGCGATATATCTGATAACGTTAAAGCAGATATGGAAACTGATGATTTTAACGAAACAATGAATGAGATTAGTAATGGTGGTGATTTACCAGAAAATGGTATAAGTTTTAATTTAGACGAATTAATTGGTGATTCAACCAAAAATGATAATAATAATAATACTGATGATGATAATGATGATAACACATTTAATTTAGATGAATTATTCTAACAATAATTTAATTAAAAACACCAAAAGGACCTATTAAGGTCCTTTTNNNGTTTTNAACATATTTATATGTAAACAAACTATGAGTTTAACAAGACAAGAAATTAATGAAGAGTATTTCAAATGTTTATGTAGTCCAACATACGCAATTGAAACATTCTTAGAAACTTTTGATAAAACACAAGAGGGTTTTGTTTCGTTTAAATTATTCCCAAGACAAAAAGAAATTATAAATGCTTATGAAAAACATAGGTTTAATTTAGTAACAAAACCAAGACAAGCTGGTGTATCAACAACAACTGCCGCATATATGGCAATAAAGGTTGGTTTTGCTGATTACGATAACCCAGAAAATATACTTATTGTAGCGAACAAACAAGATTTAGCTTTCGAATTTTTAGCAAAAATAAAAGACTTCCTAACCCAATTACCTAGATGGGTTTGGGGTGATGAATATTACGGTACGCCAGAAAAAGAAGCTAAAGATATATTTTTAACAAATTCAAAAAAAGAAATTAGATTACCAAATAAATGTAGGGTAAAAGCTGTAGCTACATCTAAAGATGCTTTGAGGGGTTTTACCCCAACATATCTTATCATGGATGAGGCTGCGTATATTGAAAACGGTGCCGTATTATTTGGGGCGGCACTTACAGCACTTGGTTGTTTAACTAAAGATTCACTAATATTAACTGAAAATGGTTTAGTTGAAATGAATGAATTAGTTTACGATAAAGATAATATTGGTTTTACTGATTTAATAACACCACATAAAGTTTGTAACATGGATGGTAACATCGTAAACGCAACACAAACATTTGTTAGTGAGTATGGTCAAACCTTTAAAATAAAAACAAAATTAGGTATAGAATTAGAAGGTAGTTGGAAACACCCAATATTAATTAATAGGGGTGATCAAGATGTTTGGGTTAGAATGAATGAATTAGTGGTTGGTGATACACCCATAATACAATATGGTCAAAATTATTTTGGTTCTGATAGTAATATTTTAATCGAATATGAAAAACATAATAATTGTAAATTAATTAATATACCAAAAAAATTAGAAGACAATATAGATTTTGTTTATTTATTAGGGTTATTTTTAGCTGGAGGTAATTTTTTTAATGGTGGTATAAGAATTACAAATATAGATGAATCTATTTGCGATTTTTTAATCAATGATAAAGCTAATTTGGGTGTTAGCTTTAAACAAGTTGATGACAGACATTTTATGTTGTCATCAACAGAATTAGTTAATTGGTTTAATGAGGTTGGTCTTAAAAAATATAATGCTAGTGATAAAGAAATTCCGTTAGCATTATTAAAGATGCCAAAGATAGTAATTAAAGCGTTTTTACAAGGTATGTTTGATGGTGATGGTGTAAGTACAATAAAAGGTATTAAATACGCTAGCACATCAAAAAAATTAATAAAAACATTACAAATACTTTTATTAAATTTCGGAATAATATCACACATAAAATATGAGGAACAAAAAACAAATAAAAAACATATACGTAAAATTTATAATTTAAAAATTTACGATAAAAATGCAATTAAATTTTACGATGAAATAGGTTTTAGGTTAAAAAGAAAACAAAATAAAAAAGAATTTTTATTATCGTTAAAAACACAAATACTAGAAAATGAAACACGTTATATTGATGTAATAGATACGATAACCGAATCGGAAGACTATACTTACGACTTACATGTACCAATCACAAATTCATTTATTTCAAATGGTGTTATCAGTCATAATACTGGGGGAAAATGTATGTTAATCTCTTGTGTTACTGATGACACATTTATATTTACGGATAAGGGGTTGAAACAACTATCAGATTTAATTGATTATACACAACCAAATAATCCAGAAATAGGTTATTATACAGAAAACTATTCTGTTCGTGGTAATCAAAAAAATAGAGAATCAAATATCTTAGTTAATAATGGGTTACAGAAAACGATTAAATTAACAACAACAAATGGTGACTTAGAAGGTACATTTAAACATAAATTATGGGGTTTTTCTAACGCTAGTAAAACTTATGATTGGTTTGAGCTTGGTGATTTATCTATCGGTGATTATGTTAATATACAACACAGTTTTAATATATTTGGTAATAACGACTTAATCGACTTTAAGTACGAATTTAATAATAAAGAACATAAACCTAAAATAATTTACGATAAAATAACAACTGATTTAGCTTATCTAATTGGTTTGTATATATCCGAAGGATCTTGTTACGAACCAATTAATGAAAATAATATAATAGTGGGTTGTGACATAACAATTACCTGTGGTGATGATATATCTTCGGCAATAGAAATGGCTGGATTTAACTTTTCAAGTTACGATAATTTACATTATACTATATCGTCAAAATATTTTGGTTCGTTATTAGAACACCTAGGTTTTGATTTAAGTTTAAAAGCACCAAAAAAATATATACCTAATAGGTTACTAGAATTAGGTAAGGAAAATATGGTAGCCATGTTACAAGGTATTATGGATGGTAATGGTTATTCAGATAAAGTTAAAGGTATAATTGGTATAAACCTTTCATCTAAAAAATTATGCCAACAAATTAGATTTTTACTATTAAATTTTGGGATACTTACTGATTATGTCGAGGGTATAACTAAACCAACAAAAATAGTTAAGGTTAGTAGTGATAATTATCGAATATCAGCAACATCTATTGACGCAAAAAAATATTATGATGTTATTGGGTTTAGATTTGAACGAAAACAAATTAAACAAGAAGCACTTACTAACGTTAATCTATCTAATAGGTTTATAATAATACCAAATGGTAAGGTTATTCTACGAGAAATAATAAATGTTTTCAAGCTAGTTAAATCATTATCAAATACTGGGTTATCACTAAATGATATACGAGTTGATAAAAGGAATAAAACCGCAAATATTTCGACAGATAAGTTTACAAAATTTATCGATTATTTTATAAATGTATTAAAATTAGATTTAACTAAATATAATATAGATAAAATTTTATTAGATAATTCTAAATGGGTTCCGATATTAAGTCTAGTTGAAGGTGAAAATAATACATATGATTTTTCTTTACCAGAGACTGATGATTTCTGGTGTCACTCAGTTATATATAACGGAATATTGGGTCACCAAACCCCAAACGGTATGGATCCTTTATACTATAAAACATACGATCAATCAAAACAAAAAAAGAATAGTTTTAATGTCGTTGAAATGAAATGGTATGAGGATTTAAGATATAATAAAGGTCTTAGATGGTTAAAAAAAGATGGTGAAACTGAATTAGAAATTAGTGAGGTTGAATTCACATTTGAATCTTATAATAGAATGGTTTCAGATGGTTTTAAACCGACATCTTATTGGTATGAAGAAATGTGTCGTGGTATGAATAATGACGCTAAAATGATCGCTCAAGAGCTTGATGTATCATTCATTGGTTCTGGGGGTAATGTTATCAGTGAAGAATATATTGAGTTCCAAAATAAATTTAATGTAAGAGAACCTAAATACACCGCTGGTGGTGAAGGTGAAATATGGATATGGGAAGAACCAATAGAAGGTCACCAATATATTTTATCGTCTGATGTCGCTAGAGGTGATGGTGAAGATTCATCAACAATCACAATAATAAATTTCACTACTATGGAACAAGTAATGGAGTATAAAGGAATGATTGCACCAGATTTATTAGCCCAAATAATTGAAGAATACGGAAATTTATATAAAGCATACACTGTTGTGGATATAACTGGAGGTATGGGTGTTAGTACTGTTTTGAAATTGTTGGAATTCGGTTATAAAAGACTTCATTATGAATCACCAAATGGTAGAATACTTTCATCTAAGCAAAAGGAAATGGTCGCTTTTAATAAAGGTGATAAAACACCAGGTTTTCAAGCAACAAATGTCCGTTTACCAATGATAGCAAATCTAGAATATCAAATTAGAACAAACGGTATAAAAATTAGATCTAATCGTCTTACCTCTGAAATGTTAACATTTGTATATAAAAAAGGTCGTCCAGATCATATGGATGGATACCATGATGATTGCTTGAAAAAAGGAACATTAATAAAAACAATCGATGGTTATAAACCGATTGAAAATATTAATGTTGGTGATATGGTTATGACACATAAGGGTAGATATAGAGAAGTTGAAGCGTTAATTGAAAAAATATTTGATGGAGATTGGTATGATATGAATTTCCAAGGTCAATTATCACTTGGGTTATCATATAACCACCCACTGTATTCTGCACCAAATAGTTTGAAACGATTTAATGATGATAAACTAAATGAACGAGATTGGGTACTACCTAGTAATTGGGGAATGAGTAAAACTGGTGATAAACTTTATTCAAATGGACACAAGCCTAGGCAAATATCAATAAAAGAAACACTAGGTAATAACATTAATAAAGTTTTATCTGATGATGATTATTACATAAAAAGTAAATGTGAAAATTCTAATAAACTATCTGAAATAATATTAGATACTGATTTTTCCAAATTTTTAGGGTTGTTTTTAGCTGATGGTCACTCAGTTAAAAATTCTACAAGGATAGGTAATAATTCATATCTAATTAGTATCGCATTCCACACTAAAGATGAAGAATTATGTTTAGATATTGAAAGATATCTAAATAAGTTAGAGATAGGGCACAATAGAAGTAAAGTTAAAGGTAAAGGTTTTTCATTATTAACATCAAGCAAATTATTATGGTATATTCTAAATGATTGTTATAATGATGATCGAGAAAAAATACTACCAATTTATTCGAAATATTTAGGTGATGACCTAAAATATGTTTTAGAATATTGGTTAAAAGGTGATGGTTGGCAAGATACTCGTGGTAACTATGATTCCATTGGTGTTAGTACTAGCAAGATATTAGCCTTATCAATGCGTGATATCGCTTGGTCAATTGGTAAATACGCAGTTATTAATAAAAACACAAGACATAGATATGGTGTTAAAACAAAAGACCAATACTGGGTTCACATTAGAGAAGATATAAGGTCTGGTGATAGACTTAAACAATTAAGTGATTTTGAGTATGGGACGAAAACAGTCTCAATTGAGAAAAGTAATTTTTGTGGTATAGTATATAATTTACAAGTAGCTGAAGATGAATCATTCATAGCTAATGGTATTGTTGTCCATAATTGCATAATGGCTATGGGGATGGGGTTATGGGTATTAGAACATTCTTTTAAAAACCTTGAAAGAATGGAAAAACAAACAAAAGCTATTTTAAATAGTTGGGTTGGTAGTTCATCCACCTCACCAACTATTAAAGTAATTAATGAAAAAGGGAATGTAGAAACAAAAATAAACGAAAAACATATAGCCTACAAAAATGTACAAGACCCTAGAGGTGAGTTCAATTGGTTATTTGGTGGTAAACGATAAAATAATAAAACATTAAAACAATAAAAAAATGGGGTTCAATAAGAAAAAAATAATAGTTAGTAAATCACTTGGTGCTGAAATATACCAATGGAAGGTAATACCAAATTCAAAGACTAAGAGTAATGTTAGTGGTAACGGTATGATAAATAATAACAGAAATTCATTTTGTAACGCAACACCTTATTCACAAGGTCAAGATTGGACGACAACTTACGCATATGATTTATTAGTTATTAACGGAATACAAGAACGATCAGCATATGTTGAGTGTGGTTATTGGGAATAAGCTTTATTTATACTAAAAAAAACATTATATTAATATTAAAAAAATCATGGCAAATAAAAATTTAACGGTATTTCAAAAATTAGGTAGAATAATTGGACCAGATGCTCCAATTAAACAAATTGAACAACAAACACAGAGATATAATATAGGTAATAATGAATTACTTAAAACAAATAATAAAGCTGAATACGAAACACAAAAATTACAAGCCCAACAAAATAAATATTTGGGTGGAATGTGGAAGAAGGTTGAAAGTGGACTCTACCAACAAACAATGAATTATGAAACAACACGTATTGGTTCATATACTGATTTTGAAAATATGGAGTTTTACCCAACTATAGCTGCCGCATTAGATGTTATGTCAGAGGAATCAACTACACTAAATGAACATGGTAGGATGCTTAATGTTTATTCAGATAGTAAAAGAGTTAAAACTATACTTGAGGATCTATTTTATAATCGTTTAGATATCCATTCAATATTACCAATGATGACAAGGAATACATGTAAATATGGTGATAATTTTTTATTCTTAAAAATAGATGATAAACATGGTATTGTTGGTGGTAAACAGATGCCAAATTATGAAATGGAACGTAGAGAAAACGATTTATTAGATATGATCACAACTAGAAGTGAAGATGATTCAGAAGATAATAAAACTAAGTTTTATTGGAGAGGTGGTAACGTTGAATTCAATTCATGGCAAATAGCGCATTTTAGGTTGTTAGGTGATGATAGACGTTTACCGTATGGTACTTGTTTAAAATATAACACTAGTGTTGAAACTAAGGATGGTCATAAAGAAATTAAAGATATCGTTAAAGGTGACTTAGTTTATTCATTTGATGGGTTAACACAGAAAAGAGTATTATCAGAAGTATTAGATACGATTAATTCTGGTACAAAAAAAACATACAAACTTAGCACGAAAGATAACTCTATTGATGCTTCTAAGGAACATAAAATTATGTATTATGATACTGAGTTACAAAAATTCAGCTATAAAAATACCTTAGATTTTAAGGTAGGTGATTTTTTAGTTATTAAAAATAATAGGGTAACTGATGATTATACATTAGAACCAATTAAATCAATTGAGGAGAGTGGTGAACATGAAACATATGATATATATGTTGAAAATGATAATCACAATTTCTACGCTAATGGTATTGTGGTCCATAATTCTGTGTTAGAGAAAGCTAGAAGAATTTGGAAACAATTATTATTATCCGAAGACTCAATGTTAGTATATCGTGTAACTAGAGCACCAGAAAGACGTGTGTATAAAATTTATGTTGGTAATATTGACGATGCCGATGTTGAGGATTATGTAAATAAAATAGCTGATCGTTTTAAACGTTCACCAATTACTGATCCACAAACTGGTCAAATGGATTTACGTTACAACCAATTGGCTAACGATCAAGATTATTTTATACCTGTTAGAAGTGAGGACGCACCTACACCTATTGATACATTACCTGGAGCATGTATTGCATTAGATACTCGCATACCATTATTAGATGGAAGAACATTAGAGTTAAATGAAATAATAAGTGAATGGGATAATGGTAATCGAGACCTTTGGGTATATTCTTGCGACCCGAATACAGGTGCTTTAGCTCCAGGTATTATTACTTGGGCTGGTGAAACCCGTAAAAATGCAGAGGTTATGAAAATAACATTGGATAATGGTGAGTCGATTACAACTACACCAGACCATAAATGGGTACATAGAACCAAAGGGTTCGTTGAAGCTCAAGATTTAGTTATTGGTGATTCGTTAATGCCTTTCTATAGAGATGAGGAATATATACTAAAAAAGAAATATTCTAAAAAATATGAAAGAGTATGGGATTCGTTAAAACAAGAATGGGTGTTCACACATAGAATGGTTAATAGTTTTATGAAAGATAAAAATAAAGAAAATTATTTTACATTTGAAGGTGATTATTATAAAACTAAGATGAAAACTATTCACCATGTTGATAACGATAGATTTAATAATGTACCTAAAAATTTAACGTTAATGAATTCAAGAGACCATTATCAATACCATAGGCATGAGTTATGGTCTACTCCAGATAAGGCTAAAGAAAACATACGTAAAATAACTAAAGGTATTAATAAGTTCATCTCTAATCAAACAGAAGATGAGAAATCAATTAGAGGTGAACAATCTAAATTAAATTCAATTAATTCTAGAATTAAATCTAATGAAACATTTAATAATAATCTTAATAAATATGGGATTATTAAGTTAAGAGGTGAAGCCATTAGTAAAGCTAAATCAACTGATGAATTTAAAGAAAGTTTTTCTAAGATAGCCAAAGAAAACTGGGAATCTGACGAATACAGACGTAAAGTATTTAGTAAGAAACAAACAATCACATTTAGTGACAAACTTTATAATATGTTCTTTGAAATGTTTAAACTTTGTGGTAAAGCTGATTTGACATTGGTTGAACTAAATTCAAATGAAGATTTCATGACTGAGTTTACGGATTCAAATAAAGACATTAGAAGCTCACTAACAAACCTAAATGAATTTACACGTAATCATCTAGATAAGATGATTAAAGAACGTGGGTTTAATAATTACAGAGACTGGTGTAAAGTAACAGCTGAAGAATTAGGTTATAAGAACGTAATAGCTTGGAGATATTATATTGAAAAGTCTAATAAATCTGTTGAAGGAGCCAACTATAATCATAAAATAGTTAATATTGAATGGTTAAAGGTTAAAGAAGATACTGGTACAATTACCGTAGATGGTGATGAATTATACCATAATTATCATACATTTGCAACAGAAGCTGGTAACTACTTGAAAAACAGTAATTTAGATCAAATAGCTGATATAGAATACCTTCAGCGAAATCTTTTTACTGCTTTACGTGTACCAAAACCATTTTTAGGGTTTGAAGAAACATCTGGTGAAGGTAGCAATTTGGCGATGCAAGATATTAGGTTTTCAAGAACTATTAATCGTATTCAACAAGCTATGCTTCAAGAATTAAATAAAATAGCTATTATCCATTTATATATACTTGGATTTGAAGAGGATTTAGATAATTTCACCTTAACACTTAATAATCCATCTACACAAGCTGAAATGCTTAAGATTGAACACCTACAATTGAAGGTAACTTTATTTAAAGATGCAACATCTGATTTAGGTAATGGTTTCGCTCCAATGTCTATGACTAGAGCACATAGAGAGATACTAGGTTGGTCTGATGATGATATAAAACAAGATTTACTTGAACAAAGACTTGAAAAAGCCGCATCAGCTGAATTAGAAAATACTTCTAGCGTTATTAAACATACTGGTATGTTCGATAATGTTGATCGACTTTATGGTGATTTTGAAGCAGCACTACAAGGTGGTTCCGCTGGCGGTGAAGGTGAAGGTGAAGGTGAAGGTGGTGCAACTGGTGGTGTTGGCGGTGGCGGTGGTGCTTCCTTTGGCGGTGGCGGTGTTGGTGGTGAAGATTTAGATTTTGGCGATGAAGAAGAAGGTGATGTGGAGATTGGTGATGATGGGGGAACTGATGACACTGGTGAAAGTGCAGACCCAGAGGATGAAACAGCTGATGTAAATGTTGAGGAATTAGCTGAAACAATTAAACGTGCAAATAAATTATTAACTGAACGAAAAGATGTTTTAACTAAAAAATTAACTGAACGAAAAGTTAAACACCAAAATAAATTTAACCAGTTATTGGAATCGATCACACCAGTTGATAAAACAAAAGATGTTAAGGTTAAGATATACGATAAAAATGTAAAAATAAGTAAAAATATTGATAACATGATTAACGATATTGATAAAATGTTAGGTGATTGATCATTTTCATTTAAATAAACATATTTATATATATAAAAAAGATACTATGGAAAATTTTGGTAAAATAAAAATTATATACAATGAAATGTTAGCTAAAAGTTTAATGTCTGAAAATGATAGTAAATCGTTATTTAAAGGTTACATTAAATCAATAAAAGAGTGTGAAATGTTAAAAACACAATTTTTAGTTTATGATAATATTGAAAATAAAATTGAGTCTGATGTGGCGAAAGCTACATTATTTCTCAAAGAGAACATTAATTTATTTAATAATTTCAAAAAAAATGAAATTTTTAAAGCTAACGCTAATTTAGCTTTACCAATTTTATATGAAAAAGAAATAATCCACGAAAAAATAGATTTATATGAAAATATAAGTAAGTTGATTTTCACGAAAAAAACAGCGCATAACATTGATGTGATAGTTGAGGCAACTAGTGAGGTAATTAAATATATATTAAATAATAAAACTAAAATAGTTATTGAAAGTATAGATTTACCATCAAGTATGTTATCTAGTATAATGGTTGATAAATATAATGAAAAATATTCTGACTTAGATGAATCAGATAAATCAATACTAAAAGTGTTAATTGATTCATCTGATGAGGATAAAAAAGCGGTTTATTCAAACACATTAAGAGAGTGTTTAGATTTAATCAACGAAAAACTAATTAATTCAGATTTAGAATCAAAAGATAAACTATTGCGTGTTAAGGATAAACTATTAAACGATAAACAAGAAGTTAATGAGGTTTTCTTTGAAAACATGACTAAATTATCTGAACTAAGAACTAATTTAAAAAATAACTAATATCACTTGACTTACTGGAAAAAAATAGCTATTTTAGTTAAAAATAACCAGGTAAGAATGAAGGTAGGAAAAGAAGTAAAAATAGATAATTATGAAGATTATAATGTTGTTTTTGGTAGTGTAAATGATAAACACACTCAAGCAATATACATTAACATTTCAGCATGGGCTGAACCAAAAATTAACGCTGATATTAATTATAATCGGGTAATTAAAGAAATTAATAAGAATTTAAAACAAACACTATTCGATTCATTTAATTTAAACATTGACACTGAATTTGTAAAAGATAAAACAATTGTTGATTTAGACATAAGAGAATCTGGAATAAAATATGGTAAACGAAGTTTTATGTGTAATGAAATAACTTTATTTTTAAAAAATGAAACACAATTAAGTGATATACGAATGAGACCAAACTTAGATAAAGTAATTGGTTTAGTTATTAACTCAATTTTTAAAGATAATAAATCATTTAAGTTCCATAAAAAGAAAAAATAATTATATAAAAAAACCCTTGATATTTAAATATCAAGGGTTTTTTTATATATCTATTATATTTATAAGTAAATATAATAATGGACAACTATAAAGATTTTAAAATATTAAAACGTGGTGAAACTGGCTGGGGAGGTTTGATCGAACATGATGCTGGGTATATTAGCCCAGATGAACCTAGAAACCAACCATTTATTAATGAGATAAAAAAAATTGACACTGGTAGGTTAACTATAATGGAACCACTTGTGGTTTGGGTTGTATTACAAAAATATGGAATACTTAATCGAAATGGTAGAATTTATCCAGAAGTAATTTTAAAGAAACAAGACCAACTATATCAACAAGCAATTAGGGAACGTAGAGCATTAGGTGAATGTGACCACCCAGAGAGTTCAGTCATATCAATCGATAGGATATCACATAATATAACTGAAACATGGTGGGAAGGTCAAACACTTATGGGTAAGATGGAAATTCTTATGACACCTGGTTTTATCAATTATGGTATAGTATCAACAAAAGGTGATGAAGTAGCTAACTTACTTAGAAATAGAATAAAAATAGGTGTTTCATCTAGAGGTGTAGGTTCATTAAAAGAAGGTAAAAACGGTGAACAAATCGTTCAAGAAGATTTTGAAATAATTTGTTGGGATGTTGTTACTGCACCATCTACACCAGATGCTTGGATTTTTAGATCACAAGAAGAAACTAAACCATACGTTGAAAATACTATAATCAATAAACCAATAATAAAAGAAAACTTAAATAATGGGTTAGATAAATTCTTATTTGAATAAGAATATTTATTTTTTTTTACCTAATTATGGTTTTTGGTAAAAATATATATATTTATTAACAAATGAGATAATTTCTCGATTTTTAAAATAAACTAAAAAAGAAAATGGCTGACAAAAAATCAATACTTGAAGAAGCATTATTAGATATTAAAAATATCCAATCTGCTCTTAATGCCAACACAAAAGAAATACTTCGTAGCGTAGCTAGAGAAGAAATTGATAGTGTGGTGAAAGAATCAATTCTTAACGAAGTTGGTTATACCGAAGAAGAAGCTGAAGAAACTGAAATTGATGATATGGGTGGAGAAGCAACTGGGGAACCAGAAGCTAACTTAGACTTAGATTCATCAGTTGATGATACTGACGTAGACACTTCAAACTTAGATGCAATAGATAGCATAGACTCATCAGAAGTGGATTCAGAAATGGATTCAGAATTAGGAATGGACTCATTAGAGTTAGGTGGAGACGATATGGATATGACAGGAGCATCTGATGATGACGTTATCGCAATTTATAAAAAATTAAGTGGTGAAGACGAAATTGAAGTAATTGGTGATGAAATTCACTTAAATATCACTGAACCAGGTCAATATGTCATTAAAGCACCAACAAGTGTAGCACCAACAGGTGACGATCTTGGAATGGATATGGATATGGATATGGATATGGACACTGAAATGGATGGTGGAACTGAACTTGGGATGGACGTATCTTATGATATCGAAATGGGTGACGAAGAAGGTGGTGAATCAGAAGAAGAAGAAGTTGAATCAGAAGAAGGTGGTAACCCATTTGCTGCTGATGCTGCTGATGATACGGAAGAGGAAGAACAAGAGGAAGAACAATTGGATGAAAAAATTGCAATTGGAATAGGAATGAGTGTTGGTGGTAAAGCTAATTTAGGTAATAACCCTAAAGGAGCTGGAGCTGATGGTGACTTAATATCTGAATCACAAAAATTAGTTACTGAAACAAAACAAAGATATAACACTCTACTTACTGAGGCTAAAAAATTAAAAGCTGAAAACAATGAATACAAAGTACAAAACAATGAATTCAGAGCAGCACTTAAAGTTTTTAGAAAACAAATAGCTGAGACAGTTGTTTTTAACAGTAACCTTACATACGCAACTAAGTTGTTTATGGAACATTCTACAACTAAAGCTGAAAAAGAAAACATCTTTAAACGTTTTGATTCTGAAGTATCAAATATCACTGAATCACAAAGACTTTATAAAACTATTGTTAATGAGTTGGCAACTAGAAAACCAATGAATGAATCAATTGAAAATAAAATTATCAAAGAAGTTGCTACTAGTAGTTCTAAACAATTAAACGAAAATACAGCTTATGTTGATGAATCAACAAGAAGAATTATCGAATTGATGCATCACCAAAATAAAAAATAATAACAATAATAATAACTAAAAAAAAAAACAAAAATTATGTCACATTTATTAACATCTGGACAAGTTGGAAATATCGGAATGAACCACATGAAGGCTATCCGTAAAGAAACTCAGTCAAAATGGGATTCATTAGGATTCTTAGAGGGTCTTAGAGGTCACGTTAAAGAAAACATCGCTCAATTATATGAAAACCAAGCGTCTACATTGTTGAATGAATCAACGACAGCGACTAACTCTGGTTCATTTGAAACTGTAGTTTTCCCTATCGTTCGTAGAGTTTTCTCTAAATTATTAGCTAATGATATCGTATCAGTACAAGCTATGAACATGCCTATCGGTAAATTGTTCTTCTTTGTTCCACAAACTTCTTCTAGAGTTAACTCTGCTGGTGTTGCTGGTAATGATTATAACAATAACGGTGGTGCTTATGGTACAACTTTCTCTGCACACACAGGATTAAATGGTATGAACAATGGTTCTGCGACTGGTGTTGCTTTACCATCTTGTATTTCTTCAAGTAACTGTGCTGTAACTACTATGCAAGCTAAAAATTTGTATGATGCGTTCTATAATGATGGTTTATTTGATAACTCTAAAGGTACACTTTCAATCGTTACTGGTGCTTACGCTCCATGGGCTTTAGGTACTAATGGTGAATACACTGCAATTGCAAATGGTGCTGCATTAGCTACGGCTACTGATGGTTCTGTTAGATCTGTTGTTTTGGGTTTATCTGGATTCTCTCCAAATGCTACGAATAAAGCTGTTATGACAGGTGCTGATGGTAACCAAATGGATACTGAATCTTTCTTAGCTTCTTTACATGTTTTAACTGTAAACGATATTAAAGATGTTGATGGTAATACAATTATCGCTGCTGGTAAAGAAATCCCTTTCCGTTTAGTTACACAACAATATGGTAAAGGTATCGTTACTTATACTTCATTAACTGATGCTACTGGTACATGTTATGTTGCTTTAGATTTATCTCACCCAGTGGGAACTTCTGTTGGTGCTTCTTTTGCTGGAACATCTACTTATGATGGATATGTTGGTGCTGTATCTTCATTCACTGTATCTGCTTCTACTCACGTTAATGCTAACTTTACTTGTGCTTGGGCTCAATATGCTTCTTTGGAGCTTGAAACTGAGATGGGAGAAGTTTCATTCAAATTGGATGAAGTTGTTGTTGCTGTTGAAGAAAGAAAATTACGTGCTACATGGTCTCCAGAATTAGCTCAAGATGTTAGTGCATTCCACAATATCGATGCTGAGGCTGAATTAACTGCTATGTTGTCTGAACAAGTTGCTGCTGAAATTGACCGTGAAATCCTTAGAGATTTACGTGTAGGTGCTGCATGGCAATTACGTTGGGATTACAATGGTTGGAGAAAAGCATCTACTGCTGCTAGTCCATACACACAAAAAGATTGGAATCAAACACTTATCACAAGATTGAACCAAACTTCTGCTCAAATCCATAAATCTACGTTAAGAGGTGGGGCTAACTTTATTGTTGTATCTTCTGAAATATCAGCTATCTTTGATGATTTGGAATACTTCCACGTAAGTGATGCTAACCCAGAACAAGATTCTTACAACATGGGTATCGAAAGAATTGGTACATTATCTGGACGTTTCCAAGTATACCGTGATCCTTATGCACCAGCATATTCAATAATCATAGGACATAAAGGGAAATCATTGTTAGATACTGGGTACATTTATGCACCATACGTACCTTTACAATTGACACCAACAATGTATAACCCATTCAATTTCGCACCAGTGAAAGGAATAATGACTCGTTACGCTAAGAAAGTTGTAAATAACAGATTCTACGGACATGTTCGTGTTGATGGAGTTCCAACGTTTAACGTAAATGAATTGAGATAATCAATTTTAATAACATAAAATAAAAAAGTCTAATCGAAAGGTTAGACTTTTTTTGTTTTTATACTATTAAAATTAGAACCCTTTACTTAAGTAAAAATTTAATTATCATATATAATGAAAAATGAGATAAAAAAAATACTAAGGGAATCTATATCAGTTGATGAGGATAATTTATCAATATTAGAAATATTAGATAAATACCAATCATTAAAAAAGGGATTAAAATATATAATATTAAACAATAAATCCAATTATGCGCCATATCACAATTTAAACCACTTATTAACAGTAACTAAACACACATATGAGGCTTTAAAATATATGGATATGTTAAACGATAATAATGTTGAGGCTTTGCTGTTAGCAGCGTTATTTCATGATTATAACCATTCTATGGGTTCAAAAAAAGATGATTATAATATAGAAGAAACTAAAAAAGGTATTGTTAAATTTATTAAAGATGAAGAAATAGATCTAGATATTGATTTTATTAATTCGATAATCAACTCAACACAATATCCATACGTTATTCAAGAAAGTGATTTAACGATTTATCAAAAAATAATTAGAGATGCAGATATGTGTCAAATTTTTGAATACGATTGGTTAAAACAAAATATATTAGGATTAGTTAGTGAACTAAAAACTAATGTTATTGATTTCTTACCAAACCAAAGAAAATTTTTAGAATCACTAACATTTCTAACTAAATACGGTAATGAATTAAAAAATAAATATTTTAAAAAGGTTATGAAAGAATACACTATATTGGAAGAAATAATGAAATAATAGTAATATTTAAATTACTTAGTTTTATTAACTTTTTCTATTTTTTCGTTAGTTTCTCTTACTAGTAATCTAACCAATTCCCCTAAATCAGCATCATTTGGGTTTTCGATTACTAAGTTTTTAACTGTTAACGCCAAACCAATATTTATTATTGTTTCTTTTCTCATATAATTACATTTACTATATCGTTAACATAGTCAACATTACAAATATACACAAAAAAAACCAAAGATTCAATACCTTTGGTTTTTTTTACGTTAACAACATTTTTATTTTATTTTTTACATCCACAAGATCCACAAAAACGATCTGTTTTACCTAGTTTTGACCCACAATTATTACAATACACTTTAATATTAATATCTTCACTAGTATTTATTTTCTGAGATATCGGTAACATTGAATATTCTACCGAATGAAACGATATATATTCAAATTCTTTATCTACGGTAATAATTTTTTGATCAGAATCATTACCTTTTTCAACCCTTCCAGTTTCAATTGATTTACTGAAATTACTAGTTAATGGGGTAATAATGTTAGTACTAGCGTTATTAGTAGTACTAGCGTTATAGTTATAATTATTAATACTACTACTACTACTACTACTACTACTACCAATACTAGTAGTAGTAAACCCTATGTTATCATTGCGACTAGATAAAAATCCCATATACCTTTGGTGAGACCTTAATTTAGTTTCACGAAAAAACTCAACACTAAAATCACCATTATTAACTATAGCTTTTTTAACTTCAGCTGAATTACCAACTTCATAAGTATCAAATAAGAATTTTTTAGCTACATCAAGATATCGATCAAGAAATACCCTTTGACCTGGATTAACAACTAAACCACCTTGTGAAATAGCTTCACCATTAAGTGAAATTTTAGCTAATATAACATTAGTTGTTGGATTAAAAATCTCAATTTGGAACTCTTGTCCCTTTTGTAGATAGTATGTTGGTAATACTCCAACATTTTTGTATATTTTAATTATACTTTTATTTACAGCAATTTTAGCTGTAGGAACCGATATCGGTTCATTCATTTGTTTATACATATTTAACTTTATTTTTAATTTATACCAACATCTTTATCGCCTTGACGATTCTAAAGTCAGATTAATGACTCGATGCAAATATATTTGTTAACGTAATATTAAATATACACTATAAAGTTAAAAAGTCAATAGATAAATTAAAATTATTGACCTTTTCTTAAATCAACTTGGTTAACTATATCAAATTGTAGTCTTTGTTGTAGTGTGGTTACCTCAAGATTAGACGTTACAAGTACATCTAAATAATAAGTATTAGGTATAAGACTTTCGGTATCAACTAAAAAATAATAACGATTACTAGCCATTTCGATTGGTTGAAAGTCCACAATAGTTAATTGTGATGCACCCTCTGAAACCCATAATCTATATTTCATACCACTAATATTTTGTGTTTGATTAATAGTGTATGGTATTCTAGCTGATACTATTACCTTACGAATATCACCTCTTTTTATTTTCTCATTATTTTGAATACCACTAATGTTAACAGCTATATCTTTAGGTAATAGATCTGAATCACCAATATTATAATACCCATCAGATCCATTGATATTAAAACTAAGTGAAATAAGAGGTCTAGAGACACCGCCAATTGTTATACCACTCCAAATATCAGAATACATAGTACAGTCGTTAGAAGCGTTCGTTGGTACTTTAATATCTATTGAGTAAACACCTAATGTTACATGGGTAACAGCTGACGATGTGTATGCTGAAAATAGTAGGTCATTTTGATCAAAAATATTTACCGTTGGTAATACATCTAAATTAGTTGGATTTCCAGCTATATTAACATATAGATATAATTTATTATTTTTATCTAAATAAAAATTATTTCTATCATCAGTAATATGGTTTGAATATACAGTTTCAACAAATGGCTCATAGAAAGTTTGTGTGTTATTAGTAAAGAACCCAACATATTGAAGAATTGTAGTGTTAAGTTGTTCATAACCTTGCGCATAGGCTATACCTAAACCATAGTTTGTATCACCAGTTAATAATCCGTTTACATAACTAGTTATATCCATTTCTATATTTTCATTACCTTTATCGAAATGTTGTGTTGTAATAGTGATTGCACTAGATGATCCAGAATAAACACCAGTTCCACCATTCCAAGTATTTGTTGTTGTAGCGTTGGTCCAATTTGATGCTGCTATACTATATGAAATATTACCAGTAAGTGTATTTGCTATATCATAATCATAACCAACTCCGTTATCCCAAGGTTGTCCAATTTTAAAAACGATAAGATCAAAAGATGAAGTTCTATCTTTTGATCCCATACCAGTATTTAAAAGGCTTGTATCAAAAGAACCAGTATTTGTAAGTCTTAATGTGTGTTTAAGTTTAGTTAAATCAGTAAAGGTACCACCAGTATATAGTGATACTAGTCTTGTTTCATCAAATTTAAATAAGAATCTACTATAAGCGTTTTGACCACCAGCACCACCATAAAAGATTTCTGTTACTGGGTTAAGTCCAGTGTTAACACTTGTATTACTAACTATTGTGTTATTTTTATCAAAGTATGTTCTTATTATCATTTTCTTTTATTAATAAATATCAAAAAAAATTAATTTAATTGATTTTTTTGATATTTAATTAATCCTAATATTTTTACTTAACATTCTACTTTCTAGATTTTCCGCTTGTGTTTTAAATATTGATAATGGTTTTTTATCACCAGATATGGTTAGATCGGTTGGTTGATTTCCGTTTCCGTTGTGTACGTGACTTAAAAACGCATTTTTTAGTAAAATTAAATATTCAAGTAAAATATTACCAAATGGTAATTGTTGTGCTTCATCTATTAATTTAGTCATTACTTCATCACTTATTGGATCATTTTCAGCGTTTTGCGCTATAATATCATATGATTTATCACCACTATGTGTAATAAGATTTATTTTATTTGAAACGACATTGGTAACGGTACCTTTAAATTTAATATCACTTGAATTGGTAAGTGAAACATCATTTTTAATCTGTATATAACCTTGTGTTAAATTATTAAATTTTAAACCAAAATCATTATCATTTGTTAATACAAATTTTCCACTTCTAATAAGAACCTCATTATCTTTTTGTATAATATCGGTATTACTTCTACCTTGAATTGTGATATATTTTTGATCTGGAAACACACCAACGATTAATGGGTCCATAATCGGATTTGTTGTTGGTGCTTCCGCTCCAAAACTAAACCCAGCTAACGCTGAATAATAATATGGATCAAATTTTAATTGTTGTGGTTGTGAAATAATTGGCCCGAAGTATAACCTATCAGCGTGTTGTTTATCAGTATTAAAAACAAATAGATAAACAGCTTCTTTAATTTTTGGTATAACACCTAAAAATTTAGGTATCATTGGGAAGCACCAAGGTAAATCTTTATCTGAGATTCCATCATCACCACCTTTACCAGTCGCACCCTTTATCCTAACTTGAATTCTACCAAGGTAATTAGGGTCGATAACCGATACTACTTCACCAACAAAAACATTATTTAACGAAGACCCTAATTTGTAATCATTTTTAATTAAATTAGCTTCTCTTTTATTACTACTCCCAATCATATTATTCCCCTTTTAACCTTTTAACAATTAATTTATTAATCTTATCGAATTGTTGTTCAATTTCAACCATTTCATCAAAAGATTTAATCATTTTAAGTTTAACGCTTTCATGATCAGCCTCCAGTTGCTTTACCTTAAATAATAACTCATTATTTGATAAATTTTCAATTTTTTCTTTTTCTTTTTCCATTATCTAATTATTCCATTACCAATACCTAATGATGTTGTTACACCTTGTGAAACTACTGGTATACCTAAATTACCTATACCAGTAGTTGAAACAGAAACACCTAATGGTATAACAACGTTTACCACAGCTTCTGTTTGCATTGCATTAATTATTTCTTCAACCATTATTACGATCATCAACTCGTTTGAATTTGGTCCGTCATCGAATACATCACCGACTGGTAACCCAGCTTCTGATTGTCTAGATATAACCCTAGATGCGATGGCACTTGCTGATAAACCTGGTCTTAATTTTGCACCCAATAATATAAGTGGTGGTGGTAAAGCACTTATTGGTTCATCTGGCATCGAAAAAGCTGCTAGTATAAGGTTTAAAACACCACTTATACTATTTAATTTAAACTCACTCATAATAATCCTTTTATCACTCTTATCGCTTCTTGAGGAACACCTACAAGACTTAATAGTTGAGCTTTTGTTGATTTATTTTTTTCAATATTTTTTTTAACGGTATATTTACCAACTAATATTGAAATCTCTTTTAATACAATTTTAATTAATTTTTGAACCAACATTTGTGTTATTTTTTTAATTATCATTTTAAATAAATTTTTAGTTAATTTGATAAAATCAACACCATCTTTAAAATCAGTTGTGGTTCCATAAACTATTTTAAAATTAATTAAAAATATAAGTATTATTTTAGGTGATATTATTGAATTGGTTATACCCCTAACTAATTTGTTTATTATACTTTGTATAAAATTAAGTTTTATTGTTAAATTATCAACATTATTATTTGAATTAGCTGTTGTTTGTTCAGCCATTTCATTTAAATTATTAATAATTATTGTTTTATTATTTAATGTTGAGTTTGATACCATCATTTGACTGGTAAAATCAGTTAAAAACGTATAAGGTATACTTGCATCAATTGGTGTCGCTACATCTAATACCATCAAACCATTTCGTCTAAGGTTAGCTTCCTTTTCATGGTTAATAACATCTTCATTTGAAAACGTAAAATAACTATCATCAATTTCAGAATCAGAACTACTAATACTATCAATAACATTATTAATTCTAGCCTCACGCTCTAATTGTTTTGTTGTTTTTTTAATCGCTGATGAAATTGAACCGAATAAACTATCAATTATACAATTAACTAATTTAGTAGTATTTAAGACATTAAGACTATCTATAAAATTATTATTTAAGTTAGTTAAATCATTACCATTAAAACTAGCACTAGTTTTAATGGTTAAAATATTATTTGGGTTCCCACCAGTCCCTATTGAATTAAATTTTATATCCAACATATTACTCCAAGTATAAATAACTCCTTCATCTTGAATAAGACCGTAAATAAAAGTGTTAAAATCAGTACTATTAGTTAAAATTGGGGTAATATCGTTGTATAATAATGGACCAAATTCTGAGTTTGGATCTGTTTTGAACATATCCAAAAAATCTATTTTTTTAAGTTCAATAACTAACCCAGTTGTTGACATAAATGATGGGGTACTTGGATTTACCCCACAACTAACGATTGTTTTTAATTCACTTTTAAGTGAACTTTTAATGATTTTTTCAATTTCTGGTATAGAGTAAGTTAAAAAATCAACAACAACAGTTATTAATTTATTATAACCGATCAATGATTTAATTAAATCGGTTAAAAAAGTAATTGAGTTACCATCATTATTAACTGATTTAAAAGAATTACTTTTTTTAATTTTTGGAAAGCCATCAGTAAGTGTTCTTGCGGCAGCTATTGACCCAAATATCTTTTGTTTTTTTCCAACTATTGACATAATTATTCATCCTCATTTTTATCAACACCACCATTTTTAAGTAGGTTTCGCATATACTTAAAATCATCTAAGGATGAAGTACCATCACTTCGTTCAGAAATAGTTGGTGAAATATCCCCACTGTTTTTAATAATGTCACTTTGTAATTTAGCTATCTCTAACTTAATTCTAATAGCTGAATCTTTTATTTTAAGTAGACCACCTTTTTCCTTAGCTATTTTAGCGTGTTCATCAACATCGGCTGGTGTAACACCAGCCGATAATTCATTGATGATTTTTTGTGTATCATTTATTTGAAGACAAGCATCATTATATGTTTCTTGTATAAGACCAGATAATGAATCACTATCATTAATTTTTATGTCTTGTTTTTTTTTTCTAGGCAAAATTTCTAATTTTTTAGTTATTCGTTATTTATAATAAATAGATAGAATAATATTTTTAATTATTATTTTTACTAAATATGACTTAATTTTAAAAAATCATATAGTTGTCTAAATCTTTTCATACCAAGTCTAATATCTTTAGTTGATAAATTGGTATAATTTCGCATTGTTAATAAAAAACAATTTTTATTATATTTTGAACCACCGTTCATAGTTTCGAACGTTGTTTCCCAACTTTCTAATATCGCCATTAAACCATAACCAACTTTTCGTTCATTTTCGTTTAATTTCTTTTTAGTTGGTAATTCCTCATCATCTAACTCAAGTTTAATACTAACTTTAAGTGTTTTAATTAATTCAGCCATTGAAAATGGTTCTTCATTATCAATTGAGTAGGTTAAATCTTCCCTTTCCTCAATATTATCTGAAATATCTTCATATGAAACACTTTGTCTTAACAGTTTATCGTCTTTGATTAATAACCCAAGAATATAATGTTTAGCTATAGTACCAAAATAAGAATAAGCTTTTTTCCCTCTACCAGTTTCAAATTTATGAACTTTTGTCATTAGATACGATATTGTATCATATTGAAGTTCTTCAAACGTGAAGCCTTTTCGATATAACTTGTATCTTCTAATAATTGATTCAACCATCTTATCTAGAGGTGCTTTAAGCCATTCATTAAAAACAAGATTTCTTTCGATATCATCTTCTGATTCTAAAAATTTAACAACAGCTTCTTCTTCTTCTGGTCCAAAATAAATATCATTAACTCTTTTCCGACCTCTTTTATTAACCATTAGATAACTTCTGATGAATACGTTATGTTTCTATCTTTCTGGAAATAATATTCTTTTTTAGCAACAGATAACCACCATTTAGCTTCTACTGGATCAAGTGTTTCTCTATAATTACCGAATAACGATCCTTGCCTTTGATTCACGTGTTTATAACCGAATCTTGGTATAACCATTACCTTAGCATCTTTAAATGTCATACGAAGTAAAAATTCGTATATAAATGTTAATTTAATACTTGCTTTAAAACCACCAAATGTATCATATGTGGATTTTCTAATTACCATTCCATCAATATTAAAATTTTGATACGATAATAACGCATTATTATCTAATAACCCTAATTGATCGGAGAAACTATTAGCCCAAACTGCTTCATTGGTAAAACCAATAAATTGACCAGTTTGATCAACATCAACAATAATAGGCATGAATAAATCAACATTTGTGTGTGCTGCTCTGTAGTCAATAACATTCTTAAACCAAATCTTAGCGTATTCATCATCATATTCTAAGATTGAGAACCATTCGGTTTCACATACGCTTACACCGTAATTTATTTGAGATGAAAAATCAGTTAGTCCATCATTCTCAGCAATAGTTACTGATTCTTTATAATCACCAAAATCGAATGATTTCATATAAGAAGTAACTTCACTACCTTTAGGTGTTACTATAATCAATTTATCTGGTCTAACCGATTGTTCTGTCACACTTAAAACAGCATTAGTAAACAATACCTTTGTTTCATCATTTAACTCATGTACGGGAATTATAACTGTTATCCCATTTAATTTTTCTTTTTTCATAATTTTATTTATATATTTTAATTCGTAAGTAGAATACAAAATTTTAAGCTTGTACCGTCAATTGTTGTGTTTGTTCAGCTAATCTCATTAACGAGTTATTTAATTCCATTTTTCTATTTTCAACAATTCCATGATAAACAGCGGCTAACTCGTCTTTTTGTCTATTTTCAGTGTATTTACCCTTACTATCGTTGATACCGTTTATTAAATCTTCTGGTACTGAATCCTCTAACCAAACTTTCAAATACGTGCCGATTAATTCGGGAATATTTATAGTAGTGTTAGTCCAGATACCGTTGTTTTTGATCGAAATATTACCATCTTCACTTGTATGTTCCATCCATTCTGGTATAAGGTTAGGTATTTTACCTATAACTGGCGTATTACACTCCATCGCTTCTATTGGGAATGTACCGAAACCAGATGTTTCATCAATCCAAACAGCTAAACAAGATTTACCTAATTCATCAGCAAATTGCTCTCTAGTAAGACCCCTTAGTTCTTTAAAAGTAACCCATTTATAAACTGGATATTGTAAGTAAAATGATTTTGCGATTTTAGCTGCATCACCTTGATTTCTTGTGTGTATCGCAACTACTGGAATCTTAGGTTTATCGCTATCTTTAAAATAAGATGGGATTGAAACAGGAACTACGTGAGTAACTATAGAAGGGAATAGATTTGATATATATTGGGCTTGTTTTGTTGTTGTTGTGATCACATCATTGAAACCGTAATCAACATTCCATCTTTTACCAATTGGTAATAACTCTAATAAGTAATCGTAACTTTGTGAAAAAACTATTTTTTTACAAGGGAATGCTTTAACTTGATCCATTATATTAGCGAAAATCTCTGGGATTATAATAAAGTCAGCTGGTGTTACGTTAAGTTCTTGTGATTCAATTGAAATGTGAGGAAGCTTAGTGTACTCCATACCTAGCCAATCACCGACACCGTTTTGATTTTCATCACCAACTAATTTATAATCATTTTTTTCATGAAGAATAACTGCGTTATAACCTAATTCGTTAAGTAATTTAACGTGCTCATAAATATTTGCAATACCAGCAGTAGGGTTACCCTTAGTATCTAACGTAAAAAAATATAAGTTAAATTTTTTAGTTTCTAAGTTAGATATAACTGAATTTATATTAGTTACTTGTTCGTCAATTTGTTTTTTTTGATCTTCCATTTTATTTTTATTGTTTATATTATTATTATTATTATAATTCCACCTCTTTTATCACATTATATTTTAATAATGTATTAAAAGCTATTTTATATGATAAAGTCATTCCACCTAATGCTCTTTCAGCCCCCATAGTATCATCAGTTTCTTCGTTACCATTATCAATCAATACTACATCAAGCATCATTCTAAGTAATTCATATCTAGCACCGTTAATCTCACGACTTTTTGGTGATTCTTTACTATGTAGTTCACTGTGTGTTACAACACCAGATAAATCATAGTATATTTTTTTTTCTGTAATTGTATCAATATCATTTTCAGTTACTGATACAATATTTTTTTCTAATTCATCCATATCTACGTAATAGATAAGCCCACCAAATTCAATCATTTTATTTTATTTTTTTATTTCTTCGTAAATTGTTATTTTAGTATTAAGTATTTTTTCCCTAAGAACATGATCTTTAATAAAATCTAATAAAGAATCAATTGTATAGTCAGCTGGAACATCTTTATTGTATGATGCATTAACCTTAACGCTTATTTTACCACTTGGTTTAGCGATTAACGCTTCTGGGTTGGCAGAGATCAAAACATCAATACCATCCCACTCTTTAGCGTTAGTATTAGGGTATCTAATATCTGTTGCTCGACAACCAGTTTTAGATAAAAAGAAATTAGTTGCTGGGATACTTTTATTAATCTCACGACTAACAATCACAATTGAATTTTCTTCTTCATCAATTGTATCCATGATAAACGTATTCAGTTGATTCATGATACCAGATGTTAATTCATCTGCATGTCCCATTATTTCTAATGGTGCTTCTAAATATAAAAAACTATTAAGTTCATTTATATCTTCAAAATGGAAGAAATCGATTAAATTAAGTGAAGTTACGTCACCTTCTTTTATATCGGTATCACCGATATACTTACTATAAGTGTAAGTGAAATGTTCGATAAAATCACGGACCACTTCATTCAGTGATATACCTATTATAGCCATAATTAATTAAAATTAGTTTTTATTATTTATTACTAATTTTAATTAATTTTTAGTGAATGTAAATGTTATAATTGAATTAAAAGGTTAATTAAATAAAATGGATTAACTTTTTAATTGTTTTAACGAAAAAAAGCTACCTAAAAGATAGCTTTTTTTATATAGTTATTATATTTTAAATTTAGTTTTAACCCATAAAATCATTTTACTGAATAAACTAAAACTATCTTTTTTCTTTACTACAATATTATGTTTTATTGGTTTTATAATTTTCACTTGATCTTCTTTATATAAACCTATAAAATATTTAGTTAATCTATGTCTAACAATATCTTCTTCATCAAACTCAATAACTGCTACACCATCAGTAGGGTTTCGTTTAACTTTATTAATTAAAGGTGATAATGAACTCTCATTAATATTTTTAATATCTATTTGTTCTGGGTCACCAAGTAAGATCAATTTAGAATTTTCGGATAACCTAGTTAATATAGTTTTCATATTACTATTGGTGATGTTCTGACACTCATCTACCACAATTAGCGTATTTTTTAATGAACGACCTCTTAATGATCCAATTACATCAAATGAAATTACACCACTTAAAACTAAATCATCAGTATTTTTTTTACCAATTAATTGAATTAATGAATCCATAAATGATAAATTCTGGAAATACATTTTTTCCATAGCATCACCAGGTAGTGATGGTAATTGTTCATCTTTTAATTGTGTTATTGATTTTAACAAAATAATATTTTTATATATATCACCATTATCTTTTAATAATTTAATAGCCATATACATAGAACTGATCGACTTACCAGTACCAGCTGGTCCAGCGCAAATTGTCACATCATTATCTTTTATTGAATTAATTAACTGTTTTTGTCGTTCATTCTTACATTTGAATTCTAATTTAATTTGATTTAATAAACTAACACTATCTTTAATTTCAGTAACATTAGTTTTACTTACTCTTGGTGTTCTTGTAGCTGGTTCTTTAGTTGTTACCGATGTTTTTCTCGTCATACGTTTTAATTATAAATATGTTATTATTTTGTGAAATGATCTAACCAATAGTTATAAGTTTTATAATCATTAGGTGTCCCCCAACAAATATAGTTTTCAACTTCGAAAACCTTAATTTTTAACCCATCTTTTATATTTTGGTTTAATACATCATCAACATAAAATTCCCCGTTTGTTTTAATATTTTCTTCGTAGTTTTTTAATAACCCATCATAAAAAAACCGCCCTAACCTAAAAAACATTGTACCAATTATCGCATGTGTTGTCAATGGGTCATCATATATAAAATTTTTACAAGACACATGTTTAACAAAACCTTCATCATCCACGTCTAACCAAGCATAGGCATTTGGGTTAGTTTTACTGGATTGGTTATTTCTAAAAGACCATACGATAACATCAATACTCTCATCGTTAACCATTTCTTCATATTTTTTTGTATCGTAGTAAACTCCGTTATCACACGCAGAAATTAATATTGGTTTTTCTAAATCAATATTATTAACCAATATACCTATCTCACAAGTACAAGCTTGCCCATCAGTTGTATCATCAATACCAACTATTTTGGCGTTAGAATAATTTTGTTTAATCGTATCATAAATATTAAATTTATCAATATGGTCCGATAGACAAATAAAAGTATTTTCATCACATTCTGGTAAACAATTTACTGCTTGTATTATCATTGATTTTCCATCAACGTCAAGTAATGGTTTAGGTAACAAATAACCTTCTTTAGCGAATCGACTACCTTTACCAGCCATTGGTAATATTAATGTCGTACCTTTTGGGTTTTTAACTATTGGTTGTTTTGTTTTAATATTTTTAAAATAATTTGACCAACTATTATAAACTTCCAAGTCATACGGTGTTCCCCATTGTAACATTTTATTTATAATAAATGTTGTAACTAAAAGTTTATTTTCAATTAAAAGTTTATAAACTAAACTAACATAATATTCACCGTTAATATCCATTTCTTTATCAACTAATAAACTAAAATATTTTTTAACTATTGAACCATTTTTAAAGTAATAAGTACCGTTAGACGCTAATTCGTTCATTTTGTTATCGGTAAATGGTTTCTTCTCTTGAATATCGGTCGCTTTTGATCCATTAACTTTAACAAAAGCATAATTATCAGAACCTAACATGTGAGGGTGAAACCCAGTATAACATGAAATTGCACCATCAGAATTATATTTTCTAGTTTCTTTAATAAATAATTCATAATCCCATACAGTCCCATAATCACAATAGCTAACAATTACTTCTCTGTCATCATCAATTTCATCTGATATTTTTAAAACTGCATCTACTGGACCACATCGATTATCATTTGACACTGGGTAAATTTTACAGTTAGGTGATATTCTTTTAAGTACCTCAACCATGTTTGTTTCTTTAATATGATTCTCGTTACATATAAAAATAACATCATTAGGTCTACCGAAAAGGTTTACCACATGTTCGATTATCGGTAAACCATCGACTTCAATTAGTGGTTTAGGTACACTATACCCAGCATCAATAAATCGTTTACCAATACCAGACATAGGTATTATTATTTGTGGTTTATTAGTCATTTATATAATCCTTTTTGATTTAAACTATATTCAGCAAATGAAACAAAATCAGTACATATAGCATAGGGTATTAACCCATTATAATTATTTACATCCTCATAACTTAAAAGAGGTATTATGGTTGTTTTAGAAATATTAAGTTTTAAATCATGAACCCATGTTTTACCATTACTACATAAAACATAAGAATCTGAAGAATGACAGAAAAATTGATGGGAATCACCTAATTCATGTAACCTAGTTGCGGCATCCAAATTTTTACAGTGTAACCATAACTTATCTTTTCTACTGGATACCCATTTTTCAGTAATCTCATAATCTGGTGTATCATGACCAAGATAGAATTTACCATTATTGAAAGTAATATCTACTTCCACATCAAAACCAGCTGAAATTGCTGTATCAATATAAGATGGTTTATTTTCACGACTTGCGTTTGGTCCAACAATATTTCCTCTGTGTGATATTATTTTCATTATATTTAAAATTTAAAAATCCAGTTATTTAATTTTGGTGTATTCATCATGGTCCAAGCATAATCTAGGTTCATAGATGGACTTGGCCAGTTTCTATTCCAAGCCCAGATATGAAATGTAATTAATTTATCATATTTAAAAATATTTTTATGTTGAGCGTGGTAAAAAAAATTAACATTAGACCCTTCAATAAAATGAATACTTTCCGCACCCTCCAATAAAGTAATCAAGTTACAAGGGTTGCTTGATAAGTGATTAATATTTATTATTGGGTAATCATTTAAAATAAATGGTTTTATTCTATCAGACATATCTATTGGGTCATTGACTATATTATATTTATCATTAATAATATAATATTTTTCTAATGTTAATAATTTAAGTGTTTGTTCACTAGATACATCCCTAACATAATTAAAAAATTCCATACTAACAGTATTATTTAACCCAACCAACTCATAGTAGAATAAATGATTAGTTTGAATACTTGTGGATGGTAAATGTTTATTTGGTGAACATTTGTGGTTATCTGGAATCGGTAATTTATTAAATATTGGGTTTTCATCATTAAAATAATAACCTTTATCAATGTTTGGTAAATTAATAAATGTTCTATTTGGTTCAGACCAATCACCAGTTAATGTATTACATACATGGTATTCACCATACACACCTTCATTAATTAATTTCTCAACATTTGATATTATGTTGATTTGATCATTAAATAATTTATCGTTTTTAAAAAACTCTGTAATATAATTTGTAACATCGTTTATTGTTCTGTCCGATATTGTATATCCGTTAATATAAGTTGGACCGATATAAAAATATACTGTCTCGTAATATTCTAATAAATAATAAACCAACCCAATAACAGACATAGAATCGCCAAAAGAAATATTTGGTGGTAATAGTATAATTTTATTAAATTTCTTCAATTCTAAGTGTTTTATCGTCTATAAATAAATCATAATATGGTTTATTTACATTTAATTCATGATGTTTGGCACCCCATTCATCTAATTGTAATTTAGTTAGTTTATACCAATCAATTTGTGTTCGACTCCCACGAGCAGTCCAGTAAACAATTGTATTACCTTCATCATATAATTTATTTATTTTTGCAATATTTTCAATTAATGGTTTAGCGTTATGGTAATTCCTTGGTGAAGGTGTCACACATATTGTTTCGTCTATATCAACGTAAATAATTCGGGTCATTTAAAAATTTATTATTTTTTGGTTCAATTAAAGTTATATTCTCAGTAACCTTAACGTCTTTATTTGTTTCATCAAATTTATTTATATGTTCAGAATAATATCTATCATATTCTGAATGTGGTACATTCATATATTTTAAATAATCGATTTCTTGTGACTTTGCGGCTTCTGGATTATTATTTATCAAAGCGTTAAGTGTGTGTGGTCCAAAATCAATGATCGAATTAATGTTGAATCTTAAGTTTGGATATTTATCTTTAATTATTGTTTCTAACTCATGAGGAATTGCGTTATATCTCCATAAGACAAAATTAATAAACTCACCAGAATTAATGTAAAACATAAACGCCTTTATTCTAGTTTCATACCTTTTAATAAAGTTTTCATAATTGTTATCAACAAAATGGTTTGCCCCACTCCATTGTTCATTAAGATATAAATTTCCATGATATGGTGATTCATGATTAAACGTAAAATCATAATAAGTATTATATATCCATTTTTCACCCTCCTTTTGATTTGGAAAATGCATTGACATGTCTGGTGCATCCCTTAACACTAAATATTTAGGGTCACAAAAATATTTAAAATCATCTTTAATACATTCACACATACCAAGATAGTTACTTATCATCATATCAAATGGGCATGTTTTATATCCATCTGATTTTACACCCCTTAACCCCATCCTTAACCCGTCTTGTGCCGCTGAACAGTTCCAACCTAAACTTATACCTGTTGATTTCATTTTACTAAATTTTGTCTGTATTCCTCACCTTTATCTATAATTAACTCATTAATATTTTCACTGGTTAAAAAAGTTAAATCATTTATTTCGTTACCATTAAAAATATCAGCTGATTTTTCACATATATCATTAATTATAATACATTCCTCAATTGTTTTACCACAACTAATAATACCGTGATTTTCCAACAATATTAATTTTGGGAAACACCCATTTTTATCAATAAAATAATTAACTTTTTCTTTGATTTTATTAGTTAATTCTTTACCAGGTTTAGCATATGGGACTAAACAAGATTCTTTACCATTAAATATTACTTGGTCTGGAAATAACCTACGGGTACTAAATAATTGTTTTGTGATATAATTACCACATAAAATCCTTAAACTATTAATAGGGTGAGTATGGGAGATATAATTTATACCCTCAAAACCTAAAAGAAATAAATGGAAACTTAATTCAATACTACCACGTTTATCCATTTTACCAATTTGATTTCCATCTATATCAAATGGTATTAAATCATGTTCGGTTAATTTAGACAAATTTGACCCACTAGCCTTTATTAGAATTGATCCATCTTCAACAAGTCCAGATATATTTCCCTCCATACCAACACAGTATTTCGAAACATTCGAAGCTAATTTTAATAAATTTGACGAGATTTTACCCATTTTTATTTAAAAATAATTAAAATTTATTTATTTGTAAAGACTAAATTAAAAATAAAATACATAATATAATCATAAAATGTATTGGTTCTTGGAATTTTATCGTCTTTAAATAAGACCAAGTTATTATATTCGTTAAAAATTATTTTATTAAAACAATTACCCTTTTTAATAAAATATTCAACACCAATTTCATCTAATCTAGCTAATATTTCAGTAAGGTTAAATTTTTCATTAATTGTCAACTCAAGACTTAATCGTTCTGGTTTATTGTAGTCGTTAAAATCAATTTTATCTAGACTAAAAAATTTAATTATCAGATCAGCACTATCCTTTTGTGGTGCTATGAATTCATTAAAATCACTTTCACGTTTTTCTATACTATCTAACACTTTTTGAATTGAATAACCTCTGTCTATAACGTCACGTCTTATTTTCCATTTTTTTTTAAGTTTATCTTCAGTATCAATAAATATCTTTAGATCGTAAATAGAATCAGTATATAAACTATGAAGACCACAAACAATTATATTATCTGATGAATTAATAATTTGTTTATCAGTAAATTTACCGCTGTGATGATCATAATCAACTTGGTAAATATCTTTACCTAATTTCAAATTAAATATATCTTCACTCATCTTTGTAATATAATTAGCACTTGGATTTAGATGGGTTACATTATCCCAATTTTTATCACCACGTTCCCATCTGTGGTACCTGTCACACTCTAACATAAAAGAATTAGTAAAAGTTCCCTTAAGTAATTCACCTAAGGTACTTTTACCAGAACCAGAGTCACCAGCAATAGCAAATACATTACATTTAGATAATGTGAAACCGTAATCAATATCAACAACGTTATAGTTTATTTTATTTTTAGTTAAATACCAATATAGTATCGTTTCTGAAACATAACCATATTCGTAAACCAAATCTAATATGTGTTCATAGATACTAAAATATTTATCCATAGACGTAGAATCACCAAAAGCTAAAGCATCACATATATGTAAATCAGTTGGATTACGTAATTTAGTGTTATCGATTTTACTATTACTTGGTATAGAAATTACCCCTTTAATTAAATCACTAAATATACCCTTATCGTTGATGGTTAAATCTGGTCGATACCTAATAACTAAATCATATTTTTCACCATTAATTTCTTCATGTTTTTTTTTTAAATCATTTAATTTAGAAAGTTTACTCCATTGATTAATAAGATCGTTAAGGTTACTATCATCATAGTAGTGTGCGTTACTTTCAATAATAGTTCTTAATGGGTTTAAAGCAGCTGTAAAATTATTAATAGCTTCTTCGTCACTGACTGAATTGATATACTTATCTTCCTTTCTTTCATTATTGGTGATATGAAGGAAAACATCAACATGTTCAAATTTATTGAATATCTCATTTTCAATAAATTTAAGATTGATATCGTAACTTCTTAAATACCCAGATATTAATAATGCGACTTTCATTTGTTTAATAGATTTAAGTTTTTATAATTAGTTTCTTTTAATGTTAATAATAAACTATTTAATTCATTATTAAATAGTTTATCATAATAACTAACATAATTTTTTTGAACGTCAATGATAGTGTCAACTAATTTATCATATTCACACCATATTATAAATTCATTATATGGTATATGTTCCTTTAAAGGAACATTCTCACTAATTATTATAACACCATTAATTAGTGCTGGTAACACTCTTAATTCCTCAAAAGTATGATGATGATCAGTTTGGTGAACATTAACCATAATCTTAGTATTACTATATTGATTGACTAAATCATTGTAAGAAAAACAATTAACTATATTTATATACTCAACACTTTTATCATCTAATTCTTTGGTTATATTATCCCTACGTTGACTGGAGTTTTCGGTAAATAAAGTTATTGTACTAACTTTATTAATATTATCAAAGTTTGGTTCATAAATCAATGGTGAAATATTAATTATTTTACTTGAAAATTCAGAAAAATAACCAGAAGATTTAATATTATGGGTATTAGGGTAACTATATTCAATAACATAATCCAATGAATTATAATATTTAAATTTATCAATCCTAACTAAGTATAAGTCACCATTATCAGTATTAGTTGTGCCATATATACGTTCATTAATACCTCTACCGCCATCTTTAACTAATGTGTGCTCAACTTGTATATCTAATCTAATAACTTTAAAATTATTATTTAAGTTTATATCATAATCACCAAAAATTATATTTACGTATTCACCACTATTATTTAACCAACTAATTAATAAATTAACACAATAATCGTAATATACCTTAGTGTGTATCACTTGATTATTATTATAATATATGAAACCATTATTTACACTTTCTAATATCATTGATCCAAGGTTCTTTCATCTTTTTGTTGTAATTTTTTAACGAAAAATGTTAGTTGAGGTACACTTAAATCTACATTCCAACAGTCGTATTTATGTTTTAAGTCTCTAATATCACCATCAATATCATAATTTACATTATCATTTAATTCCCACAGTAATCTAGCTAAATATCTTTCAGATGCACAACTTTCCCATCTAATTTTAATTACTATTTGTTGCAGATACCCATACATCTGTAACAACTTATCTGTTGATAAAATGAAACTATTGCACCAACAAAATGAAATTTTATCCCAATTATCGTTTAACCCTAATTTATCTAGAACTGGTATTGAAACATCAGTACAACTTTGTTGTATGTTAAAATATTCTGGTGAATCAACATTTTGGTCACACCCATTTAATGGACAAGCCTTTACGTTAGCTTCAGATAATTGATTGAAATCTAATTTATTTTTAATAATAAAATTATCTTGCGTCATAACAACATAAGTGTATTTATCTAATAAGTCATTATCAATCAAATATTTAACACCGACTTGGTAGGCACCTAATTCAAATTTACACTCAATGTTATTATCTAACAATATGACATTATCATATTTCTTTAAGTTATTAAAAATATCGTCTTTATATATTGAATTGTTATCAACAACAATAATCAATGAATCCTCATAGAACTCTCTAATGTTATTTATGTAATATTCAACATAACTATCATATCCTCTAAAATATTTATGTGCAATTATGAACACTGGTTTATTATTATCCATTATTTTTATAAATTATATTTTTTTATTATTTTATTATATTCATCAATAACATCTTTACTATCTTCTGTGGGTAAAGTATTAGGGTTAAATAATACTCTACTGTGTGTTATATGTAAATATTTAAAAGGTGCTAAACACGTAAAATACCCACAATTATATCTGACTTTAGAATATAATTTAAAAATATTGAACTGAGATGAAAATTCTTGGACACTATCTTGTTCGATAGTTCTATAGTCTAAATGACTAAACTTATCTAATATCGTTTCTAACGTTTCTCGTTTCCATATTGATGGGTTTACATTATAAATATAACCCTTATTTCTAGTATCTGTATTTGATGATTTAATTAGATATAAATCATCATCATTTATAGTATCGTAATGTGTGCTATCAAAATCATAAGCTAATTGAAAATCTACTCTATCATATTTATTTTCTATTAGAAAGTTCTGAAGTTCTAGCACCTTTGTTTTATCGATGTCATATAATATATCAATATCATGCATTAATAAAATGTATTCATGATCAACTTGTTTTATACAACTTAGTAGTTTTTGACCATAGGTTTGGTTACTATCATAAAATACTACATTATCAAACTTATTATATATATGTTCTAAATCTAAATCATTTTTATCAATACATAGTGTTAAATGACCATTTCCAGAAATGTAATCAATTTGAATTTTTAATATATCTATGAATGTACTATGACTGTAAATCATGTAATTTATTACACCATCACTATTTTTAGTTATATGTTTATGTACTTTATAATCTATCATTTAAGGTTTTTTATTTTATTCACCCAGTATTCAGCAGTTATTCTATCATAATCAAAATCCATATTTTTGAATTTCTCAATAGTTTCAAATAACAGTTTTTCAGTTATATCACACCATTCATCAACAATTAATACGGGTAAACCTTCATATAAGCTATCCAATTGTGACTTTTTAACAACTGGTATGCAACCTAAAATTAACGCTTCCCAAGTTCTGTGACAATCCATCCCATGTCCCATAGGTGAAAGCACAAATGCGTATTCTGATTGTGTTTCCCAAGATTCTAATCTTGGTTTAAATACTGGCTCATAATAAACTAAATCTTTAGGTACATTATCAATAGCTGATTGTCTAGGGTTCCCAAATTCGTTATGTATTAGAAAATGAAAATTAGAATAACACATTACTTTTCGTTCATAGAACGGTAACGAATTATTTTTTATATTTTCAATTATATTTTCTTGTTCTAACGGAGTTAGAGCTGTTTCATTCCACCCACAAAATTCACCATAAGATAACGAATGAAAATTAACACCAATAGGTATTAACGAAAATTTTGTATGTAATTCTTCATTACAATTAACAGAATACCAATGTATTAACCTAGTATCATTAATTATAGAATTAAATGTGTTTTGGTCAAATATGTCATTTGGCATTGTTTCGTCACCATCACCAGTTACTAATATAAAATTATAATTTATACTTGGTAGTACTTGATATATGAATTGCCTAATAAATGCAAATTTAATATATATAATTGAGCCGTTTTTACCGTTTAATAACTTATTGAAGTTATGGGTTATTTTATCTGGCGCAGCATCGTATGTTATTATTTCATTTTCATCCAATCTTTTTAACATTCCAACACTTGAAATGTATTTACAGTTTTTGATTTCTTCTAAACTCATATTAATTTACCCATTTATCTGATGTATTAAGATTATACTTATTAACTATATTTAAATATTCATTACCAATATCTAAGTATGATTGACCATATTCTGTTTCATATTTTTCATTAAGTAACAATAATTTCCCACTATGGCTTATATGTAAAAATTTAAATAGATCTAAACACTCAAAATAACCACATTTAATTGGTTTTAACGAAAATAATTTATATATCAATAAATTAGTGGAATATCTTTGAACATCCATTCCTTCAATGTCACGATAAGTTTTATTTGGGAAAAGATTAAGTAACGTTAAAAAAGATTCTCTATTCCATATTGATGGATTAACATTGTAAATGTAATCCTCTGGAATTTCTTGTTTAATTAGATATGTACCATCAATAATTTCAGAAGGTAGTGTTGATACCATCTTATCGATTGGTATGTCGTGACCAAATTTAATTACTTCAATTGAATTCAAGTTGGGTGCTTGTTTTAAATCAATCCTATCAATACATTTATATTCAATAAAATCATATAATTTTAAGATTAATTCTTCATCAACATATAATAAAATATCAATATCGTGAATAAGTAAGAAATATTTATCGTCAATTTGTTCAATACATTCAATTAAACGCTTTGCGTATGGTTGTAAATCATCATAAAATATAACTCGATTGAACTTATCATAAATTTGACCAATATTATCATCATTATTAGTATTGATAAATAATGTAGTGTTTTCATAATTTCCCATATGGTCACTCTGAATATTTAATACATCTAAATATGATGTATGGCTGTAAATAATATAATTAATCATAAGTATTTTTCTTTAAATTTATCCAAATCAATTACCCATGATGAATTTAAACCGTTATCCAATTTTACACAATCCGAAAGATAACATTCTTTTTGGTTATAGTCACTTTCACTATTCCAACCAGAAACAGAGGTGTCACTATATAATATTTTACACTTATCTCCAGTTATCTCAATTATCTCACCCACAATATTATCAACTTCAACTCTCATATATAATTTAAACTCAGTTTTTTCAACATGTTCAACATCTTCGAACATATTTAAAGTTACACAATTAAATGAAAAAATAAACCTTTTATTAATATTTAAAAATTCTGGTGATATTATAGCTATTAAATTACAGTCTGATTTAGAAAACAACACATTAACTAACCCACCACCTATTGGTCCGATAATGTTATCAGCATTAGCAAATAAATTAATTTTATCAACCATACTCATAGTTTCAGTAAAAACTTCAATAAAACCATGTTCTTCTAGTGTTGAAACTAATTCATCCTCATTAATTAATTTACGCCTATTTGTATAATTTGTTCCAATATTAGTGACATCACCATGAATCCAACTTCTCCTAGATATATAAATATTTTTAGGGTAAACCTTATTATTTTTTACCTTATTTACAATACTTTCATATAAATAATTAACTTCATATCTTGGTTGTAGGTTAGAATCGATACCGTGTGTATATGAATTAGATACAAACACATTTTTATACAGAGTATTTGGGTTAACCATTAATATATCATCGTCTTCAATTCCGTTAATAATTAGTAATTCAATGACGAACTGATAAAATGATACTTTATTAGAATTAGGTAAACTCATTAACAATTTAAGTTTTGGGTTAGTTTTTTTTAACTCAAAATACGAAATTAAATATGGTAGTGTGTCATAAACGAAATGATAATAATTCTCAGTATTATAGATGAAAAAAAACACTGGATTAACTTCAATATCCATATTTTCACCTAAATTAAGTAGTTTTTCATCACTAAAATCAGTTATTTTAGTAATATTTTCTAATGACATTATTTTTTCATCTAAAGGACTAACCAAACTAGATTTAGTTTTATCACAAAAAAAAAGTATATTTGGATATAAAAGCGATTCACCTGTCGCAATAACATTTTGTAGGGTGTAGATATTTATTTCACGACCATTTTTATCTTCATCAAATAACTTAAACTTTATACTACCATCTAATCCGTTAATTTCCATTATAACTCAGATTTATTTTCGTTAAAGAACTTTTCATATGGGTACAACTTAATATCCTCAATTATCTGTTTCATTGGGGTATCAAACATTCCTTTATATGGGCTTAACATATCAGTTTGATATTTTGATGAATAGATAAAATCTCGATTAAATTTAGAATATTTTCCGATACCATTTTTAACTTCATCATGTCGTATATTTGATATCAGATTGTTGAAACCATTAACATTAATGTCAACTATATTAACACCTTTTTTAATACAACGATAATATATATCACCATCTTCCTCTCCAAAACCTAATAATCTTTCATCGAAGTATCCTAAATTATCGATAACATCTTTATTTACTAAAAAATGTGAAAATGACTGGTTTATCCTAGTGAACCCATTAAATTTATCTGAGTTAATATGGTTATTAATTTGGTCGAAAATAGTTCTATCAGTTATTACTAAATCATCGTTTAATAATAAAATATTCTCTTTATCCGAGTTTACAATTAATGTGTTCCACATTTTACTCAATCCTCTAATTTCAATAAAAAAAGTTGGGTATACATTAGGGTAACTAATACATAGTTTTAGTATTTTTTCCCTATAGTTATCATCAAAATCACCATCTTTTTCACCATTTATACATAATAAAATCTTATCGGTTTTATTAATATACCTTATTTGTTTAATTAACTCACTAACTAACTCAAACCTTTTTGAAAACGTTGTAATACCAATAGTTAAACCCATAATAAATATTCTTTTCCAAATGTTATTAATTCTTCATTATAATTATGACGTATAAAATCATAATATCCTTTTTCTTTTTCTAATTCATCAAAAATATCAATATTAAATGTAATACCTTCAACTATATTATATGGTGTTACAACTTCATTAAAATTAAAATTATTAACAACATTATCATACCTATGATTGATCTCCTCAACTGAGTGACCATAATTAACAAATTCATAATGTTTATACCATAATTGTTTAATAGCATAAAATTTCTTATTAATAGATTGTAAATGAATCACACCATATTCACTAGTATAAGTTTTAGGTAGATTAACATATGGTGTTCTTGGGGTATGGTATTTATGTTCATCTTTATTTAAATCCCCACAATACTTTAACGGTAAAACAAAACTCCTATAATTATTAACATATTGTGGATCGTTACGGTGTTTAGTTAAAGATCCAACTGAATTATACCAATATAATAACATATCTGTAGTTTCATAAACACCTAAAAATTTATTCCAATCACTAATAATATTAGCTGATAATAATTCATCACAATCAAGAGAAAAAACAATATCAACATCCATTTGCCTAGACACTTCAATCATTCTCTGTCTTTGATAACCTTCATTAAAGTTAATAAGTTTATCATTAATAATTATATACCTAAATTCATTTAAATGTTCACTTATAACATTAATTGAATTATCGGTTGAATTATCATCATAAAAAATGAATAAATCAATAGGGTATTCTTTCCAAATTTTTAATACCTCACCTAATAATTTTTCTTCATTTTTAAACATTGTGTTAAATGCTGTTATCATATTTCAAAATTTATTAATTTCCTTTTATTATAAGTATTTTTATCAGTAGACTCGTATTTAGAATTTAATGAATGAACCAAATCCCTAACACCATGACCATAATCTGGATGTTCATGTTTAATTATTGTATTATTGAAATACGTTTGCTTACCCAATATATTGGCCACATCCATAAATTCATTATCACACCACACAGAAATATATTCTGGATTATAAATATACCCAAATCTATTATAATATTTCACACCTAATATACAAAGAGTATTTAGGTTATCACCTTGATAACCATCATTAAACCATAATACACCATCAGTATCTGGATATTTTTCTAACATCTTTTCTTTTATAATTAAATCATAACCCTTAATAACTGGTATCATATCATCAGAAGCTAATAAAATAACATCAAAATCATCATCAGATATATCAGCGTTAACCGCTTGAATCTTTGTTTTATTTTCACCATAACATAATAAAACATTTTCGTATTGCCCAATAACGTCTTTAATAAAATCATTATTCATGGTAATATCATCTGAGTCACAGCTGACTATAATTTTTGTTGTTTTATCATCTAAGAAATTAATGTATTTATCTAATACAGATAAAAATTTTTCTGGTCTATTTCTAGTTGGGAATTTAATTAATAGTTTCATTTTTTTTCAGTTTTATTTTTATACCTTTCTTCTAACATTTCTTCACGATATTGATTAACTATATCACCACCATCAATAATTACTTCAGATAAAAATTTGATAACATAATGGCCATTGAAATCAATGATCTTATCAAAAGAAAGTATTTTATATTTATACTCCATTAAGTCATAAGTACCTAGTGTTTTATTTGAAATAAAATTAACTTCATTAAATTGTAGAATTGTTGATTTACTTGGTTCAATAATAGCTTTTTTTATATCACTAATAAAAAGCCTTGAGGTACGATTGTATTCATCTGGGTATTTACTAACATAAAATTCCAATAATTTTATTGTATCACTTACAGACCTAACAACCATTTTCTTAGTGTATTGTTCAATATCAAATTTAGAAATACTATCCCTTGTTATAATAATAGGGAAAGTAGGTTTTGTTGTTGCAAAATATTCTTCACCAGTAATCTCACCGTGCGTAGCTGATAAAACCTCGCCATTATTATCATAATTAATAACACACTGATCAAACATATCAATCATATCATTATTAATTACTGTTTTGCTATCTGCGGTTATTTCAGAATTATCAACAACTAGTTGAACACTATATGTGTCAAACCCATCAATTTTAATTTTATTTAAACCAATATTTTTATTTTTTTTTTTAGAATTAGTAATTGGAAAACCATCTTTATCGTAACCAATAATACTAGATGAAAATCCTTCAGCTGCTTTCATTACTTTATATGTTCTCCAACGCAAATCTTTAACCTCTTGCGAAATTATACCTTGTTTAAGATCATCAGCTAAGGTCCCTTGGTTAACTCTTCGTTCTTCACCAGCTTTTTCAGTTAACACACCACCGTTTTGATTTAAAGCATTTTTCTCAACACTACCAAATGCAAAAGATAACATCGCAATTTTATTTTTTAACCATCTAATCATAAAACTTAAATTAAAGATTTATAAATACTAATTATTTCTTTAGTAACGTTATCACATTTAAATTTATCAATATCAATAGGTATACCATGTAGTTTTTTAGATAAAATGTTCCCAATATTATCAACAACATATATCCAACCCTTCTTACCACATAACCAACCCTCAATAGTTGTTCGACCAAGAAGGATACCAGCGGTTTCATCACATTGATGGATGTAGTGTTCAATATTATACGTTGGTTCGAAATACTTAACATGTGTTTGATTTATCATCATACCATCTAAATATTCTTCATTTTTTTTACCAACAATCCAAAGTTCATCACCATTTTCTTTAGTTGTATCAATCAAAGATTTAATCGTATTTTTTCTTAGATAATCTATCGTTCCAACAAATAAAATACGTTTTTTATCCACTTTAACACGATTACCAACCAATTTAAATTTATCATTATCAATTGGGTTATAAATTACATCGACTATTTCAGTTGGGATATTAAAATTAGAAACAAGATAATCTTTAATCTCTGGTCGTATAGCAATATACTTTTTAATTTGTTCAGAAATAACTGGATCCTCAAGAGCTATAACTTCTGAATGTATTGAACATACAGCTGGTGTGTCTGGGTAAAGCCGCAACAAATGTTCAGTTACTGGTTTATGGTTCAGATGAATCACATCAAAATTAACATCATTAACCTTATAAAGTGTGTTTAGTTGGGATTCAATATCGCCATTGGTTGTTTTTAATAACCATTTACCGTCACCCAATTTAAAACCTGGTGGTTCTTGTAAAGTATATAGTTTAATACCAATAGCTTTAGCTGCACTAGCTAGAGGGTTACCTATCGTTGAAGATATTGAAACCTCACACCCTTCTTTAATTAATTGTTTAGCTAACTCAAAAACATACAATTCAGATCCAGTATAATTTGCGAAACTTAAACAACCAATTAAAACTTTTAATTTTTCACCTTTAATTAATACACGTTTAATGTTTACTGGTAAATTATCTTTAAATTTTTCAGCAAATAAAACCCTATTATTCTCCCAAGATTCGTTAGTTTGACCAATTGATTGATGATTAATTCTAATTAATGTTGAAACACCTATCTTGCAATCATTAAGATAATTTTCAAAACAAAATGTCATATCATAAAAGTGAAACCCTTTAACATCTTCATTGAAGGTAGATTTTATCTTTGTTTTATCAACAGCAAAAAACACCCCATCAACAACCACTACTTCGGTTAACCCAACACCCATATCGTCTGAGTATGAGGATAACCAAGTTTTACCTTCATGTGTATGTGAAACTCTACCACACATTTGTTTTTTTGATTCCCACCATTGACCAGATACTGGCATGTTTTTACCACCAGCAACACCAATTATACTGAATTCTGGGTTTTTCGTGAATTGTTTTAATAATTTATTACCCCATTGTTTAGTTTCAATAGTTAAATCATGGTGTAAAAATACAACAATATCATTTTTACTATCTTTTAACCCACGATTATATATTTCAGTTAACGAATATTCACCTTTATTTTCATAACCTAAAAACTCTATTTTATTATGTAAACCAGATGTTTTTATCACATGTTTTTTAAACTCATCTAATGGGTATTGTGAAGAACAGACTACACTTATCATATTTAATATTTTTTTTTATTTTAAGGGATATCTTGTAATTAACTCATCATAAGTTAACCAAGTTATTTTTTCATCTGAATACACCAAATGTGAATGTTTAATGACGTTTTCAGTTAAAGTTATTATTGGTTCAGATAAATCTACTGACGGTAAATTCCATCTATAAACACAATCAGATATTTTAACAAACCGACCACTGAATAAACCAGCTTTACGTGAATGATTTTCAATTACCACGATTAAATCTTGAACGTCCATTTATTTATTTATTTGATACCAGTACTACCAAAACCCCCAATATTTCTATCAGTTATTTTAGTTATTTCAGTAATTTTTTTTAAGGTAATCGTCCTTAGACTAAGGACAGTTGAAATAACAGCTTGAGCGATACGATCACCTTTTTCAATAGTAAAATCAATATCGCTATGGTTGATAAGGATGACTTTAATTTCACCTAAAAAATCACTATCAATGGTTCCAGGTGAATTTAAAACAACAACACCATGTTTAATCGATAGACCACTTCTAGAACGTATTTGGATCTCAAAATTATCTGGGATTTCAAAATATAACCCAGTACCAATAGCTTTAAATTCTTTAGCCTTTAAAACCGTAGTCTCATTTGATCTAATATCAAAACCAGATGCACCATCAGTGGCATATTCTGGGTCAGAATTTTCTGATGTATTAACGAAATTAATACCTATTTTATGGTCTAATGTTACTTCATCAAATAAATTAACACTAAATTCGGCATTAAAATCATCTTGGGTGTAATCGATATTAGAGTCGCTAATATCTATTACTCTTTGTTTCATCAATTCAATATTAAACATTTTTTTTCTCATTTTTAATCGCTAAAATACTTCCCATTTTAACAACGTCCCCAACCATAGAGTTATGGTGTTTAGATGATTCAGTATCAGAATCCATATTTAAAATACCAACATATTCATCTTCAGTTAATTCAATACCACAAGATAAGATTATCTTAACACTTCGTTCACTAACACGCATTGACGTTTCCTCAGTGTTAAACTCATAAGCTTTACCTAAATTTTTAACGTGCCAATCAGATGTGTTAGGTTTAAACATATTACATTTACCGATTTGGTGTAATAAACAAATTTTAAGTAAAGAATTTTGATCTACCTTTTCATCATCTGGTAATGAATTATTTATCATTACGGAGTATTTACCTACTCTCAATAAGTGATCAACTAGACCACCCTCAAATGCATTATTATAGTTTTTTTGTGTTGATGCTGGAGCTTTAATGAAATTTTCACCTAAAACTTCAACTAATTTTGATGTTGGTACACCAATTTTTTCTAACGTTGCGTAAAATTTCATTACGTTTGCAACAATTTTTTCTTGATCTAATGCCATTGTTTTTTATTATTTTAACTTATTTATTTACACAAATATACACATTAAAACAATAAAAAACAAGGTCAGAAGATTTTTTTTTTATTTTATTATTTTTTTAGTTCATAACCTTTTCAGTTTCATTTGTAACTGAAATAACTTTACTTTTATTAATCAAATCTAAATACAAATTTCGTCTATTTTCAGTGACTTTATTCATAGAATAAGTATCTTTAATTGTTTCATGTAAATTATCTTGAAGAGTTTTAACTAAATCTGGATTTTTAATTAACTTTTTAATAGCTGAATACCAATCTTTATGGTTTTTAAGTGTATCAATTAGTATACCATTAGCTGATTGATTAATAACCCCACCGAAATCAATAGCGTTAATTAAATCAATTTTATATGGACCATAATTTTGGGCAATAATTGCTTTATGGTGAAAACCAGCTTCAATAACTTTTAATTGACTTTTAACCTTATTAAAAATATTTTCTTCAATAGGAGCTAAAGATACGTCAAAAAGATTATAGTTAGACGCATATGTTGAAATCGGTTTGGTCCAAACTCTACGGTATGGTTCGTTTTCAACACCAACAAAATCATCTTGCTTGAAAGTCATTAGATAATCTTTATATTCTGGACTAACTGTTTTATAATCATCAGTAAATAGTTTCTCATATTGATACCAAACACTTTGTTTTGGTGTAATATTAGTTACTATTTGTTCACCAGTGTCTTGGTTTATTTGCGTATGTGTCCCTCTAATATCAAAACCACATAGTACAAATTGTACCTTATCGATCAAACCATCACTTTTAAGTCTACCAACAATACCTTTAAGTATTTGTAGATCAACTAAATGACTACTACCACCTAACCAACCAATTCTAAGTCGTCCATTAGACGGTTCTAAGTTAGGTATAAATTGTGTTTCAGTTGGATCTATGGCATTAGGTAAGATAAAAACATTTTTATTGTATTTTGAAATTTCCTCAGCAAAAATAGGTGTAGTTGTTGTTACGTTTTGAGCTAATTTAATGTTGTTTAATATCTTTTCATCCAATTTGTGTTGTTTAATTAGATGGTAAGCTGGGTGGTGAACACCAGGTGCCCAATGATCATCCAAATCCATTATCGATATAATACCTAAATCTTTAAGTTTAACATTAAGTGATTCCATTTGAGCGTAATCACCAATAGTTCTATGATAATGAATTATATCATATTGTTTTAAGAAATTATCATCATTTAAATTTGGTTCAAAATCAATATCTATCATGAACTCATCTGGATATTGATTTTCTAATGCGATGTGTGGCCCTATAGACCTAAAGTGACCAATTAGCCCACCCCAGTACGGTCACTAGGTACTACAAGTACTCTAGTTTTACGACCTACTGGGGTGGTATAGTTTTTATTTTCTTTCATAATTTTTTAATTTTTTCTATAATCTGATTTCCAAACTACTTCACAATTATAACCATTTCTTTGGCTAAGTAAAGCTTATTAAAAAATATAATACATGAAAAAATTAACATAAAAAAAAGCCCTATTTAGAGCTTTTTTTTTTATTTTTTATTTTTTATTTTTTATCTTTAACACCTATTTTACCTTGACTAATTAATAGATTTATTGTTTTTGTTATGGTAGCTTCAGTTAAGTTTTTTTCATAACTACCCTTTAAAAAACTTATCAATGATTCTTGGATTAAATCCTTTAACTCTGTTCGACTTATCGTAACCATATCCGAATTATTTATTACTCTTTCATTTATATTAACTTGTGGAGTTTTAAGTATAGGGTTTCTTTTATTTGGTGTCATTTTTATATCGTCTAAATCACTTACATCCTCAAGTGTAAACGTTGAATTCATAGTAGTTTGCGGTATACGATTTTTCATCATCGCTTCTTTTATATTTTGAGGTAATCTGGAATTAATTACTTGTTCATCAGTATAATCTGATGGCCCATAAGAAGACACATCACCCATTTGATCATTATATTGTATTGGTTCTTCAACACTATCGTATTCTGAACCCTTAAGTGACTGTTCAGATAATACAATTGGATTAGTATTATTTACTTTATCCATTATTTTTTTTGCGTTACCCAACATTTTACTTAACGCACTTGCTGGTATTTGACTTGGCATTTCCATTTTAACTTTATTTAATTCCTTTTGTCCCACCCTCAAATTTAACTTGAGTGATTATTGATGAAAATGATCCATCACCATTATTATTATATGATGGTATTGATGAGTCATAACTAGGTATTGGTTCAAACCATGCCATATTAGTTGGTACCCAGCTAATAATGTTATCAACTAAAAAAGTTTTCCATTTAGCATTTTCAGTTTTAGTAGCACCATTGATTTGATAAGCCCTAATAGCTTTATTTCCAGTTGATGTTGAACCTAATGCATACACTTGAATATATCTTGAACCAACTACACCATTTTCCCCATCTTTATATGTTATATTAACATTATACCTAGCAACACGATTATCTTTAGTTAGCTTACCATCTATTGAATCGATAATTGCTGCATCAGCAACACCTTCAGTTAACAACTTACGTGTACTGATACTTTCAAATATAAGCTCATTAAAAAGATTGTAAAGCTTCATATTAAATAATTACTTGACCTACGTTTAAAGACGTGTTTGGATGTGTATAATTGATCATACCTAACCCATTTGGACCGTAACCCCAAGTTGAACCATTAAGACCAAATGCTGGATTTCTTCCAGAACCAATTGA
>JGI1221J13441_10000044_pt1 | contig 67197 bp, 92 predicted proteins | sample LakVidmifraction_4_FD_13441 | JGI IMG/M metagenome (IMG submission 13441) | reverse complement strand
GCTTGTGTGTACTCGTTGCGCTCTCGCAGCGGAGCCATGTCATCTGTCCATTCAGACCAGAAGTGGGCAATCTCAGCAATTAGCTCTTCCTCATTCATTTCAGTTTCCTTTCTGGTAGACGACACAACAGGGACAGCGCGGCGAATCTTCTTCAACGCGACCTCCAATGGACTCGGCCAGCGGCGAACAATGACCTTATTGACTCTCCACGCTTTACTCATTGCAAGGCTCCCAAGGGCCAGCAGGAACCGCCTCGTGCTCAATGCGACTTATGAAGTCGAGCCGATATAGGTTTCCCTGCGAGTCGCTCGTATCGTTGGCGATCCCGATGACTTCCTTAGCCGTAAACGTGGCTTCTGTTGGGGCAGACACCAACTCCTCAAGAGCGACGACGGCCTTACCCGCGATGCCGGAGATCACCGCATGGCTCAAGGCCAACGGCTCATCACGCACCGCCTCCAGTTGGGCGATCAACGCTTCAACTTCACTACCGCTACTGGACATCACAGCATCCCCTCGTGATAGCACTTCGAGCAGTTGCACTCGTAGCGGTGAGAAACTTCATCCTCACCGTCTTCTAGCCAGTCACTCATTTCGCTTGCTTCGCTCATGGTACTACTCTACTACTCTTTCAGTTCAATGTCAAGTTCGGACCCTGCCGGATGAAACACGAGAGAGTCATTATAGAGAATGTGCTCCACCAGCATCTGCGCAAAGCGCCGACCGTAGAGTGTCACCTTGTGGCTCCCGAGGTTCGTGTTCTCGGTACGTCTCACCCAGAACAGAGCCTCGTCCAGAGTTGTGTCGTCAAACTCGTCCTTCATGTCTACGACAACGACTCCCAGTAAATTGGCAATGTTGTCCACCAATTCGTCCTTGGCCTCCAACGCCTCACTCAGTGTATAGCGTTTTAGTTCTGTACTCATGGAAAATCAATCCCCTTCGCTTCTAGAGCCTCAAAGCCCTTGCGTACGCAAACCAGCGCACTTTCGTCGTACTTGTGTGTGTATTCGGCGCTATTATCGTCCGTCCACTTGTCAGAGTATTCCCCGACCCAGGCCACATAATTCGAGACCTGTTCGCGGTCTTCCAAAGTCTCTAGCCGTCCGATGTGGACCTGCCCCAAGTTCCTGCTATTGATGTCAACCCGCACGTGTAGAGGCATCAGTCCGTCACCCTCTCAATACGTCCGTCCATAACGTTATACTTTTCGCAGTAGTGGAAGAGTTCGAAGTTGATCATTTCTTTCTCCATCTCCGCTTCTTAGGTTTTGCATCGTCCGACACAATTTGTGAGATTTCCCCAGAGCAGAGCATAAACAGAGCGTCGTTGCCCCAGTCGCGCTCAATAATCGGGTTGAGTTGAAGGCGGCGTACGCCGTCACAATCCGGATGGCCGCACTCACAGACTTCCCGGTAGTCCGGGTCTACGTTCACCACTAGGCACTCTCCGCAATCACGCGAAGCTCTGCGACCCCATCGACGCTGTACATCGCGGCTTTCATTGCCGCCACATGACCCGGGAATCCGCGGGCCAGAAGCCCAATGTTGCTTCGGTCAGCCACACCAATGGTGGTCATGAGCTGGTCAATAAATGAGCCCGGCTGAAGACCTCCCGGCGCACCGTAGTGCCAGAGTACGTCCCGAGCGATTCCCGGTGTGATGATGTCTGTGTTAATGTTCATGCGCTCAGTCTACACGAAATCAAATCAAAAGTCAAAGTCTAATTCACGAGCAACTCCGGGCAGCACCGACACAGACTTCTGCAGGATCGAGAAACTAATTTCAACATGTTCATCCTCAATCAAGTGCTTTGGTAGTGTATCCTGGAATTCGTCACACTCTTCTGATGTGTCGAAAGGGCCAAACACTGTAGTCCTCCAATGCAGCCACTCCGAGTCGAAGGTACGCACGGTCACCACGTAGGACTGCCCGGCCACTGGAATATCCTTCAGCGGGTAGAGCCGAATCCACAACGCCCGACCACGATAGTCTCTCTGTACCCGTACTCGCGCAAGGCGCTCCGTATCATCCATTACATCCTGGCTATACCAGTCCTGTGTAAAGTGGCCCGAATCCCACGGGTCTTTAGGTTCATCCCTCTTCGTAATCACATTCACAATTACCCTCCTCTTCGCTAATTTCCATAACCAGCCCCACAGCTTCGAAGGCCGCGCCTAGTGTGATCCATGTTGCAGCCATTTCTCGCATAGATGCTGTCATCCCAGCGAACACACCCTCAAGCCGTTCAAAGTCTTGTACCCAGCGAGCCAATATCTTTGCACGCTTGTGTCGTTTGACTACCCCCGGCATCGAGATGCCCACAAACATGAAAGCCAAAGCAGCCACCACCCACAGTATTAGAGAGGCCATTACTCATCCAAGTCCGAAAGGTCCGTCAACCACAGGGCCGTATCACGGCGAGAGTAGTGATCGTTCTCCGGAGTCTGCAGTGAGTCCCACGTATCCGCCGCCTCAAGCAGTACCTCTTTACGGTGCTCAGCTTTCCATGCACGGAACTCCGGAGAGCCCATGAAGAGTGCGACTTCTAGGCGGTCTTCGCCTCTGATGCCCATCAACAGCATCACAGTGTGCGCCACATTCAGAGCCTCCCCTAGTTTTTCCGAGGGCAGCTCTATGTTGGTTGTTAGATCATTCGGGTCCATAAACACAGTCTACAGGACCTCAACAATAAATGTCAAGCCGAATACTTAATCAGTGGAATTCCCGCCCCTATAGCTAGACCAGCCGTGTGCGTTGCGCCCTTAGACCCGTCCTTAATGAACGCCACACATACGGTAGCCCCGAGCTTCACCATCTCCGAGTTGCGTATGAATCCCGCACTCCGACCCAGTGACCAGTTGGCCGGGTGCCGCTCCACCTCAAGGCCCTCCCACTCGCACACCATCTCTGCTATGCTGTCCGCTCCGGTAGGGCACGCTCCAGAGACGAGAATAAAATCCCCCAGGTTCTCTCGCACGTCTAGGAGTTCTGAGAGGATTACGTCCACCCACGGCCAGTCCCGCGATCCCGTTACGAGGACCCGAGGTTTACTAGAGTTCGAGCCCGCCCCGGAAGCCATCAGAATACCCGCCGCCCCAGCCGTATAACCTCTAGTGGTTTATCTCTAAGCACGCCTATATCCTCCCACACTCTAGATCAGAAGTCAATGATTTCTTCGTAGGTATGATCAAATATGCCGCTCTTACAAGGATAAAACTCTCCCTCTACACCTTTGATGATCCAGTCACCGATATCGGCTCGCATCACACCCTCAAGGGTCGGAATGAATAAAGCCACAGGTCCGTTCCCACCCTGAGTGTTGCGTGCGTACGCGTCTCCACCAATCCAGTTCACGATATCCTGGGCGCACATATACGAACCCAACCACATGGCCTCGATCTCGACCGGCTTCTTTTTGAATCGTCTAATCGGTTCCTTCATCTTCACTCTCAACTCTCTTCCCTCGCGTCTAGAAATTCTAAGGCATCAGCCGCGTCCTCGTTCGTCACAGTAACAATGGACTTGTATCCGTCTGACCTGGTGACTGATTTGGACGCAAGCTGAAGGTCGATAAGCTCCTCTCTCAGAGATTTACTCATTATCATTCCATACCCGCATAATAGCCCCCATTCGAGCAGCATTCTCTGCCCCCAGGTAGGCCGGAAGAACTTTACCTTGTATCCACTCGGGCTCCAGAATTTCTTCGATAGCGGCCAGCTTTGCCTCAGCCTCTTTGGCACGCTTCAGGTATTTCATTGCGTCGGCCATAACTTCCCGAGCATCAAATTCGCTCATTGCGTCCATCTCGTTAGACACGACCTCGCGGATATCCTCAGCCTGTTTGGGCGTGAGCACCACGGTCGTCTTGATTCCGGGCTCTCCATATTCACGCACGTTGAATACCGCTGTGCCGTCCATGTAGATGGTGGAGGTCGGCCCTAGTGGCCACCCTGCAGTTTGATAGTTGTCAATCATCGCGCTCGAATCCCCCTGTAGCGGCACCATGTTGTTCAACAGCGTCAAACAGAGCCCACTCTTTGCGGTCCATCACGGGACTACCCCCCTTGCTACTCTTCCACGCAACTGCTGCCTTCACAACCTCCTCAGCATTCATTGCCACAGCCTCCATAGGGACATTCTCGTCATCCATTGGTTCTCCTCCTACATACGCGCCCAGGAACACTCCTGTGTCCGGGTCATCAATTCGAGAGTACCGAAGTCCGGCAATCTCAACCTTCTCAGGCCATCGCTTCAGGTCTACTTCGACTCCGTTGAACGCTCCGCCTATAAAAACTACTCTACTCATTGCTCTCCCTCTGATCCTCGATGTACTTCAAAATCATCTCCAAATGGTTACGGTAGTCATCAGGCAGGTCGGACTTCAGAGTCTTATGAGCCACCTTCTCAGCCTCTCCGAAAGCCCCATTGCGCCAGAGTGCGTCCGTGTACTCGAAAGCTGCAGCCCAGTCGTAGACGTAACTGTAAACAAAGAGAATGTCGTCGGGTCGATCAGTGTTGTAAGCCGCGTAAGCCCACAGCCACGCGAGTCGAATGTTTCCAGCGATACGGTGGTGCCGCGCCAATTGGTGTGTGGCTTCAGCCCTAGACGGTCGAAGTTCCCATGCCGCCTCTAAGGTGAGCACTGAGTTCGGGTCCTCTAACCTCTCCTCCATGACTCCAGCCTGGAAGAGCGCCATATAGACTTCCTCGTCCCAGCCACCCATAGTGGCCCGAATGCGGTACGCCTCTGCCGCCCGTTCAATATCCCCGGTATCACGGTAGGACTGCGCCAGATAGAACACAGATCGTGTGTTGGTGGGGTCGTCCGCTACGTCTTGCTCCAGGAGCTTCACGTCCTGAGCATGTCGGCCTACACGTGACCCTCCGTCTGCATGGTGTGTCAGACGAATGTGATCAAAAGGTTTGCGGTTGAATGGTACGTCAGCGGTCATGTATTCGTGGACACGTCCCACGTAGTACCATGGAATTCCGGTTCGGGCCAGCATCGGGAGCCGGTGGTGATTGTCAATCAGGAGCAGTCCTTGCTCGGTATCGAACTCAGCCAAAGCTTCAAGGAGCCCGGGCTCATACTCTACCGTGAAGTCTGCGTCCATCATGAGCATCCAACCGTCTGTCATCTTGGTCGCTTCGGCCATGACCTGTGATCGGTTGTGCGCGAAGTCTACCCACGGCTTCTCCATGAGTTTGCCGGGCAGGTCCGAGAGCGCCGTGCGAATTACGTCCTGTGTTCCGTCCGTGCTCCCAGTGTCCAGGATGCACCATGAAGTAATGTGTGGACGCGCCGACTCAATCAGACGTTCGATAACCAGTGCCTCGTTCTTTACGATCAGCACTAGGCACAGGTCTGTAGGGTTAGTCATTGTTCAAATCATCTCTTAGACTCACTAGCGTCTCCATCAATTCTTCATTCGTCATTGTTCTCCTCATTTCGTGGTATCAAGTATACACCACATCGCTCGCAATAGATGTCATCGAATGGGTTGTCAACCGGAATGACCAGCCTACACCCCAAGAATCTACAGACCAGATTGACCATTGAGTTCCCAGTCCTCGTCTGCAGAGTCTAGTGTAGTCACGTATTTGGGCAGGCCTTTGTACTCCGCAATCTCCCTCTCTTCTTCCGTCTCACCATTTGTCGCTTCAGCCACCTCTTCACCGGCCTCGAAATTTTTCTGCATGATAAACAAGCAGTCTATTGCTGAGTCGGATATCCAGATTTGATTGATAAACGGGAAAACTGTAATAGCATGTCTGTGTCCACACGGACCGGACAGCCACTCTACAGTCTCTAGCATGCTCTGCCGTGAGACTAGGGTTACTTTGTTGGTGATCTCCCCGAACGGGGGTGGAAAGTTGGAAGACATCTCAGCCCCTAATTCACGTAGCAGACAGAGGAGGAAGCAGCCACAACAGCGTCAACCCCCAAAGAGATGATCAGAGACAAGAGGATAATCCCTCCAAAAGAGAGGGCCAGTTTCAGAGAAGTGGGCCAATAGTGTTTGGATTTCCACATGCAGACTGCCCCACCAAGTGTGACCAAGATCACCACAAAGCCGAAAACGATTGCGAACACACCCAGAAAAGTTGTCATGTCTATACCCTACCAAACTCAACTAAAGGAGTCAAGGGTTCACGCACAACTTTCACGAACAAGTTCTTGAGGCCGAAGGTCTTCACGTCTAGTTCGTGTGCTTCGATGAACAGCTCCTCAGCTGTGCTGTCTGTCCGACCATACGTGTGGCCCTCGTGCACCCCCTCCAGGAACAGCTCCCGAAGGTCCTTATTGCTGAGCCAGTTGGAATCTGATTCGTAGTAGTCTACCTCATAGGAACCTAGCAAATAATCCTGAACACGACCGACCGCTATTCCTCGTTTATAGGAGTCGCTTTCAGCAAGCCAACGCCCCTCAGTAACCATGAAGTCATATCGAATTTCGTCCATTGTCAGGGCCATCATTGTACATCCTCCCACGTAATGCTGCTCCAGTATAAATCTGTTCGCTCGTCAGCGGTAAGATCACACTGGCAGTAATAGGTGTGGAGCTTACCGTGTTTGCCGTCAGACCCGAGTGGCCGCAGACGGTCAATCTCCCGGATAAGTTCTGAGATCATCTTAGCTTCGTAGCTTTCAGGACCTCCCGGCTCAGCGTAGACCTTGTGTTGGGTCTTGCACATAAACTCGCGCAGCGTCTTGAGATTACTGATCTGAAGTCCATCCATCGGAGGCCCCCTCAAAAACTACGAGTGCCGCTGTAACCATCCGGGCCAGCATCTGCTCGCCAACCGGCCATTCAGTCTCTCCGTCACCAACCAAAGGTGTGTGTGCGGGATCGAGTCCGGCCTGGATCATTTCTTTCCGGAGCCTAAACTCTAGCTTCTTCTTCATGAACGCGTATGTTAATGTATCCATGCCTAAAGTCTATAGGTAGATACCTGAAAAGTCAAGCACTCCCGGCGGCTATCTGTATGATGGTGATGATGTCAATGATGATCCACACGATGGCGAAGACTTGCCAGACGACTGCGGCCACCCACGCGAAGAAGATAATAAATCCAGCCAGCCAGGGTGCATCAAACGCCCCGCCCAGACCGATACCTAGGACCATTCCGATCCAGACGATAAGCACCGCGACAACTTCACGGAGAAAGAAGAGCACGATTGCTCCGACGACTGCACCAGTTAGGGGGTCCACTATTTGTACCACACGCTTTCGATGTCCTCCGCACCCAGCTTCAAGGGGCGGGGGTATGCGTCTTTCCAGGAGTACGTGTCATTGTTGATGCTGAACTCGCTGGCTCGGAATTTGACTGATATTCCACTCTTGTAGTGGATGATTACTTTATGCCGTCTTTTAAACATGAAACAAGTCTAGCAGACATCCAATGAGATGTCAAACTCTTTGTCCAAGTCGAAGTACTTTTCAACTACTCCGGTGCCCCCGTAGAACTCGATTCGAACGTAGGCCGGGTTGTGCAATCCCAAAGAGAGAACACAATCCCGACCTCCAGTCTCAAACCGATGGATGACAAGATACTCAGCATCAACTAAGTAGTCGTCAACCATCATCGACCCTTCACTGTCGGTTCGAACCAGATACCACGATCCACAGCTACTCGAAGGTAGTCGGGGTACGTTCGAATCAAAAGCTCCATAGACGCAGTCGAATCGAACGCGAACATCTTGCCTAGCTCCACACGGATGCGATCCGTGGACACCGACTCCATGCTGTCAATAACACTCAGGACTTGCATGGCGTGCGCGAGGTCCTTATCAATCTCCATCGCTTTCGTAACAGAGAACCTAAGTGCCCGGAAAGCTCGGAGCGGGTCTTCACGTAGACGATCCATAGGATCGCCCACTGCGCGAAGCCGTCGATACTGCAGGTCTTTCACACCTCCGAAGAGGTCGATGACTTTGCCGGACTCGTCCATCGCTAAAGAGTTGATGGTGAAATCTCTCCGCCTCAAGTCATCTTCGAGGGTTCCGACCTCCACAAAGTCCGGTCTACGACCATCAGAGTAAACGCCGTCCTTTCGGCAGATCACGTAGTCAGCGACTTGCTTCCCTTTCCGTGCACGAATCACACCGAAGTCTTCATGCTCAAGAAAGATAGTGTATCCTTCATCCTCAAGCCAGGACTTCATAGCAGAGAAGCTGGAAGCAACGACCGAATAATCAAGGTCCTTAGGGTCAAGACCCAAAATATGGTCTCGAACGGCACCACCAACTAGATACGTCTTAATCTTTTCCATACTCAATAGTCTACAACACGGCAGAATGAAAGTCAATAGAAAGTCCCGCGAGTGTATAAGCACCCCGGGACTGTGACCGGCCCAACTGAAAGATAGGTTATCAGGACTCTTCAGTCTGGTCAACATCCTCTATGTCCTTGATCGCATCCAGGAGGTCGTCAAAAGATGTCTCTCCCATGATGCTCTTGATTTTGGAGGCCATACCCAGAGCGAGCATTTCCTTCACTGTGCTCTGGAAGTCTTTCGAGGTGATGAACATGCCGAAGAGAATAACTCTCCATCCGAACCAGTCGCGCACCCCCTTTACGAGAGAGTCCTTAGGGAGGTCTTCGTTTGTCTTTGTCTCATCTGTAGTAGTCATGGGGATAGTCTACACGGTTTCGTCAGAAGTATCTATAGGAGGGGCCCAGATAGGGTTAGACTCTTTTTGCAACGGGTCAGGGAGGCGGCTCATATCTTGTCCGCACGTCATGTAGAGCTTCTGCCCCATCTTGAATTTAAACTCGTGCATCGTTCCGTCTATCTCTGCATTGCCGTAGATATGCTTAACAAACATCCGGTCCACCTCCAGGTACTGAACGTCTGCAGGACTATCAATCACGTAGTCAGGGTCGAACGCCTCCGATTTTCGGCAAACACCCTTCATCATCTCTTGACTTTCGTCGGGCTCTTGTCCAATGTCTTCCATGTCTCAAGTCTACACCCGCCCTATACAAAAGTAAAGGGTCAACTAATAAAGGGAGGAACACACACTCTTTAGAATGTGCGTCCCTCCCACGGCCTATGTAGTCTTCGTAAGGGCCGATCCTAAAGTTTGTACCCTAGATTGTGCGCTGCCTGTGCAAACTGATCTCGCCTTCCAGCTGTAATTCTCTTGGACTTGTAGCGATTCAGAGACACAGTAGGGTCAGCTCTCATGAGACCCTTAATCAGGTCCTCATACTCCGGAACGCGTGAGTTGCTGACGACCACAAGGGCCGGAAGCTGGTCCTCAAGAGAAGCGGGGCGCGAGACGATGTTGTCTTCGTCCTCTTCATCTAGCCAGAAGTCGTCACACTCCTCGCAGCCCTCTTCACACTCGTCGCTGTGCTCTTCATCCTCGTACTCGTCCTCCACAACGATGTTGATAAGGATCGAAGGACCCTCGAATTCCTTCTTCTCCTCGTTGACACTAACAACCTCGTATCGGCACACGCGAATCTTCGCGGATGACGCATCGTGAGGTACGGCCACAACGTCACGCGGGTTTACGACAACGTCCCAAAGCTTCCTGGAGTAGCCTCTGGCGAAACTAAACGCTCCCACGTGGAGGCCAGTAGAGCACGCAGAGTTGCGGTTCTCGTCCACCATTGAGCGTGGAATCTCGATGATGTTTCCCACAGCGTTTGGTAGAAGACCATTCTCGTACTTGGTAATCACACCGTCCGGTGTGGTAACAATACCGTACCCCGCGTAGGTGGGGGTGCCATCATCCCAAGTGCTCTTGTACAGCGCGAGGTCTCCCTCAGGCGTGATCGTGATTCCGTGGTGGGTAACGAAGTCGTACAGGTGTTGACGGCTGACCTCAGATGGGTTCTGCATCAATTTTTCAAGGAAGGCCACGAAGTTCCTGAAGCCGCCCTCTTTGGCCGTCCCCTCTTCCTGGAGGATACGGATGATATGCGAGGACAGCGATCCATCAATGGGGTCGCCATCAAAGTAGAGGACGTTGCCCCCCGCAGTGACACGCTCAGAGAGACGAATCATCTCTGCTGCAGCGTTATCGAACGGTCGGATCATGTCTCGAATTTCTTCTTCCAAGATATCAAGGCCGCTCATGAGGAGATCAATGACATCCTCATAGTTCGCGTGGGACGAGTCGATGGCCACCGGGGCTCCATCGATAAGTACGATGGCTCCGTCAAACTCCTCGCTCGTCTGCTTACTGAAAAATACGGACATTGCAGGTACTTCCTTTCGTTTGTAGTTGGTATATATGTCTTAGGTTCTTATATGAGTCTAGCAGGTAGGGCCAACTCTGTCAACCCTACCGTCAGACTACTTTGCGATTTTGAAGTTGATGTACTCAACCACATCATCCGTGGTCGCGCTATCTTGTGCGTTCTTGAGTAGCGGAAGCTTGTGAAGGACATCTTCAGCCGTGGTGTCTCCGGCAATTGGAGCCAGTGAGAACAGGTCTACATCTAGTGATACGAATGCGCTCCTGCACCCCTCAAGGACCCGCAGGCTGTCCCGTACCTCTATAATACCAGAGCCCCCGGTTCGGTGGGTCCGGACTGAAGCACCCCAGTTGCGAACATCTTCGTTAGTGATCTGCAGCCACGCCGTATCACTGATCATACTCACCCACCCGGTCATAGGTAGAGCCGAGTCCTGCATGGCCTGTCGTGCCGCGTTGGTTACGCTAGCCTGGAGGCCCTCAACCAACGGCTCGATGATCTGTGTGAACAGCTCACCGGCGAGTACAAGGTTAGGCACCTGGGATGTGTAGGGCTTGGTGCTACGTCCCGCGTTCAGAATCAAAAAGACCACCTTATGCTCTTTCTGCAAGTGAAGCAACGTCCGATACAGTTCGGAATTCTGGTAGGCCCCACCCTTGGTGGAGAACAAATCAAGCATGGCCTCAGTGGGCCCACCGATCCCGCGCTGGATCAGTACGTGAGTGTCATCCGGCTCCAAGTTGTCAGCGAATGTCACGTACTCTCTGTAGGAACTGGAGTAGCCGTTGGCGTTGCCGGTCAGGATGATCCGACGAACCTCAAGTTCTGCAACCTTAGGTGCCTTAGGGGCTAGAGCCGCGTTTGCCCTACGCAGAGCGGCTGCTGCTAGACGGCGAGCCTCACGCTCAGCGGTGACCTCAGCCAGCATGTCTGTGGCCGATATAACCTCAGAGAAGGCCTGAGTAAACTCCACAGGGAGGTTTTTCAACTTCATTGAAGTGATGTAATACTGCATACCGATTGCGGTGTCACCGTGCTTGAGTTCCGCGAAGACACGCAGAGCATTGGCCTCCGGCGCGTGGACAGTAATTCCATTCGCCTGGTGGACGGGCTCTTGGGCACTGTGCACCAGAGTCGTGTGAGACTTGGAGAAGATGTAGGAGAACCCCGAACCCGAAAGCAAGTACCCGTAGTGCGTGTACTCACGAGACAAACGTGTGTTCGTCGTCCGAGCGCTGGACCAGATGCGATCCATCTTTGTAACCTCCGGGGTGGTCATAGAGTCGTGGTAGTTCATGGCAGTCGGACGAACCAATGGTGAGCCGTTCCATGTGTACTCGTGAGTGTTCAGACCAATTTCCGCAGCCTTCGCCGTCAACTGAAGGGCCTCACGAGCGGTCTCTGCCGCGTCCACCTCTTCGCCGTATTTGATGGACAGGAAATCTACCATAGCAGTCAACTTACTGGAAAGAAGTTCACGAGTGCGCTTGGAGTAAACCAGGGTTTCTCGTGAACGGGAGATATCAACTTCACCATTCTCAAGGTCCAGCACAACCTCCTGGAAGAGCCCACGGCGCAATGAGTAGTCGAAGTCGTCCGAAAGATTGCTGAACTCAATGTCGTAGACCACGCCGTGAACCAGGGCGATGCCACCAATGGCAGCGGAGTTTGTGCGGTCTGAGCGCCAGCCCACACCCTCGATGGGTGTGAAGTAGTCAGTGTCGTGGACTGAAACCGTGTTGGGGTGGCCGTCCAGCAGGACAGAACCAGCTGGGAAGCCCATGAGGAATCGATCCTTGTCGATGGAGAACTGGCGGTGCTCCGAGGTTGGGATGATAATTTTGACTCCGTTGGGGAGGTCTGTGTCCTCGTCCACAGTGACGAAGTTCATCTCCGGGTTGCCGTTAGAGCCCCGGCCAATGACTGCAAGGGAGAGCTTACCGTCCTTAACAGCTTGTACCGTATACTGCGCTGTCAGAGCCAACCCTACTTTGGAGCCGAGACCGAAGCCACCAATGTCATCGTTCGAGTCGCGCTTGGTGGACCAGCCGAACTGGCCGTACTGGCCGAGAGTGTACGAGTCCATCCCGGTACCGAAGTCTTCGATGATCAGCATCGGAGAGAGAGCGGACGGCAGCGAGACCTCAATAGGTCGCGTCTGGCCGCACTCTTTGTGGGAGTCCATGGCGTTGCTCAGGTATTCACGCAGAGCCGCAATATAGGGGGACGTGTAAATCCGGATCAGCGAGTCGAGGATGATACCGGAAGCGCCCGGATCAATCTGCATTGGAACGTTCTTAACGTAGGCGATGTTCCCGAAAGCGGCGACTGTGTTAGTAGGAAGTTTCATAGTTATACTCTACAGGCCGAAACCAGCAGTGTCAAGCCCATTATATAACTATTTTCCACGCAGTCTTTCGACTTCAGCAATGAGGGCCTCAATCAAGTCATGCACCGTGTATAGTTCGGCCTCTACCTCTTCCGCTTCCATGCGCCCGAAGGGTGTCTCTATCATTCCGAGCGGTCGGTTGGTTTCCGGCATATAGCCCGAGTAGAAGTCCAGGAGCTGGTGCAGCGTGAAATCGGCCCCCACAACGATAGGGTACCCATCTCCCTGGTCATCTAGGCGTGCGCCGAGCGCGTGCTTTACATTGTTGAGCGTACTCTCGTCAACTGGAAAATCAGGCATACCTGCCATCCTGCCTACGGATCAGCCCGCAGCGTGTACACACCGCGAGCATGATCCCAGGAGACAGCTCAAAGTTGTGCGTCCCCGGACTAATACACTGGGGAACTTGTGCGTACACCTGAATTCCGACAGCCATTAGGAGCCAAACAGAATCTCGTCAACGGACTTGTACAGGTCGTCCAGAGTGCCGCTGTTGTCGATGACCACTGAGAAGTCCTCAGCGCTTACCGAGGTTTCGGAAGAGTGCTGGTCGGGTTGCGCTGCCGTTCGCTTGGAGGGGCGCGTAACGAACCACGTCTGACCGGCATCCACGAACTGGTTTATCAGGTATAGCTCGTTCGGGTAGCGCACGCCCGTCAGGATTACGCTCTTACCGTCAATCATCTGGTCGTTGATGTTGTCTCGTGCGACATGGGCCCAGATGTCCTCCCCGATTAGGTTTCGGCCCACCTCAGTACCGAGCGTCTGAAGATTCCGGCGCACGTCAGTGATGTTCTTGGCCTCCACGTAGGAGAGCTTGTCTCTGATGTCCTGGTAGGGCAAGTATTTCGGGCCTTTGTTCTTGTTCATGGGCTCTCCGGAGAGAACCTGGATGTATGGGTTCATAGCCCGTAGAGCCTGGTCCAGCGGGTCGCTCATGCCCATCTTCACCCAGCCGTGCTCCTTAACAAGGTAGTCGGCCACGGCATCCTTACCGGCCTGTAGTAGGCCTCCGATACCAACCAGTCGGGTACGTGATGTACGTGGAGCCCTCATCTCTAGTGTGCTCCCTGCTTGTAGTCCACTCATGCGAATACTTCCACTTCTTCTATAATGGAACGCCAATCGCTCCAATTGGTTATTCTGCGCTTACCAGTTAAGTTGATGTTGTAGGGCTGACTGAAAAATAACTGCTCCCATTCTGGAACATCTGCTCCAGTGACCTCTGGCTTGTCATCAATTAAAATATCCCCTCTGATCAGCGTTTTGTCTGAGGCAATGATCACGCGCTTGCCCCACCCGGCCCCCACGAAACGCTCAACCCAATTGATCTTGTCGCTAGCGCATGTGGGATTCGTAATCCACGGAGAGGTCACAATACGAACATCGTACCCCGCCTCATCCATTTCGTGTAGGGCTTCGATAGCCCCATAAATAGGCCGCAAGGCTGCATAGAACCCGGGGTACTCCATGATGTACTTCACTGCCTCACGCCCATCAGAGCTAAGACCCAGTGTCAGATCAAAAGAGGTCTGCTTCTCGGTCGTAGGCAGGTTCAGTCCCGGATAGAGCACCGCATGGCGGTCCCACTCGTGGCCCCAGTCAGCAATACAACCATCGAGGTCCGAGAGTATACGTAATTTCGTCATAGAGCACAGTCTACTCGATCTCTCTCCCTTTTGCAGCATCAGACCAAGCGTCCCACACTTTTTGATGCAGGCTGTGGTCCACAGAACCCGGTTTTGTCCGCTTTCGACCCAGGATTTCCACCGCCCAGTCCAGTAATAAGGCTGATTCCTCTTCAGTCAGAGAAATTGTGACCACTTCGGGGGACATTTTCATGTCTGGAACCTTTCTACAACATGCGGATCAGAGTAAAATAATGGGGTAGAATTAGATCATGAAGAATCCACGAGTCCGTAACTATCCTGCGTCCTACAGTACACCCGTAGATACCAATGAAATACTGGAGTTTTCTCTAGGTGAAATGCTAGCTACCGTTGAACTCAACCAGTCTAACACGGGGTGGACCTCAGAGTGGTGGGTCTCCAGACTTAACACTGAGACAGCACAGGCGGCAGGCTTCCTCGTGATCCCCGTATTCGGTGGCTCCAGAGAGGTGGCGCTGCGTAGAGTCAGTCATATCTCTACTGACGTGCTGGAATTGATCGAACAGGCTTCCGGTGGAGTGGCCCCTGCCGTATCTTCCGGCGACCGCACCAAGCACATCGCCCACCACCTGGAAGCGTTTATCGGACTCCTGGACCCCGAGGGCGAGGTCGTCACCAATACCGCTCTTATGTATGAGTTCCTGGAGACGTTCCAAACCCCAGCACCCGCAAAGCTAATTGCTGAGGTCCTGGGGATGGACAGCGTTCGTACTATCCAGGATCGACTGGACCGGGCCCGGGATCGAGGGTTGCTGGCCCGTCCGGGACGTGGGAAGAACTGGACTGGATGAATTTATCCATCTCGCCCACTTGGTGTTTGCTGATACCCATGATGTAAATAGGTCTGATATAGAGTCCTGCATACTTCAGACCGACTTCATCGACGATCACAGACATCTGATCGCTTAGCTCGTCATCGATCCAGATATACGGAGACGGGTCATTCTGCTGATCATCAATTAGTGAGAGCACTTTCCATCCGATAGAGGGGAATGAAATATTACCACCTCCTAAAGGGCGCAATACTCTGGCGTTCCTGCCGAAACCGGTGAGTCCACCGATCTCCACAGGTGCAGCTTCACACCACGTGGTCAGCCACACGATCTCCACGTCCAAAAGAGAGAGATCATCAATCATTGCCTGAGACCAAGTGATGTTGTATTGGAAGCCGCCCTCCCCTTCGGGGCTGGCTGACCCCCTACTCGGGGCATCGTCCCACTCCAATTTCGAGTGGCTAGCGTTGATACAGCCGTCTACATCCACGTACATTCGCACTTGTTTGTTGTCCTTCATTATATAAATCCTTTCGTCACTATCCGACCACCCGAACGGGTTGGCCGTCTTCGATACTTTCTGCCAGTTCGTTGGAGATGTGCCCGAGCACAGTATCCTCCGGAACATTTCCGAAGAACTCTTGAACCACCTCTACGTCTGAGGCTTTTTGCGCTTTCTGCACAAGAACCAGAGTTTCCTGGGAGGGCACATGAGCGAGGTCGTCCAAGGAGAGAGCCAGATAGCTGGCCCAGCCCTGCACAGACCCTGTAACGTCTCGCCAGTCGTCAAAGGCTTGGGCCAGAATTTCGTCCACCGCCAAGTCCATATCCCATGAGTCGCGTCGTGCCGCCAGCTCACGCTCACGCTTGACGCTCAGTTTGACCTTCAATAGCCCTGGATGTTTTGCTGCTCTAGCCATTAGGTTGATTCCCTTCAAAAATGCTGATGTGCTCAGCTTTGCGAGTCTCGGTGTCAAACACACCCAGATTGAATTCTTGGTTGTTACACTCCAGACCGAAGATGCGCGTCCAGCCGTCACGACCGGGACTGCGAATCTCCTCGTCCACCTTGAAGTGGTAGTGACCATGAACGAACAAGTCCGGAGACACACCACGGAATGCCTCGGCCATGCGGAGGCGGCCTTCAGCCGCATACAGAATGTCAGCGACACGGAACCCGTGAGGGTTGTGGCCGATCTCCTGCTCAATCGTAGCTACGCCCTCCGGAGCATCGTGACCGATCATTACGTCCGCTCGTCCACCCTCAGCCATCTGCATAGCCTGACCGGGAGTGATGGCCTCGGCTTCAAACCAGTAGTCACGAGCCCCTACAGGGTCCACGGCTTGAGCTTGAGTCCTCCACCACCTATCCACACTCGGAGCGCCGGACAGTGAGGCGAACGAAACGCCCTCCCACTCCCAGCGGTGCACACGAGGAGCGATATGAAGACCCGGCCAGAGGGTCACAAAATCCGTGGCCTCGTCTGTGAGATCGTTGATCATGTCCCAGCCTTCGTGGTTGCCGGGCACCACGTACAGATCGATACCTAGGCCGGTTGCCAGCTTGGCCGTTTTCCGGAGAAACTTGCTCCCTTTGAAGCCCGAGTAGATGCCGAAGTCACCGACCTGAATCACACGCGTAATGCCACGTGCCGCAAAAACTGGAAGGGCGTGACGAACCCAAGTGTAGTCACCGTGGATGTCCCCCCAGAGACCTACCAACATTAGAGGAGTTCCTCAATGCTTCGGGGGTCGAACGATACCGGGCGAAAGTCCCAGTACAGGTCTGGAACCTCAGCGGTCTCCTGACGGTAAGTTTGGCGAGCCTCGTTGGCTGCGCGTTTCAGGTCCGTATGGGAGTCGGAGATTTCATTTCGGAGCCGAAGGGCTTGATTCTTGGATGAGAAGACGGCCACCAAAGTGGCATCTTCTTCCGCGCCGATCACACCCTGATACAGGCCGATAAAAATAGTTGCAGTAGTCATTCCACTATACTAGCAGAACTCCGGGAATAAGTCAACAGTAAATGAGAATCGGATTGGCCGACGCGCTCCGTATGGTGTACACTTCCATACGGCTGTTCGTTATGTCGCCAGCCAATCCGATCAGGCAACCGAAGCCAGGCGAAATGAAAGCGCCCAATCCTCGTAGCGCTCTAGCCTCGGTTTTTTCGAGGTCGCGCCTACACAGGTACTCCGGTACTTGAGTTCATCCCCCTCAGGATACCACTATTTTAGAGGGTCTTGAGCCAGTCTTCAACAGACAGCTCGTGAACCAACTCCAGGTCCCACGCGTCCAGGCCTACGTGAAGCATCCGTCCGTGAGCGATTTCCGTGGAGGAATGTGTGTGACCATGAGCCAACGGCAAACCCTCATCTCTTAGGCGGTACTCCATGTGCCGGTCCTCGATATCTCGTGACCCTTCTCCTGTGTACGGGAAATGTGAGAGCAGAAGATTCTGCCCTCCCACCTTGATCCTCAGGAACGGCCAGATCGACTCAAAGTGCTCCATCCACTCGGGAAGAGCCCTCATAGCCTTGCTGTGCATAGGATGAATATTGTCGTGATTACCAGAAATCAACACCTTTCTACCCGGACGAGCATCGAACCAGTCGAATGCACCCTTCCGAGGGTTGAGGGCGATGTCTCCTAGGATACACACAATGTCGTCCTTCTTGACACGGCTATCCCAGTTGTGCGCCAGCTGCTCCTCGTAGGCATCGTGATCCACGGAACCGTCCTCGCGGCCAAAGCCGCGGAGGGCCACAACTTTGTCGTGACGAAAATGAAAATCTGAGGAGAAAAATCGCTGAGTCATATTCCAAGTCTACAGAGGCCACCGCAGTTTGTCAATAGGCTGCACCTAGTGCTTGGCTGACTATCTTGACTCCCACTCACTTGTGTAGATAGTGTGGAGAAGTTTAGACATCACCTCTCTATCACCTCTTTCTGGGAAAGTAGATTGATCAATAGCTGATTCCAATTTTACGCCAAGGTCTTCAATTAGAGCTAGTCCCTGATCTTTCGTGACCTCTCCCCCACGAATTGCTCTGCAGACTCTGAGAGGCATTCCGCTCATCGGAAGTTCAATGCTTCCGGTAGACATAAGCTCAAGCCCCAGATATCCCAGACGAATAGCGTGCATTCCGAACTTCACGTCCCATCCAAATTGCTCCGTGAGTTCTGGTCTGTTTGTTCGTTTATTTCTCTCCCCGGTGATGGCTTTACGTTGTGATTCCATATACCCCAAGAATCTGTGGCCAGCAGATTTTGACACACAGATGCTCCTATTGTCCACTAACATTTGACCAGATTCAGATATAGACTCGTACTCCGGAAGAAACAACACGCCCAGCACCGAAAGGTTGCCGGTCACGGCCAGGTCAGCAAACTTGTGCAGACCATAAACCGTGGTGTCGGTGTCCTCTCGGGTCGAACGGTTGCCGTCCCCTGCCGTGGAGTTGTGCTTGGTGTCCCAAGTAGAGAGCCCGGTCACATATTCACGAGGCTCAACAATGACTTCCACCATGTCGTGGTCGGAGTCAACTGAATAGGTGCCGTAGGCCCGAGAGCCGTACTCGGCGCGAAGAATTAGAGTCATGATGATACCCTACCAAACAATGTGTGAGAAATCAAACGTCATCCCCAAAGTTTTCGGTACAGTGCGTTATCTAGTTCCGTGAGGGAGATGAACGAGGGCTCGCACGGCGGCTTATCCCCGCGTACGTGTTCGTGCTCACAATCCAACATGAGTATCCTGAGCCCCCGGCTTGTGGCCTCTTTCCATAGATGGTCGTCTCCGTACCACCATGTGTATCGTTCGTCCATCATCAGGACAGACGGACGAATTCCAAACAGCCAACCAGTCAGAGGAGTATGCGCACCAAACGGCCTGGTGTTCAGGTACACCAGGTCTGCGCTCTCTAGGAAAGAGAACATCGAGTCCAGGGACTCCGGAGGCACAATCACGTCATCATTGATGACCAATACGAGAGCGTCATCCCCACCCAATTCAAGGGCGCGTCGGAGGCCAAGATTGACCCACCGTTGGAAGTTCTGTGCGTCACCAAAAATGTTGATGGCTCCTGGAATGTCAATCTTCGGGACAAGAGTTTCCGCGTGTGCTGTGCTCTCCGGTGTAGGACTGCTTACCGGTGCGTCGGGGTTGGTGTGGATGATAATGAACTGAGCCCCCACCGCTAGCACAGACTCTGCAAGACCCTCCAGGAGAGGACTGTGATCCCGCGCTGGGACAACAACATATCTCTCACTCACACTAAATCACGCCCTCCGGGTGCAGGTTAGCGCGGACCTCAGTGAAGGTGTACTCCCCCGGTGAAGATCACGAACGTGCTCGCTCCCGACATCGTTTGGCCCCAGGGTGTTCAGCAAGAACTCCTCATAGAGGGAAGCAACTGTATCTTCGTCCGCAGCGAAAAACGGTCTCCACGCATCGACCATCCAAGAATGAATGAAGGCTTGAAGGCCGAAGTGTACCGTGTGGGTAACGTCTTTCAGTCGGGACCCTCGATCTGTCCAGTTGGAGAGGACTTTGGTGGTCCCCCCTATATACTGTCTTCGGTGGTCAACCTTATAAAAATCCGTGTCTAGGAGTGGGGCAATAAGATCAAATTTACTCATACCTCCACGCTACACGAAGAATGACTATAAATCAAGACCTAAAATATCAGTATTAAACAGTGTTGAGTTCCCCGTAGAGGTACGGAGCGAGCTTGTGGACTACTACACTCTCCTGGAGCTTCATCAGCCTTGCGTTGTCGTTGTCTGGGATGTGATAGGAATCGGTGGTGTGGATTTTCCCAAACACCTGCGTGAGCTGCTTGAATCCGTCTTCTTTGGGGAAAACTCCATGAGTCACCCACAAGTCAAGACTAACGTTGGGATTAGATTCATAGATAACATCTGCCAGCCCAACGAAGGTGCGTCCTCCGTCACAGATGTCATCGATCAGAAGGAAATTACCAGATTCCGGTAAAGAATCAACCATGTGGAATCCGCTGAGTCTCCCGGTCTCGAAGTTTCGGGTCTTCTCTGCACGGTAGACGGGCACACCCATCACACGTGCGGCTCGTGCGGCTCGGTCTACTGCTCCCCTGTCAGGAGCAATAACTCCCACGTACGGTTGAGGCTTAGAGCCGGATGATGCGTCCTGAATTTCGTTCTTGATGATGCGCTCGAACGGGAAGACTGTGAGGTTATTTCCTCCGGCACCGACCTTGTCAGTATTGCAGATGTAGCCCTGCATCACTGGAGAGTGCGGGTCCAAGGTAACGATCTGCCCAAGGAATAGTCCGTTGAGAAAGTTGGCGTAGACCTTGGCCCCAACGGGGTTGCCGCGATCTGCGCGTGCTCCGGGGAGGTAGGGCATGAGAACGGCAGAGTTGCAGGGATTGTTGCTGTCGTCACTGACGGTGTACAGCATCTCCTCCCACATGGCCAGCATGAAGAGGTCTTGCGGGTCGTGGCCGCGTACGTCTGCGATGTGCAGTGTGTAGTCGTTGGGGTCCCACGCGTCCGGGGTAACAATGTGAGCCTCCCCCGCTGGAAAGGTCAGGGCATGAAACGGGGAGTCTACATAGAGCCCGCTCTCAAGCTTGGAATGGAAACTAATGCTCATTTTTTGGCCTGCTCTCTCAGCTCAGCCAGTTCGGCTTGGTATTTGGCCGAACTCTCTGCAGCTTCGATCTTGTTGATCTGCTGCCTGGCCTTATACTCTACGAACTCCCGGAAGACGTACGAAAGAAGAGCAAGAAGGGCCACACTGTAGGTGGCCAGGGAAATCAGGTTTCCCGGGAATGAGATAGATGAGAGGATGATGCCCAGAAGTGTGAGTAATGCTAGACAGAGCAGGATATAAAATCCTATGCCTACCCGTATGGCTATCTTAGACAGTGTCTTGGTTTTTTCTTGAAGCTTGATGTAATCCATACCCCTAGTCTAGGGCAGGACTATTAAAAAGTCAAGGGAAATATGGCCCATTCTCAATCTTGTCTGCAAGGACATAGTGCTGGAAGGCATCATCCCGGAGGTGTTGTTTGTATACGAGGTCTTTGGTGCGGATTGCCCGGTGCACGAGACGTGCGGCCTCTCTGGTGTGGTCGTCCGCTGAGACTATTGCGCAGATTCTTCGTCTGTGTGTGCGAATGCTGACGACATGCCAAACCGAGCCTCCGGCAAAAAATGCCAGAACCAGGGATAGAACAATCTCTAGGACGGAGAACACACCTACAACCTCGTTAGTTGCACATCCACGGTGTAACGGGCGATCTCGTCGCCTTCGTCATTAAACTGCACGGCATCCAAGCCATGCACTGACTTCACGTAGATTAGGTCCGACCCAAAGTTGTCCTGGACCTGTAGAAGATCGTCCTGGACACAGAGGATTAGAGGTGCGGTATCAAGCGACATCTGGCCCTCCTTCTTGGCCCTCGTTGAGGGGTACACACTTTGTGTGTTTATTCATTGTACACCTGTTTCTGAGGAGCTAGAATTGTCCGTACGTAGGTGTAGAAATGTGTCGGTCAGACGTGCGCTACGGATGTAAATGTACTCGTTACCCTCAACTTCGGCAGAGACTACGTACACTCCGTGGGGGATAAGCATCTCGGTCCCCTTGGCGGGGCCGTCAGCTAGTGTGGTCATTTCCATCTTAAGGTCTGCGTCATTTTCGGCTTTCAGTTTCTTGAATAGCCGTTCCTGTTCTGCGGGGCTCTCAATCTCAATCGGATCGTTTTTCATTGATATGTCCTTTTGCTGTGTCAATTGCTTTGCTCTCGTCTGTGTCCCCATTGAATCTGAGGAGGATCGTGAAGGCACCGGTCTCGCCTTTGACCAGGAGAATCCAGACCCCTGTTCCAGGGCCGCGCACAAGCATGTACGAGTTCTCTTTATAATCAAATTCGATTGACAACGGTGCCCCCCAATAGTAAGAGCCGCCCGGCAATTTACCGGACGGCTCAATACTAGCACTATGAGACGAGTCTCACACTGGTTTACGCTACATTCATACCGCGCCTACGCATCCCAGCGAACCCCCATGAAGAGGCCAGCCGAAAGCAACAGGAACATTCCAATCATAATGACTGGTCCTGAGAGGGTCCCGCCAAAGAATCTTGACAGGGCTCTAACCACTTTCTATGTAGTGCTAAACAGAAGTTTTGTCTAGGCCCTCCGGCTCGAATGCCAGACGAGCAATCTCCTCAGACGCAAGCAACACCGCGATAGGCGCAGCAGCAGTCAATACTATTCCGATCCAAGACTGGTAACTGGAGATGTCCCCCTCCCAATACGAGATCGTGTGGACCACGTTGGCCGCAACAGAGAGGAGTGCGAAGCCGAAGAGGCCTAGAAGGGTGCGCCACGTACTCTCCCCGCGATGCTTGAAGATAAAGAGGGACAGCGTGTACGCGAGGATAGCCGCATCGATGAAGACCGGGAACACCCAGCGAAGCTCACCAATACCCGTAAACTCAGCCACCTCATAGATCGCAACAAACGAGGCAGTGAAGGAGGCGAGCATCAACCCGAACACAATGGACACGGTGAAGACCAGAACCCATGTGGAGTCCAAATTTAGTCGTGTACTCTTCTTTCGCACTGGAGAGACCACCTGTGCAGGCTCGCTCACGGGCGCGGGTGTAGGCGCGTTCCACTCTTGGATGGGCGGCGGGGCGATCCGAGGAAGCCCGGGCGCAGTGGTATAGACCGTCTCAGGAGGAGGCGGAGGCATAGGGGGAGTAAACGGGAAAGATGGCGGTTGTGGTGAAGTCATTCCCCCATCCTACAGGATTTCTAAAAACGTAACGAGAAAATTTTAAAGAGCCCTTGACATTATACCTTTTAGTCAGTATTGTAGAGGTATGACGAAGACAGAAATGACTCAGGAGTACGCCGCGCTAGTCGCGCCACTGCTGCCGTTGGCCGTACGAGCCTACGGTAGTAGGGACACCGTGTCCCCACAGCATGACGCGAGCCGTGAGTACACACGCCTCCTCTGCGAGTACTACGCTAAGAGGGGCTCCCTGCTCGATATGGCTGCAGCCCTCGGAGTCACGTACGCCGGTCTACGTAGGCGCGTCACCACCGCGTCCCTCAAGCCGTCTTCTGGGCGTGCACGTACGAAGTACCCTCAGGAAGTCTACGATGCGGCACTAGCTGAAATTATCGTGGCCAAGCTGACGAGCACCGAAGAATATCACCTTGCACTTCACAAATACTTTGAGGCCGGACTTTCAATGGCCAAGGTGGCGGATATGCTCGGGCTCAGCTCAGCCAACCCAATATATTACTCGATCAACCGCGTGCGACTGGAGCAGTCTGGCGAACTTTCCCCCCGGACATAGTTTGACGGAACATCTTTCGTTCCTGCTCAGAGAAGCCACCCCAGACACCACGTTCGTCAGGGCTGTCAAGCGCATAAATTCCGCACTCCCTCTTATAGGGGCACGTGGCACAAATCTTTTTAGCCTCAACTACAATATCTCTGGCCTCTCTAGACTTGGACGGGAAGTTGATCTCACTCATAAAGAGTTCGGGGTCGGTTGCACAAGGGCGAGGTCCTTTACCCTCGAATGTGGGCATAGGAATGGTTCTCATAGTGTCTACTTTCTTGTTGGTAACGGTGCACCCCAACTCTATATCCCCGCAAGCCACAAGTCAAGCCCTAGTTATTTGTAGCATCTGTACAACCCACCAGTCAGACAGTTCTCTATCCCCCCGAAGCCTAGTGAATGCCTGAGATACCGTGAAAAATCCGAATAGGGCTGGACAATGAAGTAGATTGCGGGTTACAATGTACATATGGAAACTGCAACAATAGACCCAGAGGTTAAAGCCTCCGATGAACCCGAAGCCGAGGATGAGACCAATATTCTGGTGGTCTCGGACAGATGTGATCAGTGCGGGGCCCAAGCATACGTAGGTGTGCTGCTCGGTAACGGAGACCTCATGTTCTGCTCCCACCACTTCAACAAATACAAGACCGGAATCACTGCTGCAGCTGTCAAAATCATTGATGAGCGATGGAAACTCTTTAATCAGCGTAGAAACGTAGAGTAAACTATTAGTAGTAATGTAGGCTCATTTGTGCACTCCCGCGCTCTGTCGCCTGCATAGATAGGAAGAAGCACATGAACATTAGTGTATACGCTAAAGCTATTGTGATGATCATCTCCGCAGGAATCGCTATCCTAGGATCGGCCCTCACAGACAATCTTGTTACACCCATCGAATACGTCAACATCGCTATCGCCATGGTGACCGCCATCGGAGTGTACTTGATTCCAAATCTGCCTGCAGGACTGGCCAAGTTTGGCAAGACATTCGTGGTGCTCGCCGGAGCTTCACTCATGGCCCTTGCTGTGGTTCTAGGGGCCGCGCTCTCATGGGGAGCAGTTACCTCAAGTGACTGGATCAGTGTTGCACTAGCTGGCCTAGCCGCAATTGGTGTCCACGTCATCCCGAATGGCGCTCAAGAAGCAGTGGAAACAACTGTCTCTGCCAACAAGGTCTAGACACTTTAGGACAAAAAACCCCGGCACCTTTTCTTAAGGTGACCGGGGTTTTTGCCGTCTTTATTGAGGAGTTCAAAATAGTATTAGAGAGCATACCAGCCACCTCTCTAAGCACGCAAGCGACCTTTGGTGCTAGTCTGTTAGGACCAGCAAATCGCTGGACATACACGCAACCCCGCTACGTGACAGATCGGGTGCCTTACGGTGCTTTGGTCTGTCTTTTTTGCTTCCGGGGACGACAAAAAAGGAACCCCATGGAAAATGAATTTGTAGACGGATACGCCATCCCAATAGACCCAGCAGACGAATTCGCCTGCGAATCTTGTCAATAGGATAGGGTGACAGACATGACGATCACATTACTGGCAAAACCCAACTGCGTACCTTGTACGGCCACCCAGAGAGCCCTAGATAAGAGCGGCCTCGAATATACCAAGCGCGATATAACTGAAGACCCCGAAGCCTACGAGCTGGCTATGAGCCTCGGCTACATGCAGGCCCCCGTAGTAATCGCCGGAGACGACCACTGGAGCGGATTCCGTCCTGACAGGTTGTCAGCTCTCAGCGCCTAGGGTTCGCTATGGACGTTGTCTTTTTCTCTAACATCACAAACAACACGGGGCGTTTTGTTGACCGCCTAGAGTGGCCAGCCCATCGCATCCCCCTACACCCGACCGACGAGCTTCTCAAGGTCACCAAGCCCTACATTCTGATCTTCCCCACCTACGCGGGAGGACGAGATGTTGAGGCTGCAGTACCCAAACAGGTCATCAAATTCTTGAACGACCCCGACAACCGCGCATTGATCCGAGGCGTGGTAGCATCAGGGAACACCAACTTCGGAGATACATACTGCCGTGGAGGCGATATCGTATCCCAAAAGTGTGAAGTCCCCGTACTACACAGATTCGAGCTACTTGGCTCAGACGAAGACGTAAGCACTGTACTAGCAGAGCTACACACCTACACAGAAATGGAAAGCAATGACAATCATTGAGGACGTAAGCACCACATCGCACGGGGAGTCCGACTACTTCGCCTTGAACGCGATGTCATACTTCTACGCCGATGAAGAGAAAAAGACCCTCCAGCTCCACATGGACAGAGAGTCCGCACGTCAATACTTCTTGACGAACATTAATCCTTCTACGGTCTTTTTTCACACCCTTGAAGAGAAGCTGGACTTCCTATTCGACAATGAGTACTACGAGAAGGCCATCTTCGACCAGTACAACTTTGAGGATGTCAAGGACATATACAAGCTCTCCTACGCGTACAAGTTTCGATTCCCAGGACTCCTCGGAGCGGTCAAGTTCTACACCACGTATGCCCTGAAAACCTTCGATGGTAAGCGATATCTTGAGCGATTCGAGGACCGAGTTTCGGCCACCGCGCTCTATCTCGCTCGTGGAGATGTCTCCACTGCAGAGTCCCTTGTAGACGAAATCATGACTGGTCGTTACCAGCCCGCAACCCCCACGTTCCTCAACGCGGCCAAGGCTCAGCGAGGAGAATTGGTCTCGTGCTTCGAAGCGGGGACTCCGATTACGACCGAAAACGGCTCTGTACCTATCGAGAAAATTCGAACGGGAGACAAAGTACTGACACATGCTGGTCGATTCATGTCCGTAACCTCTGTAGGCTCCAGATATGAGACCGACTTCATGGTCACTCTCGCTGTGAGTGGGAACATCCGACCCCTTCGTGGCACAGGGGAGCACCCGGTACTGGTATCTACCCCCCGGGACGTAGCGTCTGTACACTTGGGAGACGGAGCCACCGAAAATCTGAAATGGGTGCCCCTCCAGGATGTAAAGCCCGGAGACTATGTGGCTTTGGGGGTGGACACCACACTCGAAGAGGATACTCAAATACAGGTGTCCTCGTACCTGAGAAACAGCACTCGATATAGCCTAGACGCAGGAGTACTGGCCGTAGGTACAGTGGACGCTAAAAACAACAAAAGAAAAGGCCACACCACCTCACTACAGTCTCGGCCTGTACGGGATGTCGTGCAACTTGACGAGAAGTTCGGAAGATTTATAGGATACTACCTGGCTGAGGGATACACACATCGAACCAACGGCGCAGTGAAGGGAGTACGATTTACTTTTGGGTCCCATGAGGAGAAATACATTGAGGATGTCATTGCCTTGTCTGAGGAGATTTTCGGCCTCACCCCTACCATAAACGTGAACAAGGACGGGTCCACCAATGTGGCTGTCTGGTCGCAAGCTGTCGGGGACTTCTTCCTAAACACCATTGGTACGGGTTTTGATAGAAAAACCCTACCGGAAATTTACACTCACGCTCCTGCTGATTTCCTGTGGGGGCTCCTGATTGGAGCCATGCGGGGAGACGGCACAACAGTCAAGGCTGGGGTAATTATGGACCTCGTAAACCCAGCCCTAGTTCAGCAACTTTTTGATACCGCCCTTCGAACAGGCCTAGCCCCAACAACTAGAATTTATACTAATCAGGCAGGAAACCCTACCGCCCAGTTGATTATCACACAGGGAGTCGGAAGAAACACTGAGTATATCTATGCGGTAGACAAGACCATTGAGAAGTTCCGAATTACTGACAGCCACCAGTCCACAGTACATAAGCGCGTGATAGACGGACACCCCATGTACAGGGTGCGGAGTGTGGACCACACAGCCCTAGAGAGTCCTGTAGAGGTCTTCAACTTGGAGGTTGAGGATGATCACACCTACGTTGCAAATGGGTATGTTGTTCACAACTGTTTTCTCGTACGTACTGAAGACAACATGGAATCAATTTCGAACATTCATAATGCTGCGCTCCAAATGTCTAAGCGCGGTGGGGGTGTGGCGTTTACGCTCACCAATCTTCGTGAAGCCGGTGCCCCCATAAAAAAGATCGAGGGCCAGTCTTCCGGTGTCGTGCCAGTTATGAAGATGCTTGAGGATGCTTTCTCGTACTCTAACCAACTCGGGGCTCGCCCCGGTGCCGGTGCGGTCTACTTGAACGCGCACCACCCGGACATTCTGACGTTCCTAGACACCAAGCGCGAAAACGCGGACGAGAAGAGCAGAATTAAAACGCTCTCCCTCGCCGTGGTCATTCCGGATATCACCTTCCACTTGGCTAAGAACGACGAGGATATGTACCTCTTCTCGCCCTATGATGTGGAGCGCGTTATGGGTAAGCCCATGACCGACCTCTCTGTGACCGAGCACTACCGTGCATGGGTAGAGGACTCTAGGATCAGGAAGACCAAGATCAAGGCACTTCGATTCTTCGAGGTCGTCTCAGAGTTGGCTATGTCCTCCGGCTATCCGTTCCTTCTCTTCGAGGACACTGCTAACCGGGCCTCCAATCTGAAGGGTCGCATCAACATGTCTAACCTCTGCTCAGAGATTCTTCAGGTCAACACCGCCTCCACTTTCAATGAGGATGGCTCATACGATCACGTTGGTCGAGACATCTCTTGCAACCTAGGCTCTATGAACATTGCCAAGTCGATATACGGTGGTGACCTAGGAAACACGGTACACATCGCTGTTCGAGCACTTACCGCTGTATCCGACCTCTCCAATGTGTCAGCCGTGCCTTCGATTGCACAAGGAAACGCCATGACACACGCCATCGGCCTCGGTCAGATGAACCTTGCAGGATTTTTGGCCTCCGAGAAAATACATTACGACTCTCCAGAGGCTGTGGACTTTACTTCAGCGTATTTTGCGGCCATTACCTACTATGCCGTGAGAGCATCAGCCACCATTGCGAAAGAACGTGGAGAGACCTTTGACGGATTTGAATCAAGTAAGTACGCCTCTGGGGAGTATTTTGAGAAGTACATCTCACAGAGTTGGGCACCAAAAACTGAGAGAGTGCAGGAGCTATTCAAGAAGTATGGAATTACGGTCCCCGGGGTCGAGGTATGGACCCTTCTTCGGGACGTGGTGGCTAAGTACGGCATCTACAACGGATACCTTCAAGCGGTGCCTCCGACCGGTTCGATCTCATACATCAACCACTCCACCGCATCCATCCACCCGATCTCAGCACAGATTGAGATTCGTAAGGAGGGTGCGCTCGGACGCATCTACTACCCGGCCTTCGGAATGAACGAAGACAACCGAGAGTTCTACCGAGACTCGTACCACCTCTCCCCAGAGGCGTTGATCGATGTCTATGCTGCCGCAACCGAACACGTAGACCAGGGCCTCTCCTGCACACTGTTCATCAACGGCGATGCCACAACTCGTGACATCACTAAAGCGCACATCTACGCGTGGAAGAAAGGCCTTAAGACCATCTACTACACCCGTGTAAACCAGAACCCGATGGAAGGTACTCAGCTCTCGAACTGTGTTGCGTGCGAGCTGTGAGTAAGGTGGGACGACTCCGTGCTGGTCTAGAGTGTGGGTGGAGGAGTGCCAGACTGAGACGATGGCTACCCGTTCCCCGTAGGTTCCCAGGCGGTCTCGCATTGGGTCTCGTAATGTTTTGGAAAGAGAAAAAGAAATGACAGACAATTCCTCCTCGCTTGAGAGAGAAACCATCGAATCGGGATGCACCACCAGTCCTCTAGAGTTCTTGAGTAGGTTGCCCTCAAGGGGACCAACTGTGGTGAACCCCCGACTAGTCCCGGCCATCAACTGGAACCGACTCCCAGACCCGATGGACGGCATCGCTTGGAACCAGCTCACCGAGAACTTCTGGCTCCCAGAGAAGATCGCCGTATCCAATGACCTCCCCTCATGGAGAAATATGACCGAGAACGAGAAGGACATCACTCGCAAGGTATTCGGTGGCCTCACGGCTCTAGATACGATCCAATCTGAGGTGGGCGCAATCTCCCTCATTCCGGACTCTGTGACCCCTCATGAGGCTGCGGTCTACACCAACATTGCCTTCATGGAGTCAGTGCACGCTCGAAGCTATAGCAACATCTTCAGTACGCTCTGCTCTACCGAGGAGATCGATGACCTTTTCCGCTGGGTTGAAGAGAATCCTCAGATGCAGAAGAAGGCTGAAATTATTCTCAGCTACTACGATGGAGATGACCCGCACAAGAGAAAGATTGCAAGCACCCTCCTAGAGTCGTTTCTGTTCTACAGCGGATTCTTCTGGCCGTTCTACATGTCCTCCCGAGGCAAGATTACCAACAGTGCTGACATCATCCGACTAATCGTTAGGGATGAGGCCGTGCACGGACAATACATCGGGTACAAATACCAGAATGGTGTTCGCAAGCTCCCACAGGAACAACAGAACTACTACCAAGAGTTCGCGGTCAACTTGACCATGGACCTCTACGACAATGAGATTCAGTTCACCCAAGACCTGTACGACGAGATTGGATTGACCGAGCAGGTCAAAACCTACCTCCGATATAATGCTAACAAGGCACTCCAGAATCTGGGATACCCAAATCTCTTCCCATCCGACACGACACAGGTCAACGCCACGATCCTGTCTGCCCTATCCCTTACGGGAGAGAATCACGACTTCTTCAGCGGTGGCGGCTCAACCTACAAAGACCCCAAGGCTGCGGCCATGGAGAAAACGGACTGGGACTTCTAACCGCATCCGGTGACTTTATGGTACCATCAGTATATGGTTATTATCCCCGAATCACTATTGTTAGAGTGGCACCCCACTAAAAATCTGCCTGCCACGTTAAACACAATTAGCCCATTTGGACACAAAAAATACTGGTGGGTGTGTGCCCTAAACCACGAGTGGGAGAGCTGGCCCGGACCGCGCGTCCGTGGTTCAAAGTGTCCATACTGTGCCAATAAGGCCACCTGGGCAGGATTCAATGACCTACTCACCACAAACCCCAGCATAGCCGATGAATGGCACCCCACAAAGAATCTCTATGGTCCAGAGACTATCCGAAAAGGACACCGAACCAAGGCATGGTGGCTGGGCTCCTGCGGACATGAGTGGGAGGCCACCGTAAACAATAGAGTGGCCGGAAATCAAAAATGCGCTGTGTGTTACAACAGACAGGTTGTTGTGGGAATCAACGATCTAGGCACATCTCACCCAGAAGTAGCCAAAGACTGGGCAGACAGCCGAATGACTCCTCAAGATGTTGTAGCAGGGCACAACCAAAAAGTAGACTGGTCATGCAACAAAAAGCACACGTGGTTAGCGTCTCCAGATATGAGAACATCCCAATCTACAGGATGTCCAACGTGTGCACACTCTATCAGTCGCCCCGAGGAGGAACTGTCGGCCTTCCTCACCCACCACAACATTGAACACCAACCCAGAGACAGAACCCAACTGCGAACCAAAGAGCTGGACATCTGGATACCAAATCACAACTTGGCAATTGAATTCAACGGCCTGTGGTGGCACAAAGAAGGCACCCGTCCTAGAGGATACCACCACGACAAGTACCAGGAGTGCCGAGACAAAAATATCACACTTCTTCAAATATGGAGCGATGATTGGGACAGAAACCGATCCCTCATAGAAAACAGAATACTAATGCTTACTGGAAATTTCTCAGGAGAGAGGGTATCTGCCAATAAGTGTGTGCCCGGGATAGTCTCTGCTCTAGAAGCGAGACGATTCTTAATGATAAACCACATCCAGGGGCCGCCGAGAGTTGCACGGTACTATGGACTAAAAACCTCAGACGGGGTCCTCAGGGCCGTACTGGCCCGGAGAGTGTCTTCATCAGGAGAGCACATCATCGATAGGTACGCCACGGTGGGTCTAGTCCGGGGAGGCTTCACTAAACTGATGGCCCACATAGCCAAAGTGGAGGACGTTAAGACTTGGGTCACATTTGCAGACCTAGCCACAACAGATGGGGGGTTATATGAATCAACTGGATTCCAAGTAGACAAAATTCTTCCCCCAGACTACACATACCTATCCAATAGAAAGACACGTGTCCACAAATTCAATTACCGTAAAAAGAGATTCAGACTCGATAATGATCTACTCTACCAACCCGAACTAACAGAGCGGGAGCTGGCTACTTTGAATGGGCTCTACAGAGTATGGGATGCCGGTAAAATAAGGTACACTAAAACAGAAAGAGGAAACCTACAGTGAACAATGAAGATCAAGAAAGTATTAAACCTGTCGTATTGTTTGAAACCCCCGACACGTGTGAGACGTGCGGGGGGTCATTCAATAACCTCAACTCGATCACCCAGACGGAGAAACGCGGCTACATGAAGCGCGAAAATCTGGTGGGCTACTACTGCTCCGCATGTGAGACGACACACCTGTACGCGTAGACTAGTCCTACCAACCCACTCCAGTTGTGATATACTTTTAAAATGACATCAAAAATTCCTCTCCCTGGGGGAAGCGTAGCCGACCTGTTCCCAGACCTGGCTCGTGAGGCAGTAGAGTACAGCCACACCACATCTGTGCGTCCCGGTACGCACCAACTCCTAGAGTGGTCCCATACAGACCCAGAGAGTGGACACTACCACACATGGAGGGCCACCCCCAAAGACCGCATCAGGGGCTTTGGATGCCCGTACTGCTCCACACCCATGCGAAAAGTTCTATCCGGGTTCAACTCATTGGCGGACATTAACCCAGAACTTAATAAAGAGTACTCCAAGACCAACCCTACAAGATCAACTGAGATTCTTGCAAACCACTCAAAAAAAGTGTGGTGGCTTTGCAAAAACAACCCAGAACACTCCTGGGAGGCCACACCTCACCAAAGAAATCGAACAAAATCCGGATGTCCGTTTTGCGCTGGAATTAAGGTTGACCCATCTCGTAAAAATTCTCTTCTACATCAATTTCCAGAGCTGGCCTCAGAGTGGCACGAGGACAATCACGGGAACCCCGAGGATTATATGGTGTCTGCCAAGTACAGAGCCAAATGGCGCTGTAACATGTGCAGCAGAGTCTGGTCCACCGGAGTCTACCACCGTGCGTCCGGGCAAGGATGTAGACACTGCAATACCACTGGAACCTCAAAGATTGAACAGGAGTTGTACTCATTTATCCACACACTCCAGCCGACCGCACAAAATAGTGTTACCGGTGTGGTGCCCCCCTATGAGTTGGATGTCTATATTCCAGAAACTAGACAGGCTTTTGAGTTAGATGGGATTTTCTGGCACAGCGAAAAATATAAAGACAGACATAGCCACGCAAATCGACTAAGGGCGTGTGAAGCTTCAGGTGTCCAACTTATTCAAATCTGGGAAGACGAGTGGCTATACCACAGAGAGGCAGTAGAACGTATGATTAAACACAAGCTGAACATGAGCACAGACTCTAAAATAAACACAAGAAAATGTTCGATGGAGTCTGTGTCCTATGACCGCGCCAGCACGTTTCTACAGGCCAACCACATACAGGGGGCAGCAAGAGGCACTGTATACGCAATGCTGGTGAGTCCGGAAGGAGAAGATGTTGCTGTTCTTGTTGCCAAACAAAAATCAAAACTTAATGGAGCATTCTATCTAGAACGATACGCCACATCTGCCAGAGTGCCGGGAGGGATGCCCAAACTAATGAAATACGTAGAGAACTTGTACGAGGTGGATGAGTGGATCACTTTCGCTGATCTTAGAGTCTCCACCGGAGACCTCTACTTGAAGACAGGATTTGTTCTAGATAAGACTCTGCCTCCGGACTACACATACCTGAGACGAGGGGCACGCCGTAGGGAGCACAAGTTCAACTACCGCAAAGACAGATTCAATCGAGACCCCGACCTCAAAACTATCCCAGGCCTCTCAGAAAAAGAGCTTGCAGCCCTCAACGGCATGTTCAGAGTATGGGATGCCGGAAAATCTAGATATGTGAAAACACGTTGACAACGACCAATAAATACCTATAGACTAAGGACACCATGACACTTTTACCCCCTAGTGACGAGCAGCAGAAGGTTATTGACTACCTAAATAATACCTCTGGCCATGTATTTTGTACTGGCCGTGCCGGTACCGGCAAATCGCATGTACTCAAGCACTACCAGGCCTCAGGCAAACACAAAATTCTTGTGTCGGCATCTACAGGAGTGGCTGCGCTCAGCGTGGACGGCAAGACCGTGCACAGGCTGCTAGGGCTAGGCACCGCGCTCCCCGCAGACCTGTACGCGGACCACAACAAGCTCCAGTACAATCACGCGTGGATCAGAAAATTTGATGTACTCGTTGTCGATGAAATCTCGATGATCTCTTCAGACCTCATGGACGCTATGGATCGCAACCTTCAGATCATTCGCAACAGCCACGAACCCTTTGGTGGGATGCGGTTGGTAATGTTCGGCGACCCCTACCAACTACCTCCAGTAGTCAACGACGACTTCAAGAAATACCTGAAGCTCCGTAAGTACCGCTCGGAGTGGTTCTTCGATGCAAAAGTGTGGAAGAACGACACCAGCTTTGACACGTTCGCTTTGGAGCAGATTCAGCGCCAACGAGGAGATGAACAATTCACCCACTTGCTGAACGCGGTGCGGGATGGGTCGATCACTTCTGATGAGCTACGTCTAATCAATATCGTGGGGGGAATGAACAAACCCACCGACGACACACTCCTCTTGGCCGGGTACAACAAGACCGTGTTCGATAAGAACTCCCAAAGTCTCGCACAGCTGCCCGGCAAAATGTACTCCTACGAGGCCAAAGTCAGTACCGGCTTCGGACGAGACGAACCAGCCGAACGCGTGATCCACCTTAAGCCCGGTGCCAAGGTCATCATGCTCACAAACGATGGCCAGGATCGCTGGGTCAACGGAACTGTAGGCGAGATTGTCACCTGCACTGATGAAGGGTGGGTGACAGTAGAGATTGATGGAGAACGCTACAATATCAGTCCCCACCCGTGGATTCCATCCGACTGTGCACCAGACATGTTCCCGCTCTCTCCTAAATACATTCAACTACCTTTGAAGCTCGCGTGGGCCGTAACAATCCACAAGTCTCAGGGCATGACCAAGGATGAGATTGAGATTGACCTCGGAGCCGGAGCATTTAGCCCGGGGCAGACGTACGTGGCACTGAGTCGTGTGACATCAGCCAGCGGACTTATGCTGCGCCACCCACTGGCCCCCAGTGACATTCGTGTGGACCCCAACGTGTCCAGATTCTTCAAGAATATTGACATTGAGACTCCGGTCGTGGTCTAAAAATTTCGCTACAATGGAGACACAACAAAACTAACGGATGGCATACTGCCTCCAGATGGGAGCTACATGAACGAACGTAAACTCACCGAACTGGCCCTTAGCGGCCTGATCTGGAGCTATGACATCCGAATGGTCACCCCCATTCTCTAACAGGGAGGTGATCCCGATCTCGATCTGGGGCCATACGCATATATTGGCGGTGGCCTACCAGTGGTCGGGAAGCACAGAAGCCGAGCACAAAGTGCCCGGCTATTTCTGTCTCTGGAGGGCACAGGATGCCCACTGACGGCCTACAGGCTATCTGAAGATCGCTCTACACCTCAGGATAAGTATTGGGCTCCACAGGAGCTGCAGGGTTAGGCTGGAACCCGAATTTGAAGGGGGTTTCCGCGTTGATCTCGGGGATACGCCCCTTACTGATCTGATAGTCACGCTGGCCGCTGCCGTGCACCTGAGCAGATACTCCGGTAACCTTAGGTCTGGAGTCTTCAGGGTCCTCCTTCTTGGGCACTTCTTCCTGGCGATCTCGCCACTCCTTCAGCGCTTTGTTGACCCTAAAGAGTCCACGCAGTTCGATAACACTGCCGTTCTGATGAACTTCACGTACGCGCATTTATTCTGCTTCCTTAAAAGATAAAGGGGCCCGACCTATTAATAAGTCGAGCCCCAGTCTATCAGATTGATGATGATACAGCAAGGCAAAGTTCTAAGAACCTTTTTTAAAAATAAAACAGGGTGAATTCTATTTGTTAATCCCCTCTACTGAACTCAGCAATCAGTTGCGGCACTGCAGAGTCCATGCCCGCAATATCTAGGCTCAGATCATCCCTCGGGTCCGCAACAGTGAACTCGCTTGCGGTGCAGGCCAAGACGATCATCTTGGCCAAAATTCCAGTCTTGGCGCGGTACTTCTCCAATTCGGCATACACGTGTCTCATACCCCAGGTGTCGTTGTCAGTGATCACGATGAACGTATCCACGAGAATGTTCTTCGCAGATGCCGTACGCACTAGAAGAGCTGCGTCCGTACCACCAAAGTTACGATCCCTCGTAAGGTCCAGAACATCGTCAAGACGCTGACGCGGGCTGATCGGCAGTTCTGCGATCTGGTGGGAGAACCCATAGACCACAACCATCGGCTCGGTAGCCACAGTGACGAGCGCCATAGCTGCAGCAACTTCTGCTGCGGATAGCGGGCTGTCACCGATGTACGAGGCCATCGATCCTGACACGTCCACACCAACCATCGTCCGCTTATTGGCGGGGGTGACTGACTTGAACGCCAAGTAGAACGCGGCATCCAACGCATCTGTGATCTCACGCACTGGAGTGTACGGAATCTGCGGCTTACGTGCAGAGCTGCTGTACCCGTACGTCGCGCCGCCTGCGGAATATGTCTTCATCGCGGACAGAACATTCAACGGGTGAATACGAGCCTTCTCCAACTGGACTGTATCGGTGAGACGAGTCACGACCAAAGCCGTGTTCGCATTCATAGGTGCAAGCCACCCAATACGAGTCAGACGCGGGAGCTGACGGATCAGCGCACCGAGAGGAACGTTACCGTCCATCAGTGCATCCCACGTGGCAGGCGTGTTGAGTGCCTGAGTCGGGATCATCTCCCAGCTCAGCCCGTACTCACGAATGAGTGCAGGCACGTCTGCGCCAGGGCTCTTGGCAAGCTCATACCCCTTAGTCTGAGCAGGTAGGGTATCTAGATCAAAATCCTTGCCGGTCATCCAATTCACCAGATTATCGTCCGTAATGTTGGGATGTGATAGTCGTAAGACATCACGGTGTGTCCAAGCAGTGTTTGTCATTTTTTATTCCTTTCGGCTCACAACTAGTGAGCATAATTTTCGAAAATGAGAATCAGAAAGATTCCATTATACCACACGACTACGATACTTTGTCACTTGGTATGCAAGAGACCCACGTCCTTCGTGGAACAGATACCAACCTCCAACAGCACGACGAAGTGCACGGCCCCAACCACGGAACTGTTCAACATACCCTACGAAGATAAACAAATGTGTAGCGGTTCGCGCAACATCAGTCAACTTGTCGAGGGCATACGAACGTACCGACTCTTCGGGACTCGAAGCTGCAATAGCCAGAGCGAAGAGAGCAGGGTTCTGCTTGGGAGCGCGACCGGCCACAGAAATCTCCGTGATCAGGTCCACGAGCTGGATGCCAGCCTCAGCGTCGGAAGCCAGCTTGGTGATGACACCAGCGTTCTCCTTCGAGAGCTTCTGCCCAGAAGTGTAGAAGTTCTTCTCAGAACCTAGAATGAGGAAGCGCTTGGCGCGTTCCATGTCGTTGACGGAAAATACAAAACCGCCTGCGTTGTTCTGCACCTGGTCCTCGCGGGTCCGAACAGTCTGAGGAGCTTTTGCAGGATCAAGCTGGGATGCGGCACGGGTGCGTACTGTCTTAAGTGAATCTGTCATTTCTTTGTCTTCTTTCTTTTCCGGCTCGCCCTGTGACGAACATATTTGTGCAGACATCTTTGGCTGCGAAGTTGTAGTGCGAACATGTGTGTGAAAATCGGAAGTGCTGGTACTTCCTCCAGCTATTTGAGCGTTTCTACGCACAATATCTGAGAGCCTAGCTCAGCCTAGTCCAGAGTGCAGTGGGCCGTCAAGCGACCGTACCTCTGGCTTCCATGGGTAACCAATTCTCTTCGGCTCGCACCGAAAGGTTATTGACGAACATGTTATGACACTCGGGTTTTAGTGCTCTGCCGATTGAGCTAAACACCCCTAAGGGTGTTGCCGGACTCGAACCGACAACCTCTTCTGTTCCATAGATAACCGAACAATCTCCGGCTCGTCAAGTTGTTATAGTGGGCATGTAATTGCCATCGGGGTAACTAGGTAGCCAGACCGTCGCACGAATCGAACGTGCCTTCGCTTCTATGTGAGAGATAACCGAAAACATCCGGCCCACTAAGCTTGTGGTGAACGAGCATGTTATTGAAGACCGATTGGCTTTCGCCGTGTCTGATTATTAGTCGGATTTGATAACGGTCTGTCATCCGGCTCGTACACCGAATTCTCTGTTAAGTTGTAACGTCTAAGTAAGACTCTAGCACGAAACTTTCACGGGCGCAAGTCTTTCTTAAAATTGCAGGAAAACCTGTAAAATAGGAGTGGACCCTACGCGACTCGAACGCGCAACCTCATTCCTGCCAGAAATGTGCACTACCAATTGTGCTAAAGGCCCATAAGTGGAGGTCGGGGGCTACGATCCCCCTGCCTTCGATTTGCAAAACCGACGCTCTACCCATTGAGCTAGACCCCCATATTGAATTGTATTGGTTGGGATTCGCAGACTTGAACTGCGTGCCTCGTCATTATCAGTGACGCGCTCTAACCAGATGAGCTAAACCCCAGTGCGTGAATTTACATTCTAGCATACTCTATATCGTTTGTCTAGGCTTTATGGGAACAATAATCACAGGATGACCCACAACCACAATTCGGCTGTGAGCACCTGTGACGGCATTTGCAAGCGGAAGCCATCCAACATCATAGCACCTACTCCGTATCGGCAATGCGCTTCTGCTCATCGGTCAGTGTGTCGTAGACAACCAGCTCGTCGCTGAGTCGGTCTCGCAATTCCGCCGCCTCAGCAAACGTCAGTCTGAACCACGGCTCATACGGAGTGTTGAAGGTCAGCCAAATCCAGGTTGTAGGGAGGCAAGAGGAATCAAAGTCCGTGGACACGTCCAAGGACCCGCAGTTTCTATCCAAAGCGTCCGGGTGGAGGCTCAATTTCATGTCTTCGTTTTTGTTTGTCATGTCTCTCCAGAGGGAGTCGAACCCCCGGCACGAAGGGTAGAAACCTTCTGCTCTAATCCGCTGAGCTATGGAGAGGTGGAGGTAATGGGGAGAATTGAACTCCCTTATCTGCTTTTGCAGAGCAGCGCCTAAACCAGTCAGCCACACCACCATTACTACTAGATTACCACATAAATGTCCTTTTGAGGGGGGGACCAAATTTCTACGTTCACCCGGGTAGGGGCAATGATGTCTGCAATCATGCCCTCAACCTGACGCTCATTGAGCCCACCGATACCAGAACCAATCCGTGGGAGAGCAATCTCTTTCAACCCATCAGCCTCGGCAACACCCAGCGCACGTCTGAAGCTCTCAGACAGCCATTCGTAGGAGGCGTTAGCCCCCGGGCGATCCTGTGACGCGAGGTTGTAAATATACAGCCCCGGAGCCTGTTCGTAGACCATAAGGCCTCCAGGCTCCAGTTCACCCGACTTGCAGAGCTTTTTGTACTCATTGTGCATATCGGGGAAGCGTTCTTTGAACTGCAAAGCAATGCCTGAGCCCATAATGCCATCGACATTAACACCATGCCCAATAGCACGTGCGTCAGTTGTGAACAGGTCTCCTGTTTGGTGGATAATCATTCCCATGGTTTAGCCTTTCACGCAGAGGATCGTCTGCAAGTGGGCCACTTCGTTCGCCCACATCAGGGTCTCGTGTACCGCTCCCGGCAGTGCTACAGGGTATACGTTGGTTATCATACTCTTACTCTATCAGGCTCTTACCCTGTCGTCAAGCCTTTTCTAGTAAAGGTCCCACAACATAGAGTGACGGTGCTGTGCGGTCAGGGGCAGCTCGTCATCGTCATCGAAGGCCTCTCCGTAGGTGTTAAAGCTATCGACGACACCACGCAGATAGTCTCGGGACGTACGTCGAGACAAGCCATTACGCATATCGTAGTATCCGCGCTTTTTCTTTCCGCTACTGCTAAAAGAGCTGTAGCAATACCCCCAGTCGCCTGGAGCCATTGCTGGGGTGCAGGGCAGATCGTCATAGTGCCCGTAGCCACCGCCCGTGAGCTTTTCACCCTCGGTGCAGTAGTCCTTGAGCACCACGGCCACGACCTTCTCTGTCTGAGCCACGAGCCGCACACCGGTTTGCACCTGATCGTATGGTTTGCCCTTTTTGACTAGCTCACGCGCCTCATTGACTGCCTCTTCAGAGAAGGTGTAAATGGTGTAGTAGCGTGTAAGTCCACTGACGTTCTGCACAATGAGGCTTGCAGAATAGAACTGTGGCTCTTCGTGGAAGACGACCTTGCCATTTTCGTCATACACGTAATACGTTCTGTAGATCGTCTTGCCCAGCTTAAGGTGGCCGTGATCGGTGTTTGTTCCGTCATCGTTCTGCCTGACCCAGTAGGGACGATCTTTGTCGGTTCTCGACATAATGACCTCATTTCCGGCCATAGATAGCGGGTCGGTTCCCGCTTCGAATCTATGACCTAAATAGTGTCATAGTCAGTGTAGATTTCGTTTCTCATAGGACTACCTTATCACGGCCTCTCTGAGACCTTGACGCGCCCTGGGATGAATTTGGGGCTCTCGGTGGTGTACCGAACCAGGAGCTGGTGACGCTGAAGAATCTCGTCTTCGTCGTCCTCCCAGCGGATTCGGAACATACCTTTGCCGATTACGACCACTACACGACCATGCCTTCTACCTATAAGGTCTGCAACAGCCGTGCCTGATTTTACGTCACTGAATTCATCTCTGTCTTTTGCCATATCAAGATTCTAGCAGGTCTGCACTAGGAGTGCAAGCCCTTAACCAATATCCACTCCACTATCTGAGGTGGACACCGCAGTGATGGGCATGCTTGGAAGGACATCAAGGTTGTGCTTGAGAGACCAGCGACCAACGTACGGAACTCTCCAAAGAATCATCACGAAGATGCCTCTCCAAGAGGGGTACATGGTGACGTTAATCTTCGCGTCTTTGTCATATTCCCCGAGAATTTCGATCAAGGTGTTGACGGTCCAGGGTTCGTGTTCTGTTTCTATGTCAGTCATTAGAGCAGTCTATCATCTGAGGAGACTCAATGCAAGTGCCCCTCCCCGGAATCGAACCGGGGCCACATCTTTAGGAAAGATGTGCTCTTCCGCTGAGCTAGAGAGGCAGAAAATAGTGGATAAGTAGTGCTCCCCGAGTTGGATTCGGACCAACAACCTACAGTTTCAAAGACTGCCGCAACTACCAATTGTGCTACCGGGGAATACGGTGCCAATTTTACCGGGGGCACCTCGCCGGTTGCTACTAGAACGCGCTGTAGTCCACGTTGGACTTCGGAGCACGGATTCGTGTGAGGGTGAGCTTGGAGCCAGCACCGTTCACGAACTTGAACTTGCCTCCGGCAGAATCTACCACCTTGAGGTCCGCGCTTGTGAAGTCCTGGTACGTGTATGCGGACTCCTCAGCCACGTCATCGTCACCGAAGAGATTGTCCATCAGTTCCTTCGCGGAAACCGGAGCCTCAGGGCTTGTATCACGGCCCGGGCGACTGCGCTTTTTTCTGACCGGGCCTGAGGTGTAGTAGCCGACTCGTACAGTGCCAGCCAGCGGGTTTCCGCTCCAGCAGTAGTCGTCAAACTTGTCCTTATCAATCTTGACATCGTTGACCTTGATCTGAACCATGTAATCAGCACCCTCGCTGAACTCAGGCTTGGCGTTGAGCATTTCCATGGCCTGTTGAGGAGTTTCCTTGTAGCGGTTCATCTCTTCGATCAAAGCTTTGAGTATGTCAAAGTTGAACTCCGAGAACGCCATGGCGATCCTGCAGATGGAGTCCGTGTGGCCCTTGTTCTCAAGGTTATCGGCGCAATACTCCATGATGAATGAGTTCTCCAGACCAGCGTAGTCCATGCGGTAAAAGATTCGACCGGGGCGGTTGGTCATCTGCGTATTCACGCGGTACTTGTCGTTGCACGTGAGGATAAAGAGTTTCTTGCTGGGGTAGACACCATCCAACAGAGTGAGCATTTTTTCCTGCTCGTTTCGGTCGTACACTTTCTCGAACTCGTCAAAGATGATGACAGTAGGCTGTTCAATCATTTGAATGAACCCGTTGAATACTTCACCGCACCACGCGTTGTTGATGACAATGGTGGGGATACCGGCCTTGCGAGCACGGACGCTAATGACCTTGGCCAAGAGCGTCTTGCCGCTGCCTTTCTCCCCCGAGAGCATGACTCCGGTAGAGTTGGGGCGGTCCGCGAAAGTTTCGAGGATTCGGTTGGCATGCTTGGTGGTGTCGCCGTAAATCTTGGTGGCTACTGTGAAGTCTTCGATGACCTCTAGGTAGAACGATCCGCTCATTTCGTCAAACTTTACCGTGTACGTCCCTTCAGGAAGGGTCTTGCGCATATCGATAGCCTCAGCTGGGGCCACCATGTAGCGCGATCCTTGTTTGATAAAATGTGTCATGTTCTGAGACTACCTGTTCTTTCTGTCATTGTCAATAGTGTCTTGAATGTTGCTCCCCATCCTGGATTCGAACCAAGAATAACTGAGTCAGAGTCAGTCGTGTTACCGTTACACTAACGGGGAATACGAGCGTTTTTACCGGACACCCAGGTGTCCTAGAGGTCGCTCCCCCTCTAGTGCCCCCAGAGAGATTCGAACTCCCAACTTTTAGCTTCGAAGGCTACTACTCTTCCGTTGAGTTATAGAGGCATGCGTATCCCCAGAGGGATTTGAACCCCCGGCCTATTGATGCGTAGTCAATCGCTCTATCCACTGAGCTATGGAGACAGGTTGATACGGCTCCATTTCTAGAACTCTGGACCGCATCCGTCACATTTTTCCTCCACTCCGAGTAAAACTTGCAAAAACCCTCGTCGCTCCCCCTTCAGGAATCGAACCTGACCCTTACGGTTAACAGCCGTTTGCTCCGCCTTGGAGCTAAAGAGGAATACAGCAGTAGGATGCAAGCCTTGTAGACCGACTGAGAATCGGACTCAGCAAATCGACCGTGTAAAAGTCAATCGAACACCAGCCCCCGGTCCGGGGGAGTTGTTTCCAGCGGTACCTGCCGGAAGGTTACAATCCTAGTTAGCTTGAAGAAACCCAACCACTACTTCTTTAGTCTACCAGACTTGGGTCTGTTAGTCAAGCGTGATCGTAGAGGGATTTGAACCCCCGACAGGCAGTGTGTCACACTGCAGCTCTACCGCTGAGCTATACGATCATAGCTGGTCCGGAGTTGCATCCTCGCCAGCCTGTCAGTTTTTGGAGTACAAAGCCATAAGCCCCCATGTGTCCCTAGACCGCACGCGGAACTGAAAAATCCGATGCCTAGGTTAGACGAAACTCTCAGGTGCAACCCCGATATTCGTCTGCTGCCGTGCCGCCTGTGAGGATTGAACTCACGGCCTCGAACTTACCAAGTTCGCCATCTACCACTGATATAAGGCGGCAATTGTGCGTTAGAGTCGCACCCCTCTTCAAGCTACTGTCGTAGACTCATGTCGTATCTGAAAATCTCTCTGATGGCTTCAAGTCGCGTCCCGTAGGGCGTTTCATTGTCCTCCACCATTTTGACCAGTGTATCCAATGCCAAGGCTACTGCTTCTGATTGTGTTGCCATGATGCTATCTTTCTCCTCCGAGGGCATTTCCCCCTTAGGTCTTTTATTGAGCCTCGTGTCGGGATTGAACTGACGACCCCTTCTTTACGAGAGAAGTGCTCTACCACTGAGCTAACGAGGCGGGTGGAAACCAGAGAAGAGCCAACCTCTCCTTACCCTTACCGCCGTCTAGAACCATTTGTCACGAACGGCAGGGGGAGCACTTCGGGGACCGTCTGATCGCGTGGTACCGCGACTGGGGCCCTGCTTGAGCTATGCTGTATCCGTGCCACCTACCGGAATCGAACCGATCACATCCACTTTACAAGAGTGGCGCTCTACCTGATGAGCTAAGGAGGCAAATGCCTTTGAATTGGATTCCCAACTACCCTCTCCCACTTAACGAGAGGCATCAAAGGACTTTCTAAGGGTCGCGTACCCTTATCGAGCGGATAGCGGGAATCGAACCCGCGCCCATAGCTTGGCAAGCTATGATGATACCATTTCACCATATCCACATGTCAGGCCACCGCACACGGCGGGCGCAGTTCCTTAGATGCCTGACTACCTAAGTTTCATGCGTCCCCCCAGAGAATTACGATATCTCGGCCCATCGCTTAAAGGTGATTGCTCTTCCTCTGAGCTACAGGGGGTTAGAGAGCGGGTGACCGGAATCGGACCGGCATCACAACTTTGGAAGAGTCGTACTTTACCATTAAGCTACACCCACGCACCCCGCTAACATTTTAGAGACCGGCTAACGGAACGGTCGAGTGGGTCCCCGGGGAGTCGAACCCCGCTTTGAAGGGTAAAAGCCTACAGTATTTTCCGATATACGAGAGACCCAAGTGGGCTTATCGAAACCCGGTTCGCCCGACTGTACGGGAGGAGCAACTGAAGGTCTAGACTACAAGTTGTTTCCTGTGTTCCTGAGTCTTAGACTTCCTGCTCTAGAACAGAAAGCTTATCTCTCATTGTAGGCCCAGCGGGAATCGGACCCGCGTCCTCTGGTTAAGAGCCAGATGCTAATCCCCTCAGCTATAGGCCCATGAGGGTCGGGTAAAACTAGTCTAACAGATCGAAACCTGCAAGTCAATCGCGGAGGGCAAAGTAATCGAAACCTACACCTTTCGGTGCGCGATCCTTAGCAGGGATGCTCAGCCACCAGACTGAATTACCCTCCAAAGCGGAAAACAGAGTATTCGAAACCCATACCCTCTCAGGTACCGCTAGTTTTCAAGACTAGTTCTGGGACCCCCCAGATTTATTTTCCAGTGCGGATAGCAGAGAACACGATTCTCACACCTCTCGGTGCGATCAGTTTTCGAAGCTGTCCCGACCACCTGGCCGGTTTACTATCCATTTAACCCCAAACACCGTCACGGATTTCACACGCTGCGTAGGGGAGTATGCGGAGCGCGGAAGGATCGAACTTCATACCTCTCGGTACGTGACGCTTTCCAAGCGTACCCCTCCACCAGTCAGGGTCACACTCCAGGCGTGGGGCTACGTTCACTCTACCCCACAAGTCTCCCTTCCTGAACGCCAACACCAGTCGTAACCTGCGTTTGGGCAGGACCGTACTGGAACTATGGGGAGATTAATACTTATCCACTATTTTTGTTTCAATTTTCGTGCTTATCTAAGTAAGCCACAGCTTTTAGTAGAAGATTTCTATTCTCGTAGAACAGCCCTAAACCCATATTACACGTGTTACACAAAACCCCTCGAATCACTCCAGTTTCGTGGTTATGATCGATGTGAGATTTTGTCCGTGTCAAGTCAATTTCTGTGTCACAAATTGGACATTTGTTGTCTTGGGATTCAGCAAGCTTTTGTTTGCCGTCTGGCTCCAGTCCGTACTTGTTCTTGTAGTAGTACGCCACGTTATATGGTCTACGGTCCGTAGAGTTCCTGGTGCTGGAGCAATACCATCTGCTGTTACTTTTTAGGAATACTGATGTGGCCCCACACACTGAACAAGTTCCGTGTCTAGTTTTTTCATCTACATTCGTCAATAAGTGGGTTTTTCCAGTTCTTGACGGTCTCGCGTGCTCCTCCAGTGTTCCAAGGTTTTTACAGTGTCCATAGTGATACGGACACAGCCCACGATGCCGAGTTCCAGGAATTTTCCCACACTCAGGATATCTACATTTATCTTCCACTATATAATTATAACACACTTCAAGCCCATCAAGTGGACAAGTTGCTTTCCGTTCCAATAGAAAAGCCCCTAGGTTATTACAACCAGGGGCTTCTTCTAAGTCTGTTTATGACTTGGTTACAGCCCGCTGATACCGGACACAGTATTCACTGTCCCGGTACTTTGCTTGCGCTGTGATTTCGTCATGTACTTACTCTAGCACAGATCGGAACATCTTACAAGCCCTTTTGTCTCACTAAACAGCAATTTGTCGAAACACCCTATTTCTTAGGGAGCAATTCGTCCGTTCGCTACGAACGAAGCGTGTGTGGCGGGCATTAGGTGAGCGAACTCGGCCTCCATCAGCTCAGCACCCAGCTCAATCTCTCGCTGTGGCCGCGAGCGTACTGCTGCGTCCGGTGAGTCTGTGCGTAGGGACAGAAAATTCATTAGCGAACGAGCGTTGACCGTCCAATACATCTGGGAGTAGATTGAGACTGGAAGTACCGTACGCGCAATTTCGTTGGCGATACCAGAATTCAGGCGAATCTCGTACTCGTTCCATGCCACTTGGGCCACAAGGCGGTCCCCTTCTTGGACCACGGTCATCTGCCCCTCGGTGCCGGTCTCAAACTCAGGGCGAGCGCTCGTACCCGTGTTGATCAGCTTGCGGTCGTCTGCGGGGCTGTAGAACTTAGGCAGGAGCTTGGAGTAGCGGCCAGACATCTCGTTGACCGAAGCGATCCTGTGGCGGTGCCACTCGCGGAACACGAAGATTGGAGCTTCCACGAAAAAAGTGAGCGAGTTGTGTTCGAATGGACTCCCGTGGCGGCTTGACATCAGATAGTTGATCAGCCGTGGGGCATCGGTCTCGGGGCTATTCTCTCCCTTCACAGACACCTGTGCGGCCTGCACAACCCCATCATCTGAGGCAAGGGCTCGGATCAGCTTTACGGTGACCTCCGAGCTTAGTGTTATATCAGTCATCTAGAACTTCTTTCCGTGCTTGAAGGGTCTGGTGTCGTTGTATGCCATCTTCTCCCGGATCGCGGCCTCTAGGTCGATGCCGGTCTCGTAGGCGACTCCGAACAGTCGAATAACTGCGTCGGCAATCTCAGAGGGGAATCCCTCAGGCTTCTTGGGGCCAGGAATTGCGGCCTGATACTCATTCCAGTATTCTTGCGCGTCCCCCCCGCTGGGGAACTCCACAGCCAGAGAGGTAGGCACTGGAGGAGTGGTGTAATACGTTTCGTCAATCGGGTGCCCGGTGCGCAGCTCGTCTTGAGCCTCGGCCAGTTCGGAGCCGACCAGCATGAGTTTGTTGCCGATATAGTTGTTCTGGTGTTCGGGGGGAAGTTTTTCGTACTCGTTGAACCCGTTCTTGCCATTGGTTTCACCGATACGCTTCTGTAGTTCTTGTATTTGAGTCATGTGTCTACCCTACCAAATTTCTCTAGCTCCGGGGCACTTCATAGATAATTCTCTCTACGGCTTCTTTCTGCTTATCCGTGAGATCGTCCGGCGAGGTGCCGGTCTGCAGGGCCCACCATGCGGTATCTGTCATATCGCAGTCCGGGCATGCGCGGGGGCTGATGATTGCCCACACTCCTACGAAAGGGGGGTAGTCCCAGCCGCTCGTGTAGGCCAGCTCGTCAGTCAGCATTTCGGTGAGTCCGCAGACTTCACAAATGAATTCGTGTTCCATGACAGGCAGTCTACATGAAAAAAGCCCCAGGCGCAATGCCTGAGGCTCTCATCTAGTGCAGATAGGGAGAGTTGAACTCCCACGCCCTTGCAGCGATGCTTGTCTACCTATTCCAACATATCTGCGTACGTCTAGCGGGACTCGAACCCGCACTGAGAAGGATTTAAATCTTCTGCCTCTGCCGTTGGGCTATAAACGCGTACTCCCAGTGAGATTCGAACTCACACTGTGGTGCTTTTGAGACACCCGCCTCCTACCAGTTGGGCTATGAGAGCTTGTATTGAATTTTGTGGGCATACTCAGATTCGAACTGAGAAACCATCTTTCAGGTCACTGGTTCTAAGCCAGCTGCGTCGCCGTTGCGCCATACACCCAAATGGAGCGTGATTCCGTCCCGAATCGATTCTACTAGAACGGCCACTCCCTGAGTAGATGTCAGGTGATCAAACCCTCCTCCCACTCATTGTGCCAGCTACCGGTTTCGAACCGGTGTCCTCATAATTTTCAGTCATGCGCTCGTGCCTACTGAGCTAAGCTGGCTTATTCACTTATTGCGTACCGCGTGCGAGATTCGAACTCACGAAGTCGTTGACATCTGATTTACAGTCAGCACCCTTTGTCCACTTGGATAACACGGCGTGTGTTTTATTTAGTTGTTGCGTACCCCGTGTCGGATTCGAACCGACGATCTCTCAGAGTGAAAATCTGGAATCATAACCGCTAGACCAACGGGGCTTGTTTAATTGTTTTTCAGGTGCTTACGTATTGCATTGTCTGACACTCCTAACTCTTTTGATACCGCTAGGTAGCTACTTCTGCTTAGCCTCAGTAGAAGTTCTTCCCTGGAGGGCCAATCAATTTTTTTAGTTTGAGACTCTCTGTTTCTTCCAGAAGATACATAACAAACTGAACATTCCACAGATCGAGAACCCTTCACTCTACCACAGTGGCAACGTGACGGGGGTCGAATTTTTCTATTTTTTGACCCGAATGTCTCAGTAATTCCGTGACAGTTCTTGCATAAAAATCTTAGGTTGTCGGGTCTATTATCACTTCGAACTCCATTTATGTGGTCAACATCTAGTGTCAATTCCTGGCCCTGCCACACCCCCAGATTGCCACAAAACTCGTATACACCTTCGCACACATATTGCCTACCGATCTGAAGAAGACCAGCCTTCAAAACTCTGCCACTAATTGAACCCCCCAAACCTCCTAGAACTAGTCGATCAGTTTGATTCTTTTTCCGTGCTCCAGCCGGAGTCCCGCGCCTAAAGTGGGAGGTGTCTAGCCCCAACCTATCCACTCGCTTACGTGAGTGTCGGTATGATGTTCCATTAGTGGACCACCCCATTTTTCTAAACATATCGGCGTAACTAGTGCTGTCTTTTACTAGTTCTGCAAAACCTTCGTCCGTAGTTTTCATTGTGACCCTAAGCGGTAACGATCCGCTTCCGTATCCTTGAGAGGGATGTGTGCTACCTCTACACCATAGGGCCCAATTGAACCCTTAGATACATTCTACCACACAATTACTGCAGGGTTCAACACAGCAATTACCGCGACCCGTACCGGACTTGAACCGGCGACTTCCTACGTGACAGGCAGGCACTCTAACCACTGAGCTAACGGACCTTACTTACTACTTGTTTATAACACTACCAGAAAATAAGTATCTTGTCAAGACTTTTCTGACATTCACGGAGGCCGCGTTACCGTTAGCGTACCGGCAGGGTGACCCCCGCCAGATGGGATTCGAACCCACAAACACCCCCTCGCGCAAATGATGGGACTTGAACCCACTACCTCTTCCGTGACAGGGAAGCGACTCTACCTTTTGTCTTCAAATGCAAGTGTTGCTCAGGGACGTGACTCCCCTTCGATGCACGACCCCGCGACTAAGGTCACGTCCAGTAACTACGGGGTCTTACATTCGAGACAGCAACTGCCTCTTCGGGTGAACGAGGGTAATCGAAACCCCATCTTCCGAATCACAATCGGATGTAATAACCTTTATACAACGCCCACCAGGCGGTACTTTTACTACTCCACAGACAGTTTCAAGTTTTGTCAAGAACATTTTTCGTCAAGGCTCGACTACTTGAGCTTCAACCACCATGTCTGGGATGAGATTCTCATCTATCAGGCCGCTAAGCCTGCCTCAACTTCCTCTCTTCACCTACGGCACACTAGTAAGGCTCAGGTTGCTGGCGCACCCAGGCACCATGTCTACTTCTATGCTACAGACATTTTTAAGGTTTGTCAAGACCTTTTGTCAGAATGGCAGGATTCGAACCTGCGACCTTCATTTCCCCAGAAAGACGAGCTACCTGGCTGCTCCACATTCTGCTGTACTTCGTCAGAGAGACAGGATTTGAACCTGCAGCTTCTAGAATCCAAATCTAGCACTCTACCAAATTGAGCTACTCTCTGTTACTACATATTCGTCTGGATACCAGTACTCGAAACTGGTCCTCAGCGTTCCGAACGCCGTACGCTAACCCTTACACCATATCCAGATATCAAAGAAGATTCTGCCTTCTAAGTCTTTTCTTTATTGAGTTGTCGGAGACACCAAGAATTTTTCCTGTCCCCCGACACCCATCTCTTTCAACCATGACCAATAGCTCTTGATCCTTGGGCCAAGATATTCTACTTGCCCGTCCAGTCACTATCTTATTTTTCGAGTCACATGTCCTACACCGTACGGACCCTACAGAGATTTCATCTGCACAGTCGATACAGACATTAACTTCTACGTTTGATGGTCCTCTTCTAGTGTTCCCCCAGGTTCCCGTCTGTTGGTGGCAGTTAGGGCACAAAAACTGTAAATTATCTCTTCTGTTGTCAAATTTATCTCCATTTATGTGATCTACGTGCGGGGTTATATCAGCTCCTAGCCACGAAAATCCACGATTCAGTGGACATCCCACAACCGCACAAATATCAGGAACCCCGAGGGACACAAGTCGTTTCCTGGTGTGTACCCCACTTCGGAAAGTTCCTTGAGAGAACCACTCTTCGTCTGAAAGCCTGTTATACCTGCCCACTCTTTGTGCAGCAAGGCGGTAATCAAATTTGGGCAGGTCCAGCTCGTAAAGCTCTGCGAGGAACTTCACTCTAGTGTTTAGACTGCCTCCGACTTTGTATCCGAGGTGTAGCCCAACTTCCTTGATGGTCTCTGATTTGCTAATAGCATCCTCCACCATCTCTTTGGATGGGGTATTACTGTTTATTCTCATTACAACAGTATACCAGCAATCTAGAGAGTCGAACTTAACTCTAGACTACTTTCTACTACTTCACTCTGTGTAGTTATCAATTTTCAGACTCGATTTGAGTTTAAATTAGAAAGGCCCCCGATTCTGTGTCAGAATTGGAGGCCGAGTTTTTAAGCGTGTTCGACCTCTACTGGGGGTAATCCAGTTCAAATGGGTGCTCGAAAACGTTCATGTATGAATACTAACACACATTTTGAGGTGTGTCTAGAGTTTTCTCAAAATTCTTTGAGAAGAGTCCGGCTACACTACGTCTCGGGTAGCATCCCAGGAGATTTTGACGCTCCCAAAGAAGAGCCGATAAACTGCCCCGGAAGTGTCTACAGCCTCAAGGTCCCACACACACACCCTTGGACCGAGTATTCCACTCAACATCCTCGGTTGTGGCTGCGGGGATCGTAAAGGAGACGTATAAGTCACAGAGGCGGGATTTGAACCCGCGTCTTTCGGCGTATGAGACCGTGCTGGGACCCCTCCAGTCACTCTGCGTTGGTATAGTTGCGAGAGAGGGAGTCGAACCCTCGTCCTAGGCGTATGAGACCTGACCGGAACCACCTCCGGGTTACCTCGCTAAGTTTTTAGTTGTATAGAGCAGGGCTACCCAGATTCGAACTGGGAAATGCAGTTTTGGAGACTGCTGTTTTACCGTTAGACTATAGCCCTATGTTGTTCATACATTGTAGCACACTCGGCGGGCCGGTCAGTAACCGCAAGACCGGATCACCAAGTTCACACGGGTTTGGCTTTGTGCTTCTAGAGAAACTCTATCACGTATTTTCTTCTTTGTCAATAGGTACCCCAGATGGGAATTGAACCCACATCCACCAATTACGTCATTAGATAGGACTGTTTATAAGACAGCGACGATACTGAGGCAAATATCGCGCCAATTTAATCAAGAGGCGCGTCTATACGTCTCTTGATATTCGAGCAGCTAGTCCCCAATCAGTGGTCCCCGGAGTGTGCGTAGGTGCCGGAGCACCTGGAGTCTTCAGACGCTTACTCAAAACTACAGCACTACCCCCCGAACCACTAATCTGTAGGCCACGGTCGGCCAGCTTACGGTCCAAAGCAATACGAGACATTGGACGCTCGGTGCGGTCCTCACTCCAGACCTTGTAAATTTCGTAAAGGTCACGCATCTTCAGGCTGGACGAAACATCGTCTTCAGTTTCATCCTCAAGGAAGAGCCCCAGACGGTCCTCGTTCTTGCGGTAAACTTCTGCCGCATCCGTAACAGCGGTGCACCATCCGAGAGCATCAATCTCACGGGAGGCATATAACTCCATAGCACCCTCAACGGCCCAAGCTAGAATAGCCGGAAGGCCGCCCTCGGGGTCGTGCAAGTACGCCTTCAAAGTTGGGTCCGCAACCTCAGGAACATTGATCCACGGAATCGGACGGATTCTGCGCCACATGGCATCGTCAGTAATGACCGGTCTGTGGTTCGTGGTGATCCAAAGCTTGCCTTGGCTTTCGAATGTGAACGGCTTCTCTCCTGGAGAGCGGGCCGAGATTTCTGAGGAGCCGGTCAGCTTCTTGACCGCGTTCTCTTTCAGACGCTCGGACTCGGGCAACTCATCCACCCAGATCATCCGGCGACCACGCAGCTCAGCCCAGTGATAGAGGTCTGCCGCGTTGGCTCGACCATCACCCTGTGCAAGAATCTGCGAGTCCAGTGGGAACGCGTACTGCTTAGTTCCTAGCAGCTTCACTAGGGACTCCACAAACACGTTCTTACCAGAACCGGCAGGACCGTACACGATGAACAGAACGTCATAGTCGCGGCGACCCGTCAGTGTGTAGCCGAACGCACGCTTAAGCCAGTTCTGGTATTCCTTGTCTCCTTGTGTGGCAAAGTCAAGGAACTCCTGGAAACGCGGCGTGCTGAATCCGGGGCTATACCGGATAGGGGACCTACGCGTGATGTGCAGGTCCGGGCGACCCTGAAGCAAGTCCCCGGTACGCAAGTCGATGACACCGTTGGCCACACCAAGAAGGTGCGGGTTGTTGTCCCAGTGGTCAACATCTACTCCTACGCGAGGGTCAGACTGTGACGACTCAACAGCTGCAGCTTGACGAGCATTGGACTTGGTGTTCTTCGCCCACGCCTGAACAACTTTGCGAGCATCCGAGTCTTCATAATGAGCCGCCTCGGCGCTAATCAGCGAGCCTAACTTCTTGGCTAGCTCACGAACCTCAAGGTCCTCAGTGTCTGGCTTCCAGTACTGGCCGTTCCATTTGAACCACCCGAGCCCGGGGGTGTAGCGCATGATGTTGCCGAACGCGTCTACAAACCTACGACCGTTTCCGAGATCAGAGAGCGTACGCTCACCTACTGTTCCTCCATCGTCTTCGGAGAGTGCGTCTACGTCCATAGCAATGCTCACATCCAGAGGCACACTGTTAGTGTCCTCTCCGGTAGCATCATCATCGTCGCGGGTGTAGGGCTCGTTCTTCTCATCCGCAGATTGGGTTCTCGTCATCGTGTTCTTGACTTCTACGGTGCCCCTCGCCCAGCCCATAACATCGCGCTGCACAGTCTCACTGAACCCGCCCATGCCTTGCATGTTCTTGTCTTTGGGGTTCGCGGCCACGAAGTCAATAGCGTTGTGGATGTGCCGGAGGATGCCGTCTGTACCTTCCAGCTCCAGTGGGGGCCTGACCATCTCGTGGTTGAAGCGCAACAGCTGTGTCTCGATAAAACTACGGTCCATGTCGGAGGTGCCGTACTTGTTCGCCATGGCACATGCGATGGTATAGATGTCTGTGACTCGGGACCCCTCGTCAATGCCTTCGGAGAAGAACCTCTCTAGGTTGATTTTCTCGCCCAGCCAGTCCCAGTTGGTTCGACCGATGCCGCCAGAGCCTCCGGAACTGGGTGCAGTGTTCTTGCTCAGCAGGTCCAGAAGAACCTGACTCGGCTTGGCCATAACGGTCTCCCACGGAGCCAGCCCCGGGGCCCAGCCGTATAAAACTCCGGAGACGTGTCGTGAGGGCGCAACAAGAGTGTACCCCTTATGCTTGATGTCAATTCCTGGGAAGTCCTTCAATTTTCCACTGAGTGCTACACCTTCCGGTGCGAGGATGTACATGTGTGTACCCCGAATCGGCTGGCCGTTGAGAGTGTACTCTCCGGTGGTTGCCGTCACAGTTTTGGTGAATCCCTCGGCAAAAAATTCTCCGCTGATTTCGGCCTCTAGTTTGAGGAACGAATCTACACCGCCGTTACGGGGGTCAACGTCCAGTACAAACACACCAGTTTTGGCGCAGTTTACTGCAACATTATAGAGGGGCTGGTTGGCCCACCATCCGTGAATGGTTGCTCCGTTGGTGGTGGCATCATTTAACCCGCCCGTGGTGGCCGGGTGCTTGCCAATATCTTTGGGGTCGCTGTGCCGCTCGCCACAGGTACACAGGCCGGTCTGGAATAACCCGTGCGTGGGCATGATGCTCCAGCCGATGCTGCCGTAGTGCTCCGCCATTACAGAGAGATTGTCATTTGCCATGTGCTGCCTTTATACGTAATTAATGAACTGGACGGGGATACCGTTCAGTGTAGTGACTCCCCAGAAATAAGTCAAACCGTACCGAACTACCTGAAGTGTGTCCCCACTCTAGCACAGAAGTCGGTCCGCAGTTACGTCACTTTTGTCTGTACAAAACTGTCTGTGCTGTACAGACTGGCCGGGATAGAACAGTATATCTCGACCTACAATAGAGTACTGACCACCCAAAAACTGACCCGCTCGGAGATACGACATGAGCACACTACGTGAATCGGTTCGGGGAACCACAGGGACGCGGAAAGAGTATTTGTATATCTACTCTGTAAGCTTTCTGTGGGCCCTATCCTACGCTGTGTTCACCCCTGCCGCTTCCGTTGACGTGTTGACCTATTCCGGGATTATCGTGTGGACCGGACTCACAATGATTGCTGCCGTAGTCGGTATTGCAGGAATACTCAAAAGAAGTAACCTCATACTTGAGCGCCTAGGAGTGACAATACTGATGATCACTCCGCTCACGTACGCAGTCCTTCAGTTAGGTATCATCATCTATGAGATTAGATCACCGGAGCCTGACACTCCTCTTATGAGAATCAGCGTCATCTTGATTGGTTTGTGGCTTTTCATCCCACTGAATTACAGACGAAGAGAACTAGCGAACAGAGTAAAAGAGGCCGTGAATCCAGACACAACTCCGATAGACATCTTCGATGCAGGCAGTGAGGAGCCCTAACCCTATGCTATACGTCCTCCAACACGTCCTCCAGGTAGCACCATCTCTGGCATCTGAAAGCCAAGACATAATAAGTGTGGTCGTCGGAGCTATCATCTCGGCCTCCGTCTTCAGTGCCATAGTGACCGGAGTGATTCAGTTCCTTATCAATAGACGAAACTCCAATGTTCAGGAGCGCAAGAATGATGTAGACGAGGAGTCTGACCTCGTCAACCGATACAAAGAGGCTGCAATCGAGGAGCGAAGCCAAAAAGAATCAGCTGTTCGGACAATCCAACATCTTTTGGATATGGCAGACAAGCAAGTTGTCTCGTTGCGAGAGACTGTAGCTACCCTGAACCAGCTCATCATCACTCTGACTAAATCTGCTGACACCCAGAAAGAGATTATCGACAGTCTGACAAGAGAACGAGACCGTTCTGTTAACGACCTCCGCGAAGCCATGGAGCAGATTGACGAACAAAGAACACAACTAGTCCGATACAAGCTCGGAACCAGCACAGGCCCTATCACAACACCGGAGCAGACTGACCCTGCAACACACTCCGAAATAAGCTAGTATAGCTATAGGCAACTTGCCTACGAAGGAGAAATAAAGACAAATGGCAAATAACTCCAGCTGCAGCGTGTGTGTAAACTCACTGGCTCAGGGTGTACACCTTGACCAAGAAGAACACACCAACACGTTCTATGCAGAACTACTAGACGTATCGGAGGCCAGTGTCCGCAGGCACTATAAGCACGGCCCCGATCCCAAACTCGGAGAGCGCGATGTAACTATGCAGAGCGAGGTCACCGAAACTTCCTCCACGGGCACCAAGTCCGTTACAGGGTACGCGGCAGTCCGCGACCGCCCCGTAACTATGGAGGATGCGCGAGACTGGCTGCGCTCTTCCGGAGACAGGCCGGAAGACTTCCACGTATCAGTGCGATCTATCGCCTACGGTGATGGCCTATTCTCGAATAAGCTATCCGCATGGCCGAACCTCAAGAAGATCGCCGCAACTGCAGCGTCTGATGAGGTAGTCCTAGAGGACTTCGATCCGATTGAATGCCTGAGAAACCTCAGAGCCAAATCTCCGGTGGCCAACACAGGCAACTTGCAGACATCCGGCAGTGGGGTGTTCGTTATCTCACTGAACGACACCCAGTTCGGTAAGGACGAGAACGGTGGAACTCCCGCCACACTGGCTCGCTTGGACAAATACCTCGCTATGGTCGAAGCACGCGTCATGGAGCTGAGACTGATTGGTCGAAGCATCGGTACGTTGGTTATCATCGGAGGTGGAGATATCATCGAGGGGTGCACGATCTACCCGAACCAGTCGTACAGTTTGGACCTTACTCGGCGCGGCCAGATTAACACAGCTGTCACTGCGATCTTGGATACTATTGACCGACTCGCCCCGTACTTTGATGATGTCATCGTATTGGCCACCCGAGGCAACCACGGTGAGAACCGGATCAACGGCCACAAGACCACACTCTATGACAACGACGACACTATGGTCTTCGAGATGGCACGATTGGCTACTGAGCGTGACCCCGCTCTCCAGCACGTCGAATATACCATCGCGGAGGCTGAGGCTGGCGTGTATGTAGACGTGGCTGGTTGGCGTTTGGCCACGACACACGGAGACGTATATGGCAAGGGCGTGCAGGGTGCCACGCAGGACAAGAAAGCCCAAAATTGGTTCAAAAATATGGCCGCTGGCCGTGACCCGATTGGTGCGGCTGATCTTCTGATCACACACCACTTCCACCACGACAAGCTCAGTGACTGGGGTGCGTGCCTCTGGCGACAGACACCAGCCATGGATGGCGGTAGTGAGTACTTCCGTCAGTCCACCGGAGAGTATTCACTCCCCGGTATGCTCACTTTTGTGATGACTCCTCAGGAGCGTCTACGGGACGAGCAGGTTTTGCGCTAGCCTTAGAAGCTGAACGAGTTGAGGGCCCTTTCTTGTTGAGGGCCCTTTTCTTGTCTCTACGCTCAGCTTTCACAGCGCGAGCGGTGTGGTACGCATTTACTGCGTTTGCACTTGTACGGCTCTTCCACTCGAATCCACACTCTGTGCACTCCACAGCCTTAACGGTAGTCCAGCGTCCCCCATCAGGCTTGTCTACAGTCTTGGTGGTGAGTCGGCTCGTGCGTGCTCCGCAGTACCCGCATTGGGGGAAGCGTCCTCTTCGGACTTCCTCGCCATTGGCGTTGACTGACAGGATTCGTCTGATCTCGTTGGCATCCCGGCCACCCCAGACTCCCCAGATTTTACCGTTCTCCAGGGCAAACTCAATGCAGTCTCCACGAACGGGACAACTGAAGCAGAGATTCTTGGCGGCAGACACCTCGCCAGGGTCTGTAGAGAAGAAGTCGAGTTCTTTGTTCTCCGGTTTGGAGCAAAGAGACTCCGCTTCCCAGTTGGTAGCTTCCCCATTACTTATTGACAAAATATTCTACTTCCTCTAATACTAGACTAAATAGCATCATACCATTTTTAAAAGAGACGCGCTCGATCAGCGGACGCGAATCTCTAGAGCCTCGAATGGGTAGTGAACATTATCCAGGAACGGCTCAAGGTCGTCAGTGGAACGCACAATGACATCTCCGGATCGGACAGCCGTGACTCGACCTTTGCGCCCGTTGTGGAGGATGCCTGCCTCGCCTGCGAAGTAGTTGTGACGGACGCGTACGGTGCCGCCTACGATTGAATTGCCCCCGGAGTGTGCCTGGACCCAGGTCTCCTCTACAGGGGTATTATTCAGTGAGTGCTGGAGAGCTACCTTCGAGAAGAACTCAATGGAATCCTCAAGCATGTTCTCAGGTACGTCCACATCCTCCCACACAGCGAGAAGTTTCAGTACGGTGTCGCCCACGCCCTGCTGGACCCCAGCGGACACAAATTGGGCTCTCACCCAGTCGTAATTAACCTTGGGCATGGTGCTCCTTAAATCGTTAAGTCTTCATTATAACAGAAAAGAAAAACGGGCGAGCCGTATAAACGACTCGCCCGTAAGTGCCGCCTAGAAAGGCGTGGGCGGCGGTGGAGCGGGAGTTGAAGCATCCCACGGACTTGCTACCGGAGCGGCCTGAGGCGCTGCTGCGGGCGGTGCAGCTGCAGGAGGCGCTGCGGGCTGCGGGGCAGCCTGTGGCGCGGGTGCAGCGTACTGCGGTGCTGCTGCAGCTGGTGCAGGTGCAGGTGCAGGTGCGGCCTGCATCGGCGCTGCTGCAGCCACTGGTGTCGCTGGTACTGGCCCACCGGGAGCTGCGGCTGAGGGGTAGTACTCAACGATACTGTTGCTGTCCTTGCTGTTGAAGGTCTTGATGCCGACCTTGGCACGGAAGCTACGGTTGCGCAGATCATTAACGATCTGGTCATCAGACGGGCCACCCTGGAAGTATTCAGTCGGTAGACCGATTGCCTTCATCTTCTTGAAGAAGTAGCCCATGGCGGTTCCGCTGTCCGGCGAGACAACGAGGTTGTCCCAAATCTTTCTGCCGTTGTAAGGTCCACCCTGCACTGTGGCTTCAATCACGTACATCATCTTGCCGCCCTGTGACACCTTATGTGTCGGGTTGGTTACGAGGAGATCGTAGTCTCCTGCGGGGATGGGTTCGAAAGAGCCGCCGCCTTCACGGGCCTCTTGAATAACCTCTCCCCAGTTTACACTGCCTGTCATTTTGTGCTCTCTTTCTTTTTTTCTTGTTTGTTTGTTTATTCAGCTGGTTGTACGGGCTGCGGTGCTGGACGTTCTCCGAATACCATATCCAACATTCTAACCACATTTAGGTTTTCCTGCTCGACAATGGTTCCGAGACGGCCCTGGACTCGTTCTCCGGCCTCATACTTTTCGGTCCCAACAACGTAGAGTCGTCTGAACGATAGCGGAGGTAGTCCGGGCTCGGGGTTCGGGAATGTGTCAATCGCTACGGCACCAAGGATGTCGTAGAAGTAGGGAGCCATAACTGCCAGCTGCCCTTGGAGGTACGGGTGGTACTTTCCATTCTTGTCCGGCTTCGCCATGGCGGTCAAAATTACGGCCTCCAGTGGGTTGGTCGGGTGCATCGTGAGGTCACGAAGGTCTCGCAACAGGCTACCGAGTTGACGTAGAACGTCTCCCCATTCCTGCATCTTGACCTGATCGATTCCTACCAACTTGTCCAAGAGCTTAACCTGCAGCTCCGAGATTGAGTCGATGATTAGGGACCGGAAGTGGTGCTTTCCGGATCGGAGCCACTGGTACGCCTTAAGTACTGTGTCGTAGTCATTCACTTCCACAATGCAGGTGTCCCATGTGCCATCAGCCATTGGTGGCTCCTCTAGCGCTGGGTTCCAGTAGGTGGGTACGATAGGGAGGAAGCGGTGTCCACCCTCCACGTCCAACATCAAACGGGGGTAGGGCGCGGTGGCGGCAAGTGAGGACTTACCGACCTTGGACTCACCGTAGATGAGCATCGTGAGAGATCGTCTCATATCAGCCATTGTCTTTTCCTTCTTTCGTTTTGTCTAGTGTGCTGTTGTAGTAGTCGTAGGGGTCGGATACTTCAAATCGTTCTGCCACCGCCTCCTCTACGGCACTACCGTCATCGAACATCGTGCAGATGGAGTAGAAGTCGCACTTCCATGTACAGTCTCTGGATGGACGTGGATACGCGACCTGCCTATGTGATGCTCCTGAGTCTAGCGCATTTTTGAGCGCCATGAGGTCGTTTAGTTCCCCGTGGATGCGTTCCCAGAAAGATCGCATGGTGAACACGTTGTGATTGACCTCAAATTGCTTATAGAACGGTGGCTTGGCTGACGCGGTGCGCTTGACTTTACGGAAAAGCGTAAAGATTCCACCCATGCTCCGAGTTTCGGGGTCAGGGTTGTTGGCGTGCTCCAAGAGCATGTAGGTCATAATCTGCTCGTTCATTTGGGCCGTGGATTCGAAGTCTGTGAATGAGATCGCAGTCTTCCAGTCACGGAACAGGCGTGCACCATCGGAGAGACGGCGCACACGCATGTCTAGCTTTCCCTGAAGTTCTACGGTGCCGTCCATGAGGAACATAGATAGAATCTCCTCTGTAGAGACCAGCTCTAGGTCGGAATTGATACCCTCCTCGTCAGACCAGTCGATGTAGCCTTCCAGCATTATACGACCGAGTTCCCCTTCGGAACCAAAGTTGTCTGGGATAAACATCTCAGCCTCTTCGATGGCTAGAAGGTCTTCAGCGAGTAGAAGGTTGTACGTCTCTATTAGATCATCGCCAGAAGTATAGTGACGATCTAGTGCCTCGTGAACACGACTTCCCAGAGCCAGAGGCCCTGTGTATTTCTTGTCCTTCGGCTTGAGCCGTCTGTAATAGGTCAGCCACCATTTTCTGCGACAGTCCTTGAATACCTGAATCTCTGAGTTTGAGACTTTGTAGGCCTGTCCGTTAGTGATAGTGTTCATATGGCATCACCTTCCCTTCTTTTGTTTTGGTGGCGAGCTTTAGCTGCGTCACTCATTCGTTTTCTTGATTTTTTGCAGGCCTTAGAATTCTGAGAAGCCATCAAAATACCTCCGTAGTTAGTAGCTTCCTAAGCTGGTCCTGGTCTTTCACAATCTCTTCAAAGTTGTCGGCCTTGCCGTCAAGCACTGCATCCACGGCATCCTGCACTGTCCCGGCCACGATGTAGTCGGTGACAATAATGCTGTCGTGAACCTCAGACCCAATACGGTGCACGCGGTCGCGCACCTGGAGGTCATCAACGAGAGACCACGGCCTCTGCAGACGAATCAGTCTACGGGCTTTGGTCAGCGTGATACCCACTCCACCGGCTTGTGCGGTGAACAGGATGTACTTAGTCTTCCCTGACTGGAAATCATCTACTGCCGCCTGTCTAGTGTAGACATCGACTAGCCCCGTAATCATACCGTGGGGAATCTTTGCCTTAGTTAGTCGAGCACTCATGAGTTCCAGCAACTGACGGGAGACCGAGGATATCGCAATTGAGTCTGACCCAAAGTCACCACTGGTGAGGTCAGTGAATGCAGCATCAACCGTAGCGGACGGCTCCGAGAGAACAACCTTCTGATCTCCAGAGTCCGGGTCAACATGAATCTCGGCGTACGCGGAAGCGAACTGGAGAAGACGGCCCATCTGGGTCAGCGAGTTGGCTGCAACTACGTAGCCTCCGCTGTCCAGACCGGCAACCATCTTGGTCTTCATCTGCTTGTAGGCCTTGGCCTGCTTGGGGTTCATCTCTACGTACCGCTTGTCGTAGACGATCTCCGGAAGCCATGGCAGTACAACCTGCTTAAGCATCCTACGCATACGAGGATGCAGTGCGCTAAAGAATTCAGACTCCATCTGGGGCTTAACTCCCAGCACTATTAGACCACCGAAGGCGTTACTCATGACATCGATCATGCGGTCAATCCACTTGGTCTTGGTCGGCCACTCGTCCGGGCTCAGCCAGTGGAGTGTCGGCCAGAGGTCTAGTACGTCCGCAGCCAGTGGAGTGCCGGTGAGGGCGAAGCGAATGTCTGCCTTGCCGGACGCAGACCATAGGGCTCGCGTCTGCTTGCTCTTGGGGTCCTTGGCTCGGTGAATCTCGTCCGCGATGACGCTACGGAACTCAATCTCGTTTAGCTCTCGCTCGTGCACCTCACACGCGTTGGCAGAAATCTTGGGGTCCGCACCACCGTGCTCCTTGCACTTCTTGAGCGCAATAGAGCCGTAGGGGGCGAGCCTGGAGTGGGACCTGAGACTTTCCCAGTTAACTATCAGGCCTAGATAGCAAGTACACCCGGGCACGATCAAACCAGGCAATATCATTGTCTCCTGGGTGGAGAGCAATGTTGCAGGGTCGGCAGAGGGCTCCACGAAACTCTCTATTTGAGCATGTGTACCGTGAACCTGACATTTTTTGATCCTATCGTGGTAGTCCTTAAACTGCTTGCGCTTTTGAGCAGCACTCCCAGTAACTACCAGTACATCACGATTGGGAGGACCCCATTTTTCAAACTCTCGTTGCCAGTTCTTCTTCAGGGTGTTCGGGCACACCACTAGAACTGGAAACGCGTGATCATTTGGGTTCTTTTTTATGATATACGCCAGAGCACGAATAGCTTGCGCAGACTTGCCTAGTCCCGGTTCATCGGCCAACAAGGCCTGACGAGCTGTGGCTAGAAACTCCACCCCCGCACGTTGGTGGGCAAATAAGTCTGCGTCCCCACCCTCGAAATCCAGCAGCTCCCGAAGAGCGTTAGCCGGGGCCACCCGAGTCGTCAACTCGTTCTGGGCCCACTCCCCTAGCCGGGGACCAATCTCCAAAGCATCCTTGAAGGTAGAGCGCAGCGCAAGGCACCCCGTCCAAGACACAGGCATGCGCCACGTGTTTGTAGGATCATTCCATCGTGCTCCGGGGATCGTCTGGCACAGCTCCTTAAACCGCCACTCGGCGTGGATAAGGATGAGTTTTCCAGTTTCATCCAACTCTACAAGTACTGACATTCGTCTCTTTCCATTCTTTCATTCATGACACTATCAGACATCTAACCTAATTTCTCAGTCATCATCCAATAGCCGGGACGGGACCCAGCCCGTATTGACAAGGTAAAGCAGTCCGTGACGGATTGCATCCATAGCATGGCCTTTTCCACCCACGTGCCAGTAGCCTAGCTGCTTCAGTGCGGGGTTGGGGAACAGTTTCTTAGCGTCTGCCGGTGACTGCAGTTTGATGCTCTCTGCGGCCCGTCCAACGTCTCTCACAGCCTGTTTCAGGTTGCCGATTGTCTCCAAGCTGAAGGGAGCCTGGCTTTTCTTGGCTGTTTCCGCGTTGATCGTGAACCGCTCGCATGCCACCTCCAGGTGAGGGTGTTCTGCCAACTCTTTTCTGATTGGTATAATGAACGTCTCCTCGTCCACTTCGGCAGACCAGATCAGAACGGGCTCGCCCCCGGGTTCGATCTCAAAGCAGCTCAGTCCGGTTTCCTTTCCGGGGTCTACAGCCAACACTCGTCTCCTACTCATAGGATTCTCCCCAGTTTTTGAATGGACCGTCCACACCAGCGGTCAAGGGGACAACCCAGCCTTCGGTAGAGGTCATAGCCTCTTTGACTACCGCCTTAATATCTTCGGCGTTGGCTTCAGGTACTGACAGCACGATCTCGTCGTGCACCGGGACAACCATGTACTCAGAGAGCCCCTGCTTATCCAGCTTTACGAGGTTCTGCTTGAATACCTCCGCAGCGGTGGCCTGAATCTTGTAGTTGGTGAGCGAGTAGATACGGTCATCATCGGCAGGGAGCTTCCGACCGGTCTTTGTGAGCACATACGCCTCACCCTCAGCCCGGAGGCGTGCGGCCCCCTCGTTTTCAATCTGCTTTTGGAATCTCTTGACTCCTGGATAGTTGTTGTCAAATGCGTCAACCACCTCTTTCATGTCGCCAAAAGAGACACCGGAGGTTGCAGCCATCTTGTCAACTCCGGCTCCGTACAATTTACCGTAGACTGTATTTCCTGTCAAGACAGGAACTTTGTCCTTTTGGCGCATGGTCCAAGTTCCCGAACCGGTAGTCACACACCACACGGAGCCAGTCTCCACGTACTCCAGCGATGCACGCTGATTAGTCATTCTCCCGGGCTGATGCCAAACAACTTTGTACGGATTTTTTGTCCAAGCGCTGCCCTCCGGGCCGTAGGTAGTCTGCCTAGCGAACTGCCCAGTTAGGTACCCCAGAGCCACCACTAACTCAGCCACAGGGCTTGCCGCTGATTGGACAATAGCTACATCAATTTTGGTCCTTGTTTTTTGCGATGTCTTATTTTTCCCGTTAGCCTCATCTAGTCCTCGAATCATCTGGTTTCGGGCAGATAACGTAAGACCTGCTGCAAGTGCCCAAGGATCAAATGTATTCTTGTCTACGATCTGAGCACGTCCCAAAAGGTCTCGCATCTTGTCTGGGTGGAAACTCCAAACTACTTGTCCTGTTTTTGGATTGACAATTCTGGTGTGCTCATACTCCTGGGCTAGCACATCAATTGCTGCCTCTCCTACTGCCTTGGTCTGGTAGATTTCCACAGCACACCCCACCCCGGCTCCACCTGCCTGTGAAGGCCCACCAGTAAATTTAGAGCGCTTGATCGAGCCATCACCAAGAATCCACCCCAGAAGACGGGCCTCACTGTCCGAAACATCAAACGCGCCGTCCTCAGCACCTGCAGCTAGTATTAGCCTCTTGTTTCCCTCAATGAACTCATCGGCGTGGATAATTTTTGCCTTTGAGGCGCGATCCCCGGAGCGTCCGTTATCCGCAATCCATCTATGGTCCTCTGTGCATAGGAATGATTTGTGCCCGTTAGATAATTTGTAGATGTCTGAGTCGTCAAATGTGTGCACACCTTCTACAGTTGTCCACTCGCTCCGGCCCGTCTCTATGTTGTACCCCAAAGTTTCATCACCCGGAGCAACCTGATCATAGGTGAGCCACCCACGTCTAGTTAAAATTTCAGAGTCTAGCGGCACACAACCCTTAATGAGTTTCCTTCTGTGATCAGATTTCACGAGTGTGTTGTCGTGATAGACCTGACGCATGATCGAGGTGAACACGTCACCACCTACACGGTCAGCCTCGTGGAACAGCTCTATAAGCGCGGGGTCCTCTGAGAAGCACGCGGTGAGTCGGAACTCCACCTGATCGAGGTCAGACGTAATCAGAACCTCACCTTCATGCCGGGGAACGAACGCTCGGCGCACAGCAGCGTCCCCGGCAGGAAGAGTCTGGAGTGCGGGCTTAGTGATTGACATACGGCTCGTGCGTGCGGCCATGATATTGATCGATGGGTGCAGTACACCGCCAATCTGGTCGCTTATGAAGTTCGAGAAGTAGGAGGAGGCGAGCTTATCGGCCTGTCTCTGTTTGAGGATCGTTTCGGCTAGGGTGCGAACCTCAGTGTTCTCACTGAGTGCAAACACTGCGATCTGGTCCTTGTTGACGGACTTGCCCCCGCTGGGTGTGAATTGAGTGATCTCTCCACCCAAGCTTTCGAAGAGCTTCACCATCTGAATGTTGCTCGTGATGGAGGCGTTGTATCGACTGAATCCCCATGCCTTCACACTTTCGGTGTATAGCTGCAGTTCGTCCAGTTTTTTCTGTGAATACTCTAGGTCTACTCGGGCCCCGTTGATCTCCATGGTTGTGGCGATCTTACGGACAGCCATCTCCAGTTCGTATGCCTCACTAAAGACGGCTCCGGGCTGGACGTACTTGTAGAAATGTTCTAGTGCCAGACGTGTCGTGATTACTGGGTCGAGGGCTCCGTACATCCAGTACCATTTGAAATTGACGGGGACCGTGCCCCAAGTCCATCCGTTCTCGGAGAAGGCGTTATCCAGCTCAGCCTGCATAGCTGCAGCTTTGGAGTCTACCAACTCGGCAGTTAGTGGTTTCAGACCGTGTGACCTACGGTTGGGCTTAATGATTTGGGACATGATCATGGTGTCGTGGGCGTTGTGCCACGGCATTTTCCATTTGGATTGTACAGCCATCCACTTGGCTTCGAAGGCGATGTTGTGGCATACGATGGGGCCGTTGAAGTCGGCCATAGCTTCATAGAAGACTCCGGCCCAGTCTTCCCATGGGATGGCCCAACCTTGCTCGCTGTCTCCGACCTGCATGAGTCGAATCTTGCCGTGCCAAGGAGATAGTGCATCGTCTTTGTGGTTTCCGGGTTTTTCTCCGGTCTCAATGTCAATGCTGATCATGTTAAGGGGTCGGGCCTGTCCAAGCCACCGCTTGAACTCCATGGCTTTCTCAAGGTTATCCACGAAGTGTAGCTGTACGTTGCTGAGGTCTGTTGTCATTGTCCTGTCTCTGTCTTTGAAATTGTGAGTCTATCAGACTTCTGGTTCGTCTTCAACCTCATCTTCATCGTCGTCATCGTCTCCGCGAGAGCCAACGGCTACGGAGAGCATATGCCCTACGATTTGTGCCGCAACGCTGGAGGAGAAGCCAACATCTATCAGTTCCTGATAAATCTCGTGAATTTCCACAATGAGGCTCCGCAGTGGGCTTACATCGTCTACGCCGGTGGCGTGTTCTTCTGGATTCTCTAGCATTTACCCAGTCTACCTCATTTAGGTCTACGGAATGAACTCGATGCGATACGCCTGGTCAATGTCTGGGTCCATCTCTGCAGCCTGGTCAAGCACACGGCGGGCTACGTTAGTGAGGTACCTAGCCCCGGAATCGTCCGGCTTGTAGAGCGCGTTGATGATTGCTTCAGGGTCCTCGGACACCAAAGTCCAGTATCGATACTGTTCCGGGAATACTAGAGGGTTCGTTCTACCTGGAGTGCAGTCCTCGCACGGCACTGCACCGGGGGGCAACCTCTCCACATCCATCTCATGTAGGCCGTATCGGGACACGAGTGGGCATGTTGAAGAGTGAAATATATTGGACACACCGACGCGAGACAGAATGTAGGTGCCCTTGTCCGTTCGGTAGAGTCGGAATTCTATCCAGCGTCCCGAACCGAATCTGTGGGATGAGGATTCGCCTAAAAGCTCGCCGGAGAACCGGAGAGTACGTGTACCGTCTTTTACTTCATACATTTTATGGTATTCTCTCTATCTATGCGGTCTCAAGGGCCATATAGACGCAGTGCCCGTCCCTCAGCTCGAAGCCGGGGTGATTTTTGAGTGTTGACATTATTTTTCTCCTTCGTCGGGGTACGGGTATCGTTCCCGAATCTGTTGAACCTTGCCGAGCCATTCCTGCTCGGTCGCCTCGCCGCGCTGCACCTTGAAGAACAGGGGGTCTGCCTCCTGCTGGAAGGCTTGGCGACGTTGCGCCTCCACCTGCTCTACCGTGACCGGCTCAGGTACGTAGGGGGCTGCCGTGTTCCCTGCGTCTACCCATTCGAGGTATTCGCGCCAGTCACGGTTGCCTTCGTCTGCTGGGATGCTCGCGTTATCGCTGGCACGGATCACACCGGACTCGCTGAGAATGTAATCACTCATAGTCACAGCTCCGCATCGAACGCCAACCACGAGGCCGCGTCTGTGAACTCGAGTACGGCGGGTCTAAGGGCCGATCCGACCGCTGTGTGCGTAACCCGAAGAGCGACGTTAGATCTGCCCGCACCGTAACGGCTATACGCAACACCGGAGATTGCCGTCCTATATGCGTAATTATCAGAAACCTCAACGCCCGAATACGAAGCGGTCGGAGCGGCCCGAAGGGGCACGGCCAGCGAGGGGGTGAAGTTGGAATACGTAGTCACAACATTGAACCCCGTTGCGATCAAGTCCTCGACAGTTGAGGAATTGAGTCGAGCGTAGTACCGCTGGCAGAGCCGCAACTCCTCAGCCCAAGACCGCGCCTCGAAGAGTGTCGCCGCGCTACCGTGTTCCAGCTTGGCCGTGGAGAGTGTCCCCGCCGTCACCTCAATAACGACATTGGCTGTACCGTCGAGCGTCACAAGCACGGGTGAGGCCGCATAGGCCGGGGCGCTACCACCAGCGTTGTAGACCCGCGCCGTCGCCGTACCCGTCCACGAAAGAACATAACCACCGGCAGGAACATCGCGCTGTTCGAGAGTCGTCTTGATCGCCTTAGCCGCTGGGATTGTGATTACCCGGCCCTGCTCATCACCAGTCCACGTCACCGCATTAGACGCCGTAGCCGACTGCCAACGATCAAGGAAGTATGCACCCGACCCCACTGTTGCGCCCGATACCGCATCCCGCTGGTTGACCCGGAA
>JGI1221J13441_10000043_pt1 | contig 67410 bp, 49 predicted proteins | sample LakVidmifraction_4_FD_13441 | JGI IMG/M metagenome (IMG submission 13441) | reverse complement strand
GAACCGGTGATCCCCACCCCCGNCCGCCGTGCCAGTCCGGATGCCGCTCTCTTCGTTGGTACCGGCAAGGCACAAGAAGTCGCCGACGCCGTCGCCGACCTCCAGCTCGAACTGGTCATTTTCAATCACGCTCTTTCACCGGCCCAGCAACGTAACCTGGAGCGGGTGCTGAAGGTGCGTGTGCTCGACCGTACCAGCCTGATCCTCGACATCTTCGCCCAACGGGCCAAGAGCCACGAGGGCAAGGTGCAGGTCGAACTGGCCCAGCTGCAGCACCTGGCGACCCGCCTCATTCGTGGCTGGACTCACTTGGAGCGCCAAAAGGGCGGTATCGGCCTGCGCGGTCCCGGTGAAACCCAGCTGGAAACCGACCGCCGCCTGCTGGGCGAGCGCGTCAAGGCGCTGCGTGCGGTGCTGGCCAAGCTGCGCCGGCAACATGCCACGCAGCGGCGTGCACGCGGGCGCAGTGAAACGTTCTCCGTTTCGCTGGTGGGCTATACCAACGCTGGCAAGTCGACCATCTTCAATTCCGTGGCCAAGGCCGGCGTGTATGCCGCCAACCAGCTTTTCGCCACGCTGGACACGACGTCCCGTCGCGTCTACCTGGGCGAGGTCGGGCACGTGGTGATCTCCGACACCGTGGGTTTCATCCGCGAACTGCCTCACCAGCTGGTCGAGGCATTCCGGGCCACCCTGGAAGAGACCATCCACGCCGACTTGCTGCTGCATGTGGTGGATGCTGCCAGCCCGGTGCGCATGGAGCAGATCGAGCAGGTCAACCTGGTCCTGAAGGAAATCGGTGCCGACCACGTGCCGCAGATCCTGGTCTGGAACAAGATCGACGCCGCCGGTCTGGAACCGGCGGTCGAGTATGACGAGTATGGTAAAATCCAGCGGGTTTTCGTCAGTGCCAAGTCTGGTGCTGGCCTGGATCTGCTGCGCGAGGCGATCGCCGCTTCGCTCAAGGCCGCCTTGGAGGCCAGGGGTCGCAGCCGTTCCCAGCCAGTCGATTCCGAAGACATGCACGCTTGAGCCGTTCGAGGGGACGGTTCGTTGCACGTTCCTGGCGCGCATTCCTCCTAGATTCTCTTAATCCATCACTTCAGCCGGAACGCAAACGCATGCTTGTGTCTTTATTCAGGAAAATCGGTGTCAAGTTTTCGTTGAACGACCCCCAATGGGGACGTGGTTCGCAAAACGACAACCGCGAGAATCAGAATAACGGAAGTAACGGCGACAAACGGCCCGAAAAACCGTCCGGCAACAACGACGGCCCGCCCGACCTCGACCAGCTCTGGCGCGACTTCAACCAGCGCATCGCCGGCCTCCTGGGCCGCAAGGGCGGTGGCGGTTCCGACGGTGGCAACGGTGGCAACGGTGGCGGCGGCTTCAATCGTGGCGACGTCAAGGGCGCCGGCATCGGCGTGGGCGTGATCGCCGTGATCGTGGCCTTCCTCTGGCTGGCCAGCGGCTTCTTCATCGTGCAGGAAGGCCAGACTGCCGTGGTCACCACCTTCGGCCGCTACAGCCACACTACGCTGCCGGGCTTCAACTGGCGCTGGCCTTATCCCATCCAGGGCCACGAGATCGTCAACATGTCGCAGGTCCGTACCGCCGAAATCGGCTACCGCGGCAACGTGCGCAACAAGCAGCTCAAGGAATCCCTGATGCTGACCGATGATGAAAACATCATCGACATCCAGTTTGCCGTTCAGTACAAGCTCAAGAATGCCGCCGAATGGCTGTTCAACAACCGTGACCCGGATGATTCCGTGCGCCAGGTTGCCGAAACGGCCATCCGTGAAATCGTCGGCCGCAGCAAGATGGACTTCGTCCTCTACGAAGGCCGTGAAAAGGTCGCGCTCGACGTGAGCCAGCGCATGCAGCAGATCCTGGATCGCTACAAGTCCGGCGTGCAGATCACCAACGTCACCATGCAGGGCGTGCAACCGCCTGAACAGGTGCAAGCCGCCTTCGACGACGCCGTCAAGGCCGGCCAGGACCGTGAGCGCCTCAAGAACGAAGGCCAGGCCTATGCCAACGACGTGATCCCGCGCGCCTCCGGTGCCGCCTCGCGCCTGCTGGAAGAAGCCGAAGCCTACCGCTCCCGCGTGACCGCCAATGCCGAAGGTGATGCCTCGCGCTTCACCCAGGTGCAGGAAGCCTATGCCAAGGCCCCGGCCGTCACCCGCGACCGCATGTACCTGGAAACCATGCAGCAGATCTTCGCCAATACCACCAAGGTCATGGTCGATGCCAAGAATGGCAGCAACCTGCTGTACCTGCCGCTGGACAAGCTGATCCAGCAAAGTGCCAGCGACGCGGCCCCGGCTGGCGGCAAGGCCCCGGCATCGTCGACCGTACAGCCCTCGGCGGGCGCGGCGTCCACCACTTCGACTGCAGGAAACGACACTGTGTATTCTTCCGAGCTGATGCGAGATTCGAGAAACCGCGATCCCCGTGATGCGCGTGATAGGGAGGTGCGCTGATGGGCCGCCTCGTCACTTCCGTCATCGTCGCCGTCGTGGCGATCTGGCTGGCTTCGTCCACCATCTTCGTGGTCGACCAGCGTTCCTCGGCCATCGTCTTTGCCCTGGGTGAAGTCAAGCAGGTCATCAGCGAACCCGGCCTGCACTTCAAGCTGCCGCCTCCGTTCCAGAACGTGATGTACCTGGACAAGCGCATCCAGACCCTGGATACCCCTGACGCCGACCGCTTCATCACCGCCGAAAAGATGAACGTGCTGGTCGATGCCTACGTCAAGTGGCGCATCGTCGATCCTCGCCTGTATTTCGTCAGCTTCGGTGCCGACGAACGCCGCACGCAAGATCGCCTGTCGCAGATCGTCAAGGCTGCGCTGAATGATGAAATCACCAAGCGCACCGTGCGCGAAGTGATCTCCAGCCAGCGCAACAACGTCATGGATGCCATCCAGGCCCGCGTGGCCAACGAAGCCAAGCAGATCGGCGTGGAAGTCATCGACGTGCGCCTGCGCCGTGTGGACTACGTGGACCAGATCAACAACTCGGTGTTCGAACGCATGAAGTCCGAGCGCGTGCGGGTTGCCAATGAGCTGCGCTCCACCGGTGCGGCCGAATCCGAAAAGATCCGCGCCGACGCCGATCGCCAGCGCGTGGTGATCCTGGCCGAAGCCTATCGCGAATCCGAAAAAATCCGTGGTGCCGGCGACGCCAAGGCGTCCCAGATCTACGCTCAGGCCTTCGGCCAGAACCCGGACTTCTACAAGTTCTATCGCAGCCTCGAAGCCTACCGTGCCAGCTTCAAGAACCGTCATGATGTGATGGTGTTGGATCCGAGCTCGGAGTTCTTCAAGTACTTCAAGGGAGTCGGCGGCGGCAATACCAGCGCTGCGAAGAAGTAAAAATCTGCTTATCAGGCGATAATGTGAACAGTTCTGCGCCGCCGCGTATTTCCGGCGGGCAGGGCAAACCGGATGGATGCCGCTGGTAAAGGGCATCTTTCCTTTTTTGGTCGGACACAATGTGCCGGGGTGCAATTTTCCCGGTGTGCAAGAAGAGGGGCGGCAGGCATTCCCGGACCGCCCCGATTGTTCGTCTGGGCGGCTGCTTCTGATCTGGCTGTCCGAACCACGCAAGTACGCAAACCGTTTTTTTCTGCTTTGACTTTTGTTTATGCCTAACTGGCTTCTTCCCGAAAACATCGCCGATGTCTTGCCCTCCGAAGCGCGCAAGATCGAGGAACTGCGCCGGCGCCTGCTCGACAATTTCCGCCTCTATGGCTATGAAATGGTCATGCCGCCGCTGCTGGAGTATCTCGAATCGCTGCTCACCGGTGCCGGCCAGGATACCGACCTGCGCACCTTCAAGCTGGTCGACCAGCTCTCCGGCCGCACCCTGGGCGTACGCGCCGACATGACCACGCAAGTGGCGCGCATCGACGCCCACCTGCTCAATCGCGCCTCGGTCACCCGCCTGTGCTATGCCGGCAGCGTCCTGCATACACGCCCGACGGGCTTGCATGCTACCCGCGAACCGATCCAGATCGGTGCCGAGATCTATGGCCACGCCGGTATCGAAGCCGACGCCGAGATCCAGGAACTGGCCCTCAATTCGCTGGCCCTGGCCGGCATGCGCACCATCCGCCTGGACCTGTGCCACGTCGGCGTGCTGCGCGCCATCATTGCCAACGATGCCGGTGCCAAGCGTGATGAAGCCCAGCTCTTCGGCCTGCTGCAGGCCAAGGATGTGCCGGGCTTGAAGGAAATCACCGCCTCCTATCAGGAAGGCACGCGCGCAGCCTTGCTGGCGCTGCCCAACCTGTACGGCGACATTTCGGTCATCGCGCGCGCACGCATCACCTTGCCGGCGCTGCCCGGCATTGGCCAGGCGCTCGACGAGCTGCAGGCCGTAGTGGAACTGGCAGCCGGCCATGAAGGCGCGGCTGTCACCATCGATCTGGCCGACCTGCGCGGCTATCATTACCACAGCGGCGTGATGTTCTCAGCCTATGTGCCGGGCCTGCCCAATGCGGTGGTGCGCGGCGGCCGCTACGACCATGTGGGTGAAGCCTTCGGCCGAGCACGGCCGGCCACCGGCTTCTCCTTGGACCTGCGTGAACTGGCACGACTGATGCCGGGCGCAGAACGAAAACGCGCCATCCTCGCCCCTTGGGGCAGGGACGCCGGTCTGCGTGAGAAAATAGCGCAATTGCGGCAAGCGGGAGAGATCGTGATCCAAAGCCTTCCCGGCCACGAAAACGATCAGGACGAATTCGATTGCGATCGCGCACTCGATTTCAGCAATGGAAACTGGATTATCAAAAACTTGGGTTGAGTCATGTTACAGAACAGCAATGCAAAGAATGTCGTCGTCATCGGTACGCAATGGGGCGACGAAGGTAAGGGCAAGATCGTCGATTGGCTGACCGATCACGCCCAAGGCGTGGTGCGTTTCCAGGGCGGCCACAATGCCGGCCACACGCTGGTCATCGGCGGCAAGAAGACTGCGCTGCAACTGATTCCCTCGGGCATCATGCGCGAAGGCGTGGCTTGCTACATCGGCAACGGCGTGGTGCTGTCGGTGCCCGACCTGCTGCGCGAAATCGACAAGCTCGAAGCCGCCGGCGTGGAAGTCTGCTCGCGCCTGAAGGTGTCGGACGCCTGTCCGCTGATCCTGCCGTATCACGTGGCGCTGGACGTGGCGCGTGAAGCGGCCCGTGGCGTGGACAAGATCGGCACCACCGGCAAGGGCATCGGCCCGGCCTACGAAGACAAGGTGGCCCGTCGCGCCATCCGCGTGGCTGACCTGCTGAACGAAAAGCGCTTTGCCGAAAAGCTGCTGGCCAACCTGGACTACCACAACTTCGTCCTGACCCACTACCTGAAGACCCAGCCGGTGGACTACCAGAAGACCCTGGACGATGCCCTGGCCAACGTGCCGCGCATCAAGCCCATGGTCACCGACGTCTCCAGCGACCTGTACGCCATCCACAAGGCCGGCGGCAAGATCCTGTTCGAAGGCGCGCAAGGCAGCCTGCTGGACGTGGACCATGGCACCTATCCGTTCGTCACCTCCAGCAACTGCGTGGCCGGCAATGCCGCCGCCGGTGCGGGCGTGGGTCCGGGCATGTTGCACTACATCATGGGCATCACCAAGGCCTACACCACCCGCGTCGGTTCGGGCCCGTTCCCGGCTGAGCTGCCGACGGACGTCGGCACCGGCAAGCACCTGGCGTCGGTCGGCCATGAATTCGGTACCGTCACCGGCCGTGCGCGCCGTTGTGGCTGGTTCGATGCCGCCTTGCTGAAGCGCTCGGTGCAGATCAACGGTGTCTCCGGCATGTGCCTGACCAAGCTGGACGTGCTCGATGGCCTGGATTCGCTGAAGCTGTGCACCGGCTACAAGCTCAACGGCAAGACCGTGGACATCTTCCCGGTCGGCGCTGAAGAAGCCGCTGCCTGCGAGCCGATCTACGAAGAAATGCCCGGCTGGTCCGAGACCACCGTCGGCGCCAAGACGCTGGACGCTCTGCCGGCCAACGCCCGCGCTTACATCAAGCGCATCGAGGAACTGGTGGGCGTGCCCATCGACATGATCTCCACCGGCCCGGACCGCGAAGAGACCATCGTCCTGCGCCATCCGTTCAAGTAATTCACCACGCAATCGCCCGCAAGGGCACAAGGCACTACGAAGCAATCAACAATATGAAGATCTCTGACGACAAAGACCTCTGGGTCTCCTGGGACGATTACAACCGCCTGATCGAACGACTGGCATTGAAGGTCTACGAATCCGGCTACCAGTTCGACCAGGTGCTGTGCCTGGCGCGCGGCGGCCTGCGCCCGGGTGACGTGATGTCGCGCATTTTCGATGTCCCGCTGGCCATTCTCTCGACCAGCTCCTACCGGGAAGCTGCCGGCACCATCCGCAGCTCCCTGGACATCGCCAAGTACATCACCATCACCAAGGGAACCCTGGGTGGCCGCATCCTGCTGGTGGACGACCTGGTCGATTCCGGCGTCACCCTGCAGAAGGTGATGGTCCACCTGAAGGAACATTACCCGTCCGTCACCGAGATCAAGAGTGCCGTCCTTTGGTGGAAGGCCTGCTCGGTCGTGGAACCCGATTTCCACATCGACTACCTGCCGACCAACCCCTGGATTCACCAGCCGTTCGAAGAATATGACGGCCTGGGCCCGCATCAGCTGGCGGCCTGGATCAAGAAGGGTGCCTGATCGTTCGCTTTGGTTTGAATGAAGCTGATGTCAGACGTGAAAAGAGCTTGCCGCGGCAAGCTCTTTTTTTCGTCTGTTGATGACCGGTGCAACGCTTCAGGACCACGGAATGATCTTGCGTTCCTTGAAGGTGTCGAAGAGTTGATAGAACATCTGCTCCGTCTCCACATACTCGTGAAAGCCCAGGCGCCGGGCCTTGCTGCCGTCGCCGAACATGTCGTAGTCCCACGAGAACACGAAATCGGCAAATTCCCATGCCGACAGTGAAGCATAAGGATGCTGCTTCAAGCCGTGTGCTGTGACGATCCTTTCCCACAACGGCGCCTTGTCCGCCATTACCTCGGCCAGTTTCAGCGGCAGCGGCGTGCCCACTTCCATGCCGAAATAACGGGCGATCTTCGGCCACATCTCACTCCAGCGGAACAGGTCGCCATTGCCGATGTTGAAGGCCTGGTTGGCAGCCGCTTCGGTGGTGGCTGCCCATACGGTGCCCTTGGCCAGCAGGCTGGCATCGGTCATTTCGACCAGCTTGTCGTAAGCCCCCGGTTTGCCGGGAAAGCGCAGCGGCAGACCCAGCGCCTTGCTCATGCAGGCATACAGCGCAATGGCCAGCGCCAGGTTCATCGGATTGCCCAGGGCAGCGCCGCCCACCACTGCCGGACGCGGTGCCGACCAGCTCCAGCCGCGGCCTGAATCAACGCGCCGCTGTTCCAGCCAGCGCTGCTGGTCGAACATGAATTCGGGCGGCATGAACTGCGCATCGCTTTCGCGCGCCGGCGTCTTGAAGGGGCCAAGATGGCCGCCATAGACTTTGTAGCCCTGCATCAGGCTGATATGGCGCAAGCCGGGCGCGTGGACTTCCACCGTCTGCACCGTGTTCTGCAGCATGGCCAGGTTGGGGGCCACCAGTTCGCTCCAGCTGGGGCGATGTTGATAGGCCGCATAGAACACGTGGGTGACCTGTTCCAGCGGGGCCAGCTGGCGTCTGGCGTCGCTGGCATCGAGCAGATCCACGGAAACGTGGCGCAGTCGTTCCTGCTTGCGGTGCTCGCCACCCCTGCGCGACAGGCCGATCACCTCCCACTGCGGCAGGGACAGCAGGTGTGCGATCAGCTGGCTGCCGATCACGCCGTGGGCTCCTACTACCAAGGCGATCTGGCGCTGCGGCCGGGAGTTGCTGGGGGACTGGGTCATGGCGGGCTCCGTCAATCAGATGGGGGTGGTCCGTTCGGCGCGGGCCAGGGCGGCCGGTCGTGCATCCATCTTCCAGCTCACCAGGGCCACGGCAATCCCCGCCAGCGGCAGCAGCGCCGCCACGTAAGGTACCGCATGCAGGCCCGGCCCATGATCGATGGTCACGCCACCCAGCCAGGCACCCGCCGCATTGCCCAGGTTGAAGGCCGCGATATTGGCCGAGGAGGCCAGGTTGGGTGCACCGGTCGCCTTTTCCAGCACGCGCATTTGCAGCGGCGGCACGGTGGCGAAGGCCGCCATGCCCATCAGGCCCACGCCGATGATGGCGGCGATCTTGTTTTCATTGGTGAGCCCGAACAGCACCAGCACCACGGCCAGCAGCACCAGGCTGCCCAGCAGGGTGGCCATGAGCTTGCGGTCAGCCAGCTTGCCGCCGGCCAGGTTGCCGATCACCAGTCCCAGGCCGAACAGCAGCAGGATGGGCGAGACCGCGGACGCCGGGAAACCGCTGATGTCAGTCAGGATCGGGGCGATGTAGGTGAAGGCCGCGAACACGCCGCCAAAGCCCAACACCGTCATCAACAGCCCCAGCATGACCTGCGGACGCATGAGCACGCGCACTTCCTTGCCGAAGTCGGCTTCTTCACCGCCTTGCGAGCGCGGCACCAGCACGGCGGTCGCAGCCAGCGCGATCACGCCGATGACGGTGACGGCCCAGAAGGTGGCGCGCCAGCCATAACTCTGGCCCAGCCAGGTGCCGAAGGGCACGCCCAGCACGTTGGCCACCGTCAGGCCGGTAAACATCAGGGCGATGGCCGAGGCCTGCTTCTCCTTGGGGACCAGGCTGGTGGCCACCACCGAACCGACACCGAAGAACGCGCCATGGGCGAAGGAGGCCACCACGCGCCCGATCATCAGCGTGGCATAGCCCGGCGCGATGGCACAGGCCAGGTTGCCGATGACGAAGACCACCATCAAGGCGATCAGCAAGGTCTTGCGCGGCAGGCGTCCGGTGGTGGCGGTGACCAGCGGAGCCCCGACGAAGACACCCAGCGCATAGCCGGTCACCAGCAGACCGGCCGAAGAGAGGCTCACGCCCAGGTTGGTCGCTACTTCCGGCAGCAGACCCATGATGACGAACTCGGTAGTCCCGATGGCGAATGCGCTGATGGTCAGCGCCCAAAGTGCAATTGGCATGGCAATCCTTCCAGAATGAGGAGTAATGAGGGTTTCCGGCTGCCGAACCCGAAATGGAGTCGCAGCGATGTGAAGGATTGTGCGCGCAGTCTTTGTTGAGAAAAATGCCGTTACAATCAAAGAATATTTGATCTGGAGTCAACAATGAGTATTCAGTCCGAGGAATTGCGCACCTTCGTCGCGGTCGTTGAGGCCGGCACGCTCTCGGCTGCGGCCGAAGTGCTGGAGCAGACCACCTCCGGGGTGAGCCGCGCGCTGTCGCGGCTGGAGGAGAAGCTGGGCGCGAGCCTGCTGACCCGCACCACGCGCCGCATGGAGCTGACCGAAGAGGGCGAGGCCTTCCTCGAGCAGGCGCGCGCCATCCTGGCCGCCATGGAGCAGGCCGAAGACACGGTGCGCATGCGCACGCGCAAGCCGGTCGGGAAGTTGCGCGTGGATGCGGCCGTGCCTTTCATGCTGCACTGTGTGGTGCCGCATGTGGGCGCTTTCCGCGCCGCCTATCCGGAGATCGAACTGGAGCTGACCACCAATGACCGCTTCATCGACCTTGTCGAGCAGCGCGCCGACATCGCCATCCGCATCGGCGAGCTGCAGGATTCCACCCTGCACGCGCGGCCGCTGAGCTCGGCGCGCCTGAACATCGTGGCCAGTCCCGAGTACCTGGCCCGCCACGGCGCGCCGGAGTCGGTGGAAGCGCTGGAACAGCACCAGCTGATCGGTTTTTCCCAGCCCGACAGCCTCAATCAATGGCCGCTGCGCCACACCGCAGGAGACCGCTATCAGGTGCGTCCGGCGATTCGCGCCTCCAGCGGCGAGACCATTCGTCACCTGGCCCTGCAGGGGCAGGGCATTGCCTGCCTGTCCGACTTCATGACCGCGGCCGACCTGGCGGCAGGCCGCCTGGTGCGCCTGCTGGATCATTACGATAGCGGCTTCCGTCAAAAGATCTCGGCGGTGTACTACCACAACACTCAGCTATCGCGCCGCATCAGCTGTTTTCTGGATTTTTTGCAATGCAAGCTGTAAATCGGAAACGTTTTGCCGTTATTCCAGTCTGAGCGCCAGCACTGCCGCAAGGGGGAAGGATCCTGTGGCTGTCATCACGACAAGATTGATCCGGAGAGAACAAGATGAAGCAAACGGAAAACGCCATGGCCACAGGCCGTCCATCGATCGCGGCGATGTGCCGCGCACCGCTGCAAGGGCTGCTGCTGGCCGGGGCGGCCTTCCTCAGCCTGGGCACGGCCACGGCGCTCACCGCACCGGCTGCGCATGCGGCCAATGCCAGCGTGCTGTCCTTTTCGCCGCAGGGCGAAGTGCAGCGCATCCGCCAGGTGCGGGCGCGCTTCTCGGAATCGATGGTCAAGTTCGGCGACCCCAAGGCGGCCTCGCCCTTCGATGCCGATTGCGCCATCAGCGGCACGGCACGCTGGGCCGATGACAAGAACTGGGTCTACGACTTTGAACGCGACCTGCCACCCGGTACCCGCTGCAGTTTCAATTTGCGTGCGGATGCCCGTTCCGTCGCCGGCAACACGGTCAGCGGCAAGACGCGCTTCCAGTTCAGCACGGGCGGCCCGGCGGTGAGCCGCGTCGAACCCTACAGCGGCGCACAGATTGCGGAAGACCAGGCCTTCATCCTGTTCCAGAACGGGCCGGCCACCGAGGCTACGGTTCGCGACCACTTGTATTGCGAAGCCGAAGGCATCAACGAGCGCATTCCCACCAAGGCCGTCGGCGACGCTGATCGCAAGGCCTTGCTGCAGCAGTTCGCCAAGGGCTCGGACCCGGCGTCGGTCACCATCGTGCAGTGCCAGCAGCGCCTGCCCAACGAGGCGCACGTGAAGCTGGTCTGGGATCGCGGCATTGCCGCTGCCAATGCGCCTGCCATCGTGACCTCCAAGCCGCAGGTCTTCAATTTCCAGGTGCGCAGCGAATTCGCCGCCAGCCTCTCGTGCCAGCGCGAGAACGCCAACGCTGCCTGCTCGCCCATCCTGCCGGTCACCTTGTCGTTCTCGGCCCCGGTGCCGCGCAAGCTGGCCGAGCAGGTGGTCATGAATGCCACCACCGGCAAGATCAAGCCCACGCTGGAAGGCGACAAGGACGAAGCCGTACGAGAGCTGCGCTTCAAGCCGCCGTTCCCGGAGAAATCCGACTTCACCATCAGCCTGCCTTCCGGCTTCAAGGATGAAGATGGGCGCACCTTGGCCAATGCAGGGGCCTTTCCGTTGAAATCGGCGCTGGCGGATTTCCCGCCGCTGGCCAAATTCCCGGCCGCCCCCTTTGGCATCATCGAGCTCAACGCTGATCCCACACTGCCGGTCACACTGCGCCGCGTGGAAGCCGGGCTGCTGGTGCGTGGCAAGGACGGCCGCGCCATGCCCGGCCAGGTCGCCGACCTGAAGGTCGATGGCGACAAGGCCGTCATCGCCTGGCTCACGCGCCTGAACAAGTATCACGAGAAATGGGGCGATCCGAAGAAGGTGGATACGCGCAGCGTCAGCCTGCTGGCCAAGGAACCCGGTGCGAAGAAACTCGATCTTCCCGCACAGAAGGACGCCAAGGAGGGCGAATGGCCCTTTGAAGTGATCGGCATTCCCCTGAAGGACCCCGGCTTCTACGTGGTCGAACTGGAATCCCAGAAGCTGGGCGCGTCGCTGCTGGGCAAGCCGCAGCCGATGTATGTGCGCACCAGCGCGCTGGTGACCAACCTGTCGGTGCACGTCAAGCTGGGCCGCGCCAATGGCGCCGTCTGGGTAACCCGGCTGGACGATGCCAAACCGGTAGCCGATGCCGAGATCCGCGTCTCCAATTGCGACGGCACCCAGCTCTGGCAGGGCAAGACCAACGCCAGCGGCGTGGCCATGATGCCGGTGCTGGAAGATGCCTGCGTGAACCGGGGCTACAGCGCGGAAAACGCCGACAAGATCAGCGGCCTCTTCGTGAGCGCGCGCAAGACCGACGAGAGGGGCCGCCAGGACATGGCCTTTGCGCTGACCTCGTGGAATGAAGGCATCGAATCCTGGCGCTTCAATTTGCCGACCGACATGGACAAGTCGGCCACCACCCGCGCCACTACCATCTTCGACCGCACCCTGTTCCGTGCCGGCGAGACGGTCTCGATGAAGCACGTGATCCGCACCGAGACCATGCAAGGCTTCGGCCTCATGCGCAAGGAAGACCTGCCTACGCGGGTGCGCATCAGCCATCTCGGCAGCGGCCAGCAATACCAGTTCGCGCTGAACTGGCGCGGCAACAAGAGCGCTGAGACCAGTTTCACCCTGCCCAAGGAAGCCAAGCTGGGCAGCTACGAGGTCGTGCTCGACCAGGGCACAGTCGATCCCGCTGCCAGCAGCAATGCCAATGGCCAATCCGATGACGGCGACAATGACGCAGGCTATGGCCGAGGCACCTATGTGACCGGCAGCTTCCGCGTCGAGGAATTCCGCCTGCCCCTGATGCAGGGACGCATCACGCCGCCCAAGGGTGCGCAAGTGGCCATCAAGGAACTGCCGCTGGATCTGCAGCTGAACTACATCAATGGCGGTGCGGCTGCCAACCAGGCGGTGCAGGTGTCGTCGCTGTTGCGGTCACGTTCGGTCAACATTGCGGGTTACGACGGTTTCTCCTTCGATGCGCCGCGTAATGACGAGGACAGCAATGCCGACGACCAGAAGATCGTCGCCGACAAACTCGCCGTCACGCTCGACAAGAACGGTGCCGGCCGCGCCGTCATCGGCAAGCTGCCCGCGCTGCAGCGCCCGCAGGAACTGCTCACCGAGATGACCTACAGCGATCCCAATGGCGAAGTGCAGACCATCTCCAACGTCACGCCCTTGTGGCCGTCGGCGGTGGTGGTGGGCCTGCGCACCGGCAACTGGGTCTCGGTGAAGAAGAAGCTCACGCTGACCGCCGTCACCCTCAATACCGCAGGCCAGCCGCAGGCCGGTGTGCCGGTGGAAATTCGTGGCCTGGCGCGCAAGACCAATTCGCACCGCAAGCGCATGGTCGGTGGCTTCTACGCTTATGAAAACGACGAGAGCAAGCAGGACCTCGGCAAGCTCTGCTCCGGCAAGAGCGACCAGCACGGCATGTTCACCTGCGATACCGAATTGTCCGAAGCGGGCAATGTGGAATTGATCGCCAGCGCCAAGGATGGCAATGGCAACGCTGCTGCTGCCCGTTCCTCGGTGTGGGTCACCGGACGCGGCGAAGTCTGGTTCGATGGGGAGAACCAGGACCGCATCGACATCCTTCCCGAGAAAAAGAATTACCAGCCCGGCGAGACCGCCAACTTCCAGGTCCGCATGCCGTTCCGCTACGCTACCGCGCTGGTCGCGGTGGAGCGTGAAGGCGTGATCGATACGCGCGTGGTGCAGCTGTCCGGCCAGGACCCCACCATCAGCGTGCCGATGAAGGCCGAGTATGGCCCCAACGTGTATGTGTCGGTGTTGGCCGTGCGCGGCCGCATGCGCGAGGTGCCGTGGTATTCCTTCTTCATCTGGGGCTGGAAGGAACCGATCAACTGGTGGCATGAATTCCGCGAATACCAGGGACCGGGCCCCATCGTCGATCTTTCCAAGCCAGCCTGGAAATTCGGCATCGCCGAAGTCAACGTGGGTGATGCGGGCCATCGCCTGCAAGTGGCCGTCAGCACCGACAAGCCGGCTTATCCCATCCGCGCCACGGCCAAGGTCCAAGTGCAAGTGAAACTGCCCAACGGCAAGCCCGCCGCAGGTGGTGAATTCGCCCTGGCCGCCGTCGATGAAGCACTGCTGGAACTGCAACCCAATGGCAGCTGGGATGTGCTGCGCGCCATGCTGCAACGTCGCAGCTACGGCGTCGAAACATCAACGGCCCAGATGCAGGTGGTTGGCAAGCGCCACTACGGCAAGAAGGCCACGCCCGCTGGCGGGGGCGGTGGCCGTGCGCCCACGCGTGAACTGTTCGATACCTTGCTGGTATGGAAGCCCAATGTCACCCTGGATGCCGAGGGCAGGGCACAGCTGGATGTGCCGCTCAATGATGCCCTGACTTCCTTCCGCATCGTCGCCATTGCCGAGAATGGCATCAGCGATTTCGGCACCGGCAGCATCAGCATTCGCTCCACGCAGGATGTGCAGGTCATCTCCGGCCTGCCGCCGCTGGTGCGCGAGGGCGACAACTTCAACGGCAGCGTCACCGTACGCAATACCACCACGCACGATATGACGATCAAGGTTGCCGCGCGTGCGCAAGGTGGTACTACGGCGAGCACGCTGACTCTGCCGGAACGTGAGGTGAAGATTGCAGCCGGACAGTCTGCCGAAGTCATGTGGCCGGTGCAGACGCCGGAAGGCATCAACCAGCTCGCCTGGGAAATCAGCGCCCAGGAGCAGGGCGGACAGAAAGCGCGAGACGCGATGAAGTTCACACAGCGCGTCGTCCCGGCCGTGCCGGTCACGGTGCAGCAGGCCACGCTGTTCCAGCTGGACAAGAGTGCCGCCATCAACGTTGCGCGACCTGCCGACAGCCTGCCGGGACGCGGTGGCCTGGCGCTCTCGCTCAAGCCCAGCCTGGCCGGTGGCAGCGATGCGCTCACGCGTTATTTCGTCAACTATCCCTTCGCCTGCCTGGAGCAGAAGACGTCCAAGGCCATCGGCCTGCGCGATGAAGCGGCATGGCAGAAGATCGTGGCGGACCTGCCGACCTATCTGGATGGCGATGGCCTGGCGTATTACTTCCCGCCCAGCGACAGTGGCGCGCGCCGCGGCAGCGATACGCTGACGGCCTATCTGCTGGCTGCCACCAACGAAGCCGGCTATGCCATCCCGCAAGCCAGCCGCGACAAGATGCTGGATGGCCTCGCGGCCTTCGTGGAGGGCAAGGTGATGCGCGATTTCTGGTCGCCGCAGAAGGACCTGGACGTGCGCAAGCTGGCCGCCCTGGAAGCGCTGTCGCGCTACAACCGTGTGCAACCCGCGATGCTGGGTTCGATCCAGATCAATCCCAACGTCTGGCCCACCTCCGGCCTGCTGGACTGGATCGGCATCCTGCAGCGCGTCTCTGCCATCCCCGAGCGCGACAAGAAGCTGGAGCAAGCCGACCAGATCCTGCGTGCCCGCCTGAACTTCCAGGGCACGCGCATGGGCTTCTCCAATGAAGAGGGCGATTACTGGTGGTGGCTCATGAGCAGCGCCGATGCCAATGCCAATCGCCTGATCCTGCTGGAGCTGAACAACCCGGCCTGGCGCGAGGACATGCCGCGCCTGATCGCCGGTGCCATCGGCCGCCAGCAGCGCGGTCACTGGAGTACCACCACGGCCAACGTCTGGGGCAGCCTGGCGCTGGAGAAATTCGCTCGCAAGTTTGAATCCGAACCCGTCACCGGCACCACCCGTGCCACGCTGGAGCAGAACGGCACCAGCACCGCCACCCAGAGCCTGGCCTGGAGCGGTGCCGCCAACGGCGGCAAGCTGCAGCTGCCCTGGCCGGAAGGCAGTGCGCAGGGTGGCAGCGTGCGCCTGACGCAAGAGGGCAACGGCAAGCCCTGGGTGACGTTGCAGAGCCTGGCAGCGGTCCCCTTGAAGCAGCCTTTTGCTGCTGGCTATCGCATCACCCGCAAGGTCGAGGCCATCGAGCAGAAGCAGGCCGGTGTATATACACGCGGCGACGTGCTGCGCGTGACGCTGGACATCGACGCGCAAGCCGAGATGACCTGGGTCGTGGTCAGTGATCCGGTGCCGGGCGGTGCGACCCTGCTGGGTTCCGGCCTGGGCCGCGACTCGGCCATTGCGCAGGGCAAGCAGGAGGCCCCGGGTGACCGTGGCATGGGCTGGCTGGCCTATGAAGAGCGCAGCTTCGAAGCCTATCGCGCGTATTACGAGGCCATGCCCAAGGGCCGCACCAGCATCAGCTACACGGTGCGCCTGAACAATGCGGGTGAATTCAACCTGCCGCCCACACGCGTGGAAGCGATGTATGCGCCGGAAATGTTCGGTGAAGTCCCCAATGGCAAGCTGGTCGTGAAGGCGGCGCAGTGATGCGCATGACCGCAGGCACCCTCCGGCCCGGCGCGCTGGTTTCGATCAGCGCGCTGGTGCTGGCTCTGCTGATGCCCACCGCAGCCAGTGCCGTGCCATCGTTCAACGAAGTACAGCGCGACTTCCTGCCCTCGGAAGCCAGCCTGCTGGACCGCAATGGCGAGCTGTTGCAGCGCATGCGCGTGAACATGGACGAGCGCAAATTGTCCTGGGTCAAACTGGAAGACGTATCCCCGGCGCTGCGGCATGCCCTGGTGGCCTCCGAGGACCGGCGTTTCTACCAGCACAGCGGCATCGACTGGAACGCTGTAGCTGCCTCGGCCTGGGGCAACCTGTGGAATACGAAGACACGCGGTGCCTCCACCATCACGATGCAACTGGCGGGTTTGATCTATGACGATCTGCGCCGCAAGTCCGGTGCGCGTTCGCTCACGCAGAAAGTGTCGCAGGCGTGGATTGCACAATCGCTGGAGCGCAACTGGCGCAAGGACCAGATCCTGGAAGCCTATCTCAACCTGGTGGCCTTCCGGGGCGAGCTGGTAGGCGTGCATGCGCTGTCGCGCGTGATGTTCGGCAAGCATCCGAGCGGACTCGATCAGGGCGAGGCGGCCATCGCGGTCGCGTTGATCCGTGCGCCCAATGCGACACCGCGCCGCGTGACCGAACGTGCTTGCGCCATCCTCAAGGAAGAGGGCGCGAGCGAGCAGTGCAGCGGCATGGATGGCCGCACCGAGCTGGCGTTGGCGCGGGTGTCGGCCAAGCGTGATTTGCCGGGGACGAGTGATTCACCGCAGCTTGCGCCGCATCTGGCCCGCAAGCTGTTGAATGCGCCCGGACAGCAATTGCGGTCCACGCTGGATGCGCCCTTGCAGCGCTTTGCCACGCAAGCCCTGCGTCATCAACTGGCCGGACTGGCCGAGCGCAACATCGAGGATGGTGCCGTCGTCGTCATCGACAATGCCACCGGCGAGGTACTGGCCTGGGTCGGTTCCAGCGGCCCGCTGTCGGCGGCGGCCAATGTGGATGGGGTGGTGGCGCAGCGGCAGGCGGGCTCGACGCTCAAGCCTTTCCTCTACGAACTGGCCATCGAAAAGAAATGGCTGACGGCCGCGTCCCTGCTGGATGATTCCCCGGTCAACCTGGCCACCTCGGCCGGGCTCTACATTCCGCAAAACTACGACAAGCAATACAAGGGACTGGTGAGCCTGCGCACGTCGCTGGGTTCCTCGCTCAATATCCCTGCGGTGCGCACGCTGGTGATGGTGACGCCCGAGCGCTTCTTCCGTCGCTTGCAGGCGCTGGGTTTCAACCTGCGCGAGAGCGGTGATTATTACGGCTACAGCCTCGCGCTGGGCAGCGCCGACGTCACGCTGGCCAACCTGGCCAATGCCTATCGCGTGCTGGCCAATCAGGGTCGCTACACGCCCTTGCGCACGCGGCTCGATGAAGCGCGCACGCCAGCGCGCGCCACGCAGGTGATGGATGCCGATGCGGCCTACATTGTCGGCGACATCCTCTCCGACCGCAGTGCGCGCGCGCGGACCTTCGGTCTGGAGAGTGCGCTGTCCACCCGCATCTGGACGGCGGTCAAGACCGGCACTTCCAAGGACATGCGCGATAACTGGTGTGTCGGCTATTCCTCGCGTTATACCGTAGGGGTATGGGTCGGAAACGCTTCTGGCGCGCCGATGTGGGACGTGTCCGGCGTGACCGGTGCGGCACCGGTGTGGCAGGAGGTCATGCAATATCTGCATGAACGAGGCCGCAGCGGCGCACGCGATGCGGGCAACGGCCCGCCCGCAAAACCGGCCGGCGTGCAAGCGCAGATGATCCGTTACGAGCAGGATGTGGAAGCGGCACGCACCGAATATTTTTTACCGGGCACCGCCCAGGCCGAGATCCGCTTGGCGCATGCGCGCGATATTCGTCCGGCCATCACTTACCCCACCACAGGCATGCTCGCTGCGCTGGACCCCGATATCCCGCCTGCGCGCCAGCGCATCCGCTTCCGCGCCCAGGGCGCGCCAACCGGCAGTCGCTGGGTGCTGGATGGGAAGATGATGCCGCAGGAGGTCATGCGGGCGGGCAGGGTACAGGCGCAGAAGGTGGCGGCCAACTTCACGGCCGCTGGGGAAGAAGCCCTGGACTTCGACTGGATGCCCTGGCCCGGCAAGCATGTGCTGGTACTGCAGGACAAGCAGGGCAAGGCGCTCGATAGCGTGCGCTTCGAGGTCCGGGGTGCGGTAGTGCGCAATGAACCCAAGGCAGGCGTGACAGCACGCAAATAAGGCACGCAAATAAGGCGCGCGGCGTCACCCTGCACAGATCGCTGCAGGCCCATTCTCTAGCGCTTGCTGCCGCGCTTGCCGGTCTGCAGCAGTTCGCGCATCGCCTGCAAGGGCAGTTCGCGGCTGCGGCCCCGGCGCAGCACCAGGGAAAACTGCGACTGGTAGCCAAACTCGGAAGGCAGCAAGACTTTCAATCGTCCCTGCTCGACCCAGGACTGCGCATAGTGCTCCGGCAGATAACCGATATAGCGGCCCGAGAGAATCAGGATCAACTGCGCTTCCATGCTTTCCACTGTGGCCACGCTGCGCTTGAAACCGTGCCGGCTCAGCTCGGTCTGGCTCCAGTAACTGCGGCTGACCACGCTCATTTCCGAGACGGCCGAGGCGCGCAGGTTGCGCTGCTGGAAGCAGGGGTGGCGGTCGCTGCAATACAGCCACTGCTGCTCGCGGTAGAGCGGCTGATAGATCAGGCCATTGGCCTTGGCGGGGAAAAAGCCCACCGCGATGTCGAGTTCATTGTCCAGCAAGCCCTTCTGCAGTTCGTAGGGGCTGCGGATGAGCAGGTTCAGGTGCATGCCCGGAAACTTGCTGGAAAACATCCCGATCGCCTCCGCCATCGGCAGGGAGGGATCGGTCACCGTCGTGTCGAGCACCCCTATCGTCAGCGTGCCGCCCAGTTCGCCCTTGAGCGACTGGGTATAGCGTTCGAAACTGTCGACCTCACCCAAGACGCGCAGCGTTTCCGACAGCAGCAGTTCCCCCTTGTCAGTGAGCGCGAAACCACCCCGTCCACGCCGGCAGACGGTAAAGCCAACATCGCTCTCCAGCTGGGCCATGTAGGTGCTGATGGCCGAGGTCGTCAGGTTCAGCTCCTGCTGGGCCCGGGCGAATCCCTGGTGGCGGACCACTGCGGCGAATATGCGCAGCAACTTGAAATCGATGCCTGGGGTCATGGATAAATCGTCTTTGCATGGAGGAGGGCGTGCGTTCAGTGCCCGGGATAAGTTTCGAATTCTAACAACTTATTATTTGATTACAGCTATCTTTTGATAACTATCGGCCATTGTATATTCGCTTCGTCGCAGCCTGCTGTTGCTGCAAGAACAAGGGTGATACGCAATGTCCAAAGTCTTCCACCAGCCCCAAAGCGGCAACGACATGCCGCGCTTTGCCGGCCGTTCGACCATGATGCGCCTGCCCGCGATGGACAGCGCCGAGGGACTGGATGCGGCCTTCATCGGCGTGCCGCTCGATATCGGCACCTCCCTGCGCGCCGGGACCCGCTTCGGTCCGCGCCAGATCCGTGCGGAATCGGTGATGATCCGCCCCTACAACATGGCCACCGGTGCCGCGCCCTTCGATTCCCTGTCGGTGGCCGACATCGGCGACATCGCCATCAATACCTACAATCTGCTCGAATCGGTCCGCGTCATCGAAGAGGCGTATGAGGAGCTGATGGCGCATCCGGTCATTCCGCTCACGCTGGGCGGCGACCACACCATCACCTTGCCTATCCTGCGCGCCATTGCACGCAAGCACGGCCCGGTGGGCCTGGTGCACGTCGATGCCCATACCGATACCAATGACGACATGTTCGGCGAGAAGATCGCCCACGGCACCACCTTCCGCCGCGCCGTGGAAGAGGGCTTGCTCGATTGCAAGCGGGTGGTGCAGATCGGACAGCGTGCGCAGGGCTACTCCAGCGGCGACTTCCAGTGGGGCGTGGACCAGGGTTTCCGCCTGGTGCAGGCCGAGCAATGCTGGCATCGTTCGCTGGCGCCGCTGATGGAAGAAGTACGCGCCCAGATCGGCGCCGGTCCGGTCTACCTGAGCTTCGACATCGACGGCATCGACCCGGCCTGGGCACCCGGCACCGGTACCCCCGAAGTGGGCGGGCTGACTTCCATCCAGGCCCTGGAAATCGTGCGTGGCTGCCGTGGCATGAACCTCGTGGGCTGTGATCTGGTGGAGGTCTCGCCTCCCTATGACTTGAGCGGCAATACCTCGCAGCTGGGCGCGAACCTGCTCTACGAAATGCTGTGTGTGCTGCCCGGCGTGACCTACCGCTGAGAGGCCCGCCATGGAGCTGAAGATCTTTCGCAGCGGCTGGGGCATGCAAGAACCCTGGAGCCGCTGCGTGGCCGAACTGCGCGAGGCCGGCTGCAGCGGCCTGGAAGCGCGCCTGCCGATGGCGCTGCAGGAGCGGCGCGCATTGCGCGACCGCCTGCAGGCCGAGGCGCTGGATTACATCGCCATCGTCTTCAGTGGCGTGGACGTCGTTCCGCGCCAGGCCGACCGGCCGGAAGTGCATTTGCAGCACCTGGCGCGCGCCTTCGACGCGGCGGCGGAACTGCAGCCCCGTTTCGTGAACCTGCTGGCCGGCAACGACCGCTGGCCCTTGGCGGAACAAGTCGATTTCCTGGGGCGGGCGCAGGCCCTGGCCGATGATGCGGGCGTGCCTTGCAGCTTCGAAACCCATCGCGCCAGTTCGCTCTACAGTCCCTGGATCACGCTGGACATCGTGCGCCAGCTGCCCCGGCTGCGCTACACCGCCGACATCAGCCACTGGGTCGTAGTCTGCGAGCGCTTGCTGGATGACCCGTTGGATGACCTTACGCCCTTTCTTGAGCGTGTACACCATGTGCAGGCGCGCGTGGGCTATGCGCAGGGGCCGCAGGTCCCGGATCCGGCCGCGCCCGAATATGCGCCCGAGCTGGCGTTTCACCAGCGCATCTGGGAGACGGTCTGGTCCTTCCAGCACGCCAGCGGCTATGGCATCAGCACGCTCACGCCGGAATTCGGTCCGGACGGCTACCTGCATCTGCTGCCCTATACCCGCAGCCCCGTGGCCGACCTGTGGCAGCTCAATCGTTGGATGGCGCAGCAGGAGCGCGCGCATTTTGCACGCTGGTCGCAGCAGCACGGCATCGGTTCTTCGTCATCAACGCAGTCGCCTTCTACCGCAGGAGTTTGAACATGCACACCGGACAGCGCAATTTCACGGCCTTGCCCGTGATCGATATCAGCGGCCTTTATCGCGACGAGCCGGCACAGCGCCAGGCGGTTGCCGATCAGCTGGGAGCGGCGGCGCGCGAGGTCGGATTTTTCTACATCACCGGCCACGGGATCGAACCGCAGTTGATCGCCGGCCTGCGCGAGGCCAGCCGCGCGCTGTTCGCGCAAACGATCAGCGAGTGAGCTACGACGCGAACGGCCGCATCGCCACCCAGACGTATCCGACGGGCCTGGTGGTGAAATACGTCTACACCAGCCTGGGCTACCTGAAGGAAGTGCGCAACAACCAGACCAATGCCTTGCTGTGGCGAGGGGATACCCAGAACGCCATGGGCCAGTTGCTGCAGCAGACGTATGGCAACAACGTGGTGACACAGCAGGTGTCCTTCGTGTATGGACCGGATCATCAGCGGATCAAGCAGGTAGCCCCGAGTGCGACGACGATCTACCTGAACCCGGACAACACGGGTGGTCTGTTCTACGAGAAGGACATCAAGGCGGACGGGACGGTCGAGCACAAGCACTACATCACGGCGGGTGGTAGTGTGATTGCGCTGGCGGCGCATTGAGTGCACTGATTGAGCGTGAGCAGGTTCTACATGGAATGGCAGGCCAGAAGATATATATGCATCTTCACGGGAAAATGGACGCAAGGCACTTTGCAGAAAATGAAAACGTACAGCTGCTGGGGCGGGGGATGTCCTTCGTGTATGGACCGGATCATCAGCGGATCAAGCAGGTAGCCCCGAGTGCGACGACGATCTACCTGAACCCGGACAACACGGGTGGATTGTTTTACGAGAAGGATATCAAGGCGGACGGTACGGTCGAGCACAAGCACTACATCACGGCGGGTGGTAGTGTGATTGCGCTGATCAAGCAGACAGGCACGACGCAAACCATCAATTACATGCACCGGGACCAGCTGGGCTCGACGACGACGATCACGGATGAGTCGGGTAATGTGATTGAGCGGCTGGCGTATGAGCCGTTCGGCAAGCGTCGTCAGGCGGGTGGTGCGACCGATAGTGAGGGGACGGTTGTTGGGATCAACACCGACCGAGGATTTACGAACCATGAGCACCTGGAGGAACTGGGCCTGATCCATATGAATGGTCGGGTTTATGATCCTGCGCTGGGGCGGTTCATGAGTGCGGATCCGTATATCCAGGCTCCGGATAATATCCAGAGCTATAACCGGTATGCCTATGTGTTCAACAGGCCACTGACGCTGGCTGATGCAAGCGGATACTTCAGCTTTGGTGGTTTTGTAGGGGGAGGGCTGCTTGGTGGGATTTTGGGATCAAGAGGTGGTGTTTTAGGGCAAGCAGCAAAGGCAGTTGAAAACGGCATGAGAGCCGCCGCGATTCCTACTCTAAAAAATCAGTTTGATTTTCAGCATAGCCTACCGGGACAAGCTCGGCTCGACAATTTCATAATGAACAATAGGTGGGCTTATATGGTCGGACAAACTGTGGCGACTTACTTCACAGCTTTTTGTGGGGGATGCGGCGGGGCGATGTGGAGTAGCTACTACTCCTACGAAGCGACAGGATCAATGGGAGCTGCGTACAGATCTGGCGCTATAAATTATGCTTCAAACTACGCGTTTGCTTATGTGGATGGCCTGAAACTCAATGTTCCACAATCAATGCTTGCACATGGTTTGGTAGGGGGCATTTCTGCAGAGATGCAAGGCGGGACATTTGAAAAAGGGTTTATTACTGCGGGAGCAGCAAAAGGAGCGAAAGAATATTTTAAGTGGATGACCGGGCGTGAACCTACTCCAGAATTGACAAATGGAGAATCTGGGCCTAAAGACGGTATAGCAATTCATCCAGAAGGTAGCAGGCTAAACAATATGGGAGTGTCTTATCCAAAAGCAATGTTAGGTCAACTTAGAGGTATTGATTTGTGGATAAGTGAGGAGTCTCCGTTATTTAGATTCATCACAAAGACTATCCCTGGAATGGATACGTGGGCTCAAATTCATGACACTTGGGGAAACTGGCTGGATAAACCTGAAGTTCGGATGTGGAACATGGTCACAAATTACGGCAGCATGCCTTTAGCAGCAGCAGGAACATATTTCGCTTTGAGTAGCGGAGCCCCAAGTATCGGTCTGACCATTGAGCATAAGAAAAAAAGGGATGATTAAAGCTTGCTAAGCTCGTTGGATGTACGGTTAAGTTTAATCAATCGTCCGTTTATGTTTTGCTGCGCACGGAGGACCTCGGTCACGTCCCGCGACCCCGTCCGGCCTTGCAAGGCCGGACTTTCTCGTCCCTCCCGCAAGGCGCGCAGGCGCCTTGCTCGTGGACCCCAAAATACAAAAGGCCGACTGACTTGCGTCAATCGACCTTTTCTATTTTGGTGCCCACGGAGGGACTCGAACCCCCACACCTCGCGGCACATGGACCTGAACCATGCGCGTCTACCAATTCCGCCACGTGGGCCTTCTGCAAATGCGTTCAAACTGCATTGCTTGAAAGATGCTGCATTCTAAGGGCAAACTTTTAAGTTGTCACCTGTTTTTTTAAGTTTTTTATTCCTAAAAAAACTAAGTAAAAAAAGGCGATTCAAGAATGAAGTGACCTGCTGAAAACTAACAATTTGAAGAGGTAGTTTTCAAAGAAAAACTATCAAAAAGTAAAACTATATTCCGATCCAAGAAACGCAAAAGGCCGGTTGATTTTCATCAACCGACCTTTTATGTCTGGTGCCCACGGAGGGACTCGAACCCCCACACCTCGCGGCACATGGACCTGAACCATGCGCGTCTACCAATTCCGCCACGTGGGCCTTCTGGCATCAGCGGTGACTTGCTGTGCTTGAAAGAGGCTGCATATTAAGGCCTATCAGGCTGATGGTCAACACCTAATTGAGAAATTTTTTATTATTTTTTCTCCAGCCCCGTCACATGCAACAGATCAAGCGCATCAGCCCCCCAGATAAGCCTCCACCACCTTCGGATTGCCCAGCAGATTCGCACCGCTATCCTCCAGCACGATCTTGCCCGTCTCCAGCACATAGCCGCGTTGCGCAATGCGCAGCGCCTGGCGCACGTTCTGTTCCACCAGCAGCACCGTCATGCCGGTCTTGTTGATCTCCTGCACGATGCGGAAGATTTCCTGGATGATCAACGGGGCCAGCCCCATCGACGGTTCATCCAGCAACAGGACCTTGGGCTTGGCCATCAGTGCACGTCCAATGGCCAGCATCTGCTGCTCACCACCCGAGAGATTGCCCGCCAGTCCGGCCGCACGGTTCTTCAAGACCGGGAAGAGGGAATACACCCACTCCAGATCACGCGCCACGCCGTCCTTGTCCTTGCGCGTATAAGCGCCCAGGGCCAGGTTCTCTTCCACGGTCAGCGTGGTCAGCGTGGCGCGGCCTTCGGCCACCTGCACCACGCCGGATTCGACGATGCGGTGCGGCGACATCTGCAGCAGGTCCTGCCCGTTGAGCAGCACACGGCCGCGCTGCGCCTTCACCAGGCCGGAAATGGCCAGCAGCGACGTGCTCTTGCCGGCGCCATTGGCACCGACCAGCGCGGTGATCTCGCCTTCGTTCAGGGACAGGCTGATGCCCTTGACCGCTTCAATGTGGCCATAGGCCACCGCCAGGTCCTCGACCTGCAGAATGGGTTGCTTATTGCCGCTGGCGCTCATGCTTCTTCCTTGCCGAGATAGGCCTCGATCACTTCCTGGTTGTTCTTGATCTGGTCCGGAGTGCCCTCGGCGATGATCTTGCCGAAGTTCAGCACCGCAATGCGCTCGCACAGGCCCATGACGAAACGCATGTCATGCTCGATCATGAAGATGGTGAAACCGCGCGCCTTGATGTTGACGATCTCGCTCATCAGTTCGGTCTTCTCGGCCGGGTTCATGCCAGCCACCGGCTCGTCCAGCAACAGCAGCTTGGGCTTGGTCGCCAGCGCACGCGCGAACTCCAGCTTGCGCTGCTCGCCATAGGAAAGACTGTCGGCCAGCATGTGCGCCTTGTGATCCAGGCGCACCCAGGACAGCAGTTCCAGCGCACGTTCACGCGCTTCCTGCTCGGCACGGCGGAAGCCGCCGAGATTGAAGAGCATGCTGGCCACGCCATAGTTCAGGTGCTCGTGCATGCCGACCACCACGTTCTCCAGCAGTGTCATTTCCTTGAACACGCGGATGTTCTGGAAGGTGCGGGCAATGCCGCGCTCGGTGATCTTGTGCGGGGCGACGGCGCCGATGTCGTCGTCATTGAAGCGGATGCTGCCGGAAGACGCGCGCAGCAGGCCCGTGATGAGGTTGAAGACCGTGGTCTTGCCAGCACCGTTGGGGCCGATCAGGCCGAAGATCTCGCCTTCCTTGACGTTGAAGTTCACACCCTGCAGCACTTGCAGGCCGCCGAAGTTCTTGCTGATGTCGTTCAGTTGTAAAAGCATTACTTCACCTTCTTCTCAGCGTTGCGGCCCAGGAAGGCGCGGATGCGGCGCGGGTCCCAGATGCCCTTGGGCAGGTACAGCACCACCAGGATCAGGATCAGGCCATTGATGGCCAGGCGGAAGTCCTTGAAATGACGCAGCACTTCCGGCAGCAGCGAGAGAATGGTCGAGCCGATCATCGGTCCGATCAGGTTGCTGGTGCCACCGAAGACGGCCATGGTCAGGATGTCGACTGCGTTCTCGAAGCCATAGTTGTTGGGGCCGATGGTGAAGGTGAAGTGCGCGTTGAGGCCACCAGCAACACCCGCAATGGCAGCACCGATGACGAAGGCCAGCAGCTTGTAGCCGGCCACGTTCACGCCCATCAGGCGCGCCGCGACTTCATCTTCCTTGATGGCCTCGAAGGCGCGGCCGGTCTTGGAGCGGCGCAGGCGGGCCAGTGCATAGATCGTCACGCCCAGCAGCAGCACGATGTGCCACCACTCGGTGATCGGCGGCACGCCGTTCAGGCCCATCGGGCCACCGGTGATCTCCAGGTTGAGGACGATCACGCGGACCACTTCGCCAAAGCCCAGCGTGGCCATGGCCAGGTAGACACCGGAGAGACGCAGCGTCGGGATGCCGATCACCAGCGCCACCAGCGAGGGCAGTACGCCGCCTGCCGCCAGGGCGATGGGGAAGGGCATGTCGAACTGCATCGTCAACAGCGACGCGGTGTAAGCACCGATGCCCATGAAGGCCGCATTGGCCAGCGACAGCAGGCCGCAGGACAGGGTGACGTAGATCGAGAGTGCCAGCATGGCATTGACGCCAATGCTGAAAATGACTGTGTTGTAGGTGGCCCAGAAGCCATCCCACCATTCCATGAAGCCCATCTTATGCCTTCCTTTCCAGCACTTTGCCGAACATGCCGGAGGGTTTTACCAGCAGGATCAGGAACAGAAGGCCGAACGCCACCGCATCGCGGAAGTCGCTAGAGATATAGGCCACCGTCAGCACCTCGGCAAAGCCGAGGAAGAGGCCGCCGATCATGGCGCCACGGATATCGCCCATGCCGCCCAGGATGATGACGGCGATGCCCTTGTGCAGCATCGGCTGCCCCATGAAGGGCGAGATCGCATTGAAGGACACGCCCACCAGCACGCCGGCCGCACCACCCAGAGCCGCAGCGGCAAAGGAGGTCAGCAGGAACAGGCCTTCGACGTTGATGCCCAGCAGGTAAGCCGCCTTGGGCGACTCGGCGATGGCGCGCAGCGCGCGGCCGAGCTGGGTCTTGCGCATCACGCCCAGCAGCACCACCATCAGCACGAAGGCGATCACGATGATCGCCACCTGCACGGCGGTGATGTGCAGGTTGCCCAGGCTGACGCTGTCTTCAGGGATGGTGCCCTGGGGGAAGCGCTTGTTCTCGGCACCGAAGATGCCCTGCGAGATGTTGGTGATCATGATGGCCACGCCAATGGTGGCGATCATCGGGATCAGGTGGGGCGCATTTCGTTTGCGCAGTGGCTTCAGGACCAGCACGTCGATGATGAGGCCGAGGGTGCCGGTGGCCACCATGGCCAGCAGCAGCGCCACCCACAGGGGCAGGGCCATCTGCTCCACCAGCAGCAGGGCGGCATAGCTGCCCAGCATGAAGATGGCGCCGTGCGAAAGATTGATCACGCCCAGAACGCCGAAGACCAGCGTGAATCCGAGCGCGAAGAGCGCGTACACGCTGCCCAGCGAAAGGGCATTGATGAGCTGTTGTTCTAACATTGGAACCTGCGATAGGTGATGGGAGACCATGCGCCGCGCCAGCAAATTTGCACGACCGTGCATGCTGCGCGGGGCCCTCCCTCGTTGCGTCGTAGTGCCGGGTTCAACTCGCCCGCGTCATGCGGCAGTTGGTGGTTCCCCGTTCCGGCCTGGCGATTTGCTTCATATCCCCTCCCAGGCGGGCAGCCGGCGGCTGTTGCCGGCTGCGCCCGGGTGAGCGTCGCTTGCGGGCGGCTTGCCGGTTGCCCGGCAGGCCCCCCAGCCTGCGTCACACGGCGTGCTTACTTCAGCAGGACGAACTTGCCGCCCTTGGCGATGTTGACGATGGCTTCCTGGTCTGCATCGAAGCCGACCTGCTTGCCTGCCACCGCCGGTGCTGCGCGGAAGGCGAACTTGCCGGTGGCGCCGTCGATCTTGACTGCCGGCAGTGCAGCGCGCACGGCGTCACGGTCCTTGGCCAGGTTGCCGGAGAGCTTCACGCTCTTGATCGCATCGGCCATGATGTACATGGCGTCATAGGCTTGCGCGGCGAACTGGTCAGGGTCGGAACCGAACTTGGCCTTGTAGGCGGCAATGAACGCCTTGTTGGCCGGGGTCTGGTTCTCGGCCGACCACGGGCTGCCCATCAGGGTGTTGTCGCCGGCATCCTTGGCGATCTCGAACAGCTTGGGCGAGTTCAGGCCATTGCCGCCGATGAAGGGCTGCTTCATGCCCAGCGCGCGGGTTTGCAGGATGATGTTGGCGGCTTCTTCAGCCAGGCAGGAGCAGACGATGGCGTCCGGGTTGCCGGCCTTGATCTTGGTCAGCTGGGCCTTGAAGTCGACGTCGCCCTTGGCATAGGCCTCGGTGGTGGTGACGGGAATCTTCTGCTGTTCCAGGGTGGCCTTGAAGACGTCGTAGCCGGACTTGGTGAAGGCGTCGTCGTTACCGTAGATCACGGCAACCTTCTTGATGCCGAAGTGCTTCACGGCGGCCTTGACGGTGACGGGCAGCACGTCGGCTTCCATCACGGAATTGCGGAAGGTGAAGGGACCCATGGCAGTGATGCCGTCAGCGGTATTGCTGGTGCCGAACACCACGACCTTGGCGGCGTTGGCGATCGGGTCGGCAGCGAAGGCCGAGTTCGACAGGGTGGGACCGAAGACGGCCAGTACCTTGTCCTGGAAGATCAGCTTCTTGAAGACGTTGATGGCTTCTTCTTTCTTGCCTTGTTCGTCTTCGATCACCAGGGCCAGCTTGTCGCCGTTGACGCCGCCCTTGGCATTGATTTCTTCGGAAGCCAGCGTGAAGCCGTTCTTGATGGCCACGCCATACTTGGCGGCCGGGCCGGTCAGGGCTTCGGCCACGCCCAGCTTGATGTCGGCGGCCAGCGCAGCCGAGGACAGGGTGGCACCGATCAGCAGGGCCGGAATGGTCTTGAGCATGGTATTGAATTGCATCGAGTTCTCTCCTCAGTTAGATATTGTAGAAATCGTCCGCATCACGGAGCGCCGTGCTCAACAGCGCGGCGCGACGTCATGTGGCGATTCCTTCATCGAGGATGATGCAAAAGACGCCCGGGATGGCCGGGACTTGTGCTCCATCCTCTGAAGACCGTTGTGTGGTCTCTTTCGATACAGCCGCCACAGCATACCCGAAAAGGCAGGCTGCGCCAGCGATTACAACCCGCTGCAACGCGCCCGGGTAGGGCGCGCCACAGCGGCATGCGAATGTCGTCCGGCCAGCGGACGAGGGTGGTGCGAGATGGTACTTAGTTCAGTTCCTTGCGCAGTTGCGCAATGGCTGCACGCACCTGGTTGGGTGCGGTGCCGCCGATGTGGTCACGTGCGGCCACCGAGCCTTCGAGCGTCAACACGGCAAACACGTCTTCGCCGATCAGCTCAGAGAAGGCACGCAGGTCGTCCAGCGACAGGTCGGCCAGGTCGCAGCCCTTGTCCACGCAGGTCCGCACGGCGTGCGCCACGGCTTCGTGGGCGTCGCGGAAGGGCAGGCCCTTCTTGACCAGGTAGTCGGCCAGGTCGGTCGCCGTGGCGTAGCCCTGCAGGGCGGCGGCACGCATGGCTTCGGGCTTGACGCTGATGCCGCGCGCCATGTCGGCGAAGATGCGCAGGGTATCGGTGAGCGTGTCGACGGTGTCGAACAGCGGTTCCTTGTCTTCCTGGTTGTCCTTGTTGTAGGCCAGGGGCTGGCCCTTCATCAGGGTCAGCAGGGCGATCAGGTGGCCGTTGACGCGGCCGGTCTTGCCGCGCGCCAGTTCGGGTACGTCCGGGTTCTTCTTCTGCGGCATGATGGACGAGCCGGTGCAGAAGCGGTCGGCGATGTCGATGAAGCCCACGCGCGGGCTCATCCAGATCACCAGCTCTTCGGACATGCGCGAGATGTGCGTCATCACCAGTGCAGCAGCGGCGCAGAATTCGATGGCGAAGTCACGGTCCGAGACGGCGTCCAGCGAGTTGCGGCACACGTCGTCGAAGCCCAGGGTCTTGGCCACGCGCAGGCGGTCGATCGGGAAGGTGGTGCCGGCCAGGGCAGCTGCGCCCAGCGGCAGGCGGTTGATGCGCTTGCGGGCGTCGATCATGCGTTCGGCATCGCGGCCGAACATCTCGACATACGCCAGCACGTGGTGGCCGAAGGTGATCGGCTGCGCCACCTGCATGTGGGTGAAGCCCGGCAGGATGGTGTCGGCGTGCTGCTCGGCCAGGTCCAGCAGGGCCAGGCGCAGATCGCGCAGCAGGCCGATGATGTCGTCGACCGCACCGCGCATGTAGAGGCGGATGTCGGTGGCCACCTGGTCGTTGCGCGAACGGCCGGTGTGCAGGCGCTTGCCGGCGTCGCCGACCAGTTCGGTCAGGCGCTTTTCGATGTTCAGGTGGACATCTTCCAGGTCCAGCAGCCATTCGAACTGGCCGGACTCGATTTCACCCTTGATCTGGGCCATGCCGCGCTGGATCTCGGCGTAATCGGCCGCGCTGATGATGCCCTGGTGGGCCAGCATCTCGGCATGCGCCAGCGAGCCCTGGATGTCGACCTGGGCCATGCGGTTGTCGAAGAACACCGATGCGGTATAGCGCTTGACGAGATCGGAGACGGGTTCAGAAAAGCGAGCCGACCAGGCTTCGCCCTTTTTAGCAAATTGGTCTGTCATATAGGGAATTCCGGAGAATGGGCGATTATAGCAAGCACAACTGCGCCAGGCCACGGCCATGCAGCCGGAAATGCTGCGGCACGCGGATTTTTCGCATTTCATCACCGGACTGTCGCACGCTTTTTTCATCCGTTCCCAGCGGGTGGTTTGGAAAAGCTTTTCGCGACATCAAAGCAGGCGAAGTTTCCAGGTGGCATCATTTTTGCTTGTTGTTTTTGCGCAAGCTCTGCTGAGACGCTAAAAAGCCGTGGGCTACTGACATTTGCTGACGCTATACTCAGGGTGCGATGACTGATCCGGGGGAAGTTCTGCAGGTTTCCGGAGAAGATCAGGGCTGCCAGCCACGGCGCAGCCAGGATGATGCCGGCACCGGTCGGTGTCGTGGGGGGCATCGTCCAGCTGCACCATGCCAAGGGGGTGGTCCTGTCAAGCGCTCAAGCGAGATGTCTGGGGGTCGTCTTACAGGAGAGAAGCATGAATTTGGAAGCACTGTTTCAGCAGCAAACTGCCTTGCCGAGCATTCCCAAGGTGGTGCAGGAAGTCATCGAAAGCTTCAACAATGAATCGGTCTCGATTGAAGAGATCGCCAAGAAACTGGCCGCAGATCAGGTCCTGAGCGCGAAGATCCTGCGCCTGGCCAATTCATCCTATTACCACGTCTCGCGCACCATCGGCACCGTCGATGATGCGGTGCTGATGCTGGGGTTCATGACGGTTCGTACGCTGGTGGTAAGCACCGGCATGGCCGGCAGTTTCAAGAAGCTGCCCGGCGTGGACCTGAAGCTGTTCTGGCGCTACAGCCTCGATACGGCCATCGTCGCCAAGTGGCTGGCCAAGCAGAAGCAGGTCAAGCTCAATTCCGATTTCGCCTTCACGGTAGGCCTGATGCATGCCATCGGCCAGCTGGTGATGCATGCCGGCATGCCCGAACAGGCGCTGGAGGTGGACAAGGTCGCCGGTCCCCTGGATGCGCGCCGCCTGGATGTGGAGCGCCAGTCCTTCGGCTACGACTTTGCCGATGTGGGGGCGGAGTTGGCACGCCGCTGGCGTTTCCCGGACGAGTTCGCCAAGGTCATCAAGGCCTTCCCGCAGCCGCTCAAAGGCGAGTACGATCCCTTCGCCGCGGTCGTCCACCTGGCCGCCTGGCGCGCCCGTGCCGAAGAAAACAAGTACTCCGCCGACGAACTGGAATCGACCTTCCCGGCGGAAGTGGCCGCCAAGCTGGGACTGAGCCTGGCCACCTTCACCGAGGACATGCCGCCGCTGGCCGAACTGGGCGAGGGCATGCAGGACCTGATCTCCTGAGCGTCCTGATCCGCCCCAACAGGGCAGGCCGGAGAGCGCCGAAGTACGGTGGTTTCCGGCCGATGTGAAGGAAAAGGACGTAAAAAACGACAATGCCGGCTCCCGCAAGGGGCCGGCATTGTCGTTGGTGAAGGGTACTGTCAAAACCCGGGAGGCGCGTGGCCGGCCCGGATCCTCAGTGTTTCCTCAGTAATTCAGCTTGGCGTCCAGGAAGTTGAGCATGGAGCGATACGCCTGGCTGCGCGCATCCGGGTTGCCGCCGCTGGTGACGCCTTCGCCGCGCTTGCCCACCCCGGCCACATCCATGCGCACGTGCACCGGCAGGCCGGGCGCGTCGAAGTCGTGATAGGTATCAGGATAGAGGCGCAGGGCGATCTCGGTGTCGCTGCCCTTCATCTTCTCTTCGATGGCTTCGCAGGCCTGGGGCGGCGTCCAGTCATCGTTCTCTCCCATCAGGATCAGGAGCGGTGCGGCCGGTTTGAAGGGCTCGGTGGTCTTGGCGTACGGGCGGCAATCCGGATAGAAGGCCACGGCGGCGCGCGGCTGGATCTTGCGCACGGCGACGTCGGTTTCGGCCAGGTTGATCGAGGCCAGCAGGGTCGATGCGCCATGCGACCAGCCCAGCAGGGCGATGCGCTTCACATCCACATCCGGCTGCGAAGTCACCCAGTGCAGGGCGGCCTGCACGTCATAGCGGCGGTTCATGGCGCTGACTTCGCGCTGGGCCACGGTGTCCTGGCAGGTGGAGCGGCGGCCGCGCGGGGTGAAGCTGTCCGGGAACAGCACGTTGTAGCCGGCGTCGCTGAGCACGCGTGCCATCGCCAGGTGGCGCGGCGTGAATTCACCCTTGCCATCCTTGACCATGCTGTACAAGCCGCCGCAGCCATGCAGGGCGATCACGGTCGGTGCCGGGCCCTTGGTGGTAAGCGACTTGCGTGCCTTGATCCAGACGCCATAGAGCGCGGTGGCCTTGCCGCCCTTGCTGTCCACGCTGGTGAGCGAGACGCGGCGTGCTTCCAGTGGTGGCGGCGGTGCCGAATTGGGCGCGGCCTGCGCCCAGGAGCCGATCACGGCCAGCGATGCTGCAATGCAGAACGCAGCCAGCGGTTTTCCCCAATGTCGCATGATGTCTGATTCCCCGTAGTGATGCCAAATCGTTGCCTGACGGCCTTTCCCGTGAACGGGGAAAATGGTCGCTGAAGCAATAAGCTTCACGGATTGCAACGACTGTATGTATTTGAATTCTTCACCTTATATTTTACAAAAGCGAAGCGTCGTGCGGCAGGGAAGATGCGTTTTTGCGGTGCAAAAATCTGATCCATCACAAGGGCGCGCCTGCACCTGTGCGTCGCCTGCAACAGCTTGTCGCTTCGTCAAATGTCATAAGAGCCATCTGTTATCGGCATGCAAACGCTGAACTTGAGACGGGGCGTCTCAGGCATCTTGCCAGGCCGACATCGCAGGTGCAGCGCCCAATAAAAAGGGCCGCCCGCATCGGCGGGCAGCCCTTGTCGTGGCAAGACGAACGCGTTGCTCAGCCGGTATTGCGCAAGCCGGCGGCCACCCCGTTGATGGTGAGGTGGATGCCACGCTGCACGCGTTCTTCCGGCGCACGCTTTGCTGCAGCCGTAGCGCGGTGGCGCTTGATCAGCTCGACCTGCAGGTGGTTCAGCGGATCGAGATAGGCGAAGCGGTTCTTGATCGAGCGCGCCAACAGCGGATTGCCGGACAGGCGTTCCTTGGTGCCGGTGATGGCCGAGAGCACGCTGCTGGTACGTTCATGCTCGCCGGTGATGCGGCCGAAGATCGTGGTACGCAGCTTGCGGTCCGCCACCAGTCCGGCGTAGCGCGAGGCCACGGCGAGGTCGGTCTTGGAGAGCACCATGTCCATGTTCGACAGCAGGGCGGCGAAGAACGGCCATTCCTTGCACATGGCGCGCAGGGTGGCCAGACGCTTTGCGCTCTCCTTGGCGTTGCCGGCTTCTTCCAGCCAGCCAGAGACCGCGCTGCCGAAGCCATACCAGCCCGGGAAAAGCAGGCGGCACTGGCCCCACGAGAAGCCCCAGGGAATCGCGCGCAAATCCTCGATGCGCTGGGTCGCCTTGCGCGAGGCCGGACGCGAACCGATGTTCAGTTGCGCGATTTCGGCAATGGGCGTGGCCGCGAAGAAGTAATCGGTGAAGCCCGGGGTCTCGTAGACCAGGTTGCGATAGGCGCGATAGGCACGCTCCGACAGTTCTTCCATGACGCGCTCGAACTCGGCCAGCTTCCTGGCTTCCTTGCCATCGGTGGCGGCGGGCATCAGGCTCGCTTCCAGGGTGGCGGCGACCAGCAGCTCCAGGTTGCGGCGGCCGATTTCCGGATTGGAGAACTTGGAGGCGATGATTTCGCCCTGTTCGGTCAGGCGGATCTGGCCGTTGACCGTGCCCGGCGGCTGCGCCAGGATGGCCTGGTAGCTCGGACCGCCGCCACGGCCGACGGTGCCGCCACGGCCGTGGAACAGGCGCAGCTTCACGCCGGCTTCATTGAACAGTTCCACCAGCTGGTTCTCGGCCTTGTAGAGTTCCCAGTTGGAGGTGAGGAAGCCGCCATCCTTGTTGGAATCCGAATAGCCCAGCATCACTTCCTGCAGCTTGCCGTGCTTGGCGATCAAGCCCTTGACCTGCGGCAGGGTCAGCCAGCCGCGCATGATTTCGGCCGCACAGCGCAAGTCGGGAATGGTCTCGAACAGCGGAATGACCATCAGCTCTAGCTCGTGCAACTGGTTGCCTTCGATGTGCAGCAGCCCCGTTTCCTTCTGCAGCAGCAAGACTTCCAGCAGGTCGGACAAGGTCTCGGTGTGCGAGATGATGTAGTTGCGGATCGCGCGTTCGCCATAGCGGCGGCGAATTTCACGCGCGGCGCGCAGGATGGTCAGCTCCGAATTGGTTTCGTCGGCGTACTGCAGGTAGGGCGAATACAGCAGGCGCGGCTTGGACAGTTCACCCAGCAACAGGGCGATCTTGCGTTCTTCGGTCAGGCCCGCATAGTCGGCCTCGACCTGGGACTTGGCAAACAGCTCGGCCAGCACGCGCTCGTGCACGTCGGAGCTCTGGCGCATGTCCAGCGTGGCCAGGTGGAAGCCGAAGATTTCCACGGCACGCTTCAATCCGGCCAGGCGCGGCTTGACCAGCGCGGCACCATGATGGGCCTGCAGCGAGGCCACCAGCACCTCCAGTTCGGCCACGCATTCGGCCGGGCTGGCGTAGGGCGCAGCGGCACCGATTTCCTGGCGCAGGATGTTGACCACGCCCAGCGAACGGGCCGTGGCGGCCAGGCGCGCGTAGATGCCGATGAGGGCACGGCGGTAGGGTTCGTCGGCGCGGTGCTCGGAGTGGTCCGGCGAGGCATCGGCCAGGGCCAGCAATTCCGGGCTGGCCGCGACCATCAGGGTGGAGATGGACATCTCGGCCCCCAGCGTGTGCACTTCGTCGAGGTAGTAATCGAAGATGGTGGTGGACTGGCGCTTCAGCGCATGCTGCATGGTGGCGGCATTGACGTTGGGGTTGCCGTCGCGGTCGCCGCCGATCCAGCTGCCCATCTGCAGGTAGGGCGGCAGCTCCACGGCGCGGGTCTTGGCGCGCGAGGGGAACTGGCTGTCGATCTCGGCTTCGATGTCGTCATACAGCGCCGGCAGTTCGCGCAGGAAGGTGATGCGGTAGTAGGAGAGGGCGTTCTCGATCTCGTCGGCCACCGTCAGCTTGGTATAGCGCAGCATGCGCGTCTGCCACAGCGTGGCGATGCGTGCGCGCAGCAGTTCGGTGTTGTGGCGCAGCTCGCGCGGGGTCAGCGGCAGGTCGCGTTCGGCCACCAGGCGGGCAATCTCGCGCTCGGCGTCCAGGATGGACTTGCGCTGCACTTCGGTCGGGTGGGCGGTCAGCACCGGAGACACCAGGGCTTCCTTCAGGAAGCTGCGCACTTGTGCGCCCGAGACGCCGGCATCATCCAGGCGCGACAGTGCATAGGCCACGCTGCCGGGCTGGGCTTCGGAACCGGCCAGCAGGTGCGCGCGGCGGCGGCGGTTGTGGTGCTGGTCTTCGGCGATGTTGGCCAGATGCGAGAAATACGAAAACGCGCGCACAACCGAATTGGTCTGGTCGCGGGTCAGTTTCTTCAACAGCTTGTCCAGCTCGGCACCGGCCTTGGCATCGGATTCGCGGCGAAAACGCACGGCGGTCTGGCGGATGGTTTCCACCACCTCGAAGACTTCATCGCCTTCCTGTTCCCGCACGACTTCGCCCAGCAGGCGTCCGAGCAGGCGGATGTCTTCCTTCAGGGGCGCATCCTTGTCGGTGCTGCGGGCGGGTTTGGTGACGGTCTTGCTGGCCGGGCTGCGCTTGGCGGCAGTGGTGGCGCGGGGCGTGGAGGGAGTGGAACGGGCACTGCGTGGTGTTGGATTTTTAGTCGCCATGATCAACGGTTGCTGCGGTTTTCGGAGGAGAAAGTCGTGCTTGTGGATCGGATTGCCGTGGGTGTGCGTGCTAGAATTTGCCTCGTTTTTGGTGTGCGTCTCGCTTCTGGTCGCTGTGATCGATGTGCGTTGCTGCTTGCCCTCGATCGCTTTTTTAATCGTATTGTTCAGTCTGGATGCGCCGGTCTCCTGCTTTCCTTGTCTCCTCGGCCGCGGGTGCCACGACTGAATCGGAAAGCCCGTCTTGAAAGAATTTCCTCCTTCCAACATCGTCATCGTCTCGCGTGAAAGCCGCCTCGCCATGTGGCAGGCCGAGTACGTGCGGGACCGTCTGGCCGCATTATATCCGCAGTGCAGCATCAATATCCTCGGAACCACCACCCGTGGCGACCAGATTCTTGATCGCGCGCTTTCCAAGGTCGGCGGCAAGGGTCTGTTCGTCAAGGAACTGGAAGTGGCCATGGCCGAAGGCCGCGCCGACCTCGCCGTGCACTGCCTGAAGGACATGCCGATGGACCTGCCCGAAGGCTTCGAGCTGGCCGCCATCCTGGAGCGCGAAGACGCGCGCGACGCTTTCGTCTCCAATGACCATGCCTCGCTGGACGCGCTGCCCGATGGCGCCATCGTCGGCACCAGTAGCCTGCGCCGCCAGGCCATGATCGCCGCGCGCTATCCGCAACTGGTGGTCAAGCCGCTGCGCGGCAATCTCGATACCCGCCTGGCCAAGCTGGATCGTGGCGACTACGCCGCCATCATCCTGGCCGTGGCCGGCCTGAACCGCCTGGGCCTGAAGGCGCGCATCCGCTCCTTCCTCGATCCCGAACAAAGCCTGCCGTCGCCCGGGCAGGGCACGCTGGCCATCGAGATTCCCGAAGGCCGCGACGACATCAAGCGCCTGCTGGCCCCCCTGCATGATGTGCCGGCCGCCGTGGTGTCGGCAGCCGAGCGTTCGGTCTCGCGCATCTTCGGTGCCAGCTGCCAGATCCCGCTGGCGGCCTACGCCACGCTGGACGGTGAACGCCTGCACCTGCGCGCCATGATCGCCACCCCCGATGGCGCACAAGCCGCTGCCGCTGAAGCCGAAGGCTCGCCGGATGCGCCCGAGGCGCTCGGTGCGCAAGTGGCCGATCTGCTCAAGTCGCGCGGTGCCGATGCGATTCTGGCGGCCTGCAAGGCCCAGGCTGATGCCGCTTCGGCCTGAGACCGCTGCACCGTTGCCGGTGGTCGTGACGCGGCCACTGCAACAGGCTGGCGGCTTTGCCGAGCGCGTGCAGCAGCTGGGCCGGCGTGCCGTGGTATTTCCGCTGCTGGCCATCGGCCCGGTCGAAGATGACAGCGAACTCAAGTCCACGCTGGCACGCCTGCACGACTTCGCGCTGGTGGTCTTCGTCAGCCCCAATGCCATCGATGCCGCCTTTGCCCATCTGCAGGGCTGGCCGCGTGATGTGCCCATCGGCATCGTGGGGGAGGGCAGCAGGGTGGCCTTGCGCGGGCATGGCGTCGATGGCGCCAATGCCACCATCTACGGCCCGCAGCGCGCCGACAAGATGGATTCCGAGGAATTGTTCAAATCCCTCCCGTTGGAACAATTGCGCGGCAGGCGTGCTCTGATCGTGCGCGGCCAGGCCGGCCGCGATTTCCTGAGTGAAGCTTTGCAACAACAGGGCGTGGAAGTCGAATTCCTTACCGCCTACCGTCGCCTGGCCCCCCAGCTGAACGCACAAAACCGCCTGCAACTGCTGGATTTGCTGGACGGTGGTGCCGACTGGGTCATCACCAGTTCCGAGGCCTTGCGCAATTTGCTTCACTTGGCAAGACTAGCCGGGGGCGAGGAACGTGTGGTAAAACTGCAACGACAACGCATCGTCGTCTCTCACCACAGGATCGCCGAGACCGCGCGGGAGCAGGGTTTCGTGCAGGTGGTCCTGACCGGCTCGGGAGATGAACGCCTGCTTGCCGCCCTTGTTCCACCCGCTCCCTGAGTGGCCGCGTAATTTGCCGCGTTACAATCCAGCCCATGAACGAACAGCAACCCACTCCCCAATTGCCGGAGCCTCAACCGCAAGCCAGCCACAGCGCTGGTGCTGCGGCCCCGCAGGCGTCCTATACCTTCACTCCCCCGGATGGCACGGCCGTGCTGCGCCGCCGCCAGCGTGCGCAGACCATCGTGCTGCTGCTGGTCATCGCCGGCCTGGGCGCACAGTGGTGGGTCTCGCATGCCGAACTGCGCGACCTGCGCAGCGAAGTCGCGCAGCGCCTGCAGAATGGCGACAACAGCAGCAATGAGCTGAAGGGCGTGCTCAAGGCCGTGCAGGAGAGCACCAAGGAACTGCAATCCAAGGTCAGCGTGCTCGACAGCAAGCAGGCCGAGTCCCAGAGCCAGCAACTGGCGCTGGAACAGATGTACCAGGACTTGAACAAGAACCGCGACGACTGGGCCCTCTCCGAAATCGAGGAAGTCCTCTCCACCGCTGACCAGCAGCTGGAGCTGGCCGGCAACGTCCAAGGCGCGCTGATCGCCCTGCAGAATGCCGACAAGAGCCTGTCGCGTTCGGACAAGGCGCAGTTCATCGCCATCCGCCGCGCCATCGCGCGTGACATCGAGCGCCTGAAGGCCCTGCCGACAGTGGACATCGCCGGCATTGCCGTGCGTCTGGACAGCGCCATCGGCCAGGTCGACAACCTGCCGCTGCTGGTCGATGAGCGTCCGGTGGAGTCGGCCAGCGAGCCCAAGCCGCAGCCGGTGAAAACCGCTGCCGCCGAGAAGCCTGCCGCCAAGGGCGATGCCGCCCATGCCAAGACCAAGGCCGAAGCTGCGCCTGCCGAAGCGTCCGCCTGGTCGCAATGGCTGGCCGGTGCCCGCGAAACCTGGCGAAGCATGAGCACTGAAATGTGGTCCGAGCTGCGCCAGCTGGTGCGCATCCGTGAAGTGCAGACTCCGGAAGCGATCCTGCTCTCGCCGGGCCAGGCTTACTTCGTGCGCGAGAACCTCAAGCTGCGTTTGTTGAATGCACGCCTGGCGCTGCTGTCGCGCAACGAGTTCGCCTTCCGCAATGACCTGGCCTCGGCCCAGGACACCATCGCCAAGTATTTCGATACCCGCGCCAAGCAGGTCCAGACCACGCAGGCGCTGTTGAAGCAGGTGCAGGGCAGCAATGTCTCCATCCAGTTGCCCACGCTGGCCGAAAGCCTGAACGCGGTGCGCAACTACAAGGCCCGTCCGTGAGCCGCTGACGGGAACCTGATATGAAAATACTGCTCTGGCTTCTGACCCTGTTTGCCTCCGCCATCGGCCTGGCCGTACTGGCGCGCTTCAATCCCGGCAACGTGGTGCTGTTCTATCCGCCGTACCGCATCGACCTGTCCCTGAACTTCTTCATCTTCGCCGTGCTGGCGGTGTTCCTGACCATCTACGTGGTCATCCGCGCCATCCGCCTGACGCAGAAACTGCCCGGCCGCGTGATCGCCTATCGCCGTGCCAAGCGCGAGAATGAAAGCAACAAGGCCCTGCGCGATGCCCTGAAGGCTTACTTCGAAGGCCGCTTCGGCCAGGCCGAGAAGTCCGCCACGCGCGCAGCCGACCTGCCCGACAACGCCGGCATCGCCGCCCTGATCGCGGCCCGCGCCGCGCATCGCATGCGCCAGGGCGACCGCCGCGACATCTGGCTGGCCAGCACGGAAGTCGATCCGACCTTGAAGGCTGCGCGCCTGATGACGGCGCTGGAACTGCAAGTGGACGAACACCACTTCAAGCAGGCGCTGGAAACGGTGGAAGAGTTGAACGCCAACGGCACGCGCCACATCCAGGCCCTGCAATGGGCGCTGAAGGCCAACCAGCAAGCCAAGAACTGGCCCGAAGTGCTGCGCCTGGTGCAGACCCTGGACAAGCGCAATGCCCTGCATCCGGCCTTGTCGAACCGCCTGCGCGAGCTGTCTTACGATGCCTTGCTGTCGGACCGCTCGCACGATGCCGAATCGATTCGCCTCTTGTGGAATGGCGTGCCCGGCGTGGACAAGCTCAAGCCCTACATCGCCGCACGTGCCGCACACGCCTTCTCCAGCCGTGGCCTGCATGACGAAGCGCGCAGCCTGCTGGAACGTGCGCTGGCCGCCGACTGGGATATCCGCCTGCTGCGTGCCTATCGCGAATCGACCGCCGAAGCCGGCTCGCCGGCCCTGCTGTCGCAGATCGAGCATTGCGAATCCTGGTTGTCCAAGAATCCGACCGATGCCGAACTGGCACTGACCCTGGGCATGTTCTGCCTGCGCCAGAAGCTGTGGGGCAAGGCCCAGCGCCATCTGGAGCAAGCCCTGTCGGACGCCATCGAACCGCGCACCGTGCGCGAATCGCACCTGGCCCTGGCCCAGCTGCACGAGGCGCTGGATCAGCCCGACCAGGCCGCCGGCCACTACAAGCAATGCGCCCTGGCCACGGCCATCCGCTGAACTTGTTGCGCTGGTGAATGACCAAGGCGGAAGCGGCGCAAGCCCTTCCGCCTTTTTCATGTGCGCTGCCGGGCACTGTCATGTTGGCGTAAGTTGCACCGGCCAAGATGCCGGTCTGAGCCTGAATGCCGCTATAATTGCCGCTTTCCGGTGTTTGGCATGCCAGAACTGAGCATTAAGCCCCGTTTAATGCTCATTGCATCGAGCATTAAACAAGATGCCCTTGGCGCTGCCGGCCCGAAAACCGCTTTTCGTTTCTTTCCCTAGTGAGAATCCCATGAGCCTGAACAACGTCCCCGCTGGCCGCGACCTGCCCAATGACTTCAACGTGATCATCGAAATCCCGATGAACGCCGATCCGATCAAGTACGAAGTGGACAAGGACACCGGCGCCATCTTCGTCGACCGTTTCATGGGCACTGCCATGCACTATCCGTGCAACTACGGCTACATCCCCCAGACCCTGTCGCAAGACGGCGACCCGGTCGACGTGCTGGTGATCACCCCGTTCCCGCTGATCCCGGGCGTGGTGGTGCGCTGCCGTCCCATCGGCGTGCTGAAGATGGCCGATGAATCGGGCATCGACGCCAAGCTGCTGGCCGTGCCGGTCGACAAGATCCTGCCGATCTACACCCACTGGCAAAAGCCGGAAGACCTGAACGAACTGCGCCTGAACCAGATCAAGCACTTCTTCGAACACTACAAGGACCTGGAAAAGGGCAAGTGGGTCAAGGTCGAAGGCTGGGAAGGCCCGGACGCCGCCCGCGCTGAAATCCTGGCCGGTGTGGAAGCGTTCAAGAACGCCAAGTAATTCCCCATCAGCAAGACATAAAAAATCGCCCGACAGGTTGTGCCTGTCGGGCGATTTTTTACGTCAACCACCAAGACCACCGTTCGGACTGAGCAGGCCCGAACGGGCCGTATCGAAGGCGCTCCGTCAGCGGATGTCCGCCGCAGTCTCGTCTTCGATACGACGCTGCGCGTCTACTCAGTCCGAACGGTGGGGGCGTGCGCAGTGCAAGAGCAAAAACTTAGTCCAGCTTGGCCGCGTGCTCGCGGGTGGAGTGGAAAGTGATCTCCGGCCAGCGTTCCTGGGTCAGGCGCAGGTTCACGCCCGAGCTGGCCAGGTAAGCCAGGTTGCCGGCTGCATCGATGGCCAGGTTGGCCCCGGCCGAGGACTTCTCGAAGTCGGCCAGTTTCTTCTTGTCATCGCAGCTGATCCAGCGCGCGCTGCTGATGCTGGTGCCTTCAAACACCGCATCCACGCCATATTCGTTGAGCAGGCGGCTGGCCACCACTTCGAACTGCAGCACGCCCACTGCGCCCAGGATCAGGTCGCTGCCGGTCACCGGCTTGAAGACCTGCACCGCGCCTTCTTCGCCGAGCTGCTGCAGGCCCTTGTGCAACTGCTTGATCTTGAGCGGATTGCGGATGCGTGCCACGCGGAAGAAGTCCGGGGCGAAGTAGGGAATGCCGGTGAACTGCAGCATCTCGCCTTCGGAGAAGCTGTCGCCGATCTGCATGTTGCCGTGGTTGGGCAGGCCGATGATGTCGCCGGCATAGGCTTCTTCCACCTGTTCGCGGCTGGAGGCCATGAAGGTCACCACCGAGGACACCTTGATGTCGCGGTTCAGGCGCAGGTGCTTCAACTTCATGCCGCGCTCGAAGCGGCCCGAGCACACGCGCAGGAAGGCGATGCGGTCGCGGTGCGCCGGGTCCATGTTGGCCTGGATCTTGAAGACGAAACCGGAGAAGGGCTCTTCGGTCGGCTTGACCTCACGCACGGTGGCGTCGCGTCCGCCCGGACCCGGCGCCCAGTCCAGCAGCGCGTCAAGGATCTCGCGCACGCCGAAGTTGTTGATGGCCGAACCGAAGAAGACCGGCGTCTGCACACCGGCCAGGAAGTCTTCCAGGTTGAAGGGGTGGGAGGCGCCATGCACCAGTTCCACTTCCATCTTGAGCTGTTCGATTTCCAGCGGGAACATCTCGGCCAGCTTGGGGTTGTCGATGCCCTTGATGATTTCCACGTTGCCGTTGGCGCGTTCTTCACCGGCCTTGAAGAGCATGATCTCGTCACGCAGCAGGTGATACACGCCGCGGAAATTCTTGCCCATGCCGATCGGCCAAGTCACCGGTGCACACTGAATCTTCAGCACCGACTCCAGCTCATCCAGCAGCTCCAGCGAATCGCGGGTCTCGCGGTCCAGCTTGTTCATGAAGGTGATGATGGGCGTATTGCGCATGCGGCAGACGTTCAACAGCTTGATGGTCTGTTCTTCCACGCCCTTGGCGGCATCGATCACCATCAGCGCCGAGTCCACCGCGGTGAGCACGCGATAGGTATCTTCCGAGAAGTCCTGGTGGCCCGGGGTGTCGAGCAGGTTGACCACGTGATCGCGGTACTCGAACTGCATCACCGAGCTGGCCACGGAAATGCCGCGCTGCTTTTCGATTTCCATCCAGTCCGAGGTCGCGTGGCGGCCGCTCTTGCGGGCCTTCACGGTACCGGCCAGCTGGATCGCGCCCGAGAACAGCAGCAGCTTTTCGGTCAGCGTGGTTTTACCGGCGTCGGGGTGGGAGATGATGCCGAAGGTGCGGCGGCGCTTGACTTCGCGCGCGATCAGGTCGGACGAGACCTTGGTGGCGGCGCCAGGCGCGCTGGCGTTGTCTGCATCAGCGGCCTCAGGGGCGCTGGCGGCGACTTCGGGGAGTTCGTTGCTGGGTTCTTGCATGGCGGATCGGTCGGGGTGGGAGCCAGGCGGAACGCGGCCCCTGGCGCGGCTGGACGATCCAACCCGCATGGCCTTGAGCGGCGCGCACTGTTCCTTTGACAAGGAGGCGGCGCACGCCCTGTTCCGACAGCTCTGGAAAACCCGAGATTATAACTGAAGCGGCCCGCTTGCCCGCATGTTTGCCGGGAGGCAACGTGCGCGCGGCGGGCCGCTCAGGCGATCACTGGCGGGGCAGAGGCGTTGCAGGATCAGGAGCGTTCATCACGGCGATCCTCGCGCCGCTGATGGGCGTCGCGCTGCTGGGCCTGCTGCTGGCGCGCCTGCTGTTCATGCTGCGCGGCCTGATGTTGCTGCTGTTGCTGACGGGCTTGCTCCATCTGGCGATGCTGCTGCTCGCGCTGCTGGTTCATCATCTGCTGCTGGCGTTGCTGCTCCTGTTGTTGATGCTGGCGCATCTGCTGCTCACGCTGTTGCTGCTGCAATTGCTGTTGCTGCATCTGCTGCTGGCGTTGTTGCTGCTGTTGCACCTGTTGCTGGCGCTGCTGCCACTGGCGTTCCTGGGCCTGCTGCTGTTGGCGCTGCTCCTGCGCTTGCTGATCGCGCTGGTGTTGCTGGTCGCGGATCATCTGCTCACGCTGGCGCTGCTGGTCATTGGCCTGCTGTTCACGCTGGCGTTGCTGATCGATGGCCTGGCGCTGGCGGAACTGGTCCTGCTGGGCCAGTCGCTGCTGCACGTTGTCGGCCACCGGCAGCGGACGCGCCGCATTGGCCTGGAAGGGCTGGCCCGCTTGCAGTTGCGGACCATGTCCAGTCCACTGCGGCGCGTGCTGCGCCTGGACCAGGTTCTGTGCCTGCGGACCGGCCAGCGGACGCTGTCCCGGCGGCGGGGCCAGCGCAGGGGCCGGTTGCTGCGCATAGCGGCCGCCGGCGTAACGCGGGTCGTGATGCCACACCACCGGGCGCTGGTTCATGGTCACGTTGCGGTTCACGTTGATGTTGTTGTTGACGTAGCGATTGTTGATGACGTTGGTGTTGTTGACGTTGTTCACGTTGGTCACATTGGTGACGTTGTTGATGCGTGTCTGCGTCACCAGTACCTGGCGCTGGTGCCAGTCCGGACGCGCCTCGCCAAACACCGCACTCATGACGCCAATCCCCACCCCGAAGCTGATGCTGGCCGAGAAGCCCGGCTCATAGCTGGGCGGACGATAGCGCGGCGGCGGCGCCCACACCACCGGCGGAGCGGACGGCCACCACCAGCTGCCATACACCACGGTCGGGTTGTAATACGGCACGTAGACCACCTGCGGATTGACCGGCACGATCTCGATCACTTCATCCTGCACCACCACGCGCTGCTGCGGGCTGGATTCCAGCGTGCCGGCGATGCGGGCGCGTTCGCGCAGGTTCTGTACCGTATCCATCACCGACGGCTGCTGGGCGAGGAAGGCCTGTCCCAGCTGCTGGGTCCAGTCGAGGCGATCATTGAGCATGGCCAGTACCGAGGGGAACTGCACCAGCGCTTTCACGCTGGGATCCCACGGCATGGGGGCCACGGCGCGCGCCAGGCCATCGCCCTGCAGACCGGGCCGCGCTTCGACGAAGCGCTGGGCCTGCACCACTTCCAGCGGATAGGTCGAGGCCATCAGCACCTGGGCCAGAAGCGAATCGGGATAGAGCGCCACCGGGGCCAGCATCTGGTCCAGCTGTTGCTGGGTATAGACGGGCGCGGGAGGTGGCGCATAAGCTGTCTGCGCCTGCACGGGCAGGCCCGAGACCAGAGAGAAGACCAGGCAGGTGGCCCAGGCCAGGGATGTCTTGTTCACGTTGTTCTCCTTGCGCGATGGCGTGCAGCCGGAAGAGGAAAAACAAGATGCTCGGTCCGGCGCACTGAGGTGAGCCTATGGTCTGCCAGCTCGGAGAGGCGAGGTGTAACGGAATTGCAAGCGATGTTTCAGCGCCGGGTCGGCTGAGCCTTGCGGGTTGCCCATGGGAAAGCCTTGCGCAAGGCAGGGGAGCCTGTGGCATCATGAATGGCCACGGAACGAATCTCATCAACGGAATCGATCAATCGAGCGGTTTTCATGCTTCGCGAAGATCAATCGCCACGCTTCCTTGCACGCGCTGCAGCGGCCGGACAACCAGGGCCGGCGTGCCTTTTCTTGTTGAAGAGAAACGTTCTAAACAGTTTTCGCAGTACCCGCAGTACGTACCAAGGCAAATTTTTTACGACAACAAGCCATCAAGCAAGGAACGACCATGAGCCATCACCTGATCTGGCGGCGCGATGATTTCCTCATCGACACCGATCCCGACCGGCTGGACATCCCCCTCATCCACGACGTACTGACCCATTCGAGCTGGTCTCCCGGCATCGACCTCAACACCGTGCGCACGGCGCTGGCCAACAGCCTCTGCTTCGGCCTCTATCGCGGCAAGCAGCAGATCGGCTTTGCCCGCGTGGTGACCGATCACGCCACCTTCGGCTACCTGTGCGACGTCTTCGTCGTCGGCGACCTGCGCGGCCAGGGCTTGGGCCGCTGGATGATCGAATCAGTCAACCAGCATCCCACGCTGCAGAAACTGCGGCGCGTCATGCTGACCACATCTACCGCGCCGTGGCTGTATGCCAGCTGTGGCTTCGAGGCCATCAATCGCGGTGACTTCGTGTGGCATATCTCACGTCCGGATATCTACAAGCAGGGCGTGCAGCAGTAGATCGGCATTCCCTGACCGGCGGAGCGCAGTGTGGCTCCGCTGATTTTCCTGAGGCGTCCTTGCTGACGTAGTCAGGAAACTTAGTTTTTCAGCGCTTTCCCTTCCTTGCTCCTCTCTCGTGTCGCGACTGACGATTCCCGCAGTGTGCGATGCGATGGCTTCTCTCGCCTCCTTCTTCCGTTTTCGCTCCTAAGTATTTTTCTTCCATTCGCCCCGTAAAACCGGCGTGTACGGAGCATGCAACTTAGTTTTGATGAACACTTGATCCAGTTCCGGTCGCAATGACCCAAAGATGATCCGCATCAAGAAGCAGCCAGATGTGAATTTTCATCATTTTTGCAGACTTATAATTTTGGCACTCATTCATTTCAGCTCATCGACCCGCTGCGCCATGCTGCGCACCCACGAATCCTGACCATGACCATTGCCAACAAACTCCGTCTGCTTCTGCTCGCCGTCGTCCTCGGCCTGGCCAGCCTCACCGGCTTGAGCATCTATCACAGCAACCGCATTGCCGATGCTGCCAGCTATTCGTCGTTCAACACGGTCCCCAGCCTGCTGGTGCTGGGGGAGGCGGGTGAAGCGGTCTTCCGCATCCGGGTTGGCATCTGGCGCTATGCCGCGGCCACGGATGCCGCCACGCGCGCCAAGCTGGAGAGGTCCATGAACACGAACCGCGACAAGGTCATCGCCGCCTTCGACCGCTACGAGAAGGAAGATCTCTCCGACGCCACCGACCGCCAGCTGCTGCAGGCGGACCGTGATGCCTTCGCCGATTACGAGAAGAGCCGCCAGGCCGTCATCGCCCTGGGCGCTGAAGGCAAGACCGAGGAAGCCTTGCAGGCGGTCGAGCACCAGGTGGTCCCGCCCGGTGACAAACTCATCAACGCCCTGGCGGCCCATCGCCGCTACAACGAGCAGCTCGGCCAGCAAGGCGTGCAGACGGCGCAGTCCAGCCTGCGGTCGGCGGTGGTTCAGGCGGTGCTGATGAGCCTGGCCGTGTGTGCAGTGGTAGCGGTGGTGAGCCTGCTGATTTCGCGCACCATTTCCACGGCACTGGGGGAGGCCATCATGACGGCCCGCGCCATTGCCACGGGCGATCTCAGCACCCGCATCCGCCGCCGCGCCAATGATGAAGTCGGCCAGTTGATGCAGGCCATCCAGCAGATGAGCGACAGCCTGGTGCGCATCGTCAGCAACGTGCGCAACAGTGCCAACACCATCGCCACCGCCACGGCGGAAATCGCCGCCGGCAATCTTGACCTGTCGGCGCGTACGGAAGCCCAGGCCGGTTCCATCGAAGAGACCGCGTCGGCCATGGAGCAACTGACCGCCACCGTGCGCCAGAATGCGGACAACGCCCAGCAAGCCAATGTGCTCGCCACATCCGCCTCCAGCGTCGCCACCGAGGGTGGCCAGGCGGTGCAGCAGGTGGTGCAGACGATGGACGAGATCAATGCCTCCTCGCTGAGGATCGTGGACATCATCAGCGTGATCGACGGCATCGCGTTCCAGACCAATATCCTCGCGCTCAATGCTGCCGTGGAAGCAGCGCGTGCGGGCGAGCAGGGACGCGGGTTTGCGGTAGTGGCGGCCGAAGTGCGTTCACTGGCCCAGCGTTCGGCTGCGGCTGCGCACGAGATCAAGGAACTGATCGATGATTCGGTCGGCAAGGTGGAGAGCGGCAGCCGGCTGGTAGCACAGGCAGGCCAGACGATGCAGCACGTGGTCGATAGCGTGCGCCGCGTGACTGACATCGTTGCCGACATCACGGCCGCCAGCGCCGAGCAGAGCGATGGCATCGTGCAGGTCAACCAGGCCATCGGTTTGATGGATCAGGCGACACAACAGAATGCGGCGCTGGTGGAGCAGGCGGCTGCGGCCTCACAGTCGATGCGGGAGCAGGCTGCCGGCCTGGCCGAAGCGGTGGCGGTGTTCAAGCTGGCGCATGAGGTGCAGATGCTGGGCGAAGCAGGGACGGGCGTGGCGGCGGCCGGCGCCTTGGCAGGCCGCGAAGTACTGGCCTTGCCGGCCTGATACGGAGGGTGCGGGTCAGTCTTCGTCAGAGCAAGAGTCTGTCGTTGAGGCTGATTTCTTTCTGGCGATGTGCCGGTTTGCGGGTGGTCAGCAGTGGTCATGAGATGTGAGCGTTGGTGATCCTCAGTTGGGCTAAGGTTCGTGCTGCCCGGTTGGGCAAGCATTCTGCAGTGACCCACTCATGCGCCCAGGAGAGCCGAACATGACCATTGCCAAGAAGCTGTACCTTCTCATCATCGCCGTCATTGCGGGCCTGTGTGCGCTGGCGGCATTGAGCATCTACCAGAGCTACCGGGTGTCGGTGGCAGCCGGTTATTCGACGCACAATACGGTCCCCAGCATCCTCGCTCTGGATGAAGCGATCGAGTCGGTTTACGCGATACGGCTGAATGTGGCGCGCTACTTCATCGAGCCAACTACCCGCGAAAAGATTTTCCCCGTCCTTGAGTCACTGCATGAAAAGGTGCAGGCCGCCTTTCTCAAGTACGAGAGAGAATGCATCTCCGACGCCAATGACACAAAGATGCTGGAGCAGGACCGTGCTGCCTTTGCCGATTACGAGAAGGCACGACACCAGACCTTGGCCCTGGTCGAGACCGGGCAGCCGTCCGAACTGCAGCGCGCGCGGGAAGAGTTGCTGGTGCCCGCCGGCAACCGATTGATGAAAGCGCTGATCGAGCACAAGCAGTACAACGAACAGTTGGGCCGCCAGGGCATGGAGAATGCGGCTTCCATTCTGGAATCGTCCATCGTCATCATCGTCGGCGTCAGCCTTCTGATCGGCACGCTGGTGGTCGGCTTGAGCCTGCTGCTGGTGCGCATGATCGCGACTTCGCTGCGCCACGCTACGCACGTGGCCGATGCCATTTCGCGCTACGACCTGACCAGCAAGATCGAGCACGCCGCGCGTGATGAGATCGGCCATCTGATGCAGGCGCTGGGCCGCATGAACGACAGTCTGCGCAAGGTCATGGGTGGCGTGGGTGACAGCACTGGCACGATTCAGGTGGCTGCGCGTGAAATCGCCACCGGCAATCTTGACCTGTCTTCCCGCACCGAATCGCAGGCGGGCTCGCTGGAAGAGACGGCCACCGCCATGGAGCAACTGACCGCCACTGTCCGTCAGAATGCGGAGAACGCGCGCCAGGCCAGCGAGCTGGCGATCTCGGCCTCGGCCGTGGCGGCCCAGGGTGGCAAGGTGGTCGATGAAGTAGTGCTGACCATGGAGGCCATCAATGCCTCGTCGCTGAAGATCGTGGACATCATCAGTGTGATTGACGGCATCGCTTTTCAGACCAATATCCTGGCCTTGAATGCAGCGGTGGAGGCAGCGCGTGCGGGCGAGCAGGGGCGCGGTTTTGCGGTGGTGGCCTCGGAGGTTCGTTCGCTGGCCCAGCGTTCGGCCACGGCTGCCAAGGAGATCAAGGAATTGATCCAGGATTCGGTAGACAAGATCGGTGCCGGTGGCCGCCTGGTCACGGAGGCGGGCAGCACGATGGCTCAGGTGGTGACGAGCGTGGGGCGGGTCACCGATATCGTCAGCGAGATCAGCGCGGCCAGCACTGAACAGAGCCAGGGCCTGGAGCAGATCAATCAGGCCATCGGGGCCATGGATGAAGTCACGCAACAGAATGCGGCGCTGGTGGAGCAGGCGGCTGCGGCGTCGCAATCGCTGCAGGAGCAGGCGGTGCAGCTGGCGGGCGCGGTGCAGGTCTTCAAGCTGGATCGTGAACGGGAGCTGGCCATTGACCTGGTGTCCGGGGAGACTATCCCGGAGCGGGCTGCCGATCTGCTGCTGGTGGGTGGGCGGGTGCAGGCTTGAGGAAGACCGGTACGCATTGAGGGACGCATTGCTGCGTCCCTCTTTGGTTTCTCGTCTTTCTCTTTTTTCTTTTCTTCAGGGCGACGGCAATGTCGTACTGAATTGAAGCGTTCTTACTTCTCCGGCATGCCTGAAGAATGATGGCTGGTGATCAGCCATTCCCTGCCATTCCATTCATAGGTAAAGCTGTAACGGGCATGCACGACCTGGCCGGTAGTGCCGAAGGTGAAGCTGTAGAGGCCGGCATCGATGGCACTGTTGCAGCCTATCCAGAGCCAGCGCTGGTCGATCTTGCCGACCGGCTTGTTGTGGAGGAAGTGTTCGAAATAATCGATGCGCTCTTCGTTGGTGAACCGGGGCTTGTTGGACACGGTGGGCAAGAGCAGGGAGCGCGGGGCGTAGTTTTCGGCGACGGCTTCGGGATCGAGGGTTTGCAGTGAGGCATTCCAGCGGTCGAAGAGGGCGGCAATTTCTTTGCCTGTGGTTGATTTGCAGACCACGCCGGTGCCGGGGCCGGCATAGGGCAGGTCGGGAGCGGGTTTGCTCGACGGGGTCGAGGCGCAGCCGGTGAGGATGAGTGCCAAGGCTGATACGGAAAGGACTGTTTTCATTTTTCCCCCTGTTAATTTTTATGTTCAGGTGTTCCGCTGAAGATCGCTGACCGGAGTTGGCGTCTTCAGCGCTGGCTATTTTAAGCGGTGGGATTGGTTTTTGCTGAGAAGTCGCAAAGTTTCAATCAGCTAATTCGTTAATTCGAAAGCGGGCATCGAGGAATTGTATATCTCCCCCGCTGGCTCATGGTTTGGACTTGATCTCCACCTCATTAAAGGTTAATCGGAGCAATTCCAGAAATTCGGCCACTAAACAGCGCTCGCGTTCTTATTTCCTATCATTTGAAGACTGGAGACCGTTTTCTCAGACGGTGTCGCGTATCTGTGCTAAGAGCAGATCATTCCTTATCCGCGTTATCGCTTTTAACAGCCCCCCCGGCCCTGACGATCAAAGTTTTTTGTTGATTTTAGAGGATGGGATATGGCGCAGTTACGTTGAAGCGGGGTGCGGTAGTCTCCACAAAATTCGAGATAAAATTTGCGCTGCAGTTAATTCATTACGCGAGCAGGATAGCGACAAATCTCCTCCGAAGATATCGGGAGTCCATGAGTTACTGGCATCTGCAGCTAAATCTAAAGAATAGGGGAAGCAATGAGCGACGTAATTGAGCATCGTGACGCTGGGAATGGGGATGCGGCGAGGGAGGTGCATGTTGGAAGAGGTGGTACGCCTGTATCTCTTAAGATGTACCAGGACATTTACCATCAAGTTACTGGGCGTACCGAACAAATTCGGAAGAGATATACGGAAAATCTGTTATTGGAATTTTCGAACATTCAGCAGCTCCACTATAAAATCATGCAGCTTTGCGACGTGCATAATATTGTCGCCAGGAATGAAGTGATTTCGGTCTTTCATGACAAAGAGCGCAAAGAACAGTTCACTTCATTTGAACGCTTTTCTGCCTACAACTCGAATGCAACTAGTCCTACGGTAAGCGTGGTGTTGCGATATAACTTCTCGATTATTCCCGCAGGGATACAGAAGCCCCAAGAGTATGTAGTTACCGTCCGCCTTGTGTCGCGGGTTGCTCTATTGGATCAGATTGAAAGAGAAACGCCTCCGTTCATCAGGGGCCACATAATAGGGATGGTCGCAGAAATGACCGCGGAGGTAACGGTCGAGTATGCTGATTACGTAATCGCTCGTGGATTTGTCGAGGCTTTTGATGAGTGGGTCGAGGGATGTGATGTTGTTCCTCGCAAGCAATGGCTGAGATTTGCAAGAAGATGGTCGCACATAATTCCTGTCGTGACCCCGATCATAACCGTAATGTCGTTAGCCTATTTTGCTCTTGCTGCTATCCCTGCGGCGTTTGCCAGTCCGATCCATCTTGAAAATACGGCTCGGTTCTTTGTTCTCTATGGCGCTGGAGCATGCGTCGGAATGTTGTTAGGTAAGTTGGCAGGCGAGGCAATAGAGTACGCAATCGATACATATCCTATCCTCTCTTACCTGAAGCTGAATAAGGGAGATGTAAAGCTGGTTGAGAAATTCAGCGCTCAAAGGTGGTCAGTTGGCGTTAAATTCGCAATCGGTATAGCCTTACAAATTGCGGTCGGTATCGCCTCGTCCAAACTGGAAAAATTGATTTAATGAGACGTGAGCCTTTCTCTTACCGGAGGGAGGCTCACCTTGTTTGAGAGCCTATGTGCTTGCGCATGCACAATATGATGGAGGTATTAATGAGGGCGGCGAGCATATCTGGAGCGCACCCACAACGCAAAATATGTGCGCCGCCATGATGATTGCCGTCCACTAAAGATTCCGCGAGCGCTTAAGTTTTCTGAGAGAATTTGGCCTGCCCTGAGGGACTCGAACCCCCGACCTATGGCTTAGAAGGCCATTGCTCTATCCAGTTGAGCTAAGGGCAGTTCGGCGTGGCTGGCGGTGATGCTGCGCCGATGCGCTACCGCCAACGATCCAGAAAAGAAAACGGGCTGTCACAGACAGCCCGTTTTTGATGAGTGGTCGGAGTACAAGGATTCGAACCTTGGACCCCCTGGTCCCAAACCAGGTGCGCTACCGGGCTGCGCTACACTCCGAGAAGCGAGATAATAGCAGCATCTCTTTCAAATGGTCAACAAAGAATGCAAATTCTTCAAACAAGACCCTAAGCCGCCGTCTCCCGGTCCCGTGCTTCGGCCTCGCCCTGCACCCTGATCTCCACCATCAGCTTCTTGATCTCCGGCACGCACGAGCCGCAATTGCCGCCCGCTTTCACACACGCCGTCACCTGGCTCACCTCCGTCAATCCCTGCGCACGGATCGCATTGCAGATGGTGTTGCGTCCCACACCAAAACACGAACACACCGTCGGCCCCGCGTCAGCACCTTTCTCAATCGGCTGACCGACGAGGAGACCCACGCGGTCGGCTTCTTCCAGCTTCTCCTTGGCAAACAGTCCTGCCAGCCACGAGCGCGAGGGCAGGTCAGGGCGCGCCGACATGAACAGGCACATGTCGATGCGATCATCCACCACATGCACCGCGCGATAGCTGCCATCGCTCAAGTCTTCATACTCCAGCCAGTCGGCATCATCGGCCTGTACGCCCAGCAGCGCCCTTGCCCACGCGGTGTGGTCGCTGATGTGATTGCGGCCGGCCAGTTCATATCGCACAAAATCCCGGCCCTGCACGCGTGTCCAGTGAGTGATGTCGTCCAGATCCAGCGCATGGCGCGTGAGGATGAAGCCATGCCAGCCCACGCGGAATTCTTCGATGGCTACCGGCGTGTGCTTGAACTCCGGCTCGCCCGAGACCGGATCGACCACCGGATTGACCACCGCACCCACGCGCGCATCGGAGGCGGACTGTCCGTTCCAGTGGATCGGCACGAACACACTGCCGCGCGGGATGCCGCCACCATGCTGCACGCGCGCCACCATCGCCCCCCAGCGGCTGCTGATGCGCGCCAGACCGCCTTCGCGCACGCCATACAGCAGCGCATCCTGCGGGTGCAGGTCGATGAAGGATTCTGGAATATGGCTGGCCAGCGTGGCCGACTTCCCGGTGCGCGTCATGGTGTGCCAGTGATCGCGCACACGGCCGGTGTTGAGGATCAGCGGGTAGTCCTCGCAAACGGCCTGGCCCGGCGTGCGCGGTGCGGTCGGCACAAATCGCGCGCGCCCATCGGCGTGGGTGAAACGATGATCTTCCAGGACGCGTGCCGTGCCGCTGATGCTGCCATCAGACAAGCGCTGCACCGGCCACTGGATCGGTGCCATTGCGTCATAAGCGGCCTTGTCCATCCCGGTCAGGCCGGAGAGATTGAAAACGCGGCGTGCGCGGTGTTCACCTCCTGCATCGGCCTCGCCATTGCGATGCGCAGAGAGGCGCGCGTGTTCGTCAAAGATCGCATGCGGGCCGTCGAAATCAAATCCCGAAAAACCCATGCGCTGCGCGACCTCGCAGATGATCTGCCAGTCACCGCGTGCCTCGCCCGGTGCCGTGAGGAAAGCCCGTTGCCGCGAAATGCGGCGTTCGGAATTGGTGACCGTCCCATCCTTCTCGCCCCAGGCCAGCGCCGGCAGCAGCACGTGGGCCAGTGCATTGGTATCGGTTTGCGTGATGACATCGGAAGACACCACCAGCTCGCACTTCTGCAAGGCGCGCTGCACCAGGTCCGCATCGGGCAGGCTCACCAGCGGATTGGTGGCCATGATCCACACCGCCTTGATGCGGCCTTCCTCGATGGCGCGGAACATGTCCACGGCTTTGAGGCCCGGCTTGTTCGCGATACGCGGGGATTGCCAGAAGCCTTGCACGATCTCGCGATGCAATGGCTGGTCCAGGTCCATGTGCGCGGCCAGCATGTTGGCCAGTCCGCCGACCTCGCGTCCGCCCATGGCATTGGGCTGGCCGGTGATGGAGAAGGGGCCCATGCCGGGCTTGCCGATGCGGCCGGTGGCCAGGTGGCAATTGATGATGCTGTTGACCTTGTCGGTGCCGACCGAGGATTGGTTCACGCCCATGGAAAAACCTGTGACGACCTTCTCGGTCTCGGCAAAGGCTTCGTAAAAGTCCAGCAAGTCCTGCAGATCCACCTTGCAGATGCGCGCTACCGTGGCGGGATCGGCGCACTCGGCATCGGCCACTGCCAATGCCTCGTCGAAGCCATTGGTGTGCGCGGCGATGAAGGCGTTGTCCCGCAGGCCGCGATGGGCAAGGTAACTCATCAAGCCATTGAAGAGCCACACATCCGTGCCCGCCTTGACGGGCAGGTGCAAGTCCGCCAGTTCACAGGTCGCGGTGCGGCGCGGATCGATCACGATCAGGCGCAGGGCAGGGCGGGTTTCCTTGAGCTTGGCGATGCGCTGGAAGAGGATGGGATGGCACCACGCGGCATTGGATCCGACCAGCACGATCAGGTCGGCCAGCTCCAGGTCTTCATAGCAGACCGGTACCAGGTCTTCACCGAAGGCGCGCTTGTGGCCGGCCACGGCCGAGGACATGCACAGCCGCGAATTGGTATCGATGTTGGCGCTGCCGATGTAGCCCTTCATGAGCTTGTTGGCGATGTAGTAGTCCTCGGTCAGCAATTGTCCCGAGACATAGAGTGCCACGGCATCCGGGCCATGTTCGGCGATGACGTCAGAGAACTTGCTCGCTACCTGGCCCAGCGCCTGATCCCACGATACCTGTTGCAATGCGCCTTGCGCATCGCGCACTTGCGGATGCAGCAGACGGCCATCCAGATCCACCGTTTCGGCGAGGGCCGAGCCTTTCACGCACAGGCGGCCGAAGTTGGCCGGATGCTGCACGTCGCCCTGTACGCCAATGCGGCCATCCTCCTTGAGCGACGCCGTCACGCCGCAGCCCACGCCGCAGTAGGGGCAGGTGGTCGAGGTGGTGGCCACGGCCAGGGCCAGCGGGGTCTGTGCAAGATTCATTGGTATCCTCTGTTACTAATTGCCGTGGTCGCCCTGATGGCTAGGCGGCATGCTGGCACATGGCCTGTCCAAACGGCAGTTCGCGCCGGAAGGCGCTGATGTCACGTCCGCTCTGGATCAGGTCGAAGTACCACGGTCCGTCTTTGACATCACCATACAGCACCGCGCCGATGAGGCGCGAGCCGCGCAATACCAGGCGCTTGTAGATGCCGCGTCGCGGGTCGCGTACCACCAGATCTTCAGTATCTTCACCGCCGATGAAATCGCCTGCCGAATACAGATCCACGCCGGTGACCTTGAGCTTGGTCGCCGTGGCCTGCTGCACATAGCGGCGATGGCCGGCACCGGCCAGGTGCGCACCGCACACGCGCGCCTGGTCCCAGATCGGGGCTACCAGTCCGAAGGTGGCCTTGCGGTGCTGCACACATTCACCCACGGCATAGATGCGCGGGTCATAGGTCTGCAGGGTGTCGTCGACGATGATGGCGCGCTCGCAGTGCAGGCCCGCCGATTTGGCCAGCGCGATGTTGGGGCGCACGCCCGCCGTCATCACCACCAGGTCGGCCGGAATGCTGCTGCCATCCTTGAAGCGCACGGCGGTCACGCGATCCGGGCCGACGATCTCGTCCGTATGGGCGTTGAGGAGGAAGCGCAGGCCCTTGTCTTCCAGCGCCTTCTTGAGCAGGGCAGCGGCGGGCTTGTCGAGCTGCTGGTTCATCAGCGCATCCGTGACGTGCACCACGGTCACGTCCATGCCCTGGCGCATCAATCCATTGGCCGCTTCCAGCCCGAGCAGGCCGCCGCCGATCACTACCGCATGGCGATGCATGCGCGCGGCTTGCAGCATGGTGTCCACGTCCTGGATGTCGCGGAAGGCGATCACGCCCGGCAGTTGATGGCCCGGTACCGGGATGATGAAGGGCGTGGAGCCGGTGGCCAGCAGCAGGCGGTCGTATTTCACCGCCAGGCCCGATTGCGCGTGAACGGTGCGCTGGCGGCGGTCGATCTGCACCACCGGGTCGCCCGCATGCAGGGTGATGCCGTGTTCGTCATACCAGGCGCGCGGGTTGAGCATGATGTCATCGATGCTCTTGTCACCGGCCAGTACCGGCGAGAGCATGATGCGGTTGTAGTTGCCGTGCGGCTCGGCACCGAAGACGGTGATGTCGTAGAGATCCGGTGCGAGCTTGAGCAATTCCTCGACCGTGCGCATGCCGGCCATGCCATTGCCGACCACCACCAGCGAGGGCTTGGCGGTCGTCATCTCAGCCACCGATCCAGACCTTGCCTTCATCGATGCGCGCCGGCCAGGCGGGTACCGAATTGGCAGGTTCTTCCAGGCATTGCCCGGTGGTGAGATCAAAGTGATGCTTGTAGATCGGCGAGGCCACCACGATGCGTTCGCCCAGGTTGCCCACCAGTCCGCGCGAAAGCACGGCGGCCTGAGCGTTGGGGTCGTAATTGCCGATGGCGAAGACGCGCGGCTGCGGCTCGCCCTGGCTGCGGTCGATCACATGGAAGATGGCTACCTGCTGGTCACCGATCAGCGCGGCCACGCCCGTGTTGGGGACGATCTCGGCCAGTTCGCAGACGGGGGTCCAGTGCTTGATTTGTTGGTCGCTGTGCATGCCGGGCTCCTGATTGTTTTTGATGTTCAGACGGTCTCGACGACGACCGGAATATCGAGCAGCTTCTTCTCGGCCACCGTGGCCGGACGGATCTGGCCGCGTTCCTCGACGAACTTGATGTTGCCATCGGCCGCCTTGCTGTTGACGAAGTGACGGAAGCGCTTGCGCGTTTCCGGATCGGTGACGGCCTTCTTCCACTCGCACTGGTAGGTGTCGACCACGCGCTGCATCTCGGTTTCCAGCTCGGCGGCGATGCCCAGCTTGTCATCGATGACCACGCTCTTGAGATACTCCAGTCCGCCTTCCAGGTTCTCGCGCCAGGTGCTGGTGCGTTGCAGGCGGTCTGCCGTGCGCACGTAGAACATCAGGAAGCGGTCGACGTAGCGGGTCAGGGTTTCTTCATCCAGGTCGGAGGCGATCAGTTCGGCATGGCGCGGCTTCATGCCGCCATTGCCGCAGACGTACAGGTTCCAGCCCTTGTCGGTGGCGATGATGCCCACGTCCTTGCCTTGCGCCTCGGCGCATTCACGGGTGCAGCCGGAGACGCCGAACTTGATCTTGTGCGGCGAACGCAGGCCCTTGTAGCGGTTTTCCAGGCGCACGGCAAAGCCCACGCTGTCGCCCACACCATAACGGCACCAAGTGGAACCGACGCAGGACTTGACGGTGCGCAGCGACTTGCCGTAGGCGTGGCCGGTCTCGAAACCGGCAGCGATCAGTTCTTCCCAGATGTCCGGCAACTGGTCCACGCGGGCACCGAACAGGTCCACGCGCTGGCCGCCGGTGATCTTGGTGTAGAGGCCGTATTTCTTGGCGATCTGGCCGACCGCGATCAGGCCATCGGGCGTGACTTCGCCACCGGCCATGCGCGGCACCACCGAGTAGGTGCCATCCTTCTGAATGTTGCCGAGGAAGTAGTCGTTGGAATCCTGCAGGCCGGCGTGTTCCTTCTTGAGCACGAAGTCGTTCCACAGCGAGGCCAGCACATTGGCCACCATCGGCTTGCAGACATCGCAGCCCAGACCGCGACCATGCTTGGCCAGCAGTTCATCGAAACTCCTGATCTGGCCCACGCGCACCAGGTGGTGGATTTCCTGGCGGGAGTAGGGGAAATGTTCGCAGACATGGTTGTTGACGGCCAGGCCCTGCTTCTTCATCTCGGCCTTCATCACCTGCGTGACCAGCGGCACGCAGCCGCCGCAGGCGGTGCCGGCCTTGGTGCAAGCCTTCAGGTCGCCAATCGTCGTGACACCCGAGGCGACCGCCGCACACAGCTGGCCCTTGGAGACATTGTTGCAGGAGCAGATCTGCGCCGATTCCGGCAGGGCATCCACGCCCAGGCCGGGTTTGGCCTTGCCGTCGGATTGCGGCAGGATCAGGAATTCCGGCGACTCTGGCAGTTCGATCTTGTTGAGCATCATCTGCAGCAGGGTGCCGTATTCGGCGGCATCACCGACCATCACTGCGCCCAGCAGGTGCTTGCCCGATTCGGAGACCACGATCTTCTTGTAGATCTGCTTGCGTTCGTCGGTGAATTGGTAGGAGCGGCTGCCGGCTTCCTTGCCGTGCGCATCGCCGATGCTGGCCACATCCACGCCCATGAGCTTGAGCTTGGTGCTCATGTCGGCGCCGTTGAAGGCCGGTACTTCAATGGCGTCATCGCGGTGCGAGAGCAGGTGCTTGGCCGCAGTGCGGGCCATGTCGTAGCCGGGGGCGACCAGGCCGAAGATCTTGCCATTCCACAGCGCACATTCGCCGATGGCATAGACGGCCGTGTCCGAAGTCAGGCAGCTGTTGTCGATGACGATGCCGCCCCGGTCGCCTACCTTCAGGCCCGCCTGGCGCGCCAGTTCGTCACGCGGGCGGATGCCGGCGGAGAAGACGATCATGTCGGTTTCCAGGTGCGAGCCATCTTCGAAATTCATGCGATGGGTGTGCTGCTTGCCATCGACGATCTCGACCGTGTTCTTTTGCGTATGGGCGGTCACGCCCAGTTCCTCAATCTTCTGGCGCAGGATGCGGCCACCGCTTTCATCGACCTGCACCGCCATCAGGCGCGGCGCAAATTCGACCACGTGGGTTTCCAGCTTCAGGTCACGCAGGGCCTTGGCGCATTCCAGGCCCAGCAGGCCGCCGCCGATGACCACACCACTGGTCGAACGGCTGCCGCATTCCAGCATCGCTTCCAGGTCTTCGATGGTGCGATAGACGAAGCAATCCTTGCGCTGGTTGCCTGCCACCGTCGGCACGAAGGGATAGGAGCCGGTGGCCAGTACCAGTTTGTCATAGGACAAGGTCTCTTCTGCGCCGGCCACGTTGACCACCACCTGCTTGCGTTCCAGGTCGATGTGCCGGGCCTTGGCATTGAGCTTGAGATCGAACTGCACCGGGCTGCGGCCGGCGTCAAAGAAACCGGGCGCCACCAGCGAGAGATCTTCCGCGCTCTTGCCGGCAAAGAATTCGGAGAGGTGCACGCGGTCGTAGGCCGGGCGTGGTTCTTCACAGAGGATGGTGACCTTGAGGTCGCCCGCGCCGCTCTCGGCCAGGCATTCCAGGAATTTGTGGCCGACCATGCCGTGGCCGATGACGATGATGTTCATGGGTGCTCTCCTCAGGCTGCAACTTTGCTGTCGGCCAGGGCGGCATCGCCGCTCTTGTCCGACGCGGTGAAACGGATGGCCACTGCGCACAGTGCCGAAATGGTCACCAGCACGCCCAGCATCGACAGGGTCTGCTGGGTGTTGCCCAGGCCCTTCATCAGGAAGCCCGCGGCCACGGCACCGACGTTGCCACCGGCACCGATGATGCCGGCCACGCCGCCGAGTGCCTTGCGGTCGATGAAGGGCACCAGCGCGTAGGTCGCGCCGCAGGCCATGTGGGTGAACAGGCCGAAGCACAGCATGGCGATGACGGCAGCCACCACGCCGCCGGCATGGGCGAACCACAACAGGCCCAGGCCTTCGCCCAGCATCATCACGAAGAGCAGGGTGGCACGGCGGTTCAGGCCGCCACGCAGGGCCACCTTGTCAGAAATGTAGCCACCCAGGGCGCGGGCAAACAGCGCCAGCAGGCCGAAGCTGGCAGCAGCGATACCGGCCGATTCCAGCGAGAGCTGGAAGTGGTCCACGTAGTAGATGGCGGCGATGTTGTGGATGAAGATTTCCACGCCGAAGCAGGCACCGTAGGTGATGAAGAGCATCCACACGCGATAGTTGGCGGCCGCTGCACGGAAGCTGGCCCAGCCGCCGCGCTTGCCGCTTTCGATGGTCACGCCGGCGGCGCGCAGTTCGTCATAGTTGCCTTCCGGGCAGTCCTGGGTAAAGCGCCAGTAGAGCGCGGCCATCACCAGCATCAGCACGCCCGGTACCAGCAGCGCCGCACGCCAGCCCCAGCCTTGCGAGACGCCCAGCATCAGCATGGCGGCCATCAGCAGGGGCATCACGCCCTGCGCCACGCCGCCGCCCGCATTGCCCCAGCCGGCCGTGGCTGCATTGGCCGTGCCGACCACGTTGGGGGCGAACATGACCGAGGTGTGGTACTGGGTGATGACGAAGCTGGCACCGACGGCACCGATGAGCAGGCGGAAGAACAGGAAGCTCTCGTAGCTCTGCGCGAAGGCCACGCCGATGACCGGTACGGCACCGGCCAGCAGCAGGCCGGTATAAGCCTTGCGCGGTCCGAAGCGGTCGCACATGGGGCCGATGATGAGACGCACCAGGATGGTCACGGCCACTGCGGCGATGTTGATGTTGGCGATCTGGCCGGGGGTGAGGTGGAATTCACCCTTGATGACCGGCATCAGCGGCGCGCAGGCGAACCAGGCGAAGAAGCAGACGAAGAAGGCCATCCAGGTGAGATGGAAGGCGCGCATCTGGGGCGTGCCCAGGGAGAACAGCGCGATACGATTGGATTTGCTCATGTCGGGTCCCGTAAAAACAAAAAGGCGCCCGCTCGAATCCGAGGCCTTGCCTCGTTTCAAGCGGACGCCATTGTCCGTATGCATTGCAGATCCATCGTTAGATCGGCATCAAAGTGGTGGATCGTCCTTGATCCTGATGGACATTGAGCAAAGGCCGTGCCAGCCGCAGGGTTTTGGCGGGAAGGCAGCATGGGCGCGGTTTTGCGGAGTGGAAGGCGGAAATGAAGCGCGGCAGCAGCGCGGGGCCGGATCACCGATATATATCATTGCATGATGTATTCGAGTGCAGTCTGCGCGTTCGTGGTGCAGTGCATCGTGACAGTGCGTGAGCGGGCGGGCCCGAAAAGATGAAGCCGGTGACGTGTTTGTTGCCGCCGGGATAGCCCGTCTGCACGGGACCGGAAAGAATCGTGCTTATCGCGGCTGGAAGGCAATCAGCGCCATGCCTGCCAGCGCCACGGCCACCCCGGCACAATCCCAGGCGGAAGGGCGCACGCCATCCACGGCCCAGAGCCAGAGCATGGCCACGGCGATATAGACCCCGCCATAGGCCGCATAAACGCGTCCGGACGCGGCTTCATGCAAGGTCAGCAGCCAGGCGAACAGGGCCAGGCTGGCGGCGGCCGGCAGCAACAGCCAGGCGCTGCGATCCTGCTTGAGCCAGAGGTAAGGAAGATAGCAGCCGACGATTTCGGCCAGTGCGGTGCAGAGATAGAGGAAAACGGTTTTCATGCGCGCGAGGCGATCAATCTTCTTCGCGCGCGCTGATGTCGGCGCGTTCGTCGTCGGTCTTGCGCAGCCATCGGCGGTGCAGGAAGTGTTCCAGCGGTCGGCCTACGACGAACAAGGTCAGGATCAGGCCGGTAGACATCAGCGCCACGCGCCACCAGCCGGCACCGCAGACGATGCCGACTGCCGCGGTTACCCAGATCGATGCCGCAGTGGTCAGGCCGCGTACTTTCTCGCTGCGCTGTTCATGGACGATGACGCCTGCCCCAAGGAAACCGATACCGGTGATGACGCCTTGGATGCCGCGGCTGACGGCATCGCGGCTATGGGCATCCGGTGCCAGCGCGAAATCCATCGCGGCCATCGTGACCAAAGCCGATCCCAGCGCCACCAGGCCCAGGGTCTTCATGCCCGTGGGCTTGCCACGCAAGTTGCGGTCGATGCCGATGACGCAGCCGATGAGCATGGCGAACAGAAGCCGGTAAAAAATTTCCAGGTGATCGGTCATGGACAGGCGCGGGCAGTAAGCGAAGGCGACATTGTACCCTCCCGCAGCGCGCGTTTTCACCATCGCATCGGGTGCGCTGCAGCCATAAAAAAGCCCCGTCAGCTTCGACGGGGCAAATCATGCATGGCGGGAGGCATGAAGACTTCGCCATGCTGCGCTCAAGCATCAAACAACAGGAAACTACGGAGACAACAGAAACAACTACACAACGAAACAACATGAACTACGGAGACAACAAAAGCTGAAAAAGGTCATCAGAGTATCCGAGTCATCTGCGCGTTACTGCGCAAGCGATCAGGAGCCCGAGCCGCCAGCGCCACCGGTGCCGCCGCCATTGCCGCCCGGCGAGGTGCCCAGCGGGCCGTTCTTCGAGTCAGTGGTATTGGCGTTGTTGCCCGAGCGGGAATTCTGGCTGCCGCTCTTCATCGACTTGTCCATCGACTTGTCCGACTTGTTGTGGTTGCGCATGCTCTTGCCGGAAGAGGAGCTGCCAGACTCAGTGGCGCTGTTGTTGGGCGTGGTCTGGGCGCCGGTGGCACCTGCTGCGCCCGAGCCGGCTGCGCCGGAACCGGCTGCACCACCGCTGGCACCGCCGGCATTCTGTGCGAAGGCGCCGGTGCTGAAGGCAGCCACTACCAGGGCAGTGCCGAGGAATTTCAGGGTCGGTTTGGACATGGAGATCTCCTAAGGTTGTTGTGGGGGCGTCCCGCCATCGCGAGCCGTTGGAGCCATACTAGGTCCTGCGCCGAATGCGGGCAGTCGGACGCTGTTTCAATCGCGTGTCGGTGCTTTCGTACCCGGATGACGGTGCTTGTTGTTGAGCCACGCAGGTCAACGCGCCGTTTGGAGGTAAGGTTCAGGAGGCTTTGACCTCAGGGCAGGGTCTGCCGCAACTCGCTGGGGCTGATCCCGTAGTGCTGCCGAAAGCGCATCGCAAAGCGCGAGGGCGAGTCATAGCCGCAGGCCGAGGCAATGTCGGCGATGGGCAAGGACGATGCCTGCAACTGGTCCAGCGCCAGTCCCAGCTGCACCTTGTCCAGCAATTCGCGGAAGCCGGTCTGCTCGCGCGCCAGCCGCCGCCGCAGGGTCGAGACGCTGCAATGAAACGCTTCGGCCACGCGCTCCAGGCTGCGTTCTTCCGGAGCCAGCATCAACAGATGCTGTTCGATGTGATGGCTGATGGCGTCGCCCCGTTCACGCAGCAGGCCGCCGATGGCGCCGCGCAGGCTCAGGGCCAGCAGCAGGCCTTCGGCTGCCTGGCATTGCAGTTCGCTGGCGGCTTCTTCGCGGATGCAGTCCTGCAGATGGCGCCAGGCGCGCAGGATGTCGGCATCCTGCGCCACGCTGCTGACCGCGCTGGCATCGCGCGCCTGTACGCCCTGGCCGGGATAGTGCAGGCGAAAGCGCTCGATCAGTGCCGGCGGCAGGGACACCATGTCGGCCGCATATTCGCCGCCCTTGGGCAGGTTGGCGACATTGACCTGGGTACCGGCGGCGATGAGCACCAGCACATCCTGCCCGCACAGCAGATGGCGATGGCCCCATTGCATGCGCTTCTTGCCCTGGCGTACGTGGCAGATGCTGGCCAGGCCGATGAAGACCTGGCGCAACTGCTGTTCGTGCCGGGCGCGGATGCGTGTCAGCGTGGGGCGGGTGCCATGGGCGAAGGGCAGGATGGCGATGTCACTTTGCATGCGGGATTCAGCGTCCGTAGGTGGCGGTCAAGCGGGCCTGGCCGAGGGCCGCGCCGTTGAGGAAGAAGCCGAGCATAGCACCGCTGGCTTGCGCATCCAGTGGCAATTTTTCGGTGTTCAGTGCCCAAATCACGAATTGATAGCGGTGCGGCTTGTCACCCGCTGGCGGGCAGGCACCACCGTAGCCACTGCTGCCGAAATCGGTGCGGCCCTGGATGGCACCTGCGGGCAGGCCGCGGCCCTGGGCATCGATGCCGGCCGGCAGGCTGGTGGTGGAGGCCGGCAGGTTGAACACGGTCCAGTGCCACCAGCCACTGCCGGTCGGGGCATCCGGGTCATACACGGTCACGGCGAAGCTCTTGGTGCCGGCTGGGGCGTTGGACCAGGACAGCTGCGGCGAGCGGTTCAGGCCGCTGCAGCCGAAGCCGTTGAAGACTTCCGCGTTCGACAGCGCCTTGCCATCCTGGATGTCGCGGCTGGTCACGGTGAAATCGGCCGCATGGGCCGACAGTGCAGAAAACGTCAGGGCCAGCGTGGCCACGGAGAGGCGGAAAAAGGACATGAATGCGCTCCGGTCAAGGTTGAGGAGCGCCCATGGTAGAGGGCCGGCAGCGGCGACATGGTGCAGAAAACGTCAGCCTCGGTGCAGAAAGCGTCAACGCGCCCAGAGCCCTGCGTGCCGCCTTGTCAGAACAGGTTCAGCGAAATCAGGAAGTCCAGTCCCTGGAACAGTTCGACATAGCGGCTGGCCGCCGATTCATTGATCACGATGAAGCGGGTGAAATCGAACAGCGCCGGTTCCAGCTGCGCGTCGATGGCTTGCTGGGCCGCGAAGCTGGCGTAGCTGAGGCCGAAGCCGTAGAACTGTTGCTTGAACTGCGGATTGAGATTGGCCTCGTCGACCGGGTGGAATTTCATCACCAGCCGAGCATGCTGGCTGGCCACCAGTGCCTGCATGGTACGCAGCGAACTCATCAGGCCATGCAGGTTGCGCTGGGCCTCTTCGCTGTGCTGGCCGCAGCGCGCCACCATGTTGATGATGTTGGGCAGGAAGCACAGCCAGTGGCGCTCCGTCTCGCGCAGTCCGCCCTGAGGTTCGAGGCTGACCGTGCGTACGCCCGGCAGGCCCGGAAAGGCTTGCGGCGAGACCCGGTAGGCGCCGCCATACTTCGGACTGCGGGCATCGAACCAGATGGGGGCCATCGCATTGATCTGCAGGATGGCTTGCGGCGTCAGCCCCAGGCGCTGCATCAGCATGGGCCTGGCTTGCAGCATGTGCAGCAGTGCGGTGGCATCGACGGCGGCATTTTGCGCCGGTGCGGCCAGCTGGGGATTGCAGGAGGTGTTGCCTTCTTCCAGGTAGCACACGGTCTGCACCGCTGCCGCCAGCTTGAGCAGCTTGCCCAGCAGGAAGCCGGTGTGCGGCACGAAGATGCGCAAGGGCGTGAAGGTGGCAGGCAGGGCCGCCACCATCCCCTCCAGAAACGCCACGGTGCGTGCCGGATCCCAGATGCCGTCGTCGATGACGCTGACGTAGGGACCCTCCCATTGCATGCCACGACCGCATACCACCAGCGGCGCGCGCACTTCTCCCTCGCGCTGCAACTGCCGGGCGATGGAATAGGTGATGGGGCTGTGCAGGTAGACGATGTCCATGGAAGAGCAATGGCGCGGCCGGAAACGCGCGCCTGATGAGGCCAGGGCGGGATGATGGCCGCCTCGGCCTGGCTGCACCATGGGAAGATGCTTCACAAACGTAACGGGATGTAACGAGAGGCGCGCTCGGTTTCAGCGTGGACGCAGCGCCTCTACCAGCGCATCGTTCACGTAATGCGGCCCGTCGAAGAGCCAGACCCGATACCCGCGATAGTGCTGCAATTGCGGCGTCAGCTCCTCCACGGTGGCACTGCGAAATCCGCCTCCGGGTTGCGGGCGGAAGGCCTCGGCGATGATCCGCACCCGCGCCGGCCCCAGCCGCTGCGACAGCACCTGCACGTAGTGCAGCGCCACCTGCGGCTCGCGGGCATAGACGCCGACGCCATCCTGGAAGAACACGCCCACATCCGGCGGCAGCCATGACAGCAGACCTGCGGCCAGTGCTTCCGGCCCCACATTGGCACTGTCGTAGACGCTGATCCACAGCGGCCGCGGCAACTGGCCGAGCAGCTCGCCCAAGCGGGCTGCCTCGGTCCAGGTCGGATCGATCTCCACCGGGAAGTACCAGCCGCTGACCTTGAGCGGCGTGGACAATCTTGCCAGCCTGGCCGATTGCGCGACCAGCTGCGGCAGGTCGGCGCGTGCGGCTGCTTCATCGAAGCGGCCGGCCAGTCCGAGGATCACCTCCTGTGCCCATGGTTCGCGCGCAATGCGCTGCCAGTCAGGCAGGCGTGGCACGGTCGGCAAATCACTGCCTGCAACAAAGGCCTGGCCATCGACTGCGCTCCATTGCACCAGCAGGGTTCGCGCTCCCAGTTTTTGCCACTGGCCGCGTGGTTCAACGGTGGCATTGTCGGGCTGCCAGACGATGCCCTCGATCTCGCCCTGCGCTTGCGCGCGCAGGTCACAGCCGGCGCAGGCGGCCAGCAGCCACGCCGAGGCAGCAGCCAGCAGGGCGCTACGGCGCAGCGGGGAGGACAAGGGTGCCGGGGGCATGCACTTCATGGGAGCACCTGCGGTTCACTAGGACTCAGTAGGACAGCGTGGTGCTGAAGAAGAATCCCTGCGCCCGTTCATCGCCGCCGACGCGCCAGCGATATTGCAGCGACAGGTCCACATAGGAACGCGGTGCATGATAGCGATCGCCCCGGAACCAGTAACGCAGGTTCACCCCCGGACCCATGCCGATGGCAGTGCGATGGGTATTGAGCGAATTGAAGTCGGCGTTCAGGCTCAGATGCGGGAACAGCACCAGCTGATCGCTCACGCTGTCGAGCCGGAAACTGCGTCCGGTCTGGAGCGAGGCCAGACCGTAAGTCTGCGGATTGCGCAGGTAGCGGCCGACCTCGCCATACCATTGCGTGGTCCACCAGTCGGGACGATCCACTCGCAGGTCGGTACCGATGCCATCGGAATAGGCCAGCTGCACCAGCCAGTCGGCGGCGGACTGGCTTCCCCGCGGGATCAGCCGCCCCAGCGACAGCACCAGGTTCTGGCTGG